>Ga0137418_10005866_pt1 | contig 11286 bp, 10 predicted proteins | sample CZODoug3_1_2_16f_FD_122242 | JGI IMG/M metagenome (GOLD analysis project Ga0137418, IMG submission 122242) | Vadose zone soil fungal communities from Angelo Coast Range Reserve, California, USA - CZODoug3_1_2_16fungal (Hybrid Assembly) | ecosystem: Environmental > Terrestrial > Soil > Vadose... | reverse complement strand
CAAGACGACCTCTTCGACACCGAGTCGGTCACCGTATGCCCGTTCACGACCGACCCGACCGACGCGCCGCTGTTCCGCCTGCTCGTCGACCCGAGCGAAGGCAATGGCCTGAGCGACGAGAGCCGGATCATGGTCGACAAGATCACTACCGTGCGCAGGGCCAAGCTCGGAACCCGCGTCGGAGTACTGGACGACGCCGACGTGCTGCGACTGAACCGGGCGGTCGTCGTCTTCCTGGGTATCGCCGCGTCGGCCTGAGCGCTACGCGGGGGCGGGCGCGCCGGGCTTGACCAGGGTGATCTGGTTGACGTCGAGGTAGCCGGTGCGAAATCCCGCCTCGGAGTAGGCGAGGTAGAGCGACCACATGCGCCGGAACGTCTCGTCGAAGCCGAGCCGGGCGAGCTCGGCCGCGCGCGCCTCGAAGCGATCCCGCCAGCGGCGCAGTGTCTCGGCGTAGTGGCGGCCGAAGCTGAGCCGGTCGGTGATCCGCAACGACGTGTGCTGCTGCACGTTCTGCTCGATCGACTCGACGGAGGACAGCTGGCCACCCGGGAAGATGTACTTGCGGATCCAGGTGTAGGTCTCACCGACCCGGCGCACGTTGGCGTCGTCCTGCAGGATCGCCTGCAGCCCGAACCGGCCGCCGGGCACCAGCGCGCAGTCGACGGTCCGGAAGTAGTCGGGCCAGTGATTGGCGCCGACGGCCTCGATCATCTCGACGCTGACCACCGCGTCGTAGCGGCCGGTCGTGGCCCGGTAGTCCTGCAGCAGCACGTCGACGCGGTCGCTCAGCCCGGCGTCGGCGATCCGCACCCGGGCGAGCTCGGCCTGCTCGGTCGAGATGGTGAGCGACGTGACGCGGGCCCCGCGGTGCGCCGCGCGGATCGCCAGCTCGCCCCATCCCGTGCCGATCTCGAGCACCCGGGTGCCGGCCCCGACACCGGCGCTGTCGAGCAGGCGGTCGATCTTGCGATGCTGCGCGTCGACCAGTTGCTCGTCGGCGTTGGCCGGATCGCCCTGGTAGAGCGCGCTGGAGTACGTCATGGACGGGTCGAGGAAGAGCCGGAACATGTCGTTGGACAGGTCGTAGTGCCGCTCGATGTTGCGCTGCGCGCCCTCGACGGTGTTGTCCTCGGCCTCGGGCTGCCGACGCAGCACCACCCCGCGCAGCCGCTGCAACATCGCCGGGACGAGCTCGCGCACGTGCGCCGCGAACGCGGTCAGGACGCCGGTGAGGTCGTCGGTGGTCCAGTCACCGGCCATGTAGGCCTCGCCGAAGCCGATCGTGCCGGTGTCCCCGACCCGGTGGAAGAAGGACCTCGGCCGCACGAGGTTCATGAGCGGGTCGGCGCCGGTGCCGCCGCCGTAGCAGCGACCGCCGGGCTCCACGACACGCAGCGGCAACCGCGCCACCGCGTGCCGGAAGATGCGCCGGGCGACGGCGGCCCGCACCGGTGAGTGCGGAACGGTAGCTACGTCGGGCCAGCGCGCGGGATCGATGTCGCGTTCCGGCGCGGTCTCGGTGATCGTCATGTCCGAGCCTCCTTCCCTCGTCTGGTGACATCAGACGACGAGCGACGCCTCCCCGGCAAGTACCCGGCTGACGACATTCGTCACGTCGTCCTTACCCATCGGCGGCCGGTCGAGCACCGCCGCTGCGGTGAACTTAGCGGCCAGGCGGTGCCAGAGTCGGGCGCGACGCAGCATGGCGTGCGCGGACCCGTGAATGCTGACGTAGCTCACGTCGGCCACCGAGCGCGCCCGCTCGGCGAATGCGGCCGATGCCGCGGGGTCGGTGATGCGATCACGATCGCCGTGAATGATCAGCAGCCGGCGTCCCGTGACGGGCTCGGTGCGGTCGTACGGCTCGATCCAGGGCGCCAGCGCGACGACCACGCGTACACCGGGATCGTCGGCGACGGCGAGCGCCACCCGTCCGCCCATCGAGTGACCGATCAGCGCGATCGGAAGATCCGGGAAGCGGCGGCGCAGCTCGTCGAGTGCCCACCGGGCGTCCGCAACTGGTGACTGTTGGCGGCCGTTCCAGCCCCGGACGCGGTAGCGCAGCCGGGCGATCGCGAGGCCCTCGTAGCGACCGAGCGCGCGGGCGAACGGGACCATGCGCAGCACGGCGCCGTTCCGCGGGCCGGTCGGACGCTCGCTGCGGGCCTTACCGCCATGCAGCACCAGCACGACGGCCCGCGGCGGCGTACGCGTCTCCCGCACCCGCAACCACGGACCAGCGCTCATCCCCTAGCGGGGGCAGGTCGTGTGGGCTGCGGGTATTGCGGCCTGGATCAGGTAGGCGTTGACCTTCGCGTCGATGCAGGTGCTCTGGCCGTAGGACGTGTGGCCCTGGCCGTCCCAGGTGAGCAAAACCCCGGTGCGAAGCGTCGAGGCCAGGTGCACCGCCCCGGAATAGGGCGTGGCCGGGTCGTGCAGGTTGCCGACGACCAGGATGGGCGCTGAGCCGGCGGCGCTCTCGGTCGGCACCGGGCTACGGCTCTTCTGCCACGCCTGGCACTGGAACAACGTCGGCGCCGACCAGAGACCGAACAGCGGATACTTCTTGGCCCACTTCGCCGCGGTCGCCTTGATGGCGGCGTCGCTCGGATCGGACTTCTGGTCGTTGCAGGTGACCACCTGGAACACGTCGAGCAGGTTGGAGTAGTGGCCGTCGTCGCCGCGTTCGCTGTACCGGTCGTTGAGCTCGAGCAGGCCCTCGGCATCCCCGTGCTGGGCGTCGATCAGGGCCGTGCCGAGGCTCGGCCACAGCTCCTGGCTGTAGAGCGCGGACACGACGGCGTAGAGGACGTTGCCGCCGGTGGCCCGCCGTTTCTCGCTGCGCTTCGAGGACGGAATCGGCGTCGCGTCCGCCTTCTTTTGCAGCGCGGCGACCGCCTTGCGCGGATCGCCGAGCGCCTTGCAGGCGGTGCGTTTACGGCAGTCCGTCGCGAACTGGTCGAACGCGTCCTCGAATCCGCCCAGTTGCTGCTCGTTGGACGTGATGGCGTTGCCGGTCGTGACCGGATCGACCGCTCCGTCGAGCACGGCCACCCGGATCCGCGTCGGGAACAGGTGCGCGTAGACCGCGCCGAGTTCCGTGCCGTAGGAGAAGCCGAGGTAGTTCAGTTTCCGGTCGCCGACCGCGGCCCGGATGCGATCCATGTCGCGCGCGGTCTCGACGGTGTTGTAGTGCGCGAGGGCGCTGCCGTACTTCTTCGTGCAGCTACGGGCGAAGGTCGCCGCCTGGCCCTTGGCCGCCTTCTGCCCGGCGGCGGTGCGCACGTCGGCGTCGAAGGCGAGGGCCTTGGTCTCCTCGGCATCGGTCTGGCACTTGATCGGCGCGGACAGGCCCACCCCACGCGGATCGAAGCCGACCAGGTCGAAATGCTGCAGCACGTCCTCGGACAACGACGCGGCCAGGCTGATCGCCAGGAACACGCCCGAGCCGCCGGGTCCGCCGGGGTTGACGACCAGTGACCCCAGGCGCTGCGGCTGATCGTTGTAGTGGATCCGGATGATCTGGATGTTCAGCCGGGTTGCGGACGGATGCGCGTAGTCGACCGGAACCGGCAGCTGTCCACAGCTGAACTGCAGTTTCTGCCGCCGGTCGGCCGGAATGCCGGCCGCGGACAGGTTGAACAGCCGCGAGCAGTCGCTGAAGGCGATGGTGCTCGGCGGCGACTGGGTCGGCGTGCCCCCGACGGCCGAGGTCGTCGACGAGGTGGACTGGTTCTGCTGGGTGCCGTGGCCACCCGTGTTTCCCGTGCAGCCGGCGAGCAGCCCGACAGCGGCCACGACCGCGATCAGGCGAAAGCGGGCTGGACGGGTCGGCGTTGGCACGGGGAGCACGCTACAGACGCGTCCTGAGTGGACGGGGCGCGGGCAACGCCGCTAATGCACGACCGATGAAACACTGAGCCGATGAAGCTGCCCGTGATGCCGCCGGTTGCGCCGATGCTGGCCAAGTCGGTTCCGACCATTCCGTCCGGGGCGTCATATGAGCCGAAATGGGACGGATTTAGGTCGGTCATCTTCCGCGACGGCGATGATGTCGAGTTCGGTAGCCGCAACGAGAAGCCGATGACCCGGTACTTCCCTGAGCTGGTCGAGGCGGTGAAGGCCGAGCTGCCCGATCGGTGTGTCCTGGACGGCGAGATCGTCATCGCCACGAACGACGGGCTGGACTTCGAGGCATTACAGCAGCGCATCCACCCCGCCGTGTCCCGTGTGACCATGCTGTCGGAGAAGACTCCGGCCTCGTTCATCGCCTTCGACCTGCTCGCCCTCGGCGACGACGACTACACCGAGCGCCCCTTCGCCGAGCGCCGAGCCGCCCTCGAACACGCGCTCGCCCAGGTCAAGGCTCCGATCCATCTCACCCCGACGACCACCGACGTCGAGGTCGCCCAGCGCTGGTTCGTCGAGCTCGAAGGCGCTGGCCTCGACGGCGTGATCGCCAAGCCGCTCGACGGGACCTACCAGCCCGACAAGCGCGTCATGTTCAAGATCAAGCACGTCCGCACCGCCGACTGTGTCCTCGCCGGCTTCCGCTGGCACAAGACCTCCACCGAGGACGACCCGCTCGTCGGATCGCTGCTGCTCGGCCTCTACAACGACGAGGGCAAGCTGCAACACGTCGGGGTGGTCGGCGCGTTCACCGCCCAGCGCCGCGGCGAACTCGTCGACGAGCTCGAACCGTTGGCGCTGCGCGACGGTGACGAACACCCGTGGCGGGAGTGGGCGAGCGCCGAGGCACATCAGGACCAGCGGCTGCCCGGCAACGTCAGCCGCTGGAACGCGACCAAGGACCTCTCGTTCGTGCCGCTGCGCCCCGAGCGGGTGCTCGAGGTCAAGTACGAGCACATGGAGGGCGCCCGCTTCCGGCACCTCGCCCACTTCGTCCGCTGGCGCGATGACCGAACTCCCGAGTCGTGCACCTACGAGCAGCTCGAGCAACCACTCACGTTCAGCCTCGACGACATCGTTCCCGGGCTCGGCGGATGAGCGAGCCGCCATCCGGTCAGCGAAGCATGCGGTAGCGGCAGAAGAGGGCGCCGTCCTCTTCGAGCAAGCCGTCCAGCGCCAGCGCGTGCCGGCCGGTCCTGTCCAGCGGCCAGGTCGCGCCGGAGGTGATGCGGCCGGCCCCGGGCCCGGCGAGCTGCGGGCTCAGGCTCAGGCACAGCTCTTCGACGAGGCCGGCCTGCGCCAGGTCGGCGAACAGGGTCGGTCCGCCTTCGCACAGGATCCGGGTCAGGCCGCGATCGGCGAGCGCCGAGCGGGCGGCGCCGAGATCGACGACGTTCTCGCCGCAGATCACGACATCGGCCCGATCCTGCAACTGGGTCCGCAGGTCGTGGTCCGCGGCCGCGCAGGTGAGCACGATCGTTCGCGGACCGGTGTCGCCGAACAGCGGTGCGGACGGATCCAGCTGCAGCGACTGGCTCACCACGGCGGTGGGCAGTTCCTCGGACAGCCCGAACCGCTTGCGGGTCGCCTGCCGATCCGCGCTCACGTTGATGGCCGCGTATCCCTCCATTCGGGCCGTGCCGGCGCCGACGAGGATCACGTCGGCGAGGTCGCGCAGCACGGCGAAGATGCGGTTGTCGCCCGGGGTCTGCAGGCCGCGAGAAAGCCCGGCGACGCTGACCGCACCGTCGACGCTGCTGATGAAATTGGCTCGGACGCCGCCGCGGTCGAGCCAATGCCGGGCGTAGTGCTCGTGCACGTCGACGTCGATGGCCGGCTCGGGGATCAAGGCGCGCATGCAGCACATCTCAGCACGTACGCTCGCCGCTGTGGCTAAGCGTCGCTCGGTGCCGTTGCCGGCCTACGTCGAGGGGATGCTCGACACGGCTCTGGACAAGGCGCTGCGCGTCCAGCGTCCGGTGATCATCGGCTACCTCAACCGGGTGCGGGACCGCCGTCGCGACGCGACCCCGGCCGAGGTCGTCCGGCTGCTGGAGCGGCGCTATCTCGCCGCCGTGACCGCCGTGGGTGCCGCCTCGGGCGGTGCGGCCGCGATCCCGGGCGCGGGCACCGGGGCATCGATCGCGTCGACGGCGCTGGAGGTCTCGGCGTTCGTCGAGGCGACGGCGTTGTTCGCGCTGGCCATGGCCGAGGTGCACGGGCTGCGTATCGACGATCCGCAGGTACGGCGCGCGCTGGTGCTCGCGATCCTGCTCGGCGACGCCGGGGCCGAGGCGGCCGAGATCGCCGCCGCCAACGCCGGATCGCGGTGGGGGCAGGTGCTGGCCCGGCGCGCGCCCGACGAGACGATCAAGCGGGTGAACCACACGCTGGCCCGCCACTTCGTCACCCGATTCGGGACGAAGCAGGGCGCGCTCGCGCTGGGGCGGGCGCTGCCGCTGGGCATCGGCGCCGGCATCGGGGCGGCCGGCAACGCCGCCCTGGGCCGAGGCGCGATCACCGCCGCCCGGCGGATGTTCGGCTCGCCGCCGGATCGCCTGCCGCCGCGGGTGGTCGACGGCGAGCTAGCCGATCCGGACGAGCCGACCGCGATCGAGGGCACCGTAGCGGACTAGGTCACCCGGACGATCGCGGCGGACTCGGCGCCCAGGACGAGCCCCGACGGGGCCGGCTCGGCGCGCCCCGTGGCCAGCACGATCTCGCCGGCCGGGACGTCGAGCGTCCGCGGTGCGTCGGCGAGGTTGGCGACGACCCGGAATGCTCCGCGGGGCACGACCAGCCAGCGGGCGTCCTCGTCGTAGTCGACGCGCACGTGGTCCAGCCGCGGATCGCGCAGGTCCGGCTCGGTTGCGCGCAGGGCGATGAGACGGCGGTACAGCTCGAGCAGCTCGCGGTGCCCGGGGGAGTCGACCTCGGCCCAGTTCAGCACCGCAGAGTGGTACGCCGCCGGATCCTGCGGATCCACCATGCCCGCGACGTCCCACCCGTAGCGGCGGAACTCCTCGATCCGTCCCGGACCGGTGATCGCCGCCAGCTCCGGCTCGGGGTGGGAGGTGAAGAAGGGCCACGGCGTGGACGCCGCCCACTCCTCGCCCATCCAGAGCATCGGTGTGAATGGCGACGTGAGCAACAGCACCGCACCCACGCGCAGCAGCCCGGGCGTGGTCAGCCGGGACAGGCGCTCGCCGGCGGCCCGGTTGCCCACCTGGTCGTGGTTCTGCAGGAACGCCACGAATCGATACCCCGGCGTATGTTCGCGGTCGACGGGACGGCCGTGCACCTGTTCACGGAACGCGGAATAGGTGCCGTCATGGCGGAAGGCGGACGTCCACACCTTCGCGAACACCGCCAGCGAGCCGAAGTCGCAGTAGTAGCCCTGGCGCTCACCGGTCAGCAGGGCGTGCAGCGCGTGGTGGACGTCGTCGTCCCACTGGGCGTCCAGGCCGAAGCCGCCGGACGCTACAGGGGTGATCATCGCCGGGTCGTTGAGGTCGGACTCGGCGATCAGCGGCAGCGGCCGCCCGAGCTGATCGGCCAACGCGGAGACCGACGTCGACAGCTCGGCGAGCAGATGCGGCGTGGACGTGTCGACCAGTGCGTGGACGGCGTCGAGCCGTAAGGCGTCGACGTGATAGTCGCGCAACCACATCAGCGCGTTGTCGATGACGAACCGCCGCACCTCGGCGGCTTCGAGGTTGACCAGCTCGCCCCAAGTATTGCGACCGGACTTCAGGTAGGGGCCGAAATGGGGCAGGTAGTTGCCGCTGGGCCCGAGATGGTTGTAGACGACGTCGAGCACCACGGCCAGGCCGCGGGCGTGGCCGGCGTCGACGAGGCGCTTGAGACCGTCCGGGCCGCCGTACGGCTCGTGCACGGCGTACCAGCCGACGCCGTCATAGCCCCAGTTCCACACCCCGTTGAAGGCGTTCACCGGCAACAGTTCCACGTGCGTGACACCGAGGTCGACCAGGTGATCGAGTCGCGAGATGGCCGAGTCGAACGTCGCTTCAGGCGTGAACGTCCCGATGTGCAGCTCGTAGATCACCGCGTCGGCCAGCCCGCGGCCGGGCCAATCCTGATCGGTCCAGGCGAAGGCGGCGTCGTCGTAGACGCGACTCGGACCGTGCACACCGAACGGCTGCCAGCGCGAGCGCGGATCCGGCAGCGGCGAGTCGGAGTCGTCGAGCAGGTACGCGTACTCGGTGCCCGGGGGCGCCTCGGCATCGGCTCGCCACCAGCCGTCCGGGCCGGCGTCCAGGTCGAGCGCCTCGCCAGCGATCCGCAGCCGCACCCGCCGGGCATACGGTGCCCACAGCTCGAATGACGTCACGTCACGCCAGCCTGCCATGCGAACGCCTAGGCTCGCTCCCATGTCGAACCACAACGGCTCGGTCCGGGAGGCGCTGCGCGTGCAGCCCGGAGTCGTCAACCTCGCCGGCTACGACTCGGCGGCCACGCCGCTGGCGCCCGGCAACAAGGCCAAGACGCTCAAGGACGCGGCGGCTCTCGGTCCTGAGCTGGCCGGACAGCAGGAGCGGCTCTGGGCCGAGGGCACCCGCAGCGTCTTGCTGGTGCTGCAGGGAATGGATACCTCCGGCAAGGGCGGCGTCGTCACGCACGTCGTCGGCCTGCTCGGGCCCGAGGGCGTCAAGGTCACGGCGTTCAAGAAGCCGACGGCGGAGGAGATGGCGCACCATTTCCTGTGGCGCATTCGCCGAGCCCTGCCCGGGCCGGGCATCGTCGGGGTGTTCGACCGCTCGCATTACGAGGACGTGCTCGTGCCCCGCGTGCACGAAAGCGTGCCCGAGGCGGAGTGGCGGCACCGCTACGAGGAGATCAACGCCTTCGAGGCCGAGCTGGCCACGGCCGGCACCACCGTCGTCAAGTGCTTCCTGCACCTGTCCTACGCCGAGCAGCGGGAACGGCTACTCGCCCGCCTGGACGACCCCACCAAGCACTGGAAGTTCCACGAGAGCGACATCGACGAGCGGGCGTACTGGACGGACTACCAGGCCGCCTACGCCGATCTGCTCGAGCAGTGCTCGACCGAGGCGGCGCCGTGGCACATCGTGCCCAGCGACCGCAAGTGGTACCGCAACTGGGCGATCGGGCAGATCGTCCGCGACGTGTTCACCGAACTGGATCCGCAGTACCCGGGCGCCGACCTCGACCTACCGCGGCTGCGCAAGCGCCTCGAGCCCGGCGGACTGCGGATTGTTTCGGTCCCCGCTCTCGGGTTCTGCATCGAGAAATCGCCGAGCGCATAGCGCCGCCGTTGCCACAGGAACCTTGTCCGCCGAAGGCGCGGCTTGCCACTGCTTTCCACGACATTCCTTCATTGATTGCAAAAAGTATTTGTTGTGCCATCCCACCGTAACCACGATTCGGCTCGCGCACAAACTCCTGGGCAAAGGCAGCCGCCAAAGCGTCCTGTTCGATGCGACCCCGGCGTTTCAAGCATCTGACGATCGACAATGCCATCATCGTGTCATCGGTAATTATCCAGGGCGCCGGAGGAGGCTCGCGATGCTGCAGCCGTCTCTCGATGATGAGGCAAAGCTACGCAAGCTCTTCGCTACAGATAAGGACAACGTGCGCCTCAAAGACATCCATGTCGGCCTCGTCGACGTCTTCGCCGCCCCTCCAACCATCAGGACGATAAGGGCCCGTGTCGTCAAGGACGATGACGATCTGATCGCGAGGCACATCATGGCGCTACCCGAGCCCCGTAGGCGCAAGGAGGGCTTACCTGCTATGGTCAACGATCTAGACGACTTCAACTACAACTGGTCCATTTTCACTGAGAACTCGCTGCAGCTCCTCGATTGGAGCAACGTCGTTGCTGCCGGTGGCTCTGTCCAAGCATGTCTGGCACCGTTGCCTGAAGCTGCCAAGGCCTCGAGGAAGACGATGAGGAAATACTTCCATGATTCTGCATACACGACGTCAGACATCGACCTCTTCCTGTGGGGCATGACTCCCGAAGAGGTGCGACTTGACAAAGCCATTCTTCCAGTGCTGTACTGAAGCGTTCTGTAGGCCGAGCGCAAGATTCTGGCCATATACGAAGCTGTGTGCGACTCTGTGCCATGGGACGTGACGTGCGTCAGGACCAGACACACAGTGTCCATCCACTGTGCGTCATCGTACTTCCACGTACTATGCTGACGAGAATTGAACACATCATCGAGTACAGCTCAGTATCCGTATCGTTGCATCCAAATCGTCTTGCGCCTCTACAAGTCGCCCGCTGAGATCCTGGCTGGGTTCGACGTCGACGCACCGTGCTGCGCCTACGACGGCGAGCGAGTGTGGGCCAGTCCGAGGGCGATAGTCGCGATGATGCGCCAGGCAAATACTGTCGACGTGACCCGTCGGTCTCCCTCGTACGAAGTCAGATTGGCGAAGTAACGAGCGGGTAGAGGGTGAACTTTTGGTTTTCGAAAAAGCGGAAATTAAGGTCGAGAAGGAAAAGGAATTTGGTGAGTTGCGGGCGGTAGTGGCGCGCGCGTTTGCCAACTCGACGGAAAAGTTCCTGCATCAGGTGCAGCGCAAGGGCCTCCGGGTTCGGCGGTTCGAGGAGATTTTGTCGGCGCGGGTGTTTGAGGCGATTGATGCGACGCTGTTGAAGTCGAAAGTGGCGGCAAAGAGTTTGTATGACGCTCTTCCTCTGCCGGATCAGGGGCAGATGCGCGAGTTTTATTTGTCGGAGCTGGAACAGATCAGCGTGCCGTTGCGGCACAAGTTTCATAAGCTTTATCAGTACTACTGAGGGCAGTATCCAGCCACCAGTTGCCAGATTTTAGGTCGACTACGAGTTAGGTGAGGAAGCGCAATCATGGCGAAAGAGAAATTTGACCGCAATAAGCCGCACGTGAACGTGGGGACGATTGGGCATATCGATCACGGGAAGACGACGTTGACGGCGGCGATCACGAAGGTTTTGTCGAAGCACAACCCGAAGAACTCGTTCCGGTCGTTCGATTCGATCGATAACGCTCCGGAAGAGAAGGCTCGTGGAATCACGATTGCCACGGCGCACGTGGAGTACGAGACGGGAAACCGTCACTATGCGCACGTGGACTGCCCGGGCCACGCCGATTACATCAAGAACATGATCACGGGCGCGGCGCAGATGGATGGCGCGATTTTAGTTGTGGCTGCGACCGATGGCCCGATGCCGCAGACGCGCGAGCACGTGCTGCTGGCGCGGCAGGTGGGCGTGCCTTACATCGTGGTGGCGCTCAATAAATGTGACGCGGTTTACGACCCGGAGTTGCTGGATCTGGTGGAACTAGAAGTGCGTGAGTTGCTGAAGTCGTATCAGTTTCCGGGCGACGATGTTCCGTTGAT
>Ga0137418_10005865_pt1 | contig 11287 bp, 11 predicted proteins | sample CZODoug3_1_2_16f_FD_122242 | JGI IMG/M metagenome (GOLD analysis project Ga0137418, IMG submission 122242) | Vadose zone soil fungal communities from Angelo Coast Range Reserve, California, USA - CZODoug3_1_2_16fungal (Hybrid Assembly) | ecosystem: Environmental > Terrestrial > Soil > Vadose... | reverse complement strand
GCACGGACTTGGCGCCCCATGCATTGGAGCAAATAAGCCAAACCTTCACAAACCTTCATCCACTCACCACCCGGTCTGCCCTCTTTCACTCAATGCCTAGACAATGTGTCGCGGTCACCATACCATCTCGTCACACAGATCGGATGACGCCCGTGCCATGTCACCAAGCACCCTCACACTCGCGCTCTTGTGATAGGAACCTTTTCATATCTTCTTGCACTTGCATACACCCACTCTCGCTTTCCACACTCATTCTAACCACATCAAGTCTGCCACATCACCAAAGGCATATGGTTATGCCTGTGTACGGTCATGCACTTACACCAACGCGGGCTCGCGCGTTTTAGCATGACACGTCATGCTCTCACTCAGACATACTCTCATGCTCGAACGTGTGCCATGTCCGCTCATACCCCATCCACTCACATCCATATTTGCCTGTTCAAGTTCTCGCACTCGTTTCGCATTGTCGCACGCCCCCTCCATGCGCGCTCTCATTGCTCTTTCGACTGACGTTCTCTCGTTCATGTCATAGCGCCAACGTATGGCTGCTGTCACAACACATCATGTCGCATCATGCATTCCTGTTTTAAATTCAACTTAAACCCCCCCCCTATTCACATCACGGCACCGGTACTGTTCCTGTCACCTGGCCGATGCGCGGTCACTGTCGTATCGCATCACGTTGCATCCCATATGCTCATCTCGATCTTGAGTAGCTGGAGAAGGCTTGGATTGGGTGATTTGTATTGTTTGATGGTGCTTGTCTCGTACTCCCCACTTCTTTTTGTGTCTTTTCGTTTCATTACCTTTACTTTTACCTTTACATTTGATGTGGAGCTGTCATGCCACCGGTGGCCCAATTTGGATGCAGAGTGCTAGTCCAGCTAACATCCCACTACTGACAGTATTTATTTGGTCCATCGAGGCATGTCATAGGCATTGTCCAGTTATTCCACCTTCATTCTGACTCATGCCAAGTCTTCCTCACCATATGCTCTACTTACCATTGGCTGATTAGATACTTCTCATTCCTTCACAATCTGATTGGATGATAGCTTATCTACTTATCTCATGGATGCTTACTTACTCAGTCTCGTGACTTGCTAACTATTGTGTATATAAGACTCCTCTCATCACAATAGAATGCCAGTCTTGAGCTGGTCTATTCTCCTAGCAGTTCATTGCTCACCATCTGACAACTTAGAGATCTCAGCCTCTAAGACCCTTATCCCTTTCTCTTAATCATACGCAACCTAAGGCCCTTTAAGCAAAGCTCAGCTAGTCGCTGACAGCATGAAAGGTGTTTTAGCTTCTGAGTTGGGCTTTGTTTGGAACATGATTTGAAGAACCAATGTGTTAATCATTCTGAAATATTAAACTGAGGTATTGTGGTTGTATTATTGCCTTTTCCAGTTGATGTTCACACACAAATTTCTGCAGTTACAGAGCCACACCCCATGGTTGATATGAATGAGGATACAATGTTTTTGTTAAGAGAAATTTCATGCCATTTTTTCACCATTCAGTGGATATACCAACATATATACAAAAAGTATTCAAATGCCTGCTCTCAGAATGTCATCTCAATCATGATCAGTTGCCCTAAATATCTCAATATCAGAATGTCCCCAGTATCAGTGTGACCAGCATATAGCCATGTATCAATACCAGAATTCAGCACACCACCAACCACTCCATTCTCCAAACTAAAGCTATACAATAATGGGGAGGTTCCTGGAACAAGTATGTTGCAGCATGGTGGTATGATAATGTATGGTGCAATTTCAGAGTTGGTGAAGGATAGCATAGTGCCATCACCCTCAAAGGAACCTGGAACTCTTTCTCCAGTCCTAGAATCCCTGGTGAGGATAGTGCCGTCTGCAGAGCATGACAGGATATGCTGTCCATCTGCAGAGAAAACAGCAAAGCGCACCACACTTGTATGACCTTTCAAAGGACCTAATACCATGTTCCCACTTTGTGAATCCCAGATGCAAATGGTTTTGTCATCAGAGGCCGACACGATGAGCTTTCCATCAGGAGAGAAAACGGCACTACATAGCGGGCCAGTGTGGCCTTCTAAGGGGCCTAACACCATTTCGCCAGTGTCCGAATTCCAGATGCAAATGGTCATGTCAGTAGAGGCAGACACAATATGCCTTCCATCAGGAGAAAAAACAGCGCTCCACGCGGAGCCCATATGATCATCCAAAGGGCCTACAATCAAGTCTCCAGTTTCTGAATTCCAGATGCAGATAGTCTGGTTCCAAGATGCAGACACAATGCACTTTCCATCTGGAGAGAAAGCAACGAACAAAATGGCACGTGGGTGATCCAAATAAGAAACTTCGTCGCCAGTTTGGGTATTTCTCAATGAAATATATCCATATCGCGCAAGTGCCATGCGTGTTCCATCGGGAGAAAATGCGATGCAGTACACATCATTCCTGCTACTGGCACGATTCTTTGTTGTCTCCACACCGCCCTCCTCCACACCAACTTGAGCACCAGAACTTGTATCCAGGTCCGGGACCACGCTGATTGTATCTCACGTAGATATTGAATTATCGTCTGTCCCCGCCTGCTCCATTTTCATTCCAACAACTCGGGTCAAATGTGAAGACCAATGTGATACAGCATAAGGAAGTTGTACTGGCATCTCAAGTTTTTGTTCAGCGGCATATCCACGTTTAGGCCAGAGTCGAGCTAGCCGGCGGATACACTGGATTGCAAGTTCTCCATCAGAGTCAATCTCGTCCACGTGGAAATCGCCAGCCCCTGCGCTAGTGACAAAATCAGAGAACGATCTATGCCTGCGAGGGAATGTTCGCTCGTTAATTTCTCCAGCGTCAGGAACCAAAACTGTTCGCAGCCGACGAACGAAGTGTTTGATGTCAACCAGTTGTCCCGTGGTAGGATTCCGCAAATCAAGTAAACCTACAAGATCTCCAATGCATAGTGGGCTCTGTTGCACCAAGATCGCGCCCATGATTCGTCGAAACCGCTGCAATGGCCATGGGCCTCTGTCGCGTTGGTAAGTTCGATTCAGGATTGCCAGATAAAGCTTGTTGATGTTATCCATTCCCTCTGCATTAACTTCGTCGAGAACTATATTGAGGCATTCCCCGCCGGAGTCTTCGATCTCATCCTGGATATACGCTATCGCCGTCACCGCCCAAATGAATAGACCCGATGCCTGTGCGCACAATCTCCGCATATGCACCTGTCTCCATTGTGACCAATCGAGCTCATGCTCTTCCATTATCTCTCCAATCTTCCGCTCCAAAAATTGTGCCACCTCCGAGACTGAGTTCGTAGCGGATAAATGCATATGCCGTACCCGGGGACTATTGAGATGAGGAGCAAAACTGTCTAGTATGACAGTCTCCACTCGGCTTGAGATGAATACCTTCGCATTGAATGGAAGACCCATGAGGACCTCCGAGAATATTTTGGCGGTATCCTTGAGTTTTTTGACATCGGTTTCGTCCAATGCATCAATGACAATGACAACCGGTGATGTAGGGCTCGAGTTGGATGCAATTTGAATAGTGTTAATAAAGAGTTTCTGCGCTTGATCGATTGAGATATCGTCGTTCATCAAATCGGGTTGGTCTCTGAATCGACGGTCCTGGCGTCGTTACGGTTGATAAAAAGTTGGGCCCAGAGCACTCTTCGACATTTGGATTCTTTGGCGATCGAGGCGGTGATGGCGGATTTACCGACGCCTGGATCGCCTGACATCCAAAAGAAGCATTGGGCGGTATCAGAAATGTCGGCGGTCCACCCCATGATGTCGCTTAAAATTTCCTTTCGCGTACCGGGGTCGCATGGATACTTTTTCTGATATTCATACGTAGCATCTGGGAGTGTCGATGGGGACTGAAGCTTTGCGAGAATTTAGACGGCGGAGTTACGAAAACACTGATTGAATAGCTTCACCATTTGAGCCAAATTATCTTGGCCTCGAATCAAATTATCCTGTCCGCGAATTAGATCGACTTGTCCGCGAGTTAAGTTATCCTGCCCCCGAATCAAAATATCTTGCCCTCGAGCCAGAGTTACTCCTGAGAGAACCTGTCAAAAGTAGTATCAGGCATAAAATTTCAGCTTATAAATTATTACAGACCTCAAAGCGCGCCGTGGCTTGAGTGAACTGCATTTGAAATCCCAATATCTCATCATTTACGGATACTCGCGCGGTCAATCCACCATTCTGAGTATGGGAAAGGACATTCAGATAATGAAATCTCCCAAGCAAAATCGTTTATCCTACGAGCATTTGGTGCACCCATGCGAAGATATCGTCGATCAAATTTCTACGGATCATAAAATATTTATTCCACATTAGTAACTCATCATGAAGGATGTGATGAAACAAACCGGATTTCAGTCAAACTATCCCATGTCCATGAAATAGATCTCCCATTCTCGCTGTCTCCAAAAGCAAACGCCAGCCTTTGGACCCACTGCACGATATCATGCGCAAACCGAAGCGCTGTGGCCTTTGCCTCAACAATAGTCTATAAAGGGTGAAACTTGAGTACGATATATCGATAATGAGTATCAAGGTTATTCACTGCTCCCAATTTGACGAGATGGGCCAAGGCTTTCACGAAACCACGGAACGGGATAGGGCCATCGGGAACAATCTCCAAGAGATCCTTGTGTCGATCGATCGCAGCGCAGGTACCATTAAGAATGCGATCGAGGGTTTTTTCTGGGTGCGTTTCATTCCACACCTTAACTTCGCGGAGGAAATTCTGATCAAACGTCCAAGTTTGCCATGGCGGCAATGGAGATAACGTGCGGTAAATTGGCAAGGATTTCTGCGAGGAAGCGGGGTCGGGCGTCCCAAATCTACCGGATGCATGGCTTGGAGGGAGATTGGGTGAAAGAGTAAGTCTGGAGAGATGATTAAAGGTGTGACGATTGCAGTATCGATTCTTTTACCGTTCGCTCTGAGCAGCTGGCGGCCCGTCGCCTTGCGCTTTCGTTCGCTTTCCGGGTGAACTGAGCAGGCCCTTTAGCGTAGAAGGAACCTTCACGTTGGCTAGAAATGGCATATTAGTGAACGAGGTGCGCAAGCTTGCTCTGCATTACACTGCTCACACGCGCTCACAAGTTGTTGACTCTGTGCGATAGACGCTCGTCCAAGCACTTGTTCGGCAATCAGCGAGGGCAAGCGCAGCTGGTCACTTCTGCATTTCCTGAGTTTGGTACTGCACTTGAAATTACCAAGATAATACATAAGTTAGCAAAGCATAAGGGGAAAATGATTTTAGACATATTTAATACCAGCCATACATTCACCTACAATGATCTGCCATTGCATAGCAACCACTCGCAAACTCTGCATTGTACCCATGTATCGCCCCAAGTGATTGCATCTGAGCCTATAAGGGGGTTATATTCTTGACTGTGGTAGCAGTAGTGGCAACATGATGACGTACCATCAAACAGCATGAAGTCAAGCCGCCAAAATCATTTTTCCACAAAAAAAAAACTTAATATTTCCTTCGGGCGCCGATAATCCAGTACGGCTCAGACGACTGCGTTTTACCCGCCGTTTCCCCCCCTTCAAGGCGGACGCCGGGGAATCGTCTTCGCGGTCCGTTTTCTTGGTACTTAGCATCTCGTCTGATTATTATTCTACGAGCTTCAGTCTTATCCACGTGCTTTCGTTATTGTTCGTCCGTATCGTCGTCGTAGTCGGTGACGGATTCGCATGGGGAGCATTCCTCCGTGACTATGGAGTGAAAGAGAATAATGACGATTAGCATACATATCATCACGCACAGTCCCGAATTCGAGAAAGGACCCGAGCGTTAAAGAAATGGAACTCCGACATACCCATATATCTGTTCTCATCGAAGCTCTGCAAAACTCTTCTCGATGCTCCAATTCTTCGAACCATTCTTGCTGACAGGAAACACTTTTTTCGGTTTCCTCTACCTCAGTTTGTGTTGATTTTCATGTCCTCGTCGTCTGGGGTAGCCATCTCTACGTCTTCGTCGTCGGGTGGCAGAGGGAAGAGAAGAAGCGGGGGAGGCGGCTGAGAAGTCGATTGGGTGGATGGTGGGGCACGGGTGACGCGAATTACTTGGTCTATGGGGGGTTGGGATACGTGAGTATTATTAACCGAGTCAAATACATGATAAGCCGCACCATTGTCAATATCCATCTCAGCCATCAAGCTCTTCGCAGCCCCACCTCCCTGTATCCATATCTGCATCAGCCACCTTCCTCCCCTTTGGCAATTGTTTCTTTGGTACCTTCGTCTTCTGTTGTCACGATCGTCATCTCCGTCAGAAGAGAGGATGACGCCTTTCTTGACGCTTTCTCTTGTTGTTTGGTGGGGGCTGGTCTCGAGAGGGAGCTTTGGACTCGGGTTTGGGTTTGGGTGGTACTGAGTCTTCTAAGTCGATTCGGACAATAGCGCCCTGGTCGATTTGCGTTTCGTTCTGAGCTGTAGAAGTGAAGGACCAGTCAGCACTTCGGCCAAATAAATAGATGCAGGTCGACAGAAATCTACCTTGTATTCGCTCCTCGGTTTGTGTTTCCTCGCATTGTGCTCCTTCGTAACTGCCATTGCCTCGGGGGCCCTTACATCCATCGTGCTCGAATTCGACCAATCGAGTTTCCTTAACGCTTTAAGTCTTCTGCCGCTGGGGAGGTTTGGCGTCGGGTGGTGGGGTTTTGGACGGGCGGGTAGATGGCTGACATTGTTTGCTTGCTTTGTCTGTAGTTGGATTGAAATAGAGGGCGGGTTAGAGTTGGAGGTGCGGGGTATTGGTATGGATTGACGTACGACAGCATGGGCACCGATGACTGTCGTCTTCCCACTGCATGCCTTCCTCTGGCCTGTTCCTCTCCTCAACTACTTTACCCTTCCATTTATCGAGGTACTTGTTCGCATCAATCTGAGGCAGGGTAGGAGTGGGGGTACATATCAGACGAGTGTCCTATTATTTTGATTAAGAATGAGGACGTGGGTATGGAGTGAGTTTGAAGTGGGCTTAGGTGTATCGGAGCCTCGCAGGTGCATATGCATGTATATATGGAGAGTATACGTGTGAATGTCCCCGCTGAGCGCTCACCTGGTCCTCTATGCGGCTGACATCCCAATCGAGATAGCCGCACAAGGCAGCCTTGTAAATTCTAGGTACGATATGGATAGACCCAAGATAGACGTTTGTTGAGCGGCGATACCCTTTGGCCGCTCTCACCATGCCTCGATTGCGATCCCTAGCCTTTCTTGTAATATGTTTACTGTTGTCCTTACTCTACCTTGCGATACAGTACCATAGTCACCATAGCCCAGTTTCTTCCCCACCCAAAATAACGATAATTGCTATCTGGAACCCGAAGAAGAATCCCCAGGCCTATTTACCCAATTTTTTGGCGTCCGCGAAGGCCAACGCTCAGGTAGACTTCCTCTTCATAGTCGTCGACAAAGACAATGTCGGGTGCGATGTGCCGATACCCCCCGGTGCGCCTAATATCAAAGCGGTGTGCTTGTCCGTAGAGGAGTACTTGAATTTACACGTCGACTTTCTGTGCAACCATTGGGCGTGCGGGATAGACGATAAAACTGTGGTTCTAAATACTCTTCATGAAAGGTATCCTAAGGACTTTGTATGTATTGACATTCCAAATTTACCCTAAATACTCGCTGAAGCTGTCGCTACCTCGATAGCTCAATTCGTTCTTCAGACCATTTCGCTCAGCCATTTTCGCCAAATGGATGGACCCAAGCACAAAGATATGGGGTTGGTGCGATATGGATACTATGATGGGCAACTTTGAAAGAGCTTTTCCTTGGGACGTGGCGGAGGATTTCGACATCCTTATCCCAGGCCAGTCTGAGGTCGGGGAGGCCCACGATCACCTTTTATTATTCATGCCTGGCCATCTCGCGTTTTTCCGCAACTCCGCACAGTTCACCGCGCAGTTCCTCGAGTTTCCGAATTTCCGGAATTTACAAGCGTTTTTGCACTTGCCATGGGTAGACGCAGCAGCTGGTGAGTTCTTAACGCCGAGCCACTACACCGAGAACCTGTTGACTGATAGATCAATGTAGAAGAAGTCGATTATTCGAATTTCGTATTTGCGCACTCTAACTTCACATTCCTCACGTTTCCTGCTCTCGTTTACACCTATCACTACGCGGTAGGACCAGGACGTGGGGCGTACGCCTTTACACGCGGAGATGAACATTTGATTGACGTATCTTCGACGGCAATTGAATCGAAAAACTCTGTAGTTCGGTCCGCGATTAATGGTATGCTCGATCAGCACGAGAAAAGCTGGCAGAGCACACCCACATTCTCTTCTTTTGGCGTTGAGTACGCTGTAACACTTCGCGAAGGGGCCAGGAGCGGCCTCTGGTTCCCTCAACGTTTCGCTGTCGACTTTTTAACCGACCGGTCTAAACTTTTGGAACGTGGCAGAAGGTAAACCGCATAGATTCGTGAGTATATCAGGACTGAACACTCGTACCAGATTTGTAATGCGTCGAGAACCTGGCGGTCCAGTTTATGACCGGATGGAACCAGAGATTCGATGGATCAACTTTTCGATCGAGGATCTCACTTCAGGTAACCCTCAAAATCATTCAATCCTCGCCTTGGAATATCTGTATGCCCATTACCAAGGAGAAAAGTACGACCGTGAGTCAAATCTCCTCACTCATGGCCGCGTGGAGTGTTAACCTGTCCCTGGGGATGGAAACGGCAGCTTGGTGGTCTCTCCCCGAACATCCCGTTTATGAGAATGAGGTGTTCTATGTAGTTAAATACCATGGAGGCGTGATATGGAACTCATCCGGAGATGTGACATTCAAGACCACACCACATGTAAAGTCCGATCGTTGACAAGCTTCAGCTTGGATGGACCCCCATCATGGCCAAACGCAACCCAGAACTGCGGCATAGGCGAACCACTTGGCCTGCTGTACATGGTCACAATCGGGGTGCCATAAAATTTGTCCTGTTTTCATCTTTTTTTATGTCAGATATTGCTTGCCCTGGAGCTGTCCACGAACGATTGCTTACATTGTCCGAAGACCCTACCCAGCTAATCATAGGACCAGTTCTGTACTTCCACATATGTAATACTTATCCAAATCACGTCAATATTTGGTTTGGTTTTGCACATCGAACCGCGGAACTTGTGAAGTCATTCATGGATGATTCTATTCAGAAATCCCCCTTATGCAAAAAACCCGGGGTTGGATTATGTAAGCGACCGACGTCGCTTGTGTTTACATTGTATACATTATGATATCCGCTTTTGCCACTGACGACTCAGGACAATGCTAAGCATGACTCGATGGACCCGAAATTATGAGTAGATGTATGTATCCTTCTATCCTCATGTACTCTTCTTCTCTTGTATATCCCTTCTCCTCGGAGTCCTCGCATATGGAGTCTGGAGGATTCACTAATTAGATTAGTAAGCATGGGGAAAATAGATAATTTGTATGTACAAGTCCTCACGCGGAGCTCGGGTACTGCTCCAGCCAAATGCGAAGTATATCGCACACCTCGATTTATTTCACAGCCAGGTTTCTAAATGAGTTAGCGTGCTAATTGCTATGTAACACCACTGAGTCATCAGCAAAACCTGTCCTCTCTAGGGTATTCTATCCAGATCTCCATAGATGCCATATGGCCATAGAAGCTCTTAGATAGACTTATTGTTTATAGAACTAGCTACATGGTGTGCACTGTTCTCCATAGAACAACCTAGCATCTGTACAGACATCCATAGAATGTCCATAGATGTCCATAGAGCAGCCTAGCATCTATACATATCCCTATAGAATGGCGTGTGGTCTCTATAGATATCCATAGAACACCATAGATGGGCCATATATGCCTGATTGGCATGCTATTTAATAAATATAATCACATTTCAACTTTGCTCGTCATCACAGATGTTGAAAAACAGGTATATTGAAGGCAACATATTACTAATCATTTTCCGCAACATCAATCCAGCCTCACTTGGTACCCAGCATGATCATTGAAGTCATCATCCTCTGATCTCTGCTGAAGGCTGTTTGGTTATATGATGATCAGTTTGCAAAACTGATGAAGGAGGGAGATGAATACATACCAGCCTCCCTGTGCCCATCTCTCACGACATGCTTGCAACTTGGCTGCATGATACTTGTCAGTTTTGATCTGTGCAATAAGGTTGTTCATGGTCTTGTAAGTTTTACAGTAGAGAGTGGCAGAGAAGGGTCATCCTTTCATGTAGCCATCCTTCCATCATGAAGGCAACACTCAAGCTGCAAAGCAAGGGTGAGTTCTCACAATTTAGCAACAACACTGTCACATACCACTGTAGCCACCAGTGCAGTGGCTTTTTCAGGGACTGTGCCTTTGAACTCCTTGGGAATAGGGAAGCCAAGCCATTCTTGCCATAGTAGAATGATGTGCATAGCACTTCAAGGGCTGGATTGGAGAAGTTGTTCATGCGGTCCTGCCATACCATCAGCGTGATGATATAATACATTATTTAAAATTTTACCTGATCGTCGACACCATTCATGAGGAATTCTCCTTCGAAAAGAAGATCCTTTATTGCTTCCTTGATGTGATCTTTGTATTGTTGTCGTATCAGCTTGGCATCATTGGGTGGAAGGAAGTTATATTGTTGCCAAACAACAGCATGAGCCGCCATCTTGAGCTCCCATCAGAAAGTTGAGACATCTTCAAATATCTACAGACACAAGCTGATAAATGTGTTTTAAACAGAACAGCATTGTACTCACCAGCACTATCATGTCAGCTTGGTGCTCTGGGTAGTATCCTGGCAGCCATGTACACTCAGCTCATGATCGAAACATGAATAGCCTGCGTACCTTTTTCAACTACTCCATCCTCAGCCTTATGAGCTGCCATTGCCTCCACCAGACAATCTTCTGCCTGCTTCAGACCCTCTTGATGCTTCAGAAAGCCAGCCTCGGTGGCTGTTGTGCAGCAATTACATTTTTTCACATCCTCTAGAATGCTCCACCATTGACCTGGGTAGGCTTGGAGTTGCGTAAATCTAATCCAGCTCCTGCCTTTTGAATTGCGGGGAGCACATGTGCGATGTGACAGGGAGCTTTCACCTGAGACATATCAAGTTATTTCTGCCGGAGAAAATTAGAATACAGTAACAAAATATAATTAGAATATACACCCACTTTTGGACTGATAACAGAGTTAATTCCAGATTCTGCATGTGGTAATGATTATTTGAGGCGGAAAGTGATCTGATTTTGGTTGCG
>Ga0137418_10005864_pt1 | contig 11289 bp, 10 predicted proteins | sample CZODoug3_1_2_16f_FD_122242 | JGI IMG/M metagenome (GOLD analysis project Ga0137418, IMG submission 122242) | Vadose zone soil fungal communities from Angelo Coast Range Reserve, California, USA - CZODoug3_1_2_16fungal (Hybrid Assembly) | ecosystem: Environmental > Terrestrial > Soil > Vadose... | reverse complement strand
TCGCCCGGCAGGTCGAAGAGGACGGCGGGGCGGTGCTGGCGGCCTACCGCGAGCCGCTCGGCGGGCACGCGTTGCTCTTCACCGCGCTGCCGGTGGACAAGGTCGAGCCCACGCCCTTCCAGCGCGATGTCTCCGATGCCCACGTGCTGAAGCTGACCCGGGCGATGGACAAGACGCGCCGGTACCTGGACCCGATCATCGCGGTCCGCGAGGACGGCGCCTACCGGACGCCGAACGGCGGCCACCGGCTCACCGCGCTGAAGGAGCTGGGCGCGAAGGCCGTGCTGGCGCTGCTGGTGCCCGAGCGCGCCGTCGCGTACCAGATCCTCGCGCTCAACATCGAGAAGGCGCACAACCTGCGGGAGAAGTCGCTCGAAGTGGCCCGCATGGTACGCGACCTCGCCAGCAACGACCCGGGCCGCCGCGAGACCGACCTGACGCTGGAGCTGGAGGAGCCCGCGCTGGTGACGCTCGGATTCGCCTACGAGCAGCGCGGGCGCCTGTCGGGCGGCGCGTACGCGCCGGCGCTGCGCAAGGTGGATGAGTTCCTCGGTTCGAAGCTCCCGGACGCGGTACGGGAGCGCGAGCGGCGCGCGGCGCTGGTTCTGGAGCTGGACGACGCGGTGGGCGCAGCGGTGGAGAAGCTGAAGGAGCGCGGCCTCACCTCGCCCTACCTGAAGGCCTTCGTGGTGGCGCGGATCAACCCGCTGCGATTCATGAAGGGGAGCGTGCCGGGCTTCGACGAGCTGCTGGCCACCATGACCAAGCGCGCCCGGGGGATGGACCCGGCGCGCGTCCGCACGGAGGACGTCGCGCGGAGCGGCGGGCCGCCCGATGCCGAATGAGCGGCGCCCGGGAGCCCGGGTGACTAGCTTCGCGGAACGCTCCGGAAAGGACGGTATCCCGTGGCCACGCTCGCTCTGACCAAGGACAACTTCAAGGACACCATCGAGAAGGGCGGCATCGTCTTCATCGACTGGTGGGCCGACTGGTGCGGGCCCTGCAAGGCCTTCGCTCCGGTCTACGAGAAGGTGGCCGAGGCGAATCCGGACATCCACTTCGCCAAGATCGACACCGACAAGGAGCAGGAACTGGCCGCCGCCTTCGGCATCCGGTCGATTCCCACCCTGATGATCTTCCGCGACGGGATCCCGCTCTTTGCCCAGCCGGGCGCGCTGCCGCAGCAAGCCCTGGAGGAGCTGGTGGAGAAGGTGCGCGCCCTCGACATGGACGAGGTGCGCCGCTCCATCGCCGAGCAGCAGACTGCGCAGGGATCGGGACCTTCTACCTAGCCACCGCCGAGAGCGCCGCGCTACGCTTTCCAGGGCGCCGACATCACGCCCTCAGGCCTTTCCCAGGGCCTTCCCCACCGCGACCACGATCTCGTCCTCGTCGGGGAACCCGAGCGCGTGCTTCTCGACGACGACCTTGCCGTCCACGTCGACGAAGAAGGACCCGCTCGGGCCGACCTTCAGCTCGGCCGTGACGCCGAGCTCCTTCTCCAGCGCGGCCGCCGCCCGGGCAGCCCGCGGCTTGTAGCCTCAAGAATTGCAGTAGAAGATCGTGACCATGACGCGAGCTTAATGCGCAAGCGGCGCGGAGGCCATCGCACGAATCCTTGTGCGGCCATCTGCGTCCAACTCAGTCCGGCAAGCCTCCGAAAAGGAGGAGCGATGATCCAAGTCCTTCCGTCGTCCGAAAGGTTCCACACCGAAGCCGGCTGGCTCGACAGCCGCCACAGCTTCTCCTTCGCCGACCACTACGATCCGGAGCGGCTCGGCTTCCGCTCCTTGCGCGTGATCAACGACGACCGCGTGCAGCCGGAGCGCGGCTTCGGGTCCCACTCGCACCGCGACATGGAGATCATCACCTACGTGCTCTCGGGCGAGCTGGCGCACCGGGACAACCTGGGGACCGGGTCGGTGATCCGGCCCGGCGACGTTCAGCGCATGAGCGCCGGCACCGGCGTGGTGCACAGCGAGATGAACCCCTCCCGCACCGACCCCGTGCATTTCCTGCAGATCTGGATCGTGCCCGACCGCGCCGGCCACCGCCCGGGGTACGAGCAGAAGGCGTTCTCCGAATCGGACCGCCGTGGCAAGCTCCGGCTGGTCGCCTCGCGGGACGGCCGGGACGGATCGGTGGCCATCCAGCAGGACGCGTCGGTCTACGCGGCGCTGCTCGAGCCCGGTGAGCGCGTGGCGCACGAGCAGCGGCCCGGCCGTCACTCCTGGGTGCAGGTGGCGCGCGGGTCCGTCGACCTGAACGGCCAGACGCTGCGCGAAGGCGACGGCGCCGCCGTCTCGGACGAGCAGCGCCTCGACCTCACCGCCAAGGACAGCTCCGAAGTTCTTCTCTTCGATCTCGCCTAGGGTTTCACGCAGAGGACGCTGAGATCGCGGAGGATTTTGGTTCAGATCACTCGGCGGACTCTGCGGGCTCTGCGTGAACCATTTTAGGCAGTCCCGCCGTCGTCGGGACGGAAGCCGGCGCGTTCCAGGCTTTGTCGGAGCTCGGCCTTGTGGACGGCCTTGGAGAGCGCTTCCTTGGGCAGGACCTGCTTGGAGCGGACCAGCTCCAGCAGCGCGTCGTTCATGGTCTGCATCCCGGCCCCGCGTCCCGTCTGCATGATCGAGGCGATCTGGAAGGTCTTCCCTTCGCGGATGAGGTTCGAGACCGCGCCGTTGCAGAGCAGCACCTCCTGCGCCGCCACGCGGCCGCCGCCGATCTTCTTGCACAGCATCTGGGTGATCACGCCCTTGAGCGACTCGCTCAGCATGGTCCGGATCTGTTCCTGCCGGTCGGCGGGGAACTGGTCGATGATGCGATCCACGGTGCTCGGCGCCGTGTTGGCCGTGTCCTCACTTCACAACGGATGCCCGCTTATGCGCGTGCGCGACGAATCCCGGACGACGAGCGTCGCTGGCAGGCGCACCTTCGATGCGCTGGGGCCGTCACGATGCACGATCCGATCAAAGAGCACCTCCACGGCTCGATGACCGATCTCATAGGTCGGCTGCACGACCGAGGTGATGCGCGGTTGAAAGAAATCTTCCGCAATCAGTTCGTCAAATGTAACGAAGGCGATGCTGTCCGGAGTCGTGAAGCCCAGCGAGTACAAGCTCTTCAGCGCGCACAGACCCGTAACTCCGTTGGTGGCGAACAGGGCTGTCGGCTTGTACTTCTGACGCAGCAGCCCACGCTGGCAGACGGCATGGATGTCCTCCATCTCAAAGCTCGCGGACCAGATGAGCGACGGGTGCACGGGCAGTCCGGCGTCTTTCAGTGCGCGACGGTAGCCGCGCAGGCGCTCCTGCTCACTTCTCAGCGTCAGAGGGCCCGTAATGATTGCGATGCGGCGATGCCCGAGCGAGAGCAGATGCTTGACTCCGAGTTTCGCCGCGCCACTGTCGTCCACGCACACGGAATCTGTATTCAAGCCTTCCGGGAGACGATCCACGCAGACAACCGGCGGACCCGAGGCGATCGCCGCCGCATTCTCAGCTGACCACTTGTAGCCCCCGGTTGTGACCAGCAGGATGCCGTCCACACGCTGCCGGAGCAGGGCCATCATGTCTATCTCGGTATCGTGACTTCGCTGCGAGTCCAGCACGAACAGGAAATATCCGCGTTCCCGGGCGGCATATTCGGCTCCGCGCACGATCTTGGGGAAGAAGGGGATGGTGAGGTCGGGAACCACAATGCCGAGAGTGTGGGTACGATTGGTTCGCAGGCTTCGGGCGATGAGGTTGGGCTGATATTTCAGAACGCGGATTGCGTCCAATACTTTGCGGCGCGTATCTTCACTGACCCGCGTCAAACCGCTGATCACATTGGAAACCGTTCCGGCGGAAACCCCGGCGAGCTTCGCGAGTTCTCTTTGCGTCACCACTGGATCAACTCTAGCGTGCGCCTGAATTCGGCGAATGCCGGGCCGGAAAACGAAACAGAAGAATTTGACATCCTCATCTTAAACTCATAGATTGAATCCGCAATTGAGACGTCTCATTTGAGCGCTGCTATCGGGAATTTGGGCCCTGAAACGGCTATCCAGGCCTTTATCCAGGAGCAACAACCCTTTCAGGTGACGGCCTGAAGTTTATGAAAGAGAGTAAGGATATAACACGTAGGGAAAGGGCGTCAGCATGACTATGCTCCAGCGAAGTTGGCTCTGGACGAGCGGGATCACTTCTGTCCTCGCCGCGGTGGTTATCGGGCTCACGGGAAGAGCGGCGGCAGCCGAAAACAGAGCGACCGAACCCGTTTCCAAGCGAACCGCTGTCTCTGGTGAGCAGTCTGGAGGCTCCGCAAGTTCGCAGCCCGACAAGCGAATCAAGCGGGATTATGGTTTTTATGAGCCTGAGCCGCTCGACTTTGATGACCATCAGGGTTACGTGCAGATCTTCGATGGCGTCAGCCTCAAGAGCTGGGACGGTGATCCGAATACCTGGCACGTGGAAGACGGAGCGATCGTCGGCGAATCTACCAAGGAAAAGCCGGTCGCGAACAGCTATATCTCCTTCCACGGGTTCGAGGCCAAGGATTTCGATTTGAAGTTTGAAATCAGGGTGGAAAACGGTGGCGGGAGTGGCATCCAATATCGAAGCCAGGTTGGTTTACCGTGGCGCAGACACCCGCCGCCGGGCCAGACGATCCCGGAGTTGAAGTGGATGATGACCGGCCCGCAGGCCGATTTCTGGTTCCCGGTGACACCCAGGCAATCGGAGTGGACCGGACAGTTTTACTCGGAGAACACGCCTCTTGGCATCCTCGCTTGGCGGGGACAGGTGGTTGAATCAGCGCCGGGAAGCCATCCAAAGTTGTTAGGCAACGTCGGGAATCGCGACGCGCTCGGGGGCTACGTTAAGGTCAACGACTGGAACCAGTACCTGATCATGGCGAGGGGCGGCACATTCATCCACGTAATCAACGGGCAGTTGATGGCGGTCTACGTGGATGACAATCCGGATTCGTCCAACAACAAGCCTGGGTTGGTAGGAATCGAAATCGAGGGTACGCCTACCAAGGTTTCGGTGCGTAATATCTGGATCAAGAAGCTGAATTAGCCAACGGACGATTCGGTTGAACTCGCGGTTCGATTACAAGTTCGGCGTAACCAGCTTGCCCGCGGTTTGTTTTAGGAGAAGACATTATGGAACCCGATCGCAAGACCTCGAAGCTCACCAAATTGAATCGGCGCGCCTTCGGCAGTGCGGCCGCGGTCTCTGCGCTTGTCGCGTTTGCGGGCGGCGCTTCGCCTGTTCGAGCCGAGAGCCCCGACGACAGCGCTTGCGGATCCCAGTATCGGACGGGGAACGGCGCCTGGACCTATGACGTTGTGCCGCAGTGGGGAAAGCTTCCGGCAGGCAAGCAGTTCGGCGGAACCCACGGCGCGATCTCCAGCGACAAGGCCGGCAATGTGTATGTAAGCACCCAGAGTGAAACTGGCGTTCTCGTGTACGAACCTGGCGGACGTCTCGTAAAGACCATTGCCATGGAATATCCCGAGGTCCACTCACTGCACTGGAGCGCCGAAGGTGGCGAGGAATTCTTTTACGCCACCGTGCAGAAGGGAACTCCGGCGGAGAACTGGCTGGTCCTGAAGATGAAGACGGACGGCACGGTAGTGCAGAAAATCACCGCGCCTCGCGAAGCGGGATTCAAACAGGCAAATGAGTGGAGAGTGACAGCCGTTGTGCCCGGACCTGACGGTTCGATCTATATCGCGAACGGCTACGGTGACTCCCGCATCTTCCGGTTCGATAAGCACGGAAACTACCAATCCAGTTTCTCAGGGAAGGGCACCGAGGACGGGAAGTGCGATTGCAGTCACGGATTAGCCGTGGACGAGCGCTACCATCAGCCGCTGCTGCTTGTCTGCGATCGGGAAAACTTTCGCCTCAGCCACTTTGACTTTGACGGCAAGTTCGTTGGCCACGTCACGCAGCATTTGCGGCGTCCGTGCCAGGTTAGTTTTCATGGGGACTACGCCATCGTCTCGGAGTTGCAGGGGAGGGTTACGATCCTCGACAAGAACAATGTGCCGGTCGCGTTTATCGGCGACAACCCGCAGCAGAGCCAGTGGGCGAATTACCAGCTCAGTCCCGACAATATTTCCACAGGCGTTTTCAGTGCAGCGCATGGGTGCTATATAGACCACGAGGCGAATATTTACGTGTCTGATTGGAATCACGTCGGCAGGATTACTAAGTTGACGCGAGTGGCGGTTTAGTCGGAGTGAGTTCGAGGATCGCGTGGTTCACAGCGCAAGGCAGGTTGAGAATGCAAGGCGTGGGATTGTTTACAATCGTCCCTACGGGACTTGTGCGGATCTTCCACTTTCCCAGCGCTGAAGCGCCGGGCTATTGGCAGTCGCCCCTCCTTGCCTTCGCTGAGATCTTTTGCTGCAAAGCCAGATTACGTCATACTGATTCAGGAGAACACGTGAAGCCTGGGCCAAATAAAACGGTCATCTTTCGCGGTCTGTACTCCTTGATTCTTCTCTCTGCTTGCGTGGGTGTGCTTGCGATCGCAATGTCCCCGCAGACGCCCGTTTCAACGGCTCAAACTGCGGACTCGAGCGCTGCTTCTGACGCACACCCCGAATTTCCTCCCGGCGAGGGGCGAGAGGCCGTGCTTCGGCTGTGCGTTAAGTGCCATTCTCCGAACATCATTCTGGCCTCCGGACAGGACCGGAGGGGTTGGGAGAACACCATTACCAAGATGGCGCGGCAGGGAGCCGAGGGCTCGGATGAAGATTTCACCGATATCGCCGACTATCTCACGGCAAATTTCCCTCCGTCTGCCGTGAAGAAAGTTTTCGTAAACATGGCTACAGACAAGCAAATTTCTGACGTTCTGGGAATCAGCCTGGACGATGCGAAGGCGATCGTCGCTTACCGCGATAAGGTCAAGGGATTCAAGTCTCTCGAAGACATGAAGGCGGTTCCCAACGTGGATGCGAAGAAGATTGATGCCAAGAAAGATCAACTTGTCTTCGGAGCCGGAGTCACGAAACCTTAGACCAGGTGAGCGATTCCGGAATCACATCCGTAACCTGACTGCTGATCCAGTACTCAGCGTCCAGCCGTCCGCGGGACGCGATCCATTTGTAAGCACCGGCATCCAGTAGCCGGTTGCGATCCACCATCTCTCGCCTGGTTTCAGGAAAGGGCGACACACCGAACTCCATCCCGCGGGTTACGGTCTTGCCGTCCCACGGAGAAGCTTGGCGGCTGCAGTTTTCTTCCCAGATACCCAGCCAGGGGAAATCCGCGCGCTTCCAGACGTAGCCGAAGGCCAGCCGGAATTGTGGCGTGAAAGCGACGAAGTACGCATGGTCGCGCTGTGGGTCAGCGAGATGGGCTGTATAGCCGCTGGCGGGAGCGGTCTTGTGCATCTGACGCAGGTCCGACTCCCCACCATCTCGGCGAGGAGCGATTGGCCATGAAAACTCTTTCCCCGGAGTCAGGTAAGCGTTGAAGCCTGGATCCGCTTGCGAGACGACCGAACGGGTCATAGATGCGCGGAACTGCGTTGTCGCGGGATCGAGATAGGGCGGGCTCAGCGTGACGTGCTGCGTCCAGGCGAGGGGACGGTCCATCGCGCTGAGATTCTCCACGACTTCGCGAATCCTGACGTACTGCCCGTGCAGTTGAACGGACCGCTCGAACTTGAGTTGAGCCATGGGAAGCGTCAGGCGCTGAAGCAGTTGGCCGGAAGATTCCGTGATGTCGTAGCGATCCACCGAGGCTTCGCCGTGAACAGTGAAGCCCGCGACAGCTTCTTCGGGCGAGGGCCCTCCAAACAAGTCGAGGCACAAATTGTGGCCCATGATGCCTGCCAGGAGCTTGGCATCGGCGCCTGTTCCGAAGTTGCTGTGTTGGTCGGGTGAGAAGTCGGAGGGCTCGAGCGACGTCCAGTGCGGGATCCAGAGGGGACTGACGCCGGCGCGCTTATCGAGGACCTCGGCGATGTGGCCGCCCTCCTCGAGGACCGTCACACGTAAGAAGTCGTTTTCGAGATGGGCGGCCCGACGGCCCTTAAAGATGGTGTTGGTCAAGATCGCGATTCCCACAAAATCGGCCTCAGCTACGGAAGCTTCTTCAACCAGATGTTGCGGTGCGAGATTTTGACATTGCCGGAGCCCTCGATTTCAACGGCGATCAACCCTTTGGTCCGGCTGAATTCGGGATCCGTATCAACCAGGACAGACAGAATATGCCCGTTGATGATGTTGATCAGAGTGTTGCCGTCCGCGATGACCTCTACCTGATTCCACTCGCCGGGTTTGATAACCGATTCGAGTTCGTCCGAGGTGCCCAGGTTAGCGAGCAGAGTTGGCTTCTTTCCTGCTTCGGTGGCAACCACCTGGCCGCGCCAGGCGATGATTCCACGAGGCGAACTTTGCTCGTAGAGTTGGCCGGTATATTTGTTGTTGTAGTCGAAGTCCGCCTGGTAGCCGCCAAGATTCCACTTGGCGTGCTTGCGATCAAGCTCCTGCCGTTCCTTCCGCTGTTCTTGTTGCTCGGGAGTAAAGTCCGCGGGCGGCGGACCAAGGTTCGGCTCTACGTGATAGCTGCGATATTGCAGGCCGCCGTTGGCGCCGGTTCCTTCGAGTTTCATCTCCAGTTTTAGTTCGAAGTTTGCGGGCTCGCCTCCGTGCCAGATGATGTTTGTTGTGCCGGAAGGATGCTCGGGGGTCGAAACTCCAACGAGCGCGCCGCCTTCGACGTGCCAGATGTCCGTGTCGCCATCCCAGTCTTTGAGGGTTTTGCCGTCGAAGATCTGCGTCCAGCCGTCATGATCGTCAAAGTTGATCGGCTCGGGCTGCACAAAGCCGTGGAACGCCGGGCGATGGGGCTTCGCGGCCGGTTGCTGCGCGACGGCCAGCGAGGAGAATAGGCAGAGTAAAAGCGCTGCAGCCACAGCAACTGAGAGCAAAGAACCTGTCCGCACGGGCCGGTTCTGACCACGAAGTCCAAACGGCATATCTCCTCCTTGAAGCGCTCCGCGGCTGATTCTCAGGCGGCCGGTACTGCTTCCCATTTCTTGGTCTTTGCTGATTTCAGTACGGCGTCGCTTACGTAGTCGGTGGCCAATCCATCGCGGAAAGTCGGGGCCGCGGTGCGATTGCCATCCAGGGCGACCAGGAAATCTGCTACCTGATGAATGAAGGTGTGTTCATATCCGATCTGAAGTCCCGGAACCCACCAGTTCTTCATGTACGGATGGTCGCTGTCCGTGATGTGAACACTCTTCCAGCCGCGGAGTTGCCCCTCATCGCGATGTTCGAAGTAATTGAGCCGGTGCAGGTCGTGTAGGTCCCACGCAGCGGAGGCGCGCTCACCGTTGATCTCCAGGGTGAAGAGCGCTTTATGGCCACGAGCGTAGCGGGTGGCTTCGAACAGCGCCAGCGATCCGTTTTGAAAGCGGCATAGAAAGGCGCTGGCATCGTCAATCTTCACCGGCTCGACCTGGCCGGTGAGGTTATGCTTCCGCTGCTTGACGAACGTCTCGGTCATTGCGGAGACCTCTGTGATCGGGCCGTTCAGCCATAGCGCCATATCAATGTTGTGGGCCAACAGGTCTCCGGTGACACCGCTTCCCGACACCGCGCTGTCCAATCGCCACAGACCCTCGCCGCCCTGAGGCAGATCCTGCGAGATGGTCCAATCCTGCAAGAACTGGGAACGATAGTGAAAGATGCGGCCGAAGCGATCTTCGTCGAGAAGCTTTTTCAGCAGCACCACGGCGGGAACGCGCCGGTAGTTGTACCAGACCATGTTCGGGACTTTCGCTTTCTCTACCGCGTCCACCATGGCTTTGGCTTCTTCCGCGGTTCGGCCGAGGGGCTTTTCGCAGAGGACCATCTTGCCGGCCTTGGCCGCGGCAATCGCGATCTCGGCGTGAGTGTCATTAGGACTGGCGATATCAATGAGGTCAATATCTTTACGCGCAACCAGAGCGCGCCAGTCGGTCTCTACCGATTGATAGCCCCAGTTCTCAGCAAATCCCTTTACCCGGTCCGCGTTGCGCGCACAGACTGCTTTCAACACCGGACGGTAGGCCACATCGAAAAAACGGGGGGCCTGCAGGTACGCATTCGAATGGGTGCGCCCCATGAATCCGTAGCCGACGATCCCGACATTCAAGTCTTTCTTCTTCGACACGGCCTTCTTCGACACAGCTGTAGCCTCCGCGTGTTAGTCCCACCCGTGCGCATCGCGCACGCGAATCAGAGTCGCCAGAATCTTCACCCATGTCTCGGGCGAGGTCATCATGGCGTTAGGAAACATACAGCCGTCCCAGCAGATATGTTTGTAGGCCCGAGTCGGAGTTCCATCGTCTTTGCGCATCCACAGGCCGGCAATTTTGACGATATCCATCTTGCCGTTGGAATCGTCGGGCGGGCAGTGGCGTCCGGTCTTATCGTGCGAGCCCGAGCCTTTGACCGTGCCGTCGTTTTGCGCGACGTGGAAATCAATCGCCCACGGACGGAGCGCCGCTGTAAGCGTCTTCATCGCCGCATCCAGCCGGTGCGGATCGGACCAGTCCCAGTCTGAAGGAAGGAGCGCGTCCTGCTGCGCGTTGTACCCAAGCGTGTAAAGCAGCGTGTGCGCCATGTCCGCCTGAAACCCGACGGTCTTTGGTCGGTCCGTCAACTCGAGCAGCTTCACCATTTCACGCCAACTGTGCATGCCGCCCCAGCAGATTTCGCCTTCAGCGGCGAGGCGTTCGCCAAAAGATTCAGCAATGTCGCACGCCTCGGTGAAGGTTTCGACGATTTTGCGCTGATTGTTTTCGGCGTCCTGGGACCATTCTTCGACATTACATGCGGAATCAATGCGGACGACGCCGTAGGGCCGAGCGCCGAGGTCGCGCAGTTTTTGCCCGATGTGGCAGGCCTTGCGGACTTGTTCGAGAAAACGCTGGCGGTCTTCATCGCTGCCCATCGCCGATCCGCCACGCGTTGGAGGCCAAACCGGCGCAACGACAGAACCAATGGCGAAACCTCTCCCGCCAATCCTATCCGCCAGCTTCTTAATGCCGTCATCGTCGGTATCGATACTGGTATGCGGATCAAACAGAAAGAGATCCACGCCGTCGAAGCGTATGCCGTCGCATGCTTGACGCAGGCGTTTGAATCGTCGCTCAGCGGGCTGGGCATTCTGCTGATCGTGGCGATTGCCGTCATCTATCTGGTGCTCGGCATTCTTTATGAGAGCTTCATTCATCCGCTGACGATTCTTTCGGGATTGCCGTCGGCAGGTTTTGGCGCTCTGCTTA
>Ga0137418_10005863_pt1 | contig 11290 bp, 9 predicted proteins | sample CZODoug3_1_2_16f_FD_122242 | JGI IMG/M metagenome (GOLD analysis project Ga0137418, IMG submission 122242) | Vadose zone soil fungal communities from Angelo Coast Range Reserve, California, USA - CZODoug3_1_2_16fungal (Hybrid Assembly) | ecosystem: Environmental > Terrestrial > Soil > Vadose... | reverse complement strand
GCCGCAAGCTACGATCCCTGCCAGCCGAATATCAAAATCCCCCGCAAGGTGATCAAGGGCGGCTCACACCTCTGCGCGCCGAACTACTGCCGGCGTTACCGTCCGGCCGCGCGCCACGCTGAGCCGGTTGACACATCCACCAGCCATGTCGGCTTTCGGTGTGTGGTTCGGAACAGGAGATGATCACGGCCCGACGGGGACATTCATAAGGAGCCGATGATGAAACAGCGTGTGATCATCGAAACCTGGATCAGCATGTGGTCCTCCTCGCTAGATTCAGTGGGACGCGCGCAGCACGTCGCTTCACAGCGCCGCAGCCAGCTTGAGACTGGAAACATTCACCTCGTCGCGCTTTGCACGAGATGGCAAGGCTTTTGCACCGACTTCGCAAGAAGTGGGCCAATGGCAAGGTCATCGCATAAAGAAGGAAACTGTTCGATGAATCAGCAGCATATAAAGCCAATCTCAAATGGCGGCAGGCCGAACGCGCCAGTAATCTCCGAATTTTCGTAGCGCCTCCGAATATTCGGAGATTTCTGATTTGGTTATCGGGGGCTTTAACCCAAAAACAACGATCGGCAACGCCATGGCAAATATAAACATCAACAGCTCGATGGATCGGCTGCGGGAGCGCTGGAGTGATCCACTTCTTACGACGCTGACGGTGTTGCTGATCCTGATGTTGTTTGTCTTTGCACCGTTTCAGGCCATTGGCATAAAGGTGTTTCAAGTGCTGACATTCGCGTCAGCGCTCGGACTCATCGCTGGCATTTTTCTGCTATCGGGGAGCTCGACTGTTGCCGTCGCATTGTTGGCGGCTTTCTCGATGGCCGGCACGGCGGCCTTGTCCCGCCTCAGCACACCATCGGTTCTCGACGTCTATCTCTTTGCCGGCGCGTTGCTCATCATGGGTGTTGCCATGGCCAGCGTTGTCGCAAGAACGGTGTTCGCCGCCGGACGGGTCACACATCACCGGATTATCGGTGCTATCCTGGTCTACCTGAGCATCGCTGTGACGTTTACGGCGCTTTTTACGATGATTGGGCTGCTGGTGCCCGATGCGTTTTCGGGCATGAAATTTGAAGATAACCCTGCGCTAGCCAGCAACGTGGTCTACTTCAGCTTCGTCACCTTGACCTCCACGGGGTATGGCGACGTCTTTCCGGTGCATCCCGTCGCACGCAGCCTCTGCAACCTGGAAACGATCGTCGGCCAACTCTACCCGGCGACCCTGCTCGCAAGATTGGTGTCGCTGGAGATCGAAGGCCGGCGCTGAAGAGTGTTCCATCCTATCGTCCAGCTGCCTGCGTCCTCGCCTTTCTGCTGGCGACTTCCGCAGGACAGCGGGCGCGATTGATGCTGCCGACGGGCCTGCTGTCAGGCGTTGAATTGCCCGTGACATCGAAATATGTCGCTTCGCTCGCTTCGAATGATAACTGCGAGTTCTTTAGGAGAGTAAGCCTCGCCACCGTATGGAACGGTGCTTCCGTTTCGTCCCACTCGACGCTTGCGTTTTCAATCCAGAAGTTGCCGTCACGAGTCTTGCCCCAATATGTCATTCTGCCGGTGTCGAGGAACTGAACACCAAAGTCGAACCTGCTCATCTGGCTATCTTCTTTGAGGTGCCGGACCAGTTCGTCCTGCAGACCCTTCGGATTATTTTTTTGCAGAGGCCGCGCCGAATTGTCCGGAGAAGGTACGGCAGAAAATTTTGCAACATCGACCGGTCCGTGACGAAATGGCACGGTGCTCCAATAGCGGAGCTGCTGATAGGGCTTGATTTTCTGCCGGGTCTGCAACTGCGCCAGAGCCAGGGTTCGCAACACCTTCAACTTGTCTTTAAAGGCCAGCGACCACATACCGACAGCCGGATTCGATGCCGTCAATACCTTGATGGTCGCCAAAAATGCGGGTGAGTCGTTGATCGGCAGGGTCGTCGCATTCTGCATCGAGAAATCCTGTCGAATGGAACCGCCGACAGCAGCCATACCGTCTTGAGAGAGGTCAACAGAGAATGACAATGACCTCACGTCAGGCTTGAAATCAGAATTTATGTTTGAGTCCGCATTCGCAAACCGCACGACGGCGGGGTAAATGCCGGGCTTCGCGAAGATACCCTTCGCGAGCCTTGCCGCCAGTTCGCGGGAATGGCTGACGACAACGTCAAATATTTCGAATTGAGCCCGAACACAAACACCGCTTGCGTGAGTCCCGCGGCAGAGCGACCGGTGCTGCGCGGTTGCAGCATTCGCCTGCATCAGAACTGATTTCGCGGCAATCTCATCGATATCTGATTTTTCGGTAGCCACACTCCGGTCAGCATCGCTAACCGTCACCCCAAACCATCGGGTCATTACCATGGCAAATTTCCTACAATGGGACGCCTCGTAAGCCTCATAGGGCAGCGATAAACTTGATCGCCGCAATGCTGGGTAGAAAGCAGTACGCAGCGGCCCTTGTCGTGACGAAACTGGAAAATCCCGTGACCCTGACCGGGGCTCCGCCATTGGTCTGGGGAATAACAAAGACGCTTTCCGCCGCATCCTGTGTCCCGATCATCGGATCTTTTGATTTGGGATTCAGCCTCACTGATCCGGCGAATTCGCTGTCATTGACCCAATGCCCGAGCACGAACTCATACTGGTTCTCGATGCTAGAGTTGATGAAATAGCCGAGCAACCCGCGCTCGATTCCATCATACGGTTGAGTTGGATCATAGACCGGTCCGTACGGCAGACCGCGGCGGATCAGCCGGTGAGTATTGTTGCTGCCGCCGGGTCGCCCCTGTCCTGTGACCGGCTGACCTCTCGGATTGATGCGGCGCATGTGGGCGCCGACAGGGCAACGCAACCCTTTTGGATCGCCCGACCCGTCCGCGTTCACGTATTCGAAGTTGTTCATCTGTTCGGGTGGAATTTCGACCGGAGGCTTGTCGGTATCAGGAGACAATGCGAGCGGAACGCCGTTGCGCCAGCGTCCGCAGATCTTGGCGGCAAGCAATTCGGGATCGATACTGTCCTTGTTCGCCTGGAGAAAACCTTCAAAACCCACAACGTCCGTTTTGATCATCTTGAAAACAGCAAAGCTGCCGTTTAATCCGAGTTCTCGGGGCTGCGGCATCAAATAATTCTCGGATTCGTCACGCAACACAAACAACCAGGGCTCGCAAGGTTGCTGGTGATCCGGCGGATATCGCTCAGGACCACCGCGAATGGTGGTCATGCTGATGCCGTCGGTGTAGCCGAAATGGACCTTGAATGTGGGGACCGACTCACCGTCCCTGACTTCCATCAGTGCCATCCCGTCGGCACGCCAGATTTCGCGAAAGGCACCGCCTTCGACAAACAGCGCGGAAAGGCGTTCGCTATAGGCTGCCATCGCTTCGGGACTCATGGCGTGCAGCGTGATCAGGACGTGATCGCTGCCTGCCCCGAAACCACCGATCCAGTGCTGCGGGTCACTCTCGCCGCTGTCGCCCACGAGCTTGGCTCGCGCGGCTGCGCCTGCGATGAAGGCGCCAAATGACTTGAACGAGAGCGTTGGGACACGATCCTTGATCTCCAACGCGATCAGCCCAGGCCATGTGATGCCCAGGTTTAAGCAATAATCCGGCTTGCGGCGCGGGACGTCGGCCGGATTGTCCTCCGGTCCCGGTTCGAATCCCACGTGCCAGTCTTCAGCCGTGGTAATCTGTGGCGCAGCGGACTCATTGCCGCTGACGAGCCGTCCGAGCAACTCGCGGGCTTCAGCAGGCACACCCACACTTAGCAAGAAATGCCGCACCATCGGCATTCGATACCCGCGCAGAATGAATCCCTGAATATCGGCGAGATCCAATGCGGTCTTCGCGTCCGCCTGCCCACGAGAGTCCGACGCCGCGCCTCGTCCAAACAATCGACTGAAAAACCCTCCGTTCCCTCGTAGCTCTGGCGCTGATCGTTTGTCGGTCGACATCGTTGCTATTCCGCTTTTACAGACTCTTGTCCGGCCGCGCTCGCCGAGAGCGCATTCAGCCGGCAGCGACAGATGGCGATTTGTTGTCGGCGATCAGGGCATGGATGTCCTGAACCGACAATCCCGGATAAGCTTGGTAGAAGCCGATCGGGATGCGGTTTGCGCCGGCTGCAAAGTCGACGAATTCCTGGAGATATTTCCTGCATGGCGACGGCGGCGGGTTCTTCGTGAATTTGAAGATGAGATCGAAGACCTCTCCGATATTCTTGGTGAAATCGGCGATGTATTTGTCGAATGAGCCGTCATAGACGGTAAAGAAACCGATCTGATTGTTCTCGAGCGGTACGAACTGGGCGAAATGGGGCGTGCCGACGGAGTCCAGGTCCTTCGTCGTCCCTCGTCCCCTTACACGTAAGATCAGTTGTACAGCGACGAAATGAAGGTATGACTTGATGGGCAGAATCACCAGAAACGGATGCAGTTCTCCAGCCCCACTGACGTCAGCGGCCGACGCCAGCGCCTTGATCTCCTTGGAGGTCACGTTGGGGTAGGCGGTATAAAGATTCACCGCGCGGATAAGATGGGCCGCCGCCCATTTGACAAACGCGTCTTTGTTGGCGGCGATCGGCGTAGGCGGCGGATTTTCAACATGTCGCAAGATCAAATCGAACACCGGTCCTGCTGTCTTGGCAAGATCGGCCATGAGCCGATCGAACTCTCCATCGAAATCACCAAGAAACAGCAGCGTCTTTTCGCTTAGTACGGTGAAGCGTGAGTAGTGAACGGTGCCGATCGTATCGTTTGCCCGGAACAACTTCGGCATCAGTGGCGGAAGCTGTTCCGCCAGCAGTTTTGCGTCCGAAGGCGATTTTAAGGGAAAGCTGAGGGTAAAATGGTTCTGGCTCATCTGTATTTCGCCCTTACGAGATCATGCCGTCCTATTCAGAACCGGAGCGCCGACTTTGTTGATGAAGACCAAGGCCCAGACAGAAATCTTTGAATGTGCCGATGCATCTCCGGTGGCGCCACTCAAGACCGGCGCCACCTTTCCGGCGACTGTAGGCGACCGCTCTCTAGTCCCGCGCCCGGGCGGTCGCCTCTCGCACTTTCATTTCGTCCGCTGCGCTCAACTGCATCGGCCCGAGGTTGACGGTCAGCTTGTTGATCTTGCCGTCGAATGCGAACGGCACCTGATAATCCTTGTCATTGACGCCGGTGCGGGTGTCGACCCCAACATCGAAGGTTTCGTCAGCCACCTGCAGGAAAGCGATCGAGTTGGCTTGCTTTCCGGTAGCGACGACTTTTCCGTCCACCTTCAGCTCACCGCTGCCGCCCTTGGCGATGCCGGGGCCGTCATATGTGTAATCGAACCGTATCGTGTGCTTGCCCGGCGTCAGCACGTCCGGTCCCTCCCAACGGTACTGGGCGAGGATCAGCATGTTGTAATCGAACACCGGCTTGCCTTTCAGCATATAGAGGCCCCAGCCGCCCCAGCGTCCTCCCATGGTAGCGATCATCCCATCGCCGCCACTCTGTGGCACGTCGACTTCGGCAGTCATGCTGTACGACCTGCCCAGAATGTTCGGGGCGTTACTGGAATTAATGCCAGGGTTCAACCCCGAGTAGGTGAAGATCGTTTTACCCGCTGTCGCGCTCGGACGCGGTGCCAGTGACCGCGCAAACGTGTCGTTGTTCAGCGGAAGCACGTTGTACTTGGCGGCCTCCTGTACAAACAGTTTTTGCATTTCCTTCAGCTTGCCGGGCATTTTCGCTGCAAGATCGTTCGCTTGCGAGTAATCCTCGGTGATATTGTACAGTTCCCATTTGTAATCGCCGATCGGCGGCAAGGGTGCGTTTAATATCCACGGCCCGTGCGGCGGCGTCGTGTTGGCGTACCAGCCGTCATTATAAATCCCGCGGTTGGCGATCATTTCGAAATATTGGGTCTTGCGCTTCGAGGGCGCATTGGCATTGGCCTTCTCGAAGGTATAGACCATGCTCACACCTTCGATGGGCTTCTGCTTGATTCCATCGACCATCTGCGGCGCCTTGATAGCTGCAGCTTCGAGAATCGTTGGCACGATGTCGATGATGTGGTGGAACTGAGTGCGCACGCCGCCGACGTCCTTGATACGGTTCGGCCACGAGATCGCCACACCTTGCCGGGTTCCGCCGAAGTGCGACGCAATTTGCTTGGTGTATTTGAACGGCGTGTCGAACGCCCATGACCACGCGACCGCCATGTGCGGATAACTCCCTGCCGAGCCCCAGGCGTCGTAGAACTTCAACTGCTCCTCGATCGGAAAGTCGAGGATGCCGTTGTACGAGGTGTACTGATTGGGCGTACCTGACAGCGTACCCTCGGGGCTGGTGCCGTTGTCGCCGTCGATGTAGATGATCAACGTGTTGTCGAGCTGGCCCATGTCTTCGACCTGCTGGATCACACGAGCGATTTCGTGATCGGTGTAGGCCGTGTAGCCCGCGTACACTTCGGCCTGCCGGGCGAACAGCTTCTTCTGATCGGCTGAAAGCGTCTCCCACTTCGGTAGGCTATCGGGCCAGTCGGTGAGCTTGGCATTGTCGGGAATCGCACCGACGCGCTTCTGGTTGGCAAAAATCTGCTCGCGCAGGGCGTTCCAGCCCATATCGAATTTGCCCTTGAACTTTTCGACCCACTCGGCCTTCGGCTGGTGCGGCGAGTGGCTCCCTCCGGGCACGTAATAGAGGAAGAACGGTTTGTCGGGCGCCGCGGCATTAAGCTCCTTCATGTAGCTGATCGCCTCGTCCGCCATGTCGGTGGTGAGGTTGTAGTCGGGCTTGCCGATCCACGGAAAAATCTGCTTGTTGTTCTGGAAAAGATAAGGCGTCCACTGGTCTGTCTCGCCGCCCATGAAGCCATAGAAATAGTCAAAGCCCATTCCTACCGGCCATTGGTTGAACGGGCCGGCGACGGTGTATTGGTACGCCGGCGTGTTGTGGTTCTTGCCGAACCACGACGTGGCGTAGCCGTTGCCTTTGAGGATTGTACCGATGGTCGCGTTGTCAGGTGTGATGACCGAGTCGTAGCCCGGGAAGCCTGTCGATAGCTCCGAAATCACGCCGAAACCTGCCGAGTGATGGTTGCGCCCGGTGATCAGCGCCGCCCGGGTCGGCGAGCACAGCGCGGTGGAACAGAACTGCGTGTAGCGCAGCCCCGCCTTAGCGATGCGGTCCAGCGCCGGCGTCGGGATGACGCCGCCGAAGGTGCCGCTGACGCCATATCCCTGGTCATCGGTCATGATCAGTAGAACGTTGGGCGCACCCTTGGGCGGCACGACGGTTGGCGGCCACCAGGTCTTGGAGTCTTTGGCGTTTTCCTTGATCACGCCGCCGAATTTCGGCGGCGGCGCCGGGATTTGATCCCCCTGGATTGTGGTCGTGGCGCTGGGAGAACCCAGTGTACCGTTGATCGTCTGAGCCATTGCGGCTGGCAAACAACTTGTTCCGAGAAGGAAGCTTAATGAAAGCGTTGTCGTGATTTTCATGGCACTGCTCCTCCGGTTGACCATAATACAAACCGCCGCCCGAATATTTCTTCACTGCACTTTGATGCCGAGCTTTTGCCTCATGCCTTTGAACACGATGTCGATTGCCTGGATAATTCGAAGTTGAGGGTTAGCCTTGCAGTACACAATCAGCTCGTGTTCGGCTTCCCTGCCTTTTCTGATATCCATGTAATGTCGTTTTGCCAGGCCGTTGTACCAGCCGCTGTACCATGCACTGAGCAAGTCGGCCTGATCCTGCCAGGTGCCGGCGAGTTGCGCGCATGTCAAAGCCTGGATATCGAGAAATCCCTCGGGATCGGCATAGGTGCTAAGATCTACCTGAGCTTTGGCGCCCGAACCTGCCGTCATCATGGCGGCACTCATAGCGACCGAAATCAATATCCTGCGCATTGTCTCCTCTTTCCCGCGAAAGAATTCTCGCGTCTGGTTTGAGACTTACAGTTCAATGGGCGGTCCCGGTGGCGGTTCGATGAAGTGCCAACGTATCCACACCTTCCTCCCGTTCAACTGAGTCAACGTGAACCACGGGCGCCTCGCTCGAAAGTTCGATCGCGGCGACGATTGTATTGAGTTTCGCGCTATCGAGATTGCGTTCGAATTGCTCGCGCGACTCCCATTCCTCCACGAGGAACAGCATCCTGCGTTTGTCCAGGTCGGCATAGAGATGAGCTTGCATGCAGCCCGCAGCCGCCCGGGTTGGACCGAGCAATGAGCCGAGCGTGCGCAGAATTGCTGTGCGCTTTTCATCTGGTGCCACGATCTGCATCGAGAAAACGATCAAGGTTCGGTTTCTTTCGGTCGCTTCCACAATGGAAAAACAGCTCTGCCTATCATCGCAAGAAGCGGGCCAACACACGATGCGATGAGCATCCGCAAAGAAACCCCATCAAAACAGCGGGATAGGAAATCAAGCGAGGGGAAGGCTTAGCTATCAACGCGAGGTGTCCTCCGAAATTTCGGAGGAGACTCCGAAATCTCGGAGGCGTTTGAGTAGTGCTGAGCGCGAAGCCACTGCTGTCGAAATTTTCTATATGGCTGATCTATCGAGCATTTCTTCCTGAACGAGCATTGAGTTGCTCATTGGCCCGGTTCTTGCGACGTGAGAGTTTGTCGGTCAGTTGATTTGCAAAGAAAAAGGCACATCGATGTTCAAAAAATTTCTCATAACGACAGCCCTTACGCTCCCGCTGGCATTCAGCGGTGTGGCGTCAGCGCAGACGGCTGCCAAGAAGCCGAACATTGTCGTGATCATGGCCGATGACGTTGGCATCTGGAATATCAGCGCCTACCACCGCGGCATGATGGGCGGCAGCACACCCAACATCGATCGCATCGCCAAAGAAGGCGCGCTGTTCACCGATTATTACGCTCAGCAGTCCTGCACCGCCGGTCGTGCCGCTTTCATCCTCGGGCAAACCCCATTCCGTACCGGTCTGTTGAAAGTCGGCATGCCGGCCGCCAAGCAGGGCCTGCAGGACAAGGACCCGACCATCGCCGAGCTTCTCAAGCCTTACGGCTACGCCACGGCGCAGATCGGCAAAAATCATCTTGGCGATCGCAACGAGTATCTGCCCACGGTGCATGGCTTCGACGAGTTCTATGGTATCCTTTACCATCTCAACGCGATGGAAGAGCCCTACGATCCTCAGTATCCGAAATCTCCGCAATTCCTCGCCAATTTCGGCCCGCGCAACGTCATCGAGACCAAGGCCACGACCGTCGACGATCCAACGACCGATCCGCGCTGGGGCAAGGTTGGCAAACAGACGATTGTCGATGGCGGCCCGCTGCCGCCGCATCCGAACATGGATCCCAAAGCCAAGTTCAATATGGAAGACGTCGACGACGAGCTGGTCCGGCGATCCGTCGATTTCATCGATCGTTCGGCAAAGGCCAACAAGCCGTTCTTCCTGTGGCACAACACCACCCGTACCCATGTCTGGACCCATCTCGGGCCCAAGTGGAAAGACAAGAGCGGTTATGGGCTCTATGCCGATGCCATCATGGAGCTGGACGCCGCAGTCGGCTCCATCATGAAGAAGCTGGATGACGCCGGAATTGCCGACAACACTATCGTCGTCTTCACCAGCGACAATGGCGCCGAGACCTTTTCATGGCCGGACGGTGGTAACTCCCCGTTCCGCGGCGAAAAGGGCACGACCTACGAGGGCGGATTCCGCGTTCCGATGGTGGCGAAATGGCCCGGCACGATCAAGCCCGGCGGCATCGTCAACGACATCATCGCGGGCGAAGACTTTCTCCCGACGTTTTTGGCCGCCGCCGGTGAACCCGACGTGAAGGGGAAACTCCTGAACGGCATGAAGGTGGGTGACAAGACGTTCAAGACCCACCTCGATGGTTACAATTTCCTGCCGTATCTGAAAGGCGAGGTCACCGAAGGTCCGCGCAAGGAATTCTTTTACTTCACGGACAATGGCGATCTCACGGCCGTGCGATACGCCGACTGGAAATTGAGCTTCAAGACCATCAAGGGCAACTTGTTCACCGGCACCGAAGAATCCACCAACGTTCCGCTGGTGACCAACCTGCGGCAGGATCCGTGGGAACGCTATCAGACCGAGGGGATGTTGTATGGCCGTTGGTGGGGCGAAAAGCTTTGGACGATGGTGCCTGCCGTAACCCTCGTTGGCGGTTTCCTTCAAACGTTCAAAGAATATCCCCCGAGCCAGGTGGGTGGATCGCTGAGCATCGAGAAGGCGCTCGAGATGGTGCAGAGAGGCGCCAGTGGCGCCGGGAAATGAGCGGCGCGTGCTTGCGTTCCGGAAACAGGGCGTCTGGCACCGTTGCACGTATCGTAGTGGGCTTCTAGTTGCAACGGAGGAATGATCATGATTCGTATCGTCGGTTTGTCGCGCGCTCGGTTAGTGCTGGCCGCGCTGGCAACGCTCACCGGAGTCTCCATGAACGCTAGGTCAGCCAATGCAGTGATCTACTGCACGACTGTCGGTGTGCCGATGGGGTGCGTCGCGCGTCCCGTTGCGCCGGTAGCTCGCGCCGTCGTGACCCCCGGTGTTGGTGCGCCGGGCGTCGGCGTGCGCCCCGGTACGCCGGCCAACCGTGGTGGTCCGGTTAATCGCGTCGGTCGGCGCTGATGCACCTACTTCGACAAAAACTAGCGCTGCCGGACATCACGACCGTGAAGTGAGCAACCTGTATGTGAATAACCCAACCGATCGGCACCAGCCGGTTCGTTGCTACTGCTAGACGAACCGCTTTCTGAGGAGTTGCAGAGTGAGCACGGTTCAGGCCGATACCGATACCGTCCACGCCAAGGCGCGCGAGCATTCCCGGCACGTCGGAATGATGCTGATTCCGGGCGGTACCTTCCGCATGGGATCGGACAAACATTATCCGGAAGAAACTCCGGTCCATCGCGTCACAGTCGATTCATTCCTCATCGACCGAACGCCGATCACCAACCGCCAGTTCAAGGAGTTCGTGAAGGCGACCGGCCACGTCACCTTTGCAGAGATTGCTCCCGATCCAAAGGATTATCCTGGTGCGCTGCTGCATATGCTCTATGCCGGCTCGCTCGTGTTCGTTCCTCCGTCACGCCAGGTCGATCTGCACAACTGGGGAGAGTGGTGGACTTTCCTGAAGGGCGCCGACTGGCGGCACCCCTATGGACCAAGGAGCAACATCAACAATCTCGACCATCATCCGGTGGTGCACGTGTCGTTCGCGGATGCGATCGCTTACGCGCGCTGGGTTGGCAAAGATTTGCCGACCGAAGCAGAATGGGAGTTCGCTGCGCGCGGCGGGCTGGACGG
>Ga0137418_10005861_pt1 | contig 11290 bp, 14 predicted proteins | sample CZODoug3_1_2_16f_FD_122242 | JGI IMG/M metagenome (GOLD analysis project Ga0137418, IMG submission 122242) | Vadose zone soil fungal communities from Angelo Coast Range Reserve, California, USA - CZODoug3_1_2_16fungal (Hybrid Assembly) | ecosystem: Environmental > Terrestrial > Soil > Vadose... | reverse complement strand
CGAGGAGCTGCTCCAGGGCCTGCTCGGCCCCGACCCGTCGCTCGGATCGCTCCGGCGACTCCTGATCGAGCGGAGCCAGGGCAACCCCTTCTACTTGGAGGAGATCGTCCGCGCGCTCGCCGAGGCGCACGTGCTGGTCGGCGAGCGCGGCGCCTACCGCCTCCCGCGCGACCTCGGCAGCCTCGAGGTGCCGGCGACCGTGCAGGCCGTGCTCGCGGCGCGGATCGACCGCCTGCCCCACGAGGAGAAGCTCCTCCTCCAGGCGGCATCGGTCATCGGCCTCGACGTCCCGCTGGCTCTCCTCGAGGCGATCACGGATCTTCCCGCCGACTCGGTCCGCAGCACGCTCGCGCGCCTCGCCGTCGCCGGATTCTTCGACGAGGCCCGACTCTTCCCCGACCTCGAGTACCGGTGGAGGAACGCGCTCGCCCGCGACGTCGCCTCCGCGAGCCTGCTGCGGGAGCAGCGGCGCGCCCTCCACACGCGGATCGTCGAGGGGATCGAGACGCTCTACCGCGACCGCCTCTCGAGTCACCTGGATCAGCTCGCCTATCACGCGACCCGGGGCGAGGCGTGGTCGAAGGCGGCGGTCTATCACCGCCAGGTCGCCGCGCGCGCGATGGGCCGGGCGGCCAACCTCGAGGCCGTCGGAGCGTTCGAGGCGGCCCTGCGGGCTGTCGGCCGCCTGCCGCAGACCCGGGACATGACCGAGCGCGCGATCGACATCCGGCTCGACCTGCGGGCGCCGCTCCTCCAGCTCGGTCGCCTCGACGAGGTCCTCGCCGTCTCGCGCGAGGCCGAGCACCTCGCCCGCGAGCTCGGCGACGACCAGCGGCTCGCCCGCGTCTACGCGTACCTGGTCAACCACCACTACCTGAAGGGCGAGACCGGTGCCGCCATCGACTACGGCGAGCGCTGCCTCGCGGTGGGCCGGAGCACGAACGACGTCGCGCTCCAGGCTCTCGCGCGCCAGTACATCGGCCAGAGCTGGCATGCGCTCGGTGCCTACGCGCGCGCCGAGCGGACTCTCGCCGACAACGTCGAGGCGCTCGACGAGTCACGCGCCGGCACGTCCTACGTCGCCTCGTGCGCGTGGCTGGCGATGAGCCTCGCGGATCGGGGCGAGTTCGAGGCGGCGTACGCCGCCGTCGAGCGCGCGCACCTCGCCGCCGAGGGCACCCACCACGCCTACAGCCAGGCGATCGCGTGGACCATCGCGGGCCTCGTCTCGATCCGGCGCGGCCACCTGGCGCGCGCCGTCCTGCCGCTCGAGCGTGGTTTCGAGGCGTGCCGGCGCAAGCACCTGACGGTCTGGCAGCCGATCCCGTCATCGCTCCTCGGCCTGGCCTTCGTCCGGATGGGCCACGTGCCCGAGGGGCTCCACCTCCTCGAAGAGGCCGTGCGCCTCAGCCGCGAGCTCGGCATCCGGGCCTACCTGCCGTCGTGGATCGCGAATCTCGCGGAAGGCTACCTGGCCGACGGCCAGCACGCGCGCGCGCGTGCCGCGGCCGAGGAGGCGCTCACGCTCGCGACGGCGGGGGGCGAGCGGGGGCAGGAGGCGGCGGCGCTGGCGGTCCTCGGCGACGTCGCCGCCCGCGACGGCGCGCCGTGCGAGGAGGGGCGCCGACACTACGCCGCCGCGCTCGCACTCGCGCAGGAGCTCGGGCTCCAGCCACTCCTCGCCGAGACGCACCTGGCCGCGAGCCGGCTCGGCGCCGCGCTCGGGGATCGGGCCGCCGCGCGCGAGCACGGCACGGCCGGCGAGGCGCTCCTGGACAAGCTCGACATGCGCTCGCGGTTGCAGGGGGGCGGGATCGAGGTGGCCGAGCTCGGTCATCTCTTCATCGTGGCGCGGTCGAACACCGACCTCTACGACTTCCTCTCGCAGGAGCTCTCGGGCGCGCGTGGGATCGAGGTGATCCTCGACCGGCGTCAGGGCGAGCGACGGGAGTCGGTCCGTGTGTCGGTGGAAGAGCGCCGTCACGCCGCGCGCCGTCGTGCGCAGCTCGATGAAGACCTCAGGAACTGGGGTCTCGCGGTCTCGCCCATCCGGGTATGAGCGGTCTGCTGCTCGAGCAAGACGGCCCCGTCGCCACCGTCACGTTCAACCGACCCGAGGCGCGCAACGCGATGACCTTCGAGATGTACGAGGAGCTCCACGAGGCATGCGAGCGCTTCGATCGCGCCGCCGGCGTTCGCGTCCTGATCCTGCAGGGCGCCGGGGACCGCGCGTTCGCGAGTGGCACCGACATCCGCCAGTTCCTCGCCTTCAAGACCCGAGAGGACGCGCTCGGCTACGAGGCCCGCCTCAGCCGCGTGCTGTCGCGGATCGCGGGGATGACCAAACCCACGATCGCAATGGTCCAGGGCGACGCGGTCGGCGGGGGCCTGTTCATGGCGCTCGCGTGCGATCTCCGGCTAGCGGCGCCGCACACCCGCTTGGGTGCGCCGATCGCCCGCACCCTGGGCAATTTCCTCGCGCCGACGAGCCTCGCGCTCCTCGTCGCGACCGTCGGGCCCGTGCGCGCGCGGGAGATCATCCTGACCGCGCGCCTCGTGGAGGCGGCCGAGGCGAAGGCGATCGGCCTCGTGGACGAGGTCCACCCCGCCGCCGCGCTCGCCGCGCGAACGCGCGAGCTCGCCGGGCGGATCGCCGAGCACGCGCCGCTCACGCTGGCGGCCACCAAGGAGGCGACGCGGCGCCTCATCGCGGCGCAGTCGCCGGGGAGCCTGGAGGATCTGATCCTCTCGTGCTATCTCAGCCAGGACTTCCAGGAAGGCGTCCGGGCGTTCCTGGAAAAGCGCAAGGCCCGATGGCTGGGACGCTGACCCGCGCCGTCCTCGGCGCCGCCCTTCTCCTGGCGGTCGCGGCGGCGGCCGATGAGGCGCCGCGGATGACGCTGCCGCCGGGCTTCAGGATCGAGCAGTTCGCCGCCGGCTTCGGCGCGCCCCGCTTCATGGCGCTCGACCCCGCGGGCACGCTCCTCGTCTCGACGCCGCGCCAGGGGCGCATCGTCGCGCTCCCGGACAAGGACGGAAACGGGAAGGCCGACTCCGCCCTCACCGTCGCCGCCGGCCTCGACCTGCCCCACGGTCTGGCCTTCCGGGACAGCTGGCTCTACGTCGCCGAGACGGGGCGCGTGCGGCGCTTCCGCTACGATCCGGCGACCCGGCGCGCGAACGACCCCGCCCTCGTCGTCCCGAATCTCCCGCCGCGCGGCGGACACTGGACGCGCACGCTCGCCATCGGTCCCGATGGCCGGCTCTACGTCTCGGTCGGGTCGTCATGCAACGTATGCCGCGAGAGCGACCGGCGGCGCGCGGCCATCATGCGGTTCGAGGCAAACGGCTCGGGCGAGCACCTCGTCGCCACCGGCCTGCGCAACGCGGTGGGCCTCGCCTTTCACCCGAGCACCGGCGAGCTCTGGGCGACCGTGAACGAGCGCGACTGGCGCGGCGACGATCTGCCGCCGGACTATCTCACCGCGGTGACGGACGGCGCCTTCTACGGCTGGCCCGAGTGCTTCGCGGCGCGCGGCAAGGTCGTCGTGGATCCGGACTTCAGATCGAGCGGCGAGGAGTGCCGGCGGATGACGCTCCCGACGGTCGAGCTCCAGGCCCACTCGGCGCCGCTCGGCCTCGCCTTCTACACCGGCGGGCAGTTCCCGCCCGAGTACCGCGGGAACCTGTTCGTCGCCTATCACGGCTCCTGGAACCGATCCGTGCCGACCGGCTACAAGATCGTGCGGGTGCCCTTCAGTGAGGGACGGCCGAGCGGCCCCGTCCGGGACTTCGCCACGGGTTGGCTGCGGGGCGGCGCCGTGCTCGGGCGGCCGGTCGGGTTGCAGGTGGCCGCCGACGGCGCGCTCTTTGTGTCGACGGACGACGCGATCTTCCGGATCAGCTATCGCGCACCATAGCCGGACGGCGCCGCCGGCCGGAGGGGCGCCCGCCTAGGGCGTGCCGGACTTGCGGCAGGCGACGGACCACACCGCGCCGGTCGCCAGGAGCGCGAGACCAACCAGCAGCGGCGTCCAGTACCGGGGCAACGCCAGCGCGTGACTCAGCACGATGACCAGGCCAACCAGCGTCAGGATCAGTCCCGCGAGCATCAGCCCCCTGGGGAACCTCGCGCTGCTCATGCGCACCCTCCCATCCGGGTTCAGTCGGCCTTCGGCCGGACCGCGTCGCCGACGCGGATCACGCCTTCGGTGAGGATCTGCGCGCGCAGGCCGCCTCGATGGATCAGCCCGCCCATCACCCCCGCCTGCGTGAGAGCTTCGAGGTACTTGCAGGGCTCGCAGAGACGCGTGCCCCGCATGAGGACCGACCCGACCCAGAACTCGCGGTCCACGAGGTGGTTGAGCGGGACGCCGGCGGTCGCGATGTTGCGGCGGGTCTCGGCGGGCGTGAGCTTGATCCCGAGGCGATGCCCCTCGGCGCTCTGGACGCCGTCGAAGAGGGCCCGCACCGCCTCGACCTCGATGAGGGTCACCTCTCGCCCGCCGTGACTCGGCTTCGGTGAGTAGACGCCCGTCCCGAGGAAATAGCGATCGCCCTCGAGCCCGCGCCCGGGCACGGCACGTGCCTCGGCGACGGATTCCATGGGCGCAGCGGCTTTGGGGGCCAGATGGACCGAGACGACACTCCCCTGCCACATGCAGGGGATTCTACTTTTCGCGGACCTGTTGCACCAGCTGGCGGTAGGACGTGCGCTCGATGACCTTGTCGAACTGGGCGCGATAGCTGTCGACGAGGCTGAACCCGCCGAGCACCACGTCGTAGGCGCGCCAGCTCTTGCCGCGTCGGAGCATGCGGTAGTCCACGGGGATCTCGGCGCCGCGCCGGGTGACGACCTTGGTCCGCACGATCGCCCGATCACCCTCGACCGCATCGCCGAGTACCGCGATCTTCTCGTCACTGTAGCTCTCGAGCCTGGCGATGTAGGCACGCTCGAGGAGCTCGCCGAAGACCTGCATGAACTCCTGGCGCTCACGGGCCGAGCGCGCATCCCAGTGGCGCCCGAGGCAGCGTCGGCTGATCTCCTCGACGTCGAGGATCTCCGTCGCGATGCGCCGGACGGCCAGCCGCCGCTCCTGCGCGCGCTCCGTCTTCTTGAGCTGGGGGTCTCCTAGAACCTTCAGCACCTTGGTGATCCGCGCGGAGAGCTGGTCGGCGGGCTCGCCGGCCCAGGCCTGCGGCGCGAGCGCTGCTGCGACGAGCAGCAGGGCGGCGACGAGCGTCACGCGAGCCCGGGCGCTCATCAATTGACCCCGGTCAGGTTGAGGATCCGGCCCTCGAGCAGGTGCAGGAGCGGTACGTACTCATCGCCCCCGCATGACGGGCACGTGGGCTCGCCGAGCTCGAAGCACTCTTCGCACGCCACGCACACGGCGAGACTCCTCAGCGGAACCGGTACTCGCGAGAGCGATCTGACCACCGTGCTGATCATTGTCCTAGAACCTCCTGGGGGAGGTATTAGGCAAAGGGGATACCAACACGGAGATGAGTCGCAACATATCGACTTTGTAGTGATTTATCCACGGGCGTCGGCGGGTGCCCGAAGCTCCGCTTTGTTTCTTACCAGCCGGATCAGCCGGATTGGTGAGCGGCTGACCAGAGCGCTAGCCCCGGCGAGTGATCACGACCAGGTGCCCCCGGTCACTGACGAACGCGCTCAGGAGCCAGCTCACGATGCTGACCAGCAGCGCGCCGAAGAGCGCCGCCCAGAGGCCGTGGACCTCGAAGCCCCGCACGAGCTGGGAGGTGAGCCAGAGGCAGAAGGCGTTGAGCACGAAGAGGAAGAGCCCCAGCGTGAGCAGCGTCACCGGCAGCGTGAGCACGATGAGGATCGGCCGAACGATCGCGTTGATCAGGCCGAGGACGAGGCCGGCGCCGACCGCGGTGAGCACGCCGTCCACGGTGATACCCGGCACGATCTGGGCAACGAGGTAGATCGCGACCCCGTTGACGAGCACCCGGATCAGGAACCCCACGTGGTCCTCCTTCTCGGATAGTATCCCGTGCAATGATCGCGCAGCGCCGCTCCTGCCCGTCTGGGGTCTGAGGTGCGGGTCCTCGAGCTCCTCTATCTCATGGCGCCGGCTTACGTCGCGAACATGGCGCCGCCCTTCGTCCGGTACTGGAAGGGCTGGAACCGCCCGATCAGCCGGCGCTGGCTCGGCAGCCACAAGACGGTTCTGGGTTTCGGGGCAGGGGTCCTCGGCGCCGTCCTCGTCGCCTTTCTCCAGTCGCGTCTCGACTGGGGCCGGACGATCGCGCCCTACGACCACTGGCTCGACCTCGGCGTACGCATGGGCGCAGGAGCGATGCTCGGCGACTCGGTGAAGAGCTTCTTCAAGCGCCGGCGTCGCGTCGCCCCGGGCGCCACGTGGATCCCATTCGACCAGCTCGACTTCGTGCTCGGCGCCCTGCTCTTCGTGTGGTCCCGCGTGATGCTCACGTGGACCGACGTGGCGATCGTGCTCGCGCTGAGCTTCGTCGGCCACATCCTCGTCAACCACATCGGCTACTGGCTCGGCGTCCGCGACGCCAAGTGGTAAGTGCCCGAGCCGTCTACTCCTTCAGCCACACCTTCATGAAGGTGTTGTTGTCGTAGGTGGTGAGCGCCGGCTTGTAGTTCATCACCCGACGAACGTCACGACCGGCAGCAGCGAGTTCGAGAGCGCATGGCGGTAGACGATGGCGCGCTCGCCGAGGCCCTTGGCGCGCGCCGTCCGGACGTAGTCCTGCCGGATCACCTCGAGGAGCTGCGAGCGCGTCAGGCGCGTGATCGGGGCGCTGATGTAGTACGCCTGCGCGAGCGCGGGCCAGATGAGCTGCTTGAGGTTCTCGAGCGGGCTCGCCGTGAACGACACGAACTCGAGCGGCGGGAGCCAGCCGAAGAGCCGAACGAGCAGGTAGAGGATGAGGACGCCGGTGAAGAAGATCGGCAGCGAGAGTCCGCTGATCGACAGCACGCGCACGACGTAGTCGATCCACGTGTTCTGGTGCACGGCGGACACGACGACGAGCGGCACGGCCCAGAGCATCGCGATGAGGATCGTAGGAGCGCCAGCTCGAGCGAGCGGGGCACACGCTCCTTCAGGATCTCGGCGACGGGCCGCTTCTGCGAGTACGACTGCCCGAAGTCGGCGCGCAACGCGTCGCCGAGCCAGGCCACGTACTGCACCACGACCGGCCGGTCGAGTCCGAGCTCGGCGCGGAGCTGCCGGACGTGCCTCTGCTGGACGGCGCTCGACTCGCTGCCGGTCTGGTAGACGAGGATCTCGGCGATGTCCCCGGGCACGAGGCGCAGCAGGACGAAGATGAGGATCGAGGCGCCGAGCAGCGTCGGGACGAACAGCAGGAGCCGCCGAGCGACGTAGCGACCGCCCACCGTGGCCTACGCCTTCTCGATCTTCACGGCGCGCTATCTTCCGTCACCCGACGGAATCCCGTCAACCCGCGCCGCGCCACCGCGGGATGGCCCCGGCGCCCTCTTTTCCAGCCGCGCGGGTGCGCTCAGGGAGTACGATGCTCCGCATGGTGATCGCGTGAGCCGCCGCGGGCATTATGGCTTCGAGCGCAGGCGCAGGCAGGACCTCCAGAAGGCCAAGCAGGAGGCCAAAAAGCAGCGGAAGAGCGAGCGCGCCGAGTCCGGGGCTTCGGGGCCCGAGATGGGGGAAGCGCAGGACACGGGCGCGCAGCCGGGCGTCTGGGAATGGTTCTCGCCGAGCCGCGGGCGGACCGTCACCTCCCCGGCCGGCCTCCGGCCCGACGCGGGCGCGCCCGATGACTGGACCCTCCTGACCGACGTCGAGCCCGACGCCGAGCCCGAGTAGCGCAGCGCGCCGCGGCGACTACGAGGCCTTGAAACCGATCTTGTTGTGGGTCCCGTCGCAGAACGGCTTGTTGCTCGAGCCGCCGCAGCGGCAGAGCGCGATCGTCGGCTTACCGCCCGTCTCGACCTTCTTGCCCGCGGGGTCGACGACCTCGCACTCGCCTTCGATCAGGTAGGGGCCGTTGGGGCGGACGGAGATCTTGACCGGCATGGACTCGCTCCTCCTCGGGATTGACCAGCGTCCCTCAAGATACCACCGCGCGGTACACTGATCGCGTGAAAGAGCCGGGCGCGATCCTGCTCGTCGCCTGCTACGAGCTTGGCCACCAGCCGCTCGCCGTCGCGTGGCCCGCGGCGTTCCTCGAGCGCGCCGGGTACGCGCCGGCGGTACTCGACGTCTCCGTCGAGCCCTTCGACCCGGATAAGGTCGCGCGGGCGCGGCTCGTCGCGATCTCGGTGCCGATGCACACGGCCCTGCGCCTGGGCGCCGGCGTCGCCGCGAGCGTCCGGGCGGCGAACCCGCGCTGCCACATCGCGTTCTACGGCCTCTATGCGACGCTCAACGCCGACTACCTCCTGGCGCACGCGGCCGACTCCGTTCTGTCGGGCGAAGTCGAGCACGCCCTCGTCGACCTGGCCCGCGACCTCGACCGCGGGGCCGAGGAACGGGGGGAGGGGACGGGCTCGACGGCGAGTGTCGTGCCGAAGCCGCGAACCCGCCCCCGCCTCCCGCCCGTCTTGCAGAGACTCGATTTTGCCGTCCCGAGCCGCGCAAAGCTTCCTGTGCTGAAGCGGTACGCGCACCTCGAGAAGAACAGACGGCTCGAGCTTGCGGCCTACGTCGAGGCGAGCCGCGGCTGCAAGCACCTCTGCCGCCACTGCCCGATCCCGCCGGTCTATGGCGGTCGCTTCTTCGTGGTGCCGGAGGCGGTCGTGCTCGCGGACGTCCGTCAGCAGGTCGAGGCGGGCGCGACCCACGTCACCTTCGGTGATCCCGATTTCCTGAACGGCCCCGGCCACGCGCTGCGCGTCGCGCGTGCGCTCCACGCGGAGTTCCCCGACCTCACCTTCGACTTCACGGCAAAGATCGAGCACCTCCTGCGCCACCGCGACCGGCTCCCCGAGCTGGCCCGCCTGGGCTCGATCTTCTGCGTCACGGCCGCGGAGTCGCTCAGCGACACGGTGCTTCGGCACCTCGCCAAGGGCCACACGCGCGCGGACGTCGTGGAGGCCCTCCACGCGGTCCGCGCCGCCGGGCTCGCGCCGCGCCCGACGTGGGTGCCCTTCACGCCGTGGTCGACGCTCGACGACTACCGGGACCTCCTCGACTTCATCGAGCGCCACGAGCTCATCGACGCCATCGATCCCGTGCAGTACTCGATCCGGCTCCTGGTGCCGCCCGGCTCGCTCCTGCTCGAGTGCTCGGCCCTCACGCCGCACCTCGGCGGGCTCGTGGAGGACGCGTTCCACTACCGCTGGACGCATCCGGACCCGCGCATGGACCGGCTCGCCGCGGCCGTCGCGGCGCTCGTCGCCGAGGCCGCCGACCGCCGGGAAGACCCCGCGGCGACGTTCGGGCGCATCGGGCGGCTCGCCGACGAGTTGGCGGGCGCGCCCCCGCGTCCCGCGCTCGTGCTGCCCGCCGAGCGCCTGCGCCCGCCGCGGCTCACCGAGCCCTGGTTCTGCTGAGCGGAGCCCACCGAGGGCCAGTTGGCCCTGAGCGGACTTTCGGGTACAGTACCCGTGTAGAGGTGACGCCATGAGCGCGGAACTCAAGCAGAAGGTCCAGGAGCTGATCGACACGATGATCAACCCGGCGGTCGCCGGCCACGGCGGCTACGTCGAGCTCATCGACGTGCAGGACAACCGGGTCTACCTGCAGATGGGCGGCGGCTGCCAGGGCTGCGGCGCGGCGGACGTCACCCTGAAGGCGGGGATCGAGCGGCTGATCAAGGAAGAGCTCCCCGAGGTGGCCGAGGTGCTGGACACGACCGACCACGCCGCGGGCGCCAACCCCTACTACACTCCGGGTAAAGCCTAGCCAGCGCGCGTCGGCTCGGGAGGCTCGATGGCGCGGGTGCTCCTCCTTCTGCCGACGACGACCTATCGGACCCAGGCCTTCGTCGACGCCGCACGCGAGCTCGGCGCGGAGCTCGTGTGCGCGTCGGAGCGTCCCAGCACCCTCGAGGCGCACGTTCCCCACGGCCTGCTGACCCTCGACTTCGACCGGCCCGCCGCCGCCGCGGAGGCCGTGGCACGCTTCGCCGCAGGCCGCCCGCTCGACGCCGTCGTCGGCGTGGACGACCGCACGGCGGAGGCCGCGGCGGCGATCGCCGAGCGCCTCGGACTCAAGACGAGCGCGCCCGCCGCCGTCCACGCCGCGCGCGACAAGCACGAGATGCGAGAGCGCCTCGCCGCGGCGGGCGTGCCGGTGCCGCGCTTCCGCCTCGTGCGGCTCACCGACGACCCCGAGCGCCTCGCCCGCGGGGTCGCGTACCCGTGCGTCCTCAAGCCTCTCACCCTGTCGGCGAGCCGGGGCGTCATCCGCGCCGACGACCCCGCCGGCTTCGTCGCGGCGTTTCACCGGATCGCCGCGATCCTCCGCGGCGACGACGTGAGCGTCTCGGGCACGGCGGCGGAGCATGTGCTCGTGGAGGCGTTCGTGCCCGGGCGCGAGGTCGCGCTCGAGGGCCTCCTGCTGGGCGGCGGCCTCCAGACGCTCGCGATCTTCGACAAGCCCGATCCGCTCGACGGTCCGTTCTTCGAGGAGACGATCTACGTGACGCCCTCCCGGCTGCCCGCGGCGGCGCAGGCGCGGCTCGAGCGCGTCACGGTCGCGGCCTGCGCGGCGCTCGGGCTCACGGAGGGGCCAGTGCACGCCGAGCTCCGAGTGAACGAGGCCGGCCCCTGGGTGCTCGAGGTCGCGCCGCGCTCGATCGGTGGACTCTGCTCGCGCACGCTGCGCTTCGGGACGGGGATGACGCTCGAGGAGCTGATCCTCCGCCACGCGCTGGGCTTCCCGATCGACTCGCTCGACCGGGAGGGCCGTGCCGCCGGCGTCATGATGATTCCGATCCCCCGGGCGGGGCGCCTCGCCGCGGTGCGTGGCGGCGACGCCGCCTCCGCGGTGCCGGGTGTCGAGGGGGTCGTGATCACCGCGCACGTCGGCCAGGAGCTGGTGCCCCTCCCCGAGGGCTGGCAGTACCTCGGCTTCATCTTCGCGCGCGCCGACTCACCGGCGGTGGCCGAGCACGCCCTTCGCGAAGCGCACGCCCGCCTGGCCTTCGACATTGAGTAGGCGTCCGGCGACGCCGCGGACCCGGCAGAAGGCCGCCCGTCACCGCCGCGCCCGGCCGCGCAGCGAGCGGCTCACCAGCCTCTCGGCGCTCACCCATCTCATCACGTCGGCGACCTCCAGCGAGCACGCCTTCCGCGGCGTCGCCGAGG
>Ga0137418_10005860_pt1 | contig 11291 bp, 8 predicted proteins | sample CZODoug3_1_2_16f_FD_122242 | JGI IMG/M metagenome (GOLD analysis project Ga0137418, IMG submission 122242) | Vadose zone soil fungal communities from Angelo Coast Range Reserve, California, USA - CZODoug3_1_2_16fungal (Hybrid Assembly) | ecosystem: Environmental > Terrestrial > Soil > Vadose... | reverse complement strand
GCAATCTGTTCCAACACTGGATACCAAATTTGCTGATCCTGCCGTTCAGATTGGAACCGATTTGAGGTGCAGCGGTTAGCTGGACCACCAACCTCCTGGTCCCGAACCAGGAAATAAATCAACTCAAGTCGCTGTCCTGCCGTCATTTATTAGTTTTCGGGCCGCTCTCAGATAGACAAGTTTAGACAAGTGCCCATCGGTCTTTCACTGGCGGGGAAGATCGAAGAGACAAGCGAAAATTCTAAGTCTCATTTGTTCGATGGCCTTGGCCTTCAGCTTTGCGGCCACAATCAATATCCCAAAGGCACCAGCGTCGAAGTTGCCATTCCCTTTCACTCTCGGTTCTTTCCTCGTGCCGACTAATTCACAATCACGTAACTTGACAGCCATAATCTCTGCTGTCATTATGCCTCAGCTCTACGTCCCGGAGGTCCTATGCGAGCGGCTCGGCTCGTCCTTTTGTTCGTCCTCATTCTTTCCCCTTCTCCACGTCTCAATTCCCAGCAATCAACCACGATTCCGCAGCGCGATGCGCAGGCGATATCCGTAATGTCGCAGATGGCGGCGGCCACAGGCTGGGGAACCGCGGGATTGCCGAGCGACGCCTTGGCCAGCGGCACAGTGACACGGTACAAAGGCGACGTCCAAGACATTGTAAATGTCATTCTGAAGGCCAAGGGTTCAAAGCTCTACCGTGCTCAAGTTCAGGAACCCCTGCTGTCGTTCGCCGACCCCAGTTTTGCTGTTCAATACCTCGGAACAGAAACCATCGCAAATCAAACGACGCATCGGATAGCGATTTCGCCCCAGCCTTCTAGTTCTGACCCAGCGGCACCGCTTCGCTCCAGAGCTAATCGACTGGTCGTCTGGATATCGGAAAGTTCGGGTTTCCCTCTCCAGATCGCGTATGTTCGGATCTCCACGGACAACCCGACTGCTTCGCGCCTAGTCACGCGCGCGTTCTCGGACTATCGGGTGGTTAATGGCATTGCAGTGCCCTTCCACCAAGACGAATTCGGAGGGGAACAGCGCTCCTTTTCCCTCCAATTGACGACTGTCATTCTCAACGCAGGCCTCCGGGACACCGACTTCGCATTGCCCGTTCTTCAAGACTGAGGAGAAGGCGATGCCACGGTTCAGACTCTTCATTCTTCTTGTTGTGGCCGCGACGCTTCTCCGCCTTCCTTCTTCCTGTTTTGCGCAGTCTCAACCGACAGACGTAACCTCAAGTAATTCTACCGGCTTATTGCCCTATGAGGCCTCAGGTGGCGTGCGGGAGAACATCAATTATGGGACGGGCAATCTCAATCTTCAGGTCCCGCTTCTGAGTCTTCCTGGTCGCAATGGCCACAATTTCCATATCGCCCTTCAGTACGACAGCAAAATCTGGGCTTTGCATTCTCAATGGGACCCCGACATTGGAGCATGGTACTACTGGTGGGATTACGAGGATAATGGCTTTTGGGTCGGCTGGCGTCTCAACTTCGCCCGACTGTTCTCGACCTATACAAAGCTTGGGGTTAGCGGAAGCACGTACTGCTATTCGCAATTCGTCGTCACCACGCCCGACGGAAGCAAACACGTATTCGGCAATCGCGCCCACTGCGTGACCGGGTCGCCGCCTGTGCCAGCACCTTCTTCAGACATTACCGTTTCCGACTCGAATGACGCCATGTTTATGCGGCTCGACACCTCAAACGAGTCTGACATTGTCCTGCACCTAAAAGATGGTGGGACGATCCACTTCCCGACGTACACAACGACGAACGCCTCGAAGCTCGTCGATCCAGACGGAAACCGGATAGACATTGTCCAGAACGGTAGCACGACCACGATTACAGACACACTTGGTCGCGCGATCACCATGAGTAACGGAATATGTACGTACAAGGACTCGGCAGGGACGTCGCGCTCGATCACCATTACGGCTACTAACGCGACCCTGAGTCCGACATTTACGAATCCGCCCGGATCGAGTCCAACGCCCTTTACGGCTAGCCTGCCGAGCACGGTGACCCTGCCGAATGGGCTGGCCTATTCCTTCCAATATAACAACTTCGGGGAACTTACCAAGATTACCTACCCTACTGGTGGATACAACCGCTACGACTATGCCGCCTATACCGTTGCTGGGTCGGCCGACTTTCGCGAAGTTCAGCACCGTTACGTTTGCCGAAGTGCTTCGGGTTCATGTGCCTCCGAGGATGTTTCAACTTATACCCCGACCCTCAGTTCAGTGTATGTACTCAACCAGTACATGGACGTCGTCGATTCTCTGAGCAATCGCACACGCTATCAATTCAGTGTCCCAACCACAATTAGGTTCGGCAATCGTGAAATCTATCGTTTTGTATATTCCGGGCAATCCACACTGCTGCGCACGATTCAAACCGATTACGACTGCCTAGACCCCCAAGGAAATCCAATGGATTGCTCGTTGCCAATTCGTGCGACCACAACGCTCAGCGATATCAGCCCACCCTTAGTTAGCAAGACTGAATGGGACTACGACACGATTACCCTTGCCAACAGCACAACGGTGCCAATTGACAACGTGCTTGAGCGCCGTGATTTCGATTTCGCAGTCAACGGTCCAGGCGCTCTCATCCGTAAGGCTGACTACGCGTGGCTCAAGACCAACCCGGTGAATGGCCAAGACTACACATCGACGGCGATCCACATCCTCAATCGCAAAGCCAGCGAACAGATCAAAGATGCAAATGGAAACATCCTGGCACAGACGCAGTATGAATATGACAACTATGCGTCCGATCAGAAGCACGCGGGCTTGCAAGCTAGTGGAGCCGTTCAGCACGATTCAGCCTTCACGACGACCTACACAACGCGTGGCAATCTCACAGCTACGCCGCACTGGCGGAATACCGATGGTGTCTGGCTAACTACCTACAATCAATACGACGATGCTGGCAACCTTCTTAAGACAATTGATCCGGGTACCCGCCCCATGTCCTTTGGATATAGCGACTCGTGGAACGATGCAACGTGTACTCCGACAGGAGGGGGTGCCGCAGCCTATCGCACCAGCGCCACCAATGCTTTGAGCCAAACCGCCACAAGCAAATTCAACTCCTGCGTGGGAACTATCGCGTCAACGACTGATCTGAACAGTCAAGCTGTGTCCAGCACCTACGATTTAATGGGCAGAGTGACGCAGACCAATTTCCCCGATGGAGGCCAAACGATCCACGCGTTCAACGAATCTGCTCTTCCTCGTGGCGTCTCCACCACCACGAAGATCACCTCTGCAAGCAACGGCGTGGGAACTGCGAACGTCGATGGTCTGGGCCGGGTCGTCCAACCCCAGCTGAATAGCGATCCGCAAGGCATGGTGTACACGGACATGACCGACGACGCCCTCGGACGCAAATCATCGGTCTCGAACCCCTACCGCAGCCCTTCCGAGTCTACTTACGGCATAACTACGTATCAGTACGATGTGCTCGGTCGGACCACAAAGGTGATTCCGCCGGATGGGAGCGGCACGGCGAATAACGTGTCCACAACTTACGCCGGTAATTGCACGACCACGACCGAGCAGGCAAGCAAGACAAGAAAAGTCTGCAGCGATGCCCTTGGCCGAATGACGCAAGTCTTCGAGCCGAATTCCTCCGGCAGTTTTGTGAATGAGACGGACTATCAGTACGATGTCCTCGACAATCTTCTCTGTGTTCACCAGCGCGGCACGGATACCACCGCCGACAAGGCCTGCATGGACGGCACCGTGCCGGCCACCTGGCGGCCACGGACGTTCACCTATAATTCTTTGTCGCAGCTCCTGACCACGACGAACCCAGAATCCGGCACAATCACGTATACCTATGATGCCGACGGCAGTGTTTTGACCAAAACGGATGCCCGAGGCATCATCACAACCGTCTATTACGACGTGCTACATCGCCTTACAAAGAAGACCTTTTCGGACAGCACACCTCAGGTTACATATTGGTACGACGGCCAAACGCCCAGCGGCTGCTCGCCCACTCTGACAGCCACGAATCCCATCGGCAAGCGCACGGCCATGTGTGATGCGGCTGGATGGGAAGCGTGGAGCTATGATGTGATGGGCCGTGTCCTAACAGAGCGTCGCAACACCAACGGAGTCACCAAGGATACGACCTACACTTACAACTTGGACGGCTCCCTCGCCACAATCACATACCCCAGCGGAAGGGTCATCACCTACACGGTCAACGCAGCAGGCCGCGCTATTTCCGTAGTGGACGCGGCCAACAACATCAACTATGCAACGAGTGCGACATACAATGCCTTCGGTACGCTCGCCAGCCTCCAGAATGGCGGCAGTCTCTATTCGACTTTCCTTTTTAACACGCGTCTCCAGCCTTGCTGGCTCTACATCAACACGTCATCATCTGGCTCACCAACCACTTGCACGCAAACAGGGGTCGCTGCCGCCGCCGTCATGGACCTCAAGTACGATTTCGGTCTCGGCGTCAACGACAATGGAAACGTGAATGGCTTTACGAACAACCGCAACACGGCGCGCTCCCAGGCGTTCACGTTCGACGAACTGAACCGTCTCAAAACGGCCCTCACGCAAGCCACATCTGGCTCGCAGTGTTTTGGGCTGGACTATGCTTACGACATCTGGGGGAATCTAACGGCTACCTCGCTCGACTCATCCCGGTCGTCTTGCTCCTGGACGACATTGAGCGTCGGCGTAAGCACCAACAACCGCATCACGAACACCGGCTCTTCCTACGATGCCGCAGGCAACGTCCTAAGCGATGGCAGCTTCACTTACACATGGGATGCGGAGAGCCAGTTGATGACGGCGGGAAGCGTGACCTATACGTATGACGGAGATGGCCGGCGCGTACAGAAGAGCAATGGCAAACTCTATTGGTACGGGGCAACTGGGGACATTCTCGACGAAACCGACGCCTCAGGAAACCTCACCAACGAATACATTTATTTCGGAGGGAAGCGTATCGCTCGGCGTGACTCCTCGAACACCGTGTACTACTACTTCGCCGACCACCTGGGGTCTTCCCGCGTGATCACCCAGGCCAACGGAACGGTCTGCTACGACGCCGACTACGATCCGTTCGGCAAAGAGGTAGTGGTGGCCAACACTTGCTCGCAGAACTACAAATTCAACGGCAAAGAGCGCGACACGGAAACCAATCTCGACGACTTTGGCGCACGCTACTATTCCTCGCAATTCGGCCGCTGGACCAGTCCGGACTGGTCTGGAGGCCCGAGCACGGTCCCCTACGCCGAACTCGTGAATCCCCAGAGCCTGAATCTGTATTCCTACGTCCGCAACAACCCGGTCACGTCCGCCGATCTCGATGGCCACATGTACGCCCAGGACACGATGAGCATAACCGGGAGCGACCTGGGTGGGCAGGGAAGCTGGAGCCCTCGCGGGCCGGAAGAGCAGGACACCGGCCGTTGGCTCGACACCACCGACTACTCCTCTGGGCGAATGAGCCTCTTAACATATCAGACCGTAATGAGCAACGGCGAGATTGTCACAACAGATGTAATCGTGTTTAATTCCCAGTTGACCCAGCCGCAAAATCAGAACAACCAACAAGCCCAACAGAATCAGCAGAACACTGCCCCGGCTAACTCTCGGACTGACGTTGTCCTTCACGGTCGCGAATATACCCCCACGCCCCAAGTTGAAACACCTGCACTCTGGGTAATGGACTGGACCGCGTCGGCGTGTTCGACCACCGGATGCTCGAGACCAACAGCAGCGAACGAGAAACAGACCATTACGCTTGTTGAATCGGAGAATGGAGGACCCTGGAAGAAAGGGGGAGATCCTTCGCAGGGAGTGGCCCACGACCATTTTTCAGTAGAACCCCGCTCAATTAACCAGCACTGGTCTGTCGACGGTAAGCGAGTGCAGCTAGTCGTAGGGAAGGACAGCAAGGGGAACCTGATCAAGAGTTGGGAGGTCCGAGTAGATATCAAAAAGTTTGGAGACCGTCCAGTTTACTCGGCTGTTCCTTGACGACAGCTTTAGGGGAAGAGTGGAACAGGAGGAAGTTACATGATTGCGAAATATTTGTGCGGAGTCGGGGCACTTGTGAGCCTCACTATCATATGTATGGCGGCCCAGGTCCGCCCGGAACAAATAGAGAGAGGGGGGGAATGGTTGTCATGGAGCGCGCACGAAAGGAATAGGTACGTAGACGGTTTCATAAGCGGGTACCTCAAAGCACGGCTATCAGCCTGCAACGCGGCAGACAACCTGTTTGAAGTTGGACAGCCTCATCGGCTCGGGGACGATCAGCATCCCACCGAAGTACCATCTGGACGCTGTCTTGCAGCCGTAGATACCTATTCCAGATACAAGTACCTCAACTCGTCGATCGATTTTACCGTCTACACGAACGTAATCACCGAGTTCTACACCAAGCACCCTGAGTATCAAGGCATTCCTTTCCCCCATTTGATAGAAGTTCTGAGCGACAAGAAATGCAGTACCGCCGACCAACTCTACCAAATGGCTCTGAAAGGAGAATTGCGCCCAGTTCGCTGAGGAGTAGCCGCAAGCGCAGAACCAAAACCAACAGAATCAACAACAGAGCACTGCTCCTGCTAACTCTCGGACAGACGTTGTCCTGTACCCGTCAGGGGCTGGAAAACCCAAGCCCGAATCCGCTTTATCCTGGCAAATGGACTGGCAGGTCGGAACATGCTTAGGGAGTAGCTGCTCGGAATCGGAAGCAAAAGAGAACCCTAAACGACCTCCGTTGAAACCCGCTGGCATATTTGTGCAACTCGTAAGCAAGAAGGTCGGCAGCCTGTAGTGCGTTGTTAGTCTTGTCGTTTTCAAAAGTAGCGCGCCGATTTGCTCTCTGTTAGGCATCTCCTCTAAGAGCTTGAATGTTTCAAAGTAACCGTGCGCATGCAGCTTCGACATGCTACCTGAATCAAAAACAAACCCGATCTTGCCCAGAATTGATTTTTGTTGGCAGTAAATCATCGTACCGCTCAGGCACGTTTGGAACGCATGAAAGTAGGGATTCCTGCGTTTCTTTCTTTTATCGGTTTCAACGATTGCGTTGTAATCCCGGACAGAAACTATGGCTCCGTTCCACATGATTATGTACGTTGTTAAAATCCAGACGAGCTTTTTGATTAAGCTATCGGCCTTGTAATCTAACCAACCTGCAAACGGGCCTCTGCGGGCCACGAGTTCTCGCATGTGGAAGTAAGGTATTCGATACTCGGCAAGCGCCCGTTTCCATTCCTTATCCAATCGCATCCATTTTCGTTCCGAAGAAAGGGCGCAACCCATGACAAATGTTTCTGAGTTGCCGCTTTCATCGACGAAGCATAGGAACAAGGGGTACGCTCCAGAGTGGTGAGGCGCATCGGGTTTCTTCATGTGCGCCATTGAAATACGACCGCATGAGAAGTACCTTTGCCCACCTGATAACCTATTTGCAGCGGATGGTATGTAGGCTCAATAATCTCGGATATTCCGCCGTCCTCTGTTCCGACCTCCATGAAAGGTAGCTCCGGGCCTCTCTTGTCGAGGTAAAGCAGCAACCTGAACCCTAAAAAAGAAAACGTTGCGCCTACCACGCGGCCCCGAACCGTGAAAGAGCTAACCGAAATGCCGTCAAACAGTTGCCTTTTCTCAGGAGGATCATAAACCCCGTAGAGTCCAGCGTTAGGCTCAAACGGTTTTCTTCCGAAAGCGATCTCGACAAGAGAGCTGTCCTCAATCGGCGAATCTGTCTGATACGTTGCGTTTATCAGTGTTTTCAGGAACCAGCGTTCGATCTGGGGGCCATCAATCGGGAATTTTATGAACGTCCAGCGCTTTCGCTCTTGGCCGACGCGCACTTGTAGCAGTCAGAATTCGGAGTTCGTCAGTCGCACGTCTCACATTTGTCCGCAGTCAACATCATCAGGATTGATCTAGTCCTTCTCGCTACCGCTAGAGAAACAGGCTGGAGAGCGGTTCCCTGAAAGACATTCTCCTTTCCAGAATACAGGTGAAGCGGTTCGGTTTGAGTCGTCAAGAGCACGAAACCATCTGCGTCCTTCAATGTGAAGGCTAGGTGAGCCAGGTAAACAACCTCCGTAGGAGGCTCGATCTCGAATTCTCCCTGCTTCTTAGGCTGTCGATATTTGGCCGGAATCTTCGCCACGTCTAAGTGCTCCACAGAAACTTTAACGACGTATCCAAGCAGAATGTTCTCTTTTCCGGAGTCACTTCGGTCCAGGAACTTAGCTTGGCCGTGGGGTTTGCTCACTCCAGGCAGCGGAATGTCCACGCTAAACAAGGCCTCGGATGTCCAACCGAAACCCGATCCATCCGCTGCCAAGTCTCTCCAATTTGTCGGTACTGAGGAGTGTCGCTGCGGTAGAAAAAAGTATGTCCCAATTGCCCCTAAGATCAAACCTAAGAAGAAGGCAACGGTGGCGAACCATCTTCTAATCATTCGTGGAGTCTCCTTCACAGCAGTAGTTGTTCGCGATGATGCGCCACTCGAACTCGGCAGGCGATAGAATTCACCTTGGAGGGCGGTCAGTTCCAATTGACCTTGACTTCTGAGTTCACGCATCGCCTTCTGAACCGTTCCCTCAGAGACAAAATTCCAGTACATTCGCCATTGGTGCCGGGCTTCGTATATCAACTTTGTGAACCAGAATTTGAACCTCTGCCAACCGTGATACTCAGGAGGAAAAGCAACTGAAAACGGCACATCTCCAACAATTGGTTCTAAGGAGACGTGAAGCCAGATGCTGTTGGGGTTGGTCGGTTCCCTATGCTCTATCATGTAATCCAAAATAGAATTAGCGAGTGCCTTGCTTTTCCGCAGTCTAATGTTGCTAAAAAAACGAGACAGCCATCCGACGCACTGAAGTGTGAACTTGCCGACCGTGACGTAGTCGAAGGGCAATGTCAATCCTCTTCTCGATCATTGTTTCGTCTACTACTTGGAACGCTTCCATCCAGCGGGGAAGACGATTTCGTAACGGTTTGTTTCGTCCGTGACCAACTAGAACGATGGTCAGCGTGTGAGAGAACGAGCCCTGGCTTCTTCAGATCCATCAGCGTTTGGTACTGCCGTCGCTGCCATTCGACCTTCACAGCGCCAGCTTTCGTGGCCTCTGCGTGGGGGCTCTACATCGCGACTTCTCCAGCCCGTAAGCAGTTTACAGTGGGATTTTGAATAATTGTAGCATCGTAGAACTCAGAGCACGGGACGAATGCAGGTATATATACCTGCATTCGTCCCGTATCATGCTTTTCCATTCGGGATCACCATGTTGATTCTACTAGGGCTTAGGTGCTACTATGCTGCCATAGGTGGCTATTATGCTGGGTATATATACCCAGCATAATGGCTAGAGCCTTTGGCTAAAGAAGAACGCGACATCTATGCCCCCATCCAAGCTGCAACTGGCAAAGAAGCAGATCACCGCCTTTCTCGATGCGGCGGATAAAAGAGTGTTCTCGCGACGAGATCTGAGCACGGTTCTATCAGAAAACAGAAACAAGTGGGACTTGGCCCAAGGTACAACGTCGAATGACTTCATCGAATTTCTCTCTCAAAAAACACAGTTGAAGGAAGTCAATCTGAAATCCGACAAGTATATTTTGCCTCCTCGCTACATCTGGGGACAAGTCTCCCCGTATCTGTTGGCCTTGTCCATACGAAAAGGTGGCTATTTGTCTCATGCCACTGCCGTTTCGCTACACTCCCTCACTGACCAAATCCCCAAGACTGTATATGTCAATTTCGAACAAAGTCCGAAGCCTCGATCAGGATCGCTTAGCCAAGAATCGATAACGCGCGCTTTTTCGAACCGCCAGCGCCGAACGAACTATGCTTTTCGCTACCAAGACTGGCAGATCGCGATCCTCAGCGGAAAGCAAACAGGCCGACTCGGTGTCATCACCACAAAAGGACTCCAGGAGGAAAGCCTCGATATCACAAACCTCGAAAGAACCTTGATTGACATCACCGTTCGCCCTGAATACGCCGGCGGTGTCTATCAGGTCCTGCAAGCCTTTCGCTCTGCCAAACAGCAAATGTCCGTCAATGCCCTCATCGCCCTTCTCAAAGGGCTTGATTATATATATCCCTACCACCAGGCTCTTGGATTCTACATGCAAAAAGCGGGATATGAGGAATCGAGGTGGGCAAGACTGAAGCAGCTTGATTTCGCGTACGATTTCTATTTAGCGCACGACATCCGGGACAAAGCGTACGACCCTGAATGGCGCTTATTCTACCCAAAGGGTTTTGAGTAACTCGACTTCTTGCAGCACAAAGTCGAAATAGAAGTCAAAGTCTTTAAGTTCCCCAGTAACGCTCAATTGAACAGAAGACCAGTCGGGCCGATGAAATTCCCGAAAATCTCGAATTCTATTGATCAGCTTGACATCCACATCCTTCGCTCGAAAAATGTCCGAAATCAACTTCAAATTCTCTGGCGAATTCAACACGGCATGAGTGGATTCCAGGATCGTGTAAATATCGTAGAAGTCTCTCGCCCGCGCCACCGGATGACCACGCTTCGGGTATTCGGGCATTTGCTGGCAAATTGCGCGCAATTTCTCAATGGCCAGCATCTCTGGGGTGTAAACGTAAATGGTGTAATGATCGAGCTCGACCTCGCGCTTTCCCGCGCAATGTTCGTGTTTGCTTATTTGAATCTTGAACGTTCTCTGGTTGAGAGGACCCACAACCAAAGCTTCACGCCTGGTACGGTCAAGATCTGAAACGTATGCGTCATATTTTCCTCTTTCGATTATCTTGAAGGAAAATTCGTAGCCGCCAAACCTATCATCCGCCGTTTTTTGCTTCAAGGGAGGTCGCTGTGCGAGCTTCCCATCGAAAACAACGTAATTCACCTCTGCAAAGCGATTAGTCAATGCCCGAAGAATTCGTAACTCAGCGTCTGCACGGTCATCAAAATCCGCTTCGAGGGAGAAGTCCACATCTACTGAACTTCTGGTCCCAAGTTTATAGACAAGATTGACAGCATTGCCGCCCTTTAACGCCAGCTGGCTAAAGAGTTCGTCGTCTGAAAACATTGCCACGATGACCAATCGGCGAATTTGAGATAGGTCCATCCCGCAGAATATAGCATGGGGTTTCTGTTGTTTCTGGTATGAACCAGTTTTGCGTTGGTGTTAGTTCGTTTTTGGCCTGGTGTCAGTTTTAGTGCTAGTTGGGATTTGAGTTGAGTGCGTGTCGATGCGGACGCATGCGGTTGCAAATCAGCACCTAAGTTTCCTGCGGAGAGCCGGATAGCGCGTCAGT
>Ga0137418_10005854_pt1 | contig 11295 bp, 9 predicted proteins | sample CZODoug3_1_2_16f_FD_122242 | JGI IMG/M metagenome (GOLD analysis project Ga0137418, IMG submission 122242) | Vadose zone soil fungal communities from Angelo Coast Range Reserve, California, USA - CZODoug3_1_2_16fungal (Hybrid Assembly) | ecosystem: Environmental > Terrestrial > Soil > Vadose... | reverse complement strand
CGTCCGCCGTTTGCCGTCGTCGCGATTTCCCTCTTTTACCTCGTCCGCATGCCGGAGACGTTGCTGATCCTCAGGACTCAGCGCTTAGGCATCGCGGTCGCGCTCGTGCCGCTGCTGTGGGCCGCCGTGCACGTCATCAAGGCGTCGACGAACTTCGTCGGCGGTGCGCTATCGGATCGGATCGGCCCGTCGCGCACGATGTGGATCGGATGGCTGACGTACGTCGTTCTGGCGGCGGGGATGGCCTTCGCCGCGAGCCCGCTGGCGGCGTGGCTGCTGTTTCTCGCGCTCGGCGTGGTCGACGGGCTGACCGAGAGTCCCGAGCGAGCGCTCGTATCTGCCGCGACCGGCGGGCACCGGGGATCGGCGTTCGGGACGTATCACGCGCTCACGGGGATCGCCGCCCTCGCCGGTGGGTTGCTCCTCGGGCTCATCTTCCAGCGTCAGAGTGGCGCCAGCGCTTTCCTTGTAAGTGCCGTTGGCGCTTTGGGTTTGGTCATCCTCTGGTCTTTCTGGACTCGCCAGCATAGGGTTACCGCGCGATGAGCGCGCCTACCCCCCCTCAAAACCCCAACCCGACCGCCCCCGCCCCCGCCCCCGCCGCCCGAACCCAACCGCAGGGCCGCTATCTCGCGCGGCTCTCGCTGTTGGCGCTCGGCGTGGTGTACGGCGACATCGGGACGAGCCCCCTGTACGCCATGCGGGAGGCGTTTCACGGCCCGCACGGCATTGCCGTGACACCGGGCAACGTGCTCGGCGTGCTGTCGCTGATCTTCTGGTCGCTGCTCTTGATCGTCACGGTGAAGTACCACGTGGTGATCATTCGCGCCGACAACAAGGGCGAGGGTGGTGTGCTGGCGTTGATGGCGCTCGTGAACGGCAGTCGCGTGGTGCGCGGTTTGACGCCACGCCGCCTGATGATCGTGCTCGGCATCTTCGGCGCGGCGTTGCTCTACGCCGACGGCGCGCTGACGCCGGCGATCTCCGTGCTCTCGGCGGTGGAAGGGCTCGAGATCGCAGCGCCAGGGCTGCAGCAATGGGTGATCTGGATAACGCTCGCGATCCTGGTCGGCCTCTTCGCGTTCCAAAGCCGCGGTACCGCCGGAGTGGGCGCGGTGTTCGGACCGGTGATGCTGGTGTGGTTCCTGGTGATTGCCGTTCTGGGCCTGAACAGCATTCTGCGCCATCCGGCCGTGGTCGGTGCCGTGTTGCCCACGCACGCCATTCGTTTCTTTGCCGAGGATCCCGGGCGCGGGCTGCTCGTTTTGGGCGCCGTCTTCCTGGTCGTCACCGGCGGCGAAGCGCTGTACGCCGACCTGGGGCACTTTGGTCACACGGCGATCCAGCTCGCCTGGTTCACGATTCCGCTGCCGGCGCTGATGTTGAACTATTTCGGCCAGGGCGCGCTGCTGCTGACCAACCCCGAGGCCGCCACGAACCCGTTCTATCTGCTCGCCCCGCCGAACCTGCTGATTCCGCTCATCCCGCTCGCCACGGCGGCCGCGATCATCGCGTCGCAGGCGGTGATCTCGGGCGCCTTTTCGCTCACGCGCCAGGCGGTGCAGCTCGGTTACGTCCCGCGCATGGAGATCGAGCACACCAGCTCGCGGGAGATCGGCCAGATCTACGTGCCATCGGTCAACAAGATGCTCGCGGTGCTGACGATTGCGCTGGTGCTGTACTTCAGGACCTCGAGCAACCTCGCGGGCGCGTACGGCGTCGCGTTGTCGACGCTGATGGCGTTGACGACCGTGATGTTCTACGTCATGAGCCGCGAGGTGTGGGGTTGGAGCTTCCCGAAGGCGGCGGCGGTTTCGGGGGTGTTCCTGGCCGTCGATCTCACGTTCCTCGCGGCGAACGCCCTCAAGATCTGGCATGGCGGATGGGTGCCGCTCGTGATCGCGATCTTCCTCTACTTCGTCATGAACACCTGGAAGCGGGGCAGGGAGATTCTCGGCAAGCGCATGATGGAGAAGACGGTACCGTTGAAGCTGCTGCTCGCCGATCTCGCCGCCGAGCCGCCGGTCCGCGTGCCGGGGACGGCGGTGTTCATGTACGGCAGCTCCGACGGCACACCCCCGGCGCTGGTCCTCAATCTCACGCACAACAAGGTGCTGCACGAGAAGATCGTCTTCCTGACCGTGACCACCGAAGACGTCCCGCACGTGGGCTCCGAGCACCGTGTGACGGTGAAGCGCAGCGGCAAAGGGTTCCACAGCGTCGTGGCGCGCTACGGCTTCATGCAGGATCCCGACATCAACGAGATTCTGGCGGCGTGCAAGGCGAACGGCCTCAGTATCCCGCTGGAGGGGACGACGTTCTTTCTCGGCCGCGAGACACTGATCGCTTCGGATCGGCCCGGCATGGCGATGTGGCGCGAGCGGCTGTTCGCGTTCATGTCGCGCAATGCGCTCAGAGCTACCGCATTCTTCAAGATTCCGCCGAATCAGGTATTTGAGGTGGGGGCATACGTGGAGCTTTAAGAGAGAGGGCGGTGCTGGCCTACGCCGGTAGCTCGCTCGACCGCGTATTCAAGTGTACGGTGTTTCTCGCGAACATCCACGAGTTCGACCAGATGAACAGCGTCTACACGACGTATTTCCCGAAGGATCCGCCGGCGCGGTCCACGGTCGCAGGCAGCGGACTCGTGCTCGGCGCGCGCGTGGAGATCGAGTGCCTGGCGACCGGCGGAGATGGTCCCGACGGCCGCCAGCCTGGCCGAAGTCCCTAGTTCCCGATCGGCGCGCGGGTCGACATCCAGATGTCGAATCCGCCCGCGCCACCGGTCCGCGTCGAAGCCCAGAGCAATGTGCTGCCGTCATACGACAATGCCGCTTGCTGCTCAAAGCCCGACGTGTTGATCGGCGCGCCGACGTTCACGGGCGTGGACCACTGCCCATTTGCACTCTGGCGTGTCGATACCCAGAGGTCCGCGAAACCAAACCCACCGGCCGGGAAACCACGCTGGAAAAAGATCTCCTTGCCATCCGTCCGCACCACTGGTGCCGCGTCATTGGCCGCTGGATGGTTTAGGTCCGAAAGGGCGACCGCTGGTCCGCCGATCTCCCCATCATGTTTGATCGGGACGACGTAGAGATCCTGCTGCTGCAGCGCGGCATTCCCGCGGGTGAAGTAGAGCTGATTGTCATGAAACGTGGGGGCATTCTCATCCGCGAAGCTGTTCACCTCCGATCCGAGCAGCTGTGGCGTCTCCCAGCCGAGGTCGTCTCCCGTATTGCCGCGGTGCGACACGTAAACGTCGTTGCCGCCACCACCCAGCCGGTTACTGAAGAAGTAGAGAGAATGCCCGTCGTTGGAGAGATCCGATCCCGCGTCCAAGCTGGCAGTATTGATGACCGGGCCGAGGTTGACCGGCGTTTCCCAAGCGCAGTCTTCACAGGCGCGGCGGGCAACCCACAGGTCTTGGGAGCCCATGCTGCCGGTGCGGTCGGATGTCAAATAGAGACTCAATCCGTCCTTCGACAGGAAGGGGTGATTCTCGGCGAAGGACGTGTTGATCGGCGGCCCGAGGTTTACCGGCGTGGACCAGTCCGACCAGTTGGCCGTCATGAACGAGGGACCTTGTAGCCCAACGACAGATTGAACGGTCGGCGTCTCACACGCAAACAGCACGGCAAGCGGGGCCAGCGGTGCGAGCTTGTGAAGCTTGAGAGCCATAGAGCCTCCGATGTTCATGTGGGGATGCCTTCCACCTGAAAGCTTCAGGCGCATCGGTCATCCGGCGGTCATCGGGAATCCCGCTCGGTCACCAACGGAGGCGTGACCGAATGCCGTCGATGTCGGGGCGGTCTTGTGTCGGAGGGACGTCGCGGAGGCGTCTATCGGGCAACAACGGCCGTGCGGGTCACCGGCGGAACCCTTCGTCAGTCCGCCGGAGATTGAAGGTACACGCCGCGACTAATTCGGCAACCTCCCGGCGTGCTCAATCGCCCGCGACTAGGTCGCTCTGTTGGAACGGCGCCTCGTGCACCACTGCGGGCTTGCGCCGCGATAACACCAGCCACCACTCGCGCGCCGACGTAAACACCAACATCGCGACGACCGCCATGAAAAACAGCGCGACGACGGCGTTGAGCCGATCGTTGAAGATCAGCCTGCCGGCGCTGGGGTCGGCTGAGGTTGCGAGCGTGGCGGCATGGGCGAGAAAGCCGAGCTTCGGATCCGTTGAGAAGACCTTCTGGTATCCGGCCGTCATCGTGACGACGATCAACCACGCGAGCGGGCCGAGTGTGACCCAGAGGTAGCGCTGCCGCTGCATCTTGATCAGGATCGTCGTCGCCACGCACAGCGCGACCGCCGCGAGCAGCTGGTTCGAGATGCCGAACAACGGCCACAGCGAGTTGATCCCGCCCAGCGGATCGATGATCCCCTGATACAGGAAGTAGCCCCAGGCGGCGCAGACCGTCCCGCTCGCGAGCAGCACGCTCGGATACCACGACGTCTGCCCGAATCGCGGCCAGACATGACCGACGATCTCCTGGAGCATGAAGCGTCCCACGCGGGTGCCGGTGTCGATCGTCGTGAGGATGAACAGCGCCTCGAACATGATGGCGAAGTGGTACCAGAGCGCCGTCAGGGTCTTGCCACCCAGCGCGCTGGTGAGCCCCGAGAAAATGTGCGCCATGCCGACGGCGAGCGACGGCGCCCCGCCGGTCCGGGCGATCAACGTTTGTTCGCCCATTTGTGCCGCGAGCGCCTGCATGTACTCCGGCGTCACCACGAACCCGGCCTGCGTGAGGACCTGGGATGCCCCGGCCAGCGCCGTGGGCGTCGTGTTCATGGCGAAATACACGCCAGGATCGAGCGTACAGGCCGCGATCATCGCCATCACGCCGACGAACGACTCCATGATCATGCCGCCGTAGCCGATCATACGGGCATCGGTCTCGCGCGTGATCATCTTCGGCGTCGTGCCTGATGCCACCAGTGAGTGGAACCCCGAGATCGCGCCGCACGCAATCGTGATGAACGCGAACGGGAACAGCTTGCCGGCGAAGACGGGGCCCTCACCAGCGGTCGCGAACGGCGTAAGCGCCGGCATCCGCAGTGGCGGCAGAATGATCAGGATTGCGACGGCGAGCACCAGCACCGTCGTGATCTTGAGGAAGGTCGAGAGGTAGTCGCGCGGGCAGAGCAGCATCCACACCGGCAGCACCGACGCGATGAAGCCGTAGGCGATCATCATCCAGGTGAGCGACGCGCCGCTCTGCGTGAACGCCGCCGCGAGCGTGGGGTGACTCGCCACGCTGCCGCCGCCGACCAAGGCGATCAACAGCAGCAGCGCACCGACGATCGACGCCTCGCCCACTTTCCCGGGGCGCCAGCGTTTCATCCACCAGCCCATCAGCAGCGCGATGGGAATGGTGCACGCGATCGTGAAGAGTCCCCACGGTGACGCGCGCAGCGCGTTCACCACGATCAGCGCCAGGACCGCGAGCAGGATGATCATGATCGCAAGCACGGCGATCATCGCAGTCACACCCGTGACCTTGCTGACCTCCTCCTTCGCCATCTGACCGAGCGACTTGCCGTCGCGACGCAGCGAGCAGAAGAGGATGGTGAAGTCCTGCACCGCGCCGCCGAGCACCACGCCGATGATGAGCCACAGCGTCCCGGGGAGAAAGCCGAATTGCGCCGCGAGCACCGGGCCGACGAGCGGGCCCGCCCCCGCGATGGCGGCGAAGTGATGGCCGAACAGCACCCACTTGTTCGTGGGCACGAAGTCACGGCCGTTGTTGAAGCGCTCCGCCGGTGTGGCGCGCTGGGGATCGAGGCCGAAGACGCGCGTGGCGAGGAATTTCGAGTAGAAGCGGTAGGCGACGACGTACGTACAGACGGCGGCCGTCAGCAGCCAGGCGGCGCTGATCGTTTCACCGCGGGCCAGGGCGAGCACGCCGAATGCGGTCGCGCCCAGTACGGAAATGGCTACCCAGATGACCGCCCGCACGGGCCGTAAGTTGCGACGCCGCTTGCCGATGTTCAAGTTCGAACATAGGTTCGAACGCCTTGAGCCCCTCAAGCCCCCCCCCGTACCCCTGGTCGTCGGGCGGGCGCGAAGCTTCCGCGCCGGCTGTGCAGGAGCGGGCCCAACCCCAGAAGAGCGTCGAATCCCTCCGCGGCCGTGTCGTGATCGTCACCGGCGGCGCTACCGGGCTGGGACGCGCCGTGGCGCTCGAGTTCGCGCTGGCCGGCTGCGGCGTCGGATTCAACTACCTCGAGATGCCGGGACGCGAGGTCGGCCCGCAGGCGCTCCTCACCGAGACCGCGATCAAGGCCCTCGGCGTCCCCTGCTACTCGGCGCTGTGCGACGTGCGGGAGATGGAGCTGGTCGAACATTTCGTCGGCCAGGTTCGCAGTCAGCTCGGCGGCGTTCACTATCTGATCAACAACGCGGGCGTGACCCACGATGGCGCGCTCTGGAGACTCACTCCGGAGGCGTGGTCGGAGGTGATGGACACGAACGTCACCGGGGCGTTCAACTGCATTCACGCCGTCGCGCCGCACATGCGCGCACAGCGCTTCGGCAAGATCGTCAACGTCGCGAGCCATCAGGCGTTCCGGCCGGGATTCGGCATCGCGAACTACGCCGCGAGCAAAGCGGCAGTGATCGGCCTGACCCGATCGGCTGCCGTCGATCTCGGCTCGGCCGGGATCAACGTCAACGCGGTGGCGCCCGGCTTCGTGAAGACCGAGCTGCTGACGCAGCTGCCGCGTGAAGTCCTCGAGCGCGCCGAGCATGAGTCAGTGCTCGGCCGCGTCGCCGAGCCGGAAGACGTGTCGCGCGTGATCCTGTTCTTGTGCAGTGAAGCGGCGCGGCACATCACCGGGCAGGTCATCGTGGTGGACGGCGGCCTCACGCTCGGCTAGATTGGCCGCGTGACTAACCCATTACAACACAACTACTTCGTGCGTCGTGCCTGGTGCGTCGTGGCACTCGGCGCGCTGTGCAGCTGCGGGGGGAAGCAATCGACCCAGCAGCCCACGCCGCTACCAACGTCGCCGTTGCCAACCGCAGGCCTCTCCGGCCAGCGTGTGGCGATCATGCCGCTGGCCCTCCTGGCGGCCGAAGACACGCTGCACTGGGATGCGCTGATTGGCGATCGGCGCGGGTCGTTGGACAAGAGCGACAGCATCATCGCGACGCTGCTCACCGCACGCGCTCCGGAAGTGAGTTGGGCAGGCGCGTCCGAGGTTCGCCGCGTGTCGCGCCGCGCGGCGGGTATCGCCGCCGATCCAGATCAGATGGGGACGCCGTTTCTTCGTGCCGAGAACATCGTGGATATCCCCGATCCGCTGCGGTATCAGCTGCGGACCCTCATGGGCCTGGTGGGCGGGAGATACGTGTTGGTCCCCGCGGGGTTGGTGTTTCGCCACCCGCCCAACCGCCCAACCGCCCAACCGCCCATCGCCGTCGCCGAGTTGTCCATGGTCCTGATCGACACGCGCGTCGGGCGCGTGGGCTGGCGCACGATCGCGCGCGGCGAGGGCGCCGATCCCTGGACCGCGCTCACGCGCGCGGTGAAGAACCTGACGCCGGGTTTGCCGTGAAGGCGCGCGAGGCCACGCTCATCGCGGGCGATGGCATTGGTCCCGAGATCACCGCCGCGACTTTGCAGGTGCTCGACGCGGTGGGGGCCAAGTTCGACTGGGACGAAGAGTATGGCGGGATGGCGGCTGTCGAGAAAGCCGGCACGCCGCTTCCCAACGCGACGCTCGATTCGATTCGCCGCACACGGCTCTGCCTCAAAGGCCCGCTCACGACGCCGGTGGGCGGCGGGTACCGGTCGGTCAACGTCGCGATGCGGCAGGAATTCGACCTCTACGCCAACGTCCGGCCGACGAAGACGATCGTGCCCGGCGGCCGCTACGAGCACGTCGATCTCGTGATCATTCGCGAGAACACCGAAGGGCTGTACGTCGGGCTCGATCACACCTTCAAGATCGGCGGCGACCGGCGCGCCATGGCGCAGGCGATGTCGATCGTAACCCGCGATGGCAGCGAGCGCATCGCCAGGTACGCGTTCGAGTACGCCAAGACGCACGGCCGCAAGAAGGTGACGATCGTGCACAAGGCGAACATTCTGAAAGCGACGTCGGGTCTGTTTCTCGAGGTGGCGAAACGCGTGGGGGAGCAGTACGCGGGGGTGATCGCGTGCGACGACAAGATCGTCGACAACACCGCGATGCAGCTCGTCATCAAGCCGGAGCAGTTCGACGTGATCGTCACGACGAATCTGTTCGGCGACATTCTGTCGGATGAGGCCGCCGGACTGATCGGCGGCTTGGGTCTCGCGCCTGGCGCCAACATCGGCGCGCACGCCGCCATTTTCGAGCCGGTGCACGGCTCGGCGCCCGACATCGCCGGCAAGGGGATTGCCAATCCCTCGGCGCAGATGCTGGCCGCCGCGATGATGCTCGATCATGTCGGTGAGCTCGAGGCCGGCAAGCGGCTGCGCCGCGCCCTCGAAGCGACGATCGTAGAGGACAATGTCCGCACACCTGACCTGGGGGGACGTGCTACTACGGCCGAATTCGCCCGCGCCGTGGTCCAGCGGGTTAGGCCCTAGCCATCCGTGCGCCAAATGCGGCACGGACACCGCCGGTATCCCGATCGGCGGGCTGTGCGCCAATTGCGCGCGCCTGCTCGGGCGGCGGGCGAGCCGCATTGCCCGCCTCGTCGCGATCGGCACGACATTACCTCTTGCGGGGTATGTCGCGTGGACACTGCCAGTGGAGCGGACGGCCCGCATCGTGGGCGCCGCGAGTGTGCTCCTGTGGTACGTGTTGACGTTTCTCATAGCAAAACGCGTAACACTGGAGTGGATCAAATGAGAATGCGAAATGCGGATTGCGGATTGCGGAATATATTGGTGGGCTTCGTGGTGCTGGCGTGCGTCGCTTTACCAGCCGCCGCTCAAACATCCCTTTCCATCTATAGAGATGGTCGTGTGGTGGTGCGGCGGACGTTGCCGCAGGCGCTGCAACAAGGCCGCAATGCGATGACGCTGCGGCTGGAGGCGCTCGATCCCGCGACGTTGTTCTCTCCGGATACTTCTGTTTCTGTCAGCTCAGCGACAGTCCGCTACCCGAGCACTTCGACCGACGCACTGGGGCGTGCGGTCGGGCAAACGTTGTCGTTTGTCCGCTCCAAGGGGGACACGATTCGCGCGACCGTAGTCCGCGCTGATCCGCCGCAGTTCAAGCTCTCCGACGGCCGCTTGCTGCTCGGGCTACCAGGCGAGCCGCTGTTCCCCGCCGAGCTGGTGCGAACGAGCCCCGAGGCTGAAGTCGTACTGGACGCTGCACGCGCACGTCAGCGCACCGACATCGCCTATGTGACGCAGGGAATGACGTGGGAAGCGCTGTATCAGGTGATCGTCACCGGAGCGCGCGCCCAGGTCACGGGCACGGCGACCGTGACGTCGCAGGCGCTCCGCGCCGATAGCGCCGAGGTACAGCTCGTGGCCGGCGCGATTCGACGTACCCGCACACCATCTGCACCGGCTCCCATGGCGGATATGGTGAGCCGAGCTGGATTGGCGGCTGCAGAGGAAAAGGGCTATGCCGGAGAAGAAGCCGTCGGCGAGACGCACGTCTACCAACTTCCCGGCCGCCTCTCGATCGAGCCCAATGTCCCGGTGGCGACCGCGCTCTTCCCGCGCAGCTCCGCGCCCGTCGTTCAAGAGCTGATCGTCCCCGGCGTGCTGCCGTGGCGCGGCTGGATCGGTCAGATGCCGGAGCCCAACCGCGTGCCGGTGCAGGTCTGGTACACGATCAAGCGCGCCGCGAAGACGCCGTTCGGCGACCGGCCGCTTCCTGCCGGGACGGTGCAGTTGTATCAAGCCGATTCGAGCGGTCGCGTGCAGCTCATCGGCGAAGCGTCAAACGACCACACGGCGCCGGGACGAGATCTGCGGCTCCAATCAGGCGACGCGTTCGACATCACGGCCGATCGCGTGCAGACCGACTACAATCAGGAACAGCTTCCGGCCGAGCGCCGCGGCCTTCCGGCGCGGCAACGCGTGACGGCGTCGTATCGCGTGACGATCGCGAATGCCAAAGCTCAAGAGGTGATCGTGGACGTGCGTGAATCGCACTTCGGGAACTGGAAGATCACCGCAAGCAGCCACATCGCGGAGAAGCTCTCTTCGACGGAGACGCGCTTCCGCGTTTCCGTACCGGCTGGCGGAGAAGCCACAGTGACCTACACCGTGCAAATCGAGTCATGACGGTCCAGATCGCGCATATCGGCGACATGCACTTCGGCGGGCTCGCCAATATCCCGGTGGTCGAGGCGCTGGAGCGGCTGCTGCCAGACCTCCGGCCCGATGCCATCGTGATCGGCGGCGATCTCTCGCAGCGCGCGCGGCACGGCGAATTCCAGCGGGGCCGCGCGTTCGCGAATATGTGCCGGGAGACGGCGCCGGTACTCGTCATTCCCGGCAACCACGACGTGCAGTGGTGGCGACGGCCGTTCATTCCGTTCGGTAAAGACGGCGTCTATCAGAAGTATCGCAGCTACTTCGGCGCCGACCTCACCCCCACATTGACGATTCCCGGCGGTGCGGTAATCGCCTCGGCGCTCACGGCGCATGGCGTGGCGTGGGGATCGCTGACCGCTCGGCTGCGCGACATCGCCGTGAAGGGCCACCTGCCGAAAGCCGAGATGGAGCGTGTGAAAAAGGTGTTCGCACAAGCCGAGCCGGGACTCCCGCGGGTGCTCGTCGTGCATCACAACGTGCTGCGCGGCGAGATGTCGCAGCGCATGGGGCTGGCGCGCTGGAAGCGGGCTCAGCGCCGCATTATCGAAGCGGGGACCGACCTTGTCCTCTGCGGGCACGATCACCAGGAAGGCGCCGAAATGCTGGACGGCCGAGTGGCCGTTTCGACGTCGAGCACGCTCTCGACCCGGGCGCGCGGTGGGCGGCCCGTCTCCTTCAACTTCGTCACGATCGATCCGGCGGCTGTGCAGGTGACGTTTTTCCGGTGGGAAGCGGCGAAGCAGCGCTTTCAACCTTCCGATACAGCGGCGTTCGCGCGAAAAGCGGCGCGCTTAGAGCCTCAAGTCGCTCAGTAAAGCAGGCATCACACCGCGCGGGCGAAATGCCCCCGCGTATACTCCCGACCCGTTACCGCCCGCACTGCTCCAGGATCGGGCGCCCGACCTTCGGCCAGTGCATCGAGCGACGCGCGATACGCGGCCGTCACCCGCGCGACGGGATCGCCCGGGACGTTGAACACCAGCCGGTACGTGCGAAAACCGGCCCGCCACAG
>Ga0137418_10005853_pt1 | contig 11295 bp, 8 predicted proteins | sample CZODoug3_1_2_16f_FD_122242 | JGI IMG/M metagenome (GOLD analysis project Ga0137418, IMG submission 122242) | Vadose zone soil fungal communities from Angelo Coast Range Reserve, California, USA - CZODoug3_1_2_16fungal (Hybrid Assembly) | ecosystem: Environmental > Terrestrial > Soil > Vadose... | reverse complement strand
ATCGCCAATCGACTCACGCTGACACGCCACCATGCGGCATCTCTAGTTGCTCGAAGAGGCCAATCTGGCATAACATTCGATCTTGTCCTAACTCGCGCGTAGTACCTGGAACGAGCGTGCTCGCCAATCTCAATGCTCGCTGCCCGGGGGTGTCGAATGAAGTATCAAGCGACTGGTCTCCTGTTGGCGTTTCTGAGCTTCCCACCTGCGGTCTTCGGTCAATCTGACGCACAACACCACCACGCGGATACGCTTCGAGCGGAACAATACGGGAGTGTCCATTTCCCGATCTCCTGCTCGGATCAGGCCCAGCACAGCTTTGAGCGCGGTGTGGCCATGCTGCACTCCTTTGAATACGAAGATGCCGAAACCACTTTCGCCGATGTGGCACGGCGCGAACCCAACTGTGCCATGGCTTATTGGGGCGAGGCCGCGAGCTATTACCATCCCCACTGGCAGCCCCCTGATGCTGCCCATCTGAAGCTCGGGAGAGAGGCAAGTGAACGAGCCGTGGTGATTGGCGGCAAGACTCCGCGGGAACAGGAGTACATCACAGCGATTGCCGGCTACTATCGCGAATCTGAGCGGTTGGATTCTCGAACCCGCGCACTGAACTATCAGAAAGCCATGGAGCACTTGTATACGGCATATCCCGACGACCGCGAAGCCGCTCTTTTCTATGCCCTGCTGTTAATCTCTAACGCGCCGCCACGCGACCCCAGCTACGCTGACCAAAAGAAAGCCGGCGCCATCCTGGAAAAAGTCTTCGCTGAGTCGCCCAATCATCCCGGCGTGGCTCATTACATTATCCACGCCTATGACAACCCCGTGCTGGCCAACCGCGCGCTGGCAGCAGCTCGGAGCTACGCCAAGATTGCGCCTTCTGCGGTCCATGCCCTGCACATGCCGTCGCACATCTTCATCCAAGTGGGATCGTGGCAAGAGGCCATCGATTCTAATCTCGCCTCGTTGGCCGCGGCGCGTGCCTGGGTAGTTAAGTCTCAGCGCACCGAGCTTTGGGACATGCAGGCGCACGCCCAGGATTTCCTCGCCTATGCCTACCTGCAAACCGGACAGGATGCACTGGCGAAAAAAGTCCGCGATGAAGTTAGCGGCTACCGCGACCGATTCGGAGAAAGCCCCATGGCGTCGTACTCGGCGCTCTTGGGGATTCCTGCTCGTTACGCATTAGAGCGGCATCAGTGGTCCGAAGCAGCGTCTCTCCCCATTCGAAAAGTCCCAATGCCCCTTTTTGAGGCCGAAACCTACTTCGCGAAGGCGATCGGTTGCGCGCGGACAGGCGATCTTGTTGGTGCGAAATCCAATGCGGACAAGCTTGCGGAGCTTCGGGATCGATTGCCGCATGGAAACCAGGGATTTGTGGGCAACGCCGACTTGGTAGAAGTAGAGCATCTAGAGGCCCAGGCGTGGTTGGCCCATGCGGAAAAGCGCGAGGTAGACGCCGTTAAGCTGATGAAATCGGCGATTTCCCTGGAAGAAACCACGCCAGCAAGTTTGTTCCCAGCGCCTTTGCTTGCCGGGAATGAACAACTCGGCGACCTGCTATTGGAGCAGAACCAACCCGAGCAGGCCCTGGCAGCCTATGAAGCTTCCCTGCAGTTTGCCCCAAATCGTTTCAATAGCCTCTCTGGTGCTGGACGAGCTGCAGAACTGGCAGGTGCTCGTTCGAAGGCTGAGACTTATTACGGTCAACTTCTAACTATGTGCAAGAACGCAGAGTCAGAGCGACCGGAGTTGCACTCCGCCAAAAGCTTCCTTGAGAAACAGGCCAGATTGGGGCCGTGAGCGGGGTCCATGCGATCCCGTGTTGCGAACGCGCCGATGGTTGGTGCACCGCCCAATGCCGCCCCCTTCGGGCTACAACGTTGAAGTGACCTCCCTCGCGACCGACGGGAGGGCTTCTCGGGATTATTCCCGAGTAACGTTAGAACTCTCTCGGACTCATCTCTTAAAACACCGCCCTCCCCTCTGTTCCATACCGCTTTGCCGCTTAGCATTGCTCGGGGGCAAGGAGCCCCACCAAATGCTAGAAACCCTTCTGGAACGTCCATCCACTCTGAAGCGTAACCACATCTGCGCACGGAGTCCCCCGCCTTTCCGTGCGCAGGCATTGTCAGGCACGAGTGGGGGGTCTGATCCTCCCCTCACCCGCACCCCGGCTAACGTCAGAACGCCCCAAGGCACAGAGAGGCAACGACTCGGGCCCGGGGAGGAGTCAGAACGCGCTCCGTGCGAATCGAGTGCCGGAAGAGCGCCGCCTTCTAGTGGGCCACGCAAACTGTCCCGCGATATCGCAGGACGAGCGTGTTCTGGTTGAAATCAGCAATCCCGAAATATTCGATCTTTCCAGTGGCGCCTTTGAACTTGCCCGTTCCCCCGGCGATCTCGGAGCTGTAGTTTCCCCAGAGTACTGGCACCACTCCCGGCCGGCTGGTTGAGGCCGGTATCAGGGTAGCCACTTTGAGTAGTATGGTTTCGCCCGCGGCATTGACCCAGTAATGCTGAACCAAGTAGTTGCCGTTGGAATCCTGTCCCAGAATGGTGGCCGCTATGGACCCTTGCAAATCACCGAACACAGGGCCGAGATTAGTTTGACCGGCTATCGCCCCTATGTTGGTCATCAGCACGCCGCCCACCGGTGTACAACGGCTGGTCTGGCTCACTCCTGCCACTGCCAGAATTACCGTCGCCGCCAGGACCGAGGTCGCCTTACTCATATTCACGAATCGCATATTTTCCTCCTCGTTCAATGCGAAGCCAATTTCAAGCTCAGCCCCGCTCTTGATTTGTTTCAGCGTGATTGCCGCGCTAATTGGCTCACTCGATGGAAGAATATTTCTCGTGGGCTCGGGCATGCCGCAAGGGGAACCGGCAAAATCAATGGCTCGTTTTGTCAATAAGTACCGTCATCTCAACAGATTGACTTTGTTCTAAGGCGCGGATATCTTGGTTCACAAGCCGGCCTTCTTTGCCCGCGTGAGGGTGGTTAGGGTGTCTCGCCTTGGGTCCCAGCCTGTCAGTGACCTGCTGGGCAAGTGGCAAGCAGGGGATTCGGACGCGTTCCGCGCTCTCATGCCACTGGTCTATGCTGACCTACGTCGCTTGGCACGCCAGCACTTGCGTAAGGAACGTCCCGGTCACACTCTGCAAAGCGCTGCTCTGGTACACGAAGCTTACCTACGGTTTACCAAGAGAGAAAAGGTGCATTTTGAGAGCCGGTCTGATTTTTTTGCCGTCTCCGCGCAACTAATGCGCCAGATACTCGTGGATTACGCTCGCAGTCACCGCGCGGTCAAGCGCAATGGCGGCCTGAGGCTGGAACTCGATGAAGCCACAGCTTTGCCCACCGCCCGAGACATCGGCCTGATCGCGCTCGACGACGCGCTAAAGGAACTCTCGCGCCTTGATCCGCAACAAGGCCAAATCGTGGAACTGCGATTTTTCGGGGGATTGTCGATCGAGGAAACTTCCCAGGTTTTGAGAGTTTCCCCAGCCACGGTCAAGCGCGACTGGACGACCGCGCGCTTGTGGCTCAACCAACAGATGAGCCGGCTATGACCGTCATGACTCCGGAACGCTGGCAAAAAATGAAGGGCGTACTCTACGATGCCCTCGAGCTTCCCCGAGAGCGCCGTTCTGAATTTCTCGACCGCGCCTGCTCCGGGGAGGACTCCTTGCGTAAGGACGTGGCTTCGCTTCTCTCTTCAGGCGACCAAGCCTGCTCCGATCTCCTGGCATCGTCAGAGCCGCGCGCTCCGCTGCTGCCGGGAACCAAGCTCGAACATTATGAAGTTCATTCACTTCTCGGGGCCGGCGGAATGGGTGAAGTCTATCGCGGACACGATGCGCGGCTTGGCCGAGATGTGGCCATCAAGATCCTGCCGCGTGCCTTTTCCAATAATCCGGATCGGCTGCGGCGCTTCCAGCAAGAGGCTCGGGCGGCGGCGGCTCTAAACCATCCCAACATTGTCGCCATTTACGACGTGGGTACGACCAGCGATGACATCCCCTACGTTGTATCGGAACTCCTGGAAGGGGAAACGCTCAGGCAATGTCTGATGAGGGGCCCGTTGCCAGTACGCAAGACGGTGGACCTCGCGTTGCAAATGGCCAGCGGCCTCGCCGCTGCGCACGGTAAAGGAATTGTCCATCGCGACCTCAAACCAGAAAATCTTTTTTTGACCACAGCGGGACACCTGAAGGTTCTCGACTTCGGACTGGCCAAGCTGACAAGTCCCCTAGGTTCCTCATCTCCCAACGCCCGGACTCTAACGCAAGAAACGGATGCCGGAGTGATGATGGGCACTGTCGGATATATGCCGCCAGAACAAGTGCGCGGTGGGGAAGTTGACCAGCGTGCCGATATTTTTGCCCTCGGCGCGATCATCTACGAAATGCTTTCGAGTAAAAGAGCTTTCCATGGTGAGACTGCAGCCGACACCATAGAAGCGATCTTGAATCGCGATCCGCCAGTCTTGTCGCAGATCAATGCATCCGTTCCGCCCGCCTTCGATCGCGTCTTGCGACGCTGCTTGGAGAAGAACGCGAACGAGCGGTTTCACTCTGTTCGAGATGTGGCTTTCGCTTTGGAAGCTATTTCAGACTTACCCAGTTCCGGCACGGGCAACCGTGCCCAGTCTTCCGCTGGGCGTAGTGTGTCAGGCAGACGTCTCTATGCTGTTGGCGGCTTGCTGGCAGTGCTGGCCGTCTCCTTCGCGGCCGCGTATATGCATTACCGCACTCCCATGGGTACGTCCTCTGCGCAGGAGTGGGAACAATTGACCGACTTCCCTGACTCGGCAGTTTTTCCGGCGTTGTCGCCAGACGGGCGTATGCTCGCATTTCTCCGCGGCTCAGACACATTCGTCACCCCTGGGGATCTTTATCTCAAGCTTCTCCCCCAAGGCGAACCCGTTCAGCTAACGCACGATGGAACGCCGAAAACCAATCCGGGGTTCTCGCCGGATGGCTCGCGCATAACTTACTCGGTTGTACCTGCCTGGGATACCTGGGTCGTGCCGGTGCTGGGCGGCAAAGCCCAGTTGATGTTGCCCAACGCGTCCGGGCTTACCTGGGTGGATGATCAGCACATTTTGTTCTCGGAAATAAAAAGCGGCATTCACATGGCCGTAGTGACCGCAACGGAGAGCCGCAGCGAAGAGCGCGACATTTACATTCCCGCTCAGGAAGATGGCATGGCGCACCACTCCTACCTTTCACCTGACCGCAAGTGGGTTCTAATCGCGACCGAGATGACCTCGGCGGGCGATATGCCGTGCCGTCTGGTCCCTTTTGATCGCCGTTCCTCAGGCGAGATCGTTGGCCCCCGCAGCGCCGAGTGCACCTACGCAGGTTGGTCGCCAGACGGAAAGTCGATGTTTTTCAGCGCTAACGCGGGGAGCGGATTTCATCTTTGGCGCCAAGAGTTTCCCCACGGAAACCCGGTACAAATCACGTTCGGACCGACCGAACAAGCTGGTTTGGCAGTCGCTCCCGATGGCGGGTCCGTGCTGACCTCGGTTGGCCTTATGAATAACACGGTCTGGGTGCATGACAAAAAAGGCGATCGGCAAGTACCCTTCGAAGGTTCCGCACGTCTGCTCCTGGGCCAGAGTAATTCCCGGGCCATTTTTTCCCCGGACTCCAGAAAGCTGTATTTCTTGGGACGACGGAATCCCAAAGATATGGAGGAGTTGTGGGCAGCGGACCTGACTTCCGGACTAATCGAGCGGCCACTGCCTGGGACGTCCGTTGCCAATTCTTTCGACATTTCTGATGACGGCAAACAAATCGCATTTGATTCGTTTGACGCCAAGCGTGAACCTCATTTGTGGGTGGCATCGCTCGACCGCCGCACGCCTCCGCGGCGACTGGACTCCGACTCGACCGAAAGTAATCCCCTCTTCGGCCACTCTGGCGACTTGTTTTTTCTCGCACGTTCAAACGGGAGCTTGTTTCTTTGCCGTCGCCGGCTGGACGGTGGACCGCGTAGGAAGGTGATTCCGCATCCAGTGCGTTTTCTCCAAACCATTTCAGCCGACGGCAAGTGGGTGGTCGCCGAGGTTCCCATCGAGGGTGAGGAGGTGACGCGTGGGGTGGTGGCGTATAACCTTGACGACGGTATCGAAAAACGCGTATGTAACAGCTTGTGCATTGTCCGGTGGACCGGAGATGGAAAATTCCTTTATTTGGGGTTACCCAGAGCCGACGCCAATTCCGATTTGTTCAAGACGTTCATACTTCCGTTGCGTCGTGGCAATAGTTTTCCCGAGCTACCGCTTGCCGGCATCAAGACGGAAAAGGATCTGACCGGTTTGGGCGGTGTCAAGGTACTCAGCGAGCTTGCTCGTCCCGGTCCCGATGGTTCTCTTTATGGGTTCGACCGCTCGACGCCGCACCGAAATATTTACCGCATTCCGATTCGCTAGGCTCGTCCCAGCCCGTTCCCGTTCGCTCGCGCGTAACGAAGGAGAGATTTCATGAATCCAGTACACTTTTCCAAGGTGCCCACCCGGCGCGAAATCCTGCGGGCGACTTCAGCGCTTGCCGGAGGCGCTCTGCTAGCGGAATGTTTGCCTTGGAAAACCTTTGCGAAGGCTCCAGCTACCGTGGGGGCGCAAAGTCCTCAAGAGCTGGGCTCAGCCCCGATTGACCCGGTGGTCAAATACCGAACAGGCATGGCTACCATACCTGTGCAGACCACGAAGCTGTACGACAATCTGTATCTGCTGTCTGGGCCGGGCGGGAATATCATTGTGCTCGACGGGGCTGATGGAAAGCTGATGGTGGACACTTTCGTTGCAACCGCCTGGACCAAGCTGAAGCAGGCGCTGGATGGACTCCCCGGCACTCCCCCGAAGCTAGTCATTGATACGCACTGGCACCTCGACCATGCCGATAACAATGGCCCTCTGCACGATGGGGGCGCAACGGTTCTGGCGCATGAGAACACCCGCAAACGTTTGTCCGCGCCGCAAGAAATCGCCGCCATGGGAATGCATTTCCCTGCGTCGCCAGCCAACGCATTGCCTCAGATGGTTTTCAAAGATACTCTCCAGCTCTTCATGAACGAGGAGGAAGTGGCGCTTGGATACTTTCCACCCGCTCACACAGACACAGACATTTACGTTCATTTTCAGAAGGCTGATGTGCTGCACCTCGGGGATACCTTTTTCAATGGCGGCTACCCATTCATTGATACGAGCACTCTCGGCAACATCAACGGCATGATCGTTGCAACAGAGACGGTATTGCGAATGGTCAAACCGGGGACGACAGTTGTCCCCGGACATGGCCCGCTGGGCGACAAATCCAGCCTAACCAAGTGGTACGAGATGATATCCACCGTGCGGGACCGAGTGCACAAGCAGAAAACCGCGGGCAAAACATTGCAGGAAGTGGTCGGCGCCAAACCCGCTGCCGATTTCGACCCGGTCTGGGGTAATGGATACTTTAAAGCGGACTTTTTCGTGATGCAGGTTTACACAACGCTATGACACGCCGGTGGCGCTTTAGGGGCCGACCTGTCGTTTTCCCACCGCATCTCAAGCGAACAACATTTCATGGGAGCGTGCTCTACTCGCAGTCGAAATAACTTCGCCACGGTGAATTCGTCCGGGCTTTTGCATCGTACGGTGACAAAGCACTGACTCACCCATGCGCTGAGTCGGTTGGCTTTAAGAGGAAAACACATGACCACGCGCCCTCCGCTGCGAACGTACTCCATTGGAGATGGAGCGGGTATCGGCAATGCAAAGGCGCTGGAATACACAGGGTGTGCCGCCCACTACCTCAAAGAGATAATAATGATGACTGCGGACACGACCAAAGAACGTCTCACTACGGACTTTCCGGGCCAGGATAAGAAGTTCGTCTTTGAGCCCAACTGCATCGTGATGGAAAAGATTGACGGCACCGTCATCAACAGAGACGATCCGGAAGCATCATTCGCTGGCCAGCAAGGTTCCACACCGTGGAATGACTTCGATGTGATCTATTTTCAGGGCGAGGCGCTGTGGGCTTATGGGAATACGCCATTTCGGTATACGCGAGAGGGATTCGCCACGGAGGAGATCCCATCCATCCAAGTGCATGGTGAAACGTGGCGCCGCTTGCGGATAACCTTCCCCGACTACATGAAGAGCCACACACGGAGGCAGTCTCTTGCTTTGGCCCGGACGGGCTGCTTCGCCGCCACGACTACAAAGTTGACGTTCTCGGCGCTGCAACCGGCTTGAACTATGCGTCCGAATATCGGAATGTGGAGGGCATCATCATCCCAACAAGACGCCGCATCTACGCATATGAAGGCGACTACCAACTAGTCCCAGAGCCACTGCTGGTAAAGATCGACATGGGCGAGATCACGGTGCACTAACGCATTTCCAATGAGAGCCCAGGCACTCCACTTCCATTGGTCCGTAAGGGGGGTGATCACATTTCATACGGGTAAAGAAGATCAGCCTGGTGATCGCAAGCTCAGGCACCCGGACGCTTCTGGGAGTAGAGGAGAGCTCTTGAGGAACGAAGGCTTCTAAAAGGCGAACGCCAGGCACTTGAAAACGCACTCAGGTGCGGGAGGGTGTCCTTGCTGTTGTGCAACACGCCACCGGATGATGGTGATCGCTACGTCGAGTAATGACCTATGAATACCCATCCGGCCGGGCCTGGCGCAGAAACGAACGGTCCAAACTCATAGTCTCGATTTCTGCTACTTTGTCGAAGTCGACAGATATTGCGATTTGGTCTCTGTCGAGCCGGATATCCGCTCCGTGAAGCAACCCAAGTAATCACTTCAAAAGCGGCCAATGGGAGAACGTGCCCGAGACCTAGATGGCATGCAATATTGATCTCTCGCACCCCGATCCCGCGATATTTTGAAACAGAAACACCCGCGGTTACCGCGACAAGGCAACAATGAGATGTAGCTGATTCTGATCGTCCCCTGATTGATTCTCAGCGTCGCCCCGAGAATTGAATCTCCCGCGTGCGCTCCGCACAAGGGCGCACGAACGAAGGCGCGGGCACGTCGGCTGCTGCCATACCGGTGTGTCCGCGCGACGATTTGGTGTTTGTTAAGGTGCCGGAAAGACCGGGGTTTTTGCTACCAGATACGGGTTGTGACACCATTGTTTACCATAAAGGAGTTCTTTTGTTTACCATAGGCGTTCTTTCTCAACTCTCTCAAGAGCGAACCGGACAAAGTGCCAGGGACTTGGCGTACTTATCCCTCTGAAAGAGCGAAACGGTGATTGTGGAGCAATACTTTTGACGTAGACGAGAAAATAGCGACAGGCGGCGAGAACAAAAAGTGATGACTGGTTCTTACGATTTCCGCCTGGTGACGGTTTCAGTCGTCATTGCGATTTGTGCATCCTATGCAGCGCTCGACTTGGCCGCACGAATCACCGCGGCCAGCGGCCGGATCCGCCTGGCTTGGCTCGCTGGGGGCGCCGCCGCAATGGGCCTGGGGATTTGGTCGATGCATTACATCGGGATGCTGGCCTTCAGCCTGCCGGTCCCAGTTGCCTACGATGGGCCTACGGTTTTGCTCTCCTTGCTGGCCGCGGTTTTTGCGTCTGCAGTGGTGCTATTCCTGGTCAGTCGACAGAAGATGGGCTGGCCGACGGCGCTGATCGGCAGCGTAGTCATGGGCAGCGGCATCTCGATCATGCACTATACAGGCATGGCCGCGATGCGCTTGCCCGCCATGTGTTCGTACGATCCGCTGCTTTTGACCTTGTCCGTTGTGTTCGCGATTGCGATCTCATTAATCGCAATCTGGCTGACGTTTCGTTTTCGACAAGACGAACAATCTTCGCCGTTATGGAAAATTGGCGGCGCCGTCGTGATGGGAGCGGCGATACCCGTCATGCATTACACGGGCATGGCTGCGGCCAGGTTCACATCCTCGAACATTGTGCCCGATACCGCTCACGCCGTGAGCACGTCCACGTTGGGTTTTACAGGCGTCAGCTCGGTCACCCTAGTGGTTTTGGGTGTTGCGGTAATCACCTCGGCTTTCGACCGGCGCATTTCCGCCCAACGGGTGCAGCTGGAGGCGAGCGAACGCAGGTTTCGGGGTTTGCTGGAGGCAGCGCCGGACGCGATCCTGGTTGTGAATGAAGCAGGCAAAATCGTCCTTGCCAACGCGCTCGCGGAACAGGTGTTTGGTTACGGACGCATGGAGCTATTGGGACAAAGCCTTGAAATGCTGGTGCCCCAGCGCTTCCGAGAGAAGCATCCGCAGCATCGGACACGCTTCTTCGGCGATCCTCGAGTACGACCGATGGGAGCGGGCCTCGAGTTATACGGGCTGCATAAGAACGGGCAAGAGTTTCCGGTTGAGATTAGCCTCAGTCCGTTGCAGACCGCGGAAGGCGTGCTGGTCACGAGCGCGATTCGCGACATCACGGAACGCAAGCGGGCAGAGTTAAGCCTGCGAGAACTGTCCAGCCAGTTGCTGCATTTGCAGGATGAAGAACGAAGGCACATTGCTCGCGAACTGCACGATAGCGCAGGACAAATGCTCGCCGCGTTGAGCATGAAATTGAGTCCGATTGCTTATGGCGGGTGCAGCGATCCTGATGCGGATCGGGTAATAAAGGAAAGTTTCGAACTCATCAGCGAACTATCGACAGAAATAAGGACAATGTCCCACCTGCTGCATCCGCCGCTGCTTGACGAAGTGGGGCTTTCCTCGGCTCTCCTCTTGTACCTGGAAGGATTTGCGGAACGCAGCAAGATCAAGGTGGATCTGCAGATTCCGGAGGATTTCGGCCGCCTCGCAAGCGATGTCGAGACTGCGATCTTCCGTGTGGTGCAGGAATGCCTGACCAACATTCACCGCCATTCGGGGAGCGCGGTTGCCAGGGTCGTGATTTCGCAGGTCAACCACGATCTTCGCGTGGAGGTGCGGGACGAAGGCAAAGGGATATCGCCGCACAAGCGATTGGAAATGGAAATTCCCGGCAAAGCCGGAGTGGGAATCCGGGGAATGCGCGAAAGAATCCGTCAGCTAGGCGGCGGTTTGGAAATCATTTCCGCGGGCAACGGAAAGGGGACCGCAATCGTAGCCAGGTTGCCGATTGACCATTCCCCTGATACGACTAGCGATATGCCCAGCGCTTGACCGAGGGATTTTTGCGAACGAACTCAGATGGAGACAGACCGAGCGTTCCTTGCAGCTTGGAGTACTGAACCCACCTACCCGCTTTGATCCGAAGTTTTGCAGCCCCAATCCGGCATTGAAATCTTCCGCGCTCTGTTGATTTT
>Ga0137418_10005851_pt1 | contig 11296 bp, 9 predicted proteins | sample CZODoug3_1_2_16f_FD_122242 | JGI IMG/M metagenome (GOLD analysis project Ga0137418, IMG submission 122242) | Vadose zone soil fungal communities from Angelo Coast Range Reserve, California, USA - CZODoug3_1_2_16fungal (Hybrid Assembly) | ecosystem: Environmental > Terrestrial > Soil > Vadose... | reverse complement strand
AGGCATCGAGATCACAAAGACGCTGTCAGAAACGCGGGCCTCATTTCCTCGCGTGATGAGCCTGAAGGGTGATCTGCATACCGATCAGGCGGCAGCCGGTGTAGAGGCGGCATGAGCTCAGTACAGGCTTTGGCAGGGAACGTGAGAACTTGACGTGAGATGTGAAGTGAAAAGGCACAAGTGAGTAACTCCATGAGGCCGAACGTAGCGACGCTCACGTTAGGGATAGACCGCTCCGTAGTACCGATGAAGCGGGGTAATGCCCGTGGAGGGAGGGGAGTGGGCTGGCGGCTTTGTGAGCCCTTAATTGTGGTCAACTGGAAACAGGATGAGCCCTGGGAACACGAAGGAGGGCGACAGCCTTCGCACCGCCGGCACGAGCCGTATGACGCGAGAGCGTCTCGTACGGAATCTGTGAGGGCTCGCGGGTGAAATTCCCGCGTTCTACTCGGTCAAGTGGTTTGAACCATGAGGAAGAATACCGAGGCACAGATCAGTGGAGGAGTCGCTGGTGGTAGTGATGAAGGTCCTGTAATGGGACTGGAGCGAAGCAGCGACGTCGTCCCGACCGAGCGCGTAGGTCAACCCGGCAACGGGGAGGAGCCTGCGAGAACGGTCAAGCCGTTTGGCATTGCTAAGCGGGTGGTGTGGGAGGCGTACCGGCATGTCAAAGCCAACCGGGGCGCAGCGGGCATCGACGGTGAAAGCATCGAGGTGTTCGAGGCGAACCTGAAAAGCAATCTCTATCGGGTGTGGAACCGGATGAGTTCCGGCTCCTACTTCCCGCCGGCCATTCGGCTGGTTGAGATACCGAAGAAGAATGGCGGAGTGCGGGCGCTTGGGATTTCGACGGTAGAAGACCGGATCGCTCAGACGGTGGCCAAGATCTATATCGAACCGGCTCTGGAGCAGTTGTTTCATCCGGACTCTTATGGGTATCGCCCTGGCAAGTCTGCTTTACAGGCGGTCGGGGTGACCCGTGAGAGGTGCTGGAAATACGACTGGGTCATAGAGTTCGACATCCATAAGGCGTTCGATGAACTGGATTGGACGCTACTACTGAGAGCGGTGCGCAAGCACGTCAAGGAACGATGGGCGGTGCTCTACATCGAGCGGTGGTTGAAAGCGCCCTTTGCGAAGGCGGACGGGACACTGGTCGTGCGCAGCAAAGGGGTGCCGCAAGGCTCGGTGATCGGCCCCGTGATGATGAACCTGTTCATGCATTACTGCTTTGATCGATGGATGCAGGAGCGGCATCCGTACTGTCCCTTTGCTCGTTACGCTGACGATGCAGTGGTGCATTGCAGCTCCGAAAAGCAGGCGCAATGGAAGCTCCTGGCGATCGGAAAACGACTGGAGGAGTGCGGGCTGCAGCTGAACCTGCAGAAATCGGCCATTGTGTACTGCAAAGACGGTAATCGCCGCGAGGCGCATGTGCGCAAGCAGTTCACCTTCCTCGGCTATACCTTTAGGCCGAGAGAGGCCAAGGACCGCTACGGGAAGAAGTTCCAAAGCTTCTTGCCTGCGGTGAGTCTGGAAGCCACCAAGAAAATGCTGCGCACGATCAAGAGTTGGAAGCTGTCGAGACAGACCCCGGCGAGCATTGGAGAGTTGGCGGCCCGTTACGACCCGATATTGCGAGGATGGTTGAACTACTATGGACACTTCTACAAATCAGCACTGCTCAGAGTTTTTGATCGCTTCGAAGCAGCTCTGGTGCGGTGGGCTCGTCGTAAATACAAGAAGCTCCTGCGGCACGAAGGGCGCAGCTTCCAGTGGCTATGGCGGGTGGCGAGAAGGCAGCCGCAGTTGTTCGTCCATTGGCGCGCCTATGGCAGAGCCACCGGACGGGCGATCGGAGCCGTATGACGGGAGACTGTCACGTACGGTTGTGCGTCCAGGAAAGGTGGACACATTCAGCAGGAGTCAAATCCTGTCGGGGCAAGAATCAGAGGCCCCGTAGCTTGGATAGCAAGGTGGAGGGAGACCAAGACTTTGAAGCCTATCGACGAAGCCATCGGAAGGATGGTTGCGAATCACCAGGCCGTAGCGCAAGCGAACGCGTACGTGGCCTCGACAGTGAGTAGCCCCGGGGGCCGAGCCTGCAACTGTAGGGCGAAGGCAGCATGGTTCATCGAAATCTGGTTGACGCGATGAATCACTCCGGCGGGGTGGAAGCGACGGCATGGTGATGAGGATGTGTCTGGCAACTGGAGAAGCCCGTCTCGTCCCGTCGAGAAATCGGCGGAAGCTGGGTAGGTCGTATAACCGGCTCAACCGGGAAATCGACCGACGACGAGCGGGTGGCGGAAGGGTCAGTAGTAGCGAGGAGGCGGAGTAATGTCTGCGGAGCAAAGAGACCCTGCTGCCGGGAATGCGTGCGTCGAAATGGAAGGCAGGGGCGAGATGAGAAAGCCGCCCATTGATCTGCAAGACCTGAGACGCAAGCTATACGTCAAGGCGAAGGCTGAACCGTCGTGGTGTTTCTGGGGGATCTACGTTCACGTCTGCAAGATGGAAACATTGCGGAAAGCTTATGCATTAGCGAAAGCCAACAACGGCGCGCCGGGCATTGACGGCGTGACGTTCGAGGCAGTCGAGACGCAGGGCACGGAGTATTTTCTCGAACAGATACGGGACGAATTGATCCAGCGTACCTATGTGCCACTGAAAGCACGGCAACGCGAGATACCCAAGGATGGAGGAAAAGTCCGCGTGCTGTCGATACCGGCTATCCGGGATCGCGTGGTTCAGGGGGCGCTGAAGCTAATATTGGAGCCGATCTTCGAGGCGGACTTCCAACCGGGATCGTATGGCTATCGTCCGAAGCGGACAGCCCATGGTGCGATCAGGCGGGTCGCCGAAGGCATTGTGCGTGAGAAGACGCGCATCATCGACATTGACCTGCGTGCCTACTTTGACAACGTGCGGCACGATCTGCTGCTCGCCAAGGTAGCGCAGCGGGTGAACGATGTAGAAGTGTTGCACCTGCTCAGGCTGATGCTCAAGGCGACCGGCAAACGGGGCGTTCCACAAGGTGGTGTAATTTCACCGCTGCTCAGTAATCTCTATCTCAACGAGGTGGACAAAATGCTGGAGCGGGCGAAGGAAACCACACGGAATGGTCAGTATACCTACATCGAATACGCGCGATACGCTGACGATCTGGTGGTGCTGATCGACGCGCACCCGCGCCATGACTGGCTGCTGCCGGCGGTGATGAAGCGGTTACGGGAAGAGTTTGCCAAGCTCGATGTCGAAATAAATGAAGAGAAAAGCCGAATCGTAGACCTCGGTCGGAGCGAAAGCTTTGGCTTTCTGGGGTTCGATTTTCGCCGTGTCCTCTCGCGACGAGGGGTATGGCGGGCGCAATACACGCCGAAGCTGAAGAAGCGCACGGCGTTGCTGCGCAAGCTCAAGGAGATCTTCCGGTGCTTTCAATCGCAGCCGCTGGATCGGGTGGTGGAACTCATCAACCCGGTGTTGCGCGGTTGGGTTGGCTATTTTGCGATCGGACACTCGAGCCAGTGCTTTGGCTTCATTAAAGACTGGGTGGAAAAGAAGGCGCGGCGCCATTTAGGGCGATCCAGCAAACGACAAGGCTTCGGTTGGAACAGGTGGAGTAGGCAGTGGTTGTACGAGACCGTGAGGCTATTCAATGGCTACCGTGTCAACTACGCCGCACGCTGAAAGCGCTGCCAGCATGATAGGTCACATAAACTTTGACAGGAACCCGGCAGGTAAGCGTAGTGCGGGAAAACCGCCCGCTACGTTTGACGAGGCGGGGACTGGAGACGTGGCATGGTTGAGATACAGTGGCACTCGCAGACGAAAGAGCGAGCAACAGAGAACACAAACTTCAACCTACACCGGCGCGCCAGTCCTCGACCCTACCTCGGAGGGCCTGGTGGTGAAACTCCGCCGGGCTACTCGACCACACCGTCCGTCGGCTCCAAGAGATATTCGACAGAAGCGGTTGACTGTACCGGGTTCCTATTTTGACTGGCAGCATTGCGGGGCTTCACGCGTCCGGAGAGAAATCGTATTTCAAGGTAAACTCACTAACCAGTGCAACACTTGATTCGACGTTCTTCCAAATCTTCTTCTCGCCGTTTGGGCTAAGCCCGTAGTCGATGCCGCTACCCTCCTCGAAGGTCAGGATTGCATGCGGATAGCGCCCCTTCTCGGCCAACGCGCAGATCCGATCGAAGCCTATCCTGGAAATGCCAAGCTGAACTTGAAACGAGCGACGCCCTTGTTCGGCAATCCATTTGATCCAGCCGATGGGCTGCGGTGTCTCGCCCGGCGCAACCTCAGGTCGCGGCTCCTTGGTCGTCAGAAAAAGCGCTCCGCCGAGATGTTCTAGATAGGTTCCACCGCTTTCGAGTTGCACTATGTCGTCTGGGCCGACCTTCACTTGCCAGCGCAGTTGCGTCGATTCCAACGGGGGATTGCCGCGAACACCTAGGAAGAGGGCGGTCTCGACGTTGGAACGCAGATCGGGCTCGACCATGTCCGGCTGGAAGGTAATCATCGCCATAGACGTCACCCTCGGAAATGCAACGCGCCCTACTGCGGGCTGGAATTGATGCCGGGAAGATTCTCCGCCGCGCGCCACAAATCAATGCTTATTTGACGGAGCGTTTGTTTTTCCCGTTCGGTGGCGTCGATCGGGCTCTCTTGCGTTTCCAAGAAGCGAGCTAATGACGGCGGGGATCGCAAGTCCGAATAAAGCCCCGACCATTCTGTGACATCAGTCGCTGTCCAGCGAATCGGATACCTCCAACGCAGGTGAGACGAGCGTCCCTCGATACAGATGCCGTACAGCTGCTTCCGCAGCATTGGCCGCACAACCGGACAAACAACTCATACGATGATAGGCTAATAATACTGTAACGTGCGCCCACTGGTCGGCCGTATTCAAATTTTACGTCGTTTCCCCTCACTATGATGCTGGCTTTTCATACTGGTTCGACGAATACGCCAAGCCATGGCTCTCAGTCCCACATGGCAGAATGCCGAAATTGTGGGCTCTTGCAGATTCAGCCGCCGGTAGAACGACGCGATATCGTGTTCTGCTCCCGCTGTAAGACCCAGTTAGAGCACAGCGCTGGAAAAAGTTTGAACGCGACATTGGCCTGTTCGGCGGCAATCATGCTGCTGCTGATTCCGGCCTGGACCGCGCCTTTCCTGACCGTTTCGGCGCTCGGCACTACCCGGACGAGCCTCTTGCCCATGAGCGTCTCCGTCGTTTGGCGCGACGGCTCACCTCTGCTTGCGCTTTGTGTGTTTTTGTTTGTGCTGACGTTTCCACTGATTCGTTTCGGCGCATTGACTGCGGTGCTCCTGACGCTGGGTCTGGGACGGCGGCTTGCATGGCAGACGCACGCTTTCAGAATCTGTAATGCGCTTCAGGTTTGGGCGATGCTCGACGTGTTCCTATTGGGCCTTGTGGTCGCGTATTTCCGACTACGATCTTCGCTCGAGGTGACGCTCGGCGCCGGCGCCATCTGCTTCATTATCGCCGGTCTTTTATCTTTGGTGGCGCGGGCGACACTCGATAAGGCGCAGGTCTGGCGTTTGATAAGCCCGGACCGCCGCTTGATTCGGGAGCCGAGCATGGTGTGCTTGAGCTGCGAACTGGTGATGCCTCGAGCGGGTGGAGCGACTATTTGCCCGCGCTGTCACGCCGTCGTGACCGCACGCAAGAAGAATCCCTACTCGCGCTCTATGGCCCTACTGTTGGCCGCGGGCCTGATGTATTTACCCGCCAATATCTATCCCATCGCCACCATCCCGATCGACCTTAGGCCCACCTCTTATACGGTACTCGGCGGCGTGATTGATCTAGTCCGGTCGCATCTGCTCGGTTTGGCGGCGCTGGTATTTACGGCGAGTTTCACCATTCCTTTGCTAAAAATGCTCGGATTGGCATGGTGCGCTTCTTCGGCCATGTGCGGCTCGTGTCGATTTCTTTTGGGCAAGACCCGTGTCTATCGCATCGTGGAGGAAGTCGGGCGATGGTCCATGGTGGATCCCCTGACCATTGCCTGTTTCGTGCCCGTTTTGCAGTTCAACGCGCTCATTGATGGCCACGCCGAACCGGCGGTGGTTCCGTTCTCCGCGGTCGTTATCTTGACGACACTGGCGGTTCAGCTGTTCGATCCGCGCAGGATGTGGGACGCGGCGGAGAAGAATCGATGAGTACTCCCGAAGACCAGACCAGCGCTCCGGAAACGGGCCGCCGCCGCACGATCTGGCCCAATCTGGTGTGGGGAATCCCGCTCGCCGCCTTGGTGATTGTGGGCTACCTTGGCGTGAGAGCGTTGCTCAATCGTGGCGAGGTGGTCACGGTCACCTTCACGAGAGCCGCCGGCGCCAAAGCGGGTGTGACCAAGGTTCTTTATCAGGGCGTCGAAGCGGGCCAATTGACGAAGATCGAGCCAAACGCGGACGGTCGGCGGCTGGACTTCCATCTGCGGCTGGTGCCGGCGGCAAAAAGTGGTCTGAATACCAATGCCCGTTTCTGGCTGATCGGGGCCAATCCCAACTTTTCCGATCTGAGCTCGCTCGAGGCCGTGGTCTCCGGAATCGCCATCGGCTATGCGCCCGGTGAGGGAGGCGAGCCGGAGGACCAATTTGAGGGACTGGATCAGGCGCCTTTGATTTTGCCAGGCGATAAGGGCACCCGTTACTTGTTAGGCGCCCATGCCCTCAATTCCATTCACGAAGGCAGCATCTTGCTCTTCCACGGGCAAGCCATCGGCAAAGTCGTTGCGATCCGATTCAATCCCGATAAGGGATTTCGTTTACAGGCGTTCATCAATCAGCCGTACGACTCGCTCATCCGCCGGGGTGCTCGCTTTTGGAAAATAAGTCCGTTGCGCCTCTCTTTTGCGGGCGGTGGCATTACCGCAAACCTGGCGCCCTTGAGCACCCTCCTCGCGGGTGGCATCGACTTAGAGGTCGACACCACCAAGGCTAACGATCCGCGAAGCCCGGCAGATACGGAGTTTCCGTTGTATTCGTCCCATAACGCCGCGCGCCAAGGATTATCGGGACCCACGGTACGCTACGAATTTGCGTTTGACGGCGATGCGGGTGTACTGGACGAGACTTCCGCGGTGACGCTGCTGGGATATCAAATCGGCGAAGTCGAGTCGACGCGATTGGCCTATAACGAGCGCACCGGCGCTCCCTACGGGATAGCCACCGCGGTGCTCTACCCGCAGCAAATGCATGTCAACCCCGGCGCAGGCGCACAGAGCACGCCTGACGATTGGCGTGCCCCCACCGATGCCGCGCTGACACGTCTCATTCATCTTGGCTATCGTGCGAGACTGCAACAGTCCCCACCGGTACTCGGCGATCAATCAATTGCGCTGGTGCGTACAGCTGGCGCATCGCCGGCGCAGCTCCTCACCGACGGGGATATTCCCCGTTTCCCCAGCGCACCGGGCTCAAGCAACCTCGCCGATATAACCGCAAAGGCGGCTGTATTTCTCAATAAGCTGGATGCCGTTCCGCTCGAAGACATCGGCGCGAACCTCAACAGAATCATTGGCAATCTCGACAGGCTTACTTCCTCTCCGGAGCTGAAGGACAGCCTGACGCACCTGCACTCGACCTTGACGTCGATCGATAAGCTGCTTCAGGACGTGCAGCCGCAAATCGGTCCGCTCATCGGCAAACTCAACGACGCAGTGGCTGAGCTGTCGGACACCGCGACCGCCTTGCGCCAGATCGCGGAAAGTGGCGGTCCCAACGAGGACGCAAGCCTACCCGAAGCCATCCGGCAGATTACTGAAGCGGCACGATCTATAAAGACACTCACCGATTATCTCGATCGGCACCCTGAGGCATTGATTCGCGGTAAGAGACCAGAAAAATGAACAACCTCCGAACAATTTGGTGGGTGGCTACGTGTGCCGTCGCAGTGGCATTCGGGGGGTGTCGCAGCGCCTCGACGCGCATCTACACCCTCGGACCGGCCGCGCCTGCGTCGCACATAGACGTCTATCACGCGCCAGCGCTTCGCGTCGACACGTTGAACGTGCCCGCCAGTTGGGATCGCATCGAAATCCTAAAGCTGTCGGCGGCTGGAACACTTCAGATTAGTGACTTCGATCATTGGGCTGCGCCGCTGGCCCAAATGGCCAGGCAGGCCTTGTCCGACGATCTGGATCAACGGCTGCCGTCGGGCAGCGTCATTTATCCGCGACTGCCCAAGCCAAGCGGTGCGTTGGGCGTCAACGTCGATATCTTGGATTTCAACATCGTCGCCTCGCAAGCCTCGATGCGAGCGAGTTGGATTATCGCTCCCTCTGGAGACGCCCCGGGCGCGAAACGCAGCGCCGCGGAATTGCGCAGCTCTATGAGTTCCGTAGACCCGGCAGCAGTTGCCTACGCCTGGAGTGACCTGATTGGGCAGTTGGCCGATCGTATCGCCGCCGACGCCACCTCATTCAACATGCCCTGACTCGTTCAAGGAGATCAGCGATGACGTCTTCTGCCGAACACCGGGTCGACGGGTTTGACACTCGCGATTAAGGAACCTCCAACCGTGCCGAGCGTGCGATAGCGTCTGCAGAGGAGAGCGGCGGCCCCGGAGGTCCCGCGCGGCGACCGCACCCCAAGGCTGTTGTCGGTGCGGTTTGGTGCGGGTGTCCCCACTTGTGTTCCACTCCCACCAAGTATTGGAATCGACAGCGGACCTCATTAGCGGTGTGTGAGATGCAGTTTCACGACATCCCTATTCAGCCTATCGATATTGAAGAATGGGAGATCCGTAAGTCCCCTACAACGAACGAACGGCGCTACCCTATGATCGCTTTCAATAGTTGCGATCGGGAGCCCGCGCCCACTTCTGCGACCCGTCGCAACAGCCGATGCGCATCGTCTACCGGCAGCGCCTTGCTCAACAAGAATCCCTGCGCATCCTGGCACTCTTGCTCCTGCAAGAACAGGAGCTGCGGAAAACTCTCCACGCCTTCGGCGGTGACATTGATGCGCAACGCCCGCGACATGGCGATGATAGCGGCGGCAATCGCGCGATCAGTGCTGCATTCGTTGATGCAGGCTACGAACGAGCGGTCGATTTTGAGACGATCCACGGCCAAATGGCGGAGCCGACTGAAACTCGAGTAGCCCGTACCGAAATCATCGATGGCCAATAATACGCCGATCGCCTTGAGCTGATTGAGCGCCTTCGCCGCCCACGGCTCATCTGCCATGACCACCGACTCAGTGATTTCGAGCTCCAACATGGATGGATCCAATCCCGTCTCGCGCACTATCGCCGCGACCTGATCGGGAAACTCGACCTGCGCGAATTGCTTGCCGGATACATTGACGGCCATGCGACCCACCGGCAGCCCTTCGTCGTACCATGCCTTGGCCTGGCGGCACGCGGTGCGCAACACCCATTCGCCGATGCCGAGTATCAGCCCTGTCTCGTCGGCGACCGGAATGAATTCCGTCGGTGGCACGGAGCCCAGTGCATCGCTCGTCCACCGTAGCAGCGCTTCCATACCCGAAATCCCGCCCGTCCGAACGTCGAACTGTGGCTGATACTCCAGTGAAAACTCATTGCGCTCGAGCGCGCCGCGCAACCGATCTTCAATCGTGACGCGGTGCAGCGCTGCGGCGTTCATCGGCCCATCGAAGAATGCGAATGTACCGGGACACTTGCGCTTGGCAAAGTACATGGCGAGGTCGGCATTGCGTAGCAAGGTTTCTGCGTCGGTCCCGTCGCGCGGAAAGACGGCGATTCCTACGCTGGGCGTGACGACGAGACTAGTTGTTGCCAGTTGCATCGGTTCGCGCAGGGCGCCAATTAGCCGCGCGGCGACTGTGCCTGCGTCATCGGCGTCCCGTAAATCCGGCAGGAGGGCCATAAACTCATCGCCGCCCAGGCGAGCGAGATCGCCGGGACGCGCGTGACCCAGTGGTTCCGTTCCCACCATATCGGTGGAGCGCAGGGCGTTGCGCAGCCGCGTCGCCACCAAGCACAGTAGCTCATCGCCGACCGCGTGACCCAGCGTATCGTTGACGCGCTTGAAGTTGTCCAGATCCAAATAAAGTACAGCTAGGGTGCGCTTGCGTTCCGTGGCCGATGCGACCGCGCTGACTAGGCGACTATTGGACTGTTCTCGATTCGGCAAGCCCGTCAAGGTGTCAAAATAGGCGAGCCGCACGATTCGATGCTCAGCGCGCCATTTGCTGCCGAGCGCAATCGTCATCTGACGCACTTCGTGTGAATGAAATGGCTTTTGCAAGTAGGACAGTTTCTCTTCGGGCGGCACGACACCACCGATTGCGCTCGGGTCGACGTCCGAATAGGCCGTGCAAATCACGATCTCGACGGCCGGATCGAGCTCGCGGATGCGAGCGGCGGCCCAAACGCCGTCTTTCCCCGGCGGCATTCGCATATCCATGAAGACGACCGCGAACGGCTGATTCTGAGCGAGTGCCTGCTCTACTGCGACGACGGCCGCCTCGGCCTGATCACAGAACGCCGGATCGAAAGTAGCGCTGCGCGCCGGCGGAGTGGCCGGCGACGGATTCCCCTTGGCCTTGTTGAACAACCGGGCCTGCAGATCGCGAAGTTCGGTCCTACTCGTAGTCGCGTCGGGTTGGCGCAGACTTTGAAGATACGCATCGCGAATGTCCGCCTCGTCGTCAACGAAGAGCACGCGGATCGGTAGTCGCTTTGGGTCGGCCATTAAATCCTCACGCAACTCTGGCGGTTGACACAAACTCAGTCGCTGTCAGCGGAATCATCAAATGCATCGACGCGCCTCGTCCAGCACCTTCGCTCGTCGCCCAGATGCGTCCACCGAGCGCGCCGATGGAGTTGGCGCACCAGTGCAATCCGATGCCGTAATTGGTCTTCTTGGACTTGGTTGAGAATCCCTTTTCAAATATACGCGCCAGATTGTCGGAAGCGATACCGGCTCCGTTGTCCGCGCAGCACAGATGCAATCGCTCGCCATCCGATTCGCGCAAGATCTCCGCGGTGATGCGCAACGAACCCTGGGATTTACCACACTCGCGGACCGCATCCGCCGCATTGATAATCAGATTCTGTAGGACCAGCCGCAACACGGTGCGGGCGACCTTTACCACGCCCACTTTCGCAAGCGACTGGTCCGCTTCGATGAGGAGCAGCGTCCGTGCCGCGTCAGGGACAACCTCCAGCGCCTGCGCGAGAAGTGCAGGCAGGCGGACTGACTCAATCACATACTCGTTGCGAGCGGCGTGCATTTGCTCAGAAAGCGCGGTCTGCACGATGGAG
>Ga0137418_10005850_pt1 | contig 11297 bp, 10 predicted proteins | sample CZODoug3_1_2_16f_FD_122242 | JGI IMG/M metagenome (GOLD analysis project Ga0137418, IMG submission 122242) | Vadose zone soil fungal communities from Angelo Coast Range Reserve, California, USA - CZODoug3_1_2_16fungal (Hybrid Assembly) | ecosystem: Environmental > Terrestrial > Soil > Vadose... | reverse complement strand
GCGGCCCTTCTCAAACTTGTAGAATAGAGCCACCACTGCGGGAGTGGCGGAACTGGCAGACGCGCAAGACTTAGGATCTTGTGGCCGAAAGGCCGTGGGGGTTCAAATCCCTCCTTCCGCATTACCATTTGTCTGTTTCCCTGAAAAACATTGAATTTCGCTGATTTTGCTGAGGCTTTGAGTGATGGTGGACAGGTATGGCTTGCCTTCCATCCGCCTCAGTGAAATAATCCCGCAATGATTATTGGTGACCGCCTCCGCGAAATGCGCGAGGAAAAGAAACTCTCCCAAGGCGACATCGAAAAGCGCACCGGCCTGCTTCGCTGCTACATTTCCCGCGTCGAGAATGGGCATACTGTTCCTGCCATCGAAACTCTGGAAAAGATGGCTCGCGCTTTAGAGGTCCCACTCTATCAACTCTTCTACGAAGGCGAGGCGCCGCCCGCGTTGCCAAATCTGCTCAAGCGAAAGTCATCTGGCGAGATCGCTTGGGGTAGCTCAGGCAAAGATGCGCGATTTCTGGGCAAGCTTCGTCGTCTGTTGGGCAAGTCCGATGAACAGCACCGGAAGCTTATTCTGCTTATGGCTCAGAAGATGGCCCTTCGCTAGAAAACTGGCGCATCATCCTCGGTCAAGCGACAGGTTTCTTCATAAGGTGTTCTAAACGTTCGAAGGTTCTTAAGTGACCGCAAACCTTGGCGGCCTCTAGAAGCTCATCCCGTGCGATACCTATATGCCCGAGGTCTCTGGCGAGTTGGGTATATATCCTGCTGTACGTGGGGTCTCCTTTGGGAATGCCTTTCTTCTCTTGCTCATTGAGCGCGAGTTCTAGGCTCCTGAAATACTCGCCGACTTCACGCTGAGTTTCCATCACTGAGAGCCTATCACTCGCCTCGTTCACGTGGCAATCAGGGCGTTCCGCAACTCTTTGCCAGCCCGTAACTTCTCTTCAAACATTCGGGCAAAGGACGCGATTCTAGACCCACAAGTGTTGTGTTTCGAAATAGCCTGGTTGGGAAAGCAAGCAAGACTTAATTTTTTCAGAACGTCCGGCTGGTGGAAGCCAGAATACCGGCAATGTTGGAGCGCGACCAGGCAGAAAGCGGTCCCTCACCAATAATCAGATTGCGCTTCGAGGGGGCTCCCTGATAAGGGGAGCCCTCTTCACGCCGTCAACCTTTAGGGCACGGGCGAGCGTGCGCCGTGGCGAGAGTGGTTCGCGCCAACGCTACAGCTTTGGTTGAATCATAGTAAATAAATATCTCTTAAATTGTAACCTCTTACTATTAACGTTGAATGGACGAGGAGCGTAGTTTTTCTGCAAATTCATACCGTGCATGGATTCAGGCCATGCTAGAAAAATGGAGGATACATGTTAACGGGAGATGCCCAATGAAAACGTTGAAAAGGCATTACTGTTGGTTGTTCTTTCTCCATGCGCCAGATGTGGCAACACGCAGCAGTGCGGTAGCCCAAGTGCGTCGTTGTCTAACGCCAACGACGTTAGCGTCGCTTGCCCAACTTCAAGTTCCTATCCTTACCTAGTTGAACCAATATCTAAAGACAGTCGGTACAATTTTCTCTGTACAGCGGACAGCAACGTTTTACCTCCGCCCAATCCGGGCACAGTCTACTGGTCGTATAACGAGCCGACCAACGAGACGGGTATGGGGCAACGTACTGTAATTACTCCTCTTTTATTCAACCTATGCGTGCCCACCATTTATGCACCTCAATGTGACCAGAGCAACTAGTCCCTCGGATTACAAGCGTTTTTATAATCAGGCTTACAGCTAATTCCACGCGGTCTAATTCCAGCGGACGCGGACGCGCATAAGTGCGTCGTTCCAGTTCCGGCCAAGGGAGGCATACTGTCAAGCGAGCAAGTAAAACAGAGAAGGACGAAGGGCGGCGGAGGGTTGCGTTCGTCCGCGCGGGCGTCATCAAGCGTTCGATTTGCATCTACTCAGTGGGTCGTGAATCTTTGGTTTTCAAGGAACAATCTCAAATCCTCCGCTTCATAGAAAACCAGACGCACCTGGTCCACCAGCGTCCCGGTAGTCTGTCACGGCTTTTGGGGGGGTGGCTCGGTTTGCGCTTCGCGGAAATGCGCGAGCCGGGACTGGAATTCAGGGTTTTCAGGGTCGAGTTTGGCAGCTTCCATCTCGGTAGCCAGGGCTTCCTTGGGATGCCCGTTGAGGAGGAGAGCCTCGGCGAGCGTATCAATATAGGCGGGTTCGGGCTGCGGGGATGACGCAACCGCCTGACGGGCGAGGATTAGGGCTTCGCGGGGATTCCGGAGTTTGAGGTCGTCGGCAGTGGCGTACATCCATGCGAGATTGTTTGCCGCGCTCGGGGAATCTGGCTGAAGTTCCAGAGCAACCTTGAGCTCATTCATAGCGCCGGCTGGGTCTTTGAGCTGCTCAAGAGCGTAGGCCAAACTCATGTGCGTCTCGGCGTCCTTGGGGTTTTTCTCAATCGCCTGCTGAAACTGCTCCCTGGCAGCACCGAGATCGCCCTTCTGGCCCAGCGCGGTGCCAAGGAAGAACTGAGTGCGGGGTTCATCTGGGTTGAGTTCGAGGGCTTGGCGGAATTCCGCGATTGCGCCATCCAAATTTTTCTTCTGCGCCAGGCACATGCCGATATTATGGTGTGGGCTGGACATAGTCGGATCAAGGCGGATCGCCTCGTTGTACTCAGCGATGGCATCGTCAAGGCGGTGCTGATCCAGGAGAACATTTCCATAATCGTTGTGGATTCTCCCATCGTCCGGCTTGAATCGAAGAAGGAATAGGAACTGCTCGGTGGCAGCATCGAGTTGGTGATTTTCTTTCAACAGCAGTGCCAGTCGGTCAAGGTCATCGAACCGTGCTACGACGAACTTGGCCGGATCGCTGAAACTCAGAGAAGAGGCTTGGAGGGATCGTTGGAGCTCGCCGATTGCGGACTTGCGATCTTTATGTTCAATGTAGAGCTCAACGAGGACGTTGCTGGCTCGGATCTCCCCGGGATGCATGATGATGGTCGTCTGAAGTTCGGCGACGGCTTCCGAAGTGCGGCCCAGTAATTCCAACGCACCCGCGAGCGCCAAATGCTCGAGGGTGCCGAAGGGAACGATGCGAACGGCTTCGTGGAGTTCCGCGAGTGCAGCATTTGTATCCTGGCGGGAGTGATAAAAGAAGGCTAGGCAGGTATGGAACGCTGGATTGTCCGGCTCCAGGCGTACGGATTCCCTTAGTTCTTGTTCTGCTCTTTCGTAATTCCGGCCTCGAATATATAGGTAAGCAAGAGCGGCATGGTTGCTGGCAAGCTCGGGTTCGATCTGCATGCGACGAACGAGTTCGGGGTTCATGCTGGCGGGATCGATGGAGATAATGGCAGGTTCCGGGGTAGCTTCGCTGGGAGTGAAGGAAAACATATTAGCACGGAGGCCCCAGACTCCTATTTCGCTGCCTTCCAGGCGCTCGGGATCCAGGGAGGAGGCTGCCTGCAACTCCGACATGAAATTCGGCGCTGGCAGCGTCGGGGCCAGCAACGTGTGGGTCATCGCAAGATTAGGACCGAGAGCAGCAGCGCGGCGGAGGAATTCGACGCGCTCTACCTTTCTCTCTTCGTCGAGTTCGGGCGAAATTTTCGCCAAGGGGCCACCCGCCAGGAGGTTGGCGCTTACCAGCAGAGGCCAGGGACTTTTGGGATTTTCTTCGATGGAGGCGCGGCACTCCTTTTCGGCAGACTCGATCGCGCCTGTATGGATGAATTCGGCGCATTTGGCAAGGTGATCGATCGGACTGTCTGCACCAATGGAGGAAAAGGTAGGGCGTGGTGAGTCGGCGGAAGTGAGCCGTTCAACAAGAATTCCGTCGCCGCCAGCCAGTTTCACACGGGAAAGGAAGTCCGCCCCGGGAGAAGAACTTTCGCCACGAATCTTGACGAGGTGGGCGATGTAGCTGGGCGAGTAGGCCACCGCCAGGCGGCCCAGGATTTCAGCTCGGTCCAGTGGAATGGACTGAGCAAAGACAGAAGGAGACAGGATAAGAGAGGCAAGTCCATAGATAAGAGTGCGAAGTTTCATGGTCCTGAGTCTTTGGACACCGGAAGCCGGAGACTGGTGCCCAGGACATCATTAGGAGGGGACAACTTGCAGGGGGCAATAAACCTTTAGTACTAATGCAAAGAAAGGATACAGGTGGCCCGGACGATAGATCTTAAAACGAATCTGGGTGCCCACACGTCGGTTTACGTGTGGGGCTTTTGATTTTTCCTTGTTCGTCATGCGTGCTCAGCGCGAGGGGCGGAGAAGCCGCTTCGCGGCGTGAATCAAGGTGCGCAGGGCCGCATTGAGGGTTTGTTCGTCAGAGAAATATTCGGCGACGTCCGGCGAAAGGAGTACGAGATGCGTGCCTGCTCGGTAGCGCGCGAGATATTTGACGCGGACGCCGCCTTTTAATTTAGACAGGTCGTACTCGCGGCGTAGCTCGCCGCGCCGTTCGCGTTTCTCAGTTTTTTCCTTTCATGTTGTTTTCGTTCGCGCTGCGTCGCGGGCATCGAGGTAAAAAAGGAAAAAGCACAGACGAAGAGAGATTCCTCCGCGCGCAAGCCGACCGCCTCGCAGGAGCGAGGCGGGGAGAAAAAGCATCGGCTTGCTGCGCTCGGAATGACGGTAGGGAAGGGAAGACTCCTGAGGGACGCACCGGGAGGGAAGAAGTCCGGAAAGTACAAAATCTGCGATGAGCGATTTTCTTCCTACTGGGTTCCCGGCCTTGTCGAGCTGATTTTCACGGATAGGTCTTGATCGTGAGCGGGCGGCACAGAGAGGGTCTTCCGGGAATACCCTTGGCTTAATGGAGGCTAGTCCACCCGCCATTCCTAGTCCAAACGCCTTTGAGAATTTGCATGGTTTCTCACTACCAAAACCACGCCGGGCTTGTGCTATTCGCGGGACCGCTGTCAGAGTAATGAATGATACCAAACTCATTTACGAAGAAACTCCGCCCTTGTCCGTTTGCCGGATTCGCAGTCAGGGAGAAAGTTGTTGAACCGGGAGTGGTGCAACCCACTCCTAGAACTGCGGGAGCCGGGCCGGGTGTGAATTGAAAGAAGTAGCCATTAGTTTGAGTTTGCGCCTGTGCTCCCCCCAGAAGTAAAGGAGCATCGCACGTTGCGGCTATGGCAATTCCAGTTCCAGCAAGCACGCCGGGGTCTGCATAGCCATTGTGATAAATCTGGAGATAAAACGATTCTGCATTCTGGATTGCGCGGAGCGTCGCCAGTGCTTGATTGGCTTGCTGCGACATTCGCATCTGCATAAATGAAGGGGCGGAGAAGGCAAGCAGTACGCCTAAAATGGAAACGACTATAAGCATTTCGAGCAAGAGAACGCTTCCACGTTCTGAGATTTTTCTTCGCATAAAATCCTTTCATTCGCAAATTAGTTCGACTGCAGGTCAGGCCATACAATTTTCAAATGTCCAATAACGCCTCTTGCTACAGAGCCGTAAAAAGAAGTAGCCACCACTACTGATTTACGAGATATCCGGAGATGGTTGCGTCAGCGGTGGCGCTTCCAGTGATATCTGTACGGGTGACGATGAAGACCGGAGGAGATTCAGTGTAAACGCGCATCGACTGGCTCAAGGTGAACACGTCTACTGGCCCCGTACTGAGAGGGAATGTCCCCTGAAATTGCAAAACTAGCCAGTTTAAACCCCCTCCGCCAGTTACCTCGGTTGTGAGTCCCGCAATAAATTTCTGGCCGCTAGGTCCTGTTGTATTTGCCGAGATATGCTCGATGACCAGGCGTTTACCTGTAGGCACAGTGAACGATCCGTGGTTCTGCTGATTACCAGGATCGATATTGAAGACCAAGCGCCCTTCAAAAGGAGTTGTTGCGTCGTTGACGTTATGGACCTGTACGGGACTTGTCACGCTGTTGCCGACCGTGACAGTCCCTGAAGCCAAGTTGATGGTCGGCGTTCCACGAAAGGCAACTAGAGTTGTGCCCACGGCGGCGGTCGGCACGGGATTCGCTGTGGTGTTCACTACCGTGACAGGCACTGACGGAGGCGGAGCCTGCGCAGGCGCCGGACCGCTGGTCAAAATGACTAGGGCAACGCTGAGCCCACCGAAGACAAGGGCGATCACAAGGAATTTGGAGATTTTCTTCACTGTCGTTTTCCTCCTGACAGATTTTGTGGGCCTAAAAAGAGTGCGGCACGATGGGCAGGAAACTGTTCGGAACTTGACATTTCAGAGTTCCACGTTCAGTTGGGAGAGTTTGGAACCGACGGGCCGCCTCTTAATTGGGGGACAACTGTGCGAGATACTAGATTTAAGTCACTACGATTGCAACATCAAAATTGGTCCGGCGCGGTGGAGCCAGGAGCCCCAACTGCGCGGGCTGCACAGTGCTGGGGCACCCGGCAGACTGAGAAGCGGGTTCGTTTTCATTGCTTGTAGAAGAGCGGCCACCACCCGCTAACAATCTCGAAATAGCGGATGCGGAGTGAAAGTGTCAGGAAGCTCCTGTTCGTATTTGAGCACCTCTGAGGGTTTATAGAAATACTCTCTGCGGCAGTCATCGCACTGGACACTGAAGCGGCCTTCGAGGGAAGGGGGGCGAGGAGAGACGGGGTCGGTCTCGGCAAGGGGGATTCGATGCCTGAAGAAAAGGTTCTGTTGAAGATGATACCAATGGTTCTTGCAGAGCACCACCCAACAGTAGTGGCTATCGACCCACATTTCTTTTCTTTCCACTTTCTCCCGTTTGGTTACGGTGGAAACCGCCGGAGGCGCTGCAACCTCGGTACCTGTGCCGCCGCGAGCATCTGCGCTCGAAAGAGGACCGCCTGTGTTGCCGGGAACCGTCTTCTCTTCTCTCAGTGTTTTCTGACCGTGAGGGTCGTCCGCATGGGCCGTCTTGAGGGCAAAGAAGATGCGCAGAGCAATAATTGTGATGCCTACGGCTGATAATATGAGGACAAGCCGCATAACACCCTCCAAGCCATCACAATGATCGGGCGGGATAATCAGTGAAGGTCAATAGTTTCTAGGCAGAGCCTACTTCTTTTGTCCCACAACTTCCAGAAAAAGTTCTCTCCGTCAGTGGTCCATCATGAGTGTCTGGTTAAGGTAGAGACACTCATTCGAACAGTCGCGGAATGAGGCGGCCTCGAGCAGTATCTCCAGCAGAGTGCGGATCGGAGCCCAGGGACGCGTCTGCCTGAGGAGATGCGGAAGGGACGGCTCCAGAAGAAGAAAGGGAATAGGCCGCAGTTCGACTTGCGCGCAGAGTTGTTTCGCATGACCGGTACGGATCTGACCCAGATCGACGGCCTCGATGTGATGACCGCGACGACCATCGTCAGCGAAGCGGGATGGGATATGAGCAAATGGGCGGACGAGGACCACTTCGTTTCCTGGCTGCGGCTGTGTCCGGATAATCGAATCAGCGGAGACAAGGTCATTGGGAAAGGTCGGCTGCCGACGAACAATCGGGCCAGCATCGCCTTGCGGATGGCAGCCAGCACCTTACGGATGAGCAATACCTATCTGGGAGCGCAGTTCCGTCGATTCAGAACCAAGCGGGGCTCCCCCATTGCCATCAAGGCCATGGCCGCCAAGCTGGCGCGCTTGGTCTACCGCATGCTGCGTTACGGGATGAAGTACGTAGATCAGGGAGCGCAATTCTACGACGCCCAACACCGCAAGCTACAGGTTACGCAGCTCAAGTGGAAAGCTGCCAAGCTGGGATTTCGGGTTGTCGAAGCTCCCGCAGCCTAAAACGCCGGAGTTTCTGGGGATAAAATGGAAGCGAAGAGAGGCACGATGTATCGTGCCCCTACCTCGGGTAAAGCAGATCCCTCCGCTCCGGTCGGGATGACAATCGGAGGAGGGAGAAGAGAGTGCGGACTGAAGTCCGCCCCCATAGGTAGCGGGAGGGTAGGGCAGGGGTGGCAACGCCATAGACCGCCAGGACTATGGGGGTTCCATTTTCTCTTTTCTCGCACCGTGTTTCGCGGTATGACAATGTTCACGGCAGTCCCGTTGACTGTGCGCGCGCCAATCGAGGGACCGAGGAGCATTTCATGGAGCGAGACGTACGAGACCTGCTTAACTTATACAATCCGAATGATCCGCTGGATCATGCTTGGACGATTCCTTCACCGTGGTACTTCGATGCGGGCATCCACGAGCTCGAACAGCAAGGCGTGTTTGCGAAAACGTGGCAGGTGCTGGGGCGCGCCGATCAGGTGCGGGACAAGGGAAACTTTTTTACTGCCGACCTTGCTGGAGAGCCGATCGTCGTGGCACGGGGCGAAGATGGCCAATTGCGGGCGTTTTACAACGTTTGCCGGCATCACGCCGCGGCGGTGGTGACGGAAGCGGAGGGCTGCGCAAAGCAGTTTCGCTGTCCGTATCACGGGTGGACTTACGGGAATGATGGCGGGCTGAAAGGCATGGTCGAGTTTGAAGGCGTGTGCAATTTCGATCGCGCGAGGAACGGTCTTGTGCCGGTAAAGGTAGACACGTGGGAAAATTTTGTTCACGTCAATCTGGATGGGCGCGCGGCGCCGCTGCGGGAGTTTCTCGGAAAGGTCCCGGACCTGGTCGCGCCGTTGCAGTTGAAAAACAAATTGAAATACTTTGACCGCCGCATCTACACGCTGAGCTGCAACTGGAAAGTGTATGTGGACAACTATCTCGACGGCGGCTACCACGTTCCTCACGCGCATAAAGGGCTGAGCAGCGTGATCGAGTACACGAAATACACGATCGAGAATCTCGAGCGCGCCTGCCTGCAATCCAGCCCGCTTTCTTCAAACTCCAAGTCGAAGTCCGGCGTGGCCGCCACCCGCCAGGGCCGCGCGTTTTATCTGTGGATCTATCCGAATTTCATGATCAACGCCTACGAAGGCGTGATGGACACGAATCTCGTTCTTCCGATGGGTGTGGACAAGTGCGCCGTCATTTTCGACTACTACTTCGCGGACATCAGCAAGAAGGCTTTGAAGAAGAATCAAGCAAGTATCAAAGTCAGTGAAAAGGTGCAGGATGAAGACGAGGCCATCTGCGACGCCGTGCAGCGCGGGCTCGGGTCACGCGCCTACATCGCAGGGCGGTTATCGGTGCGCCGTGAAGCGGGCGAACATCTCTTCCACCGTTTGCTACATGCCGACCTGACCAATGCGTTCAACCAGCCTGCAGCTGCGGATTGAGCGAGTTGCGGCCAGCGTGCGCATGGAATTGACGGTGTTGGAAGCGTCGCCTATACTGAGAATTCGAGTTGCAGGGTGAACTCTCACCTGGCTGGCCTCTTCTGAAACGAAAGCCTGGCTTGCTTGTCCCACAGACCGGGCCGCATGCCGTCGAGACCAGCGAACGTTTCATTACTAAACCGATTGCCGTCCCAGGAAAGGACTGTTGCATGGCTGAAGCCACCTGCCGCCGCGAACTGGAGCTAGAAATTCCCGCAGAAGAAGTAACGAAAAAGATCGAGAGTGTCGCCAAGGAGTTCGCGCGCGTCGCAAACGTTCCGGGATTCCGCCGCGGGAAAGCGCCCATTTCACTGATTCGCCGCAAGTTCGCGGATGACATCAAGGGAGAAGTGCTGCAATCGCTGGTGCCGGAGCGGGTGGAAAAAGCCGTGGCCGAACAGAAGCTCACTCCAGTTTCGCAGCCGCAAGTGGATAAGCTGGATTTCAACGAGGGCCAGCCGCTGAAGTTCCGCGCGGTCTTCGAAGTGCTGCCGGAATTCGAATTGGGCAATTACAAGGGCCTGGAGTTCGAGATGCCCACGATGGACATCACGGACGAGGACGTGGCGAATGCGCTCGAGGAGATGCGCGAGCGTGCCGCAGCCTTTGCGCCTGTCGAGGGCCGCGCGATTCAGGATGGGGACTTTGCACAGGTGAAACTTCTCGGCACGCCGGAAGGCGGCGGCGATCCGCTGCAAGCCGACAGCGTGCTCTGCCACATTGGCGCGGAAGAAACCATGGAGCCGTTCAACGCCAACCTGAAGGGAGCAAACGCCGGCGATCACAAGAACTTTGACGTCGACTATCCCGCGGACTATCCGGATCCCAAGCTGGCCGGTAAGAAATATCACTATGCCGTCGAGGTCCTGGGCATCAAGACGAAAAAGCTGCCGGAACTGAACGATGAATTTGCGAAAGACGTCAGCGACGCAGGCACGCTGGACGAACTGAAGAAAAAAGTTCGCGAAGGGCTGGGGCACCAACGCGATCACAAGCACAAGGAACTGCTGCACGAAAAGGTACTCGCGGAAATCGTGAAGCTGCACGACTTCCCTGTACCCGAAGCGCTGGTCGAGCATCAAATGGATGTGCGGTTGGAGCGGGTGGTGCGCTCCCTGGCCACGCAAGGGGTTGATCCCCGGGCCGTGAATGTGGACTGGGTGACGCTGCGGCGGCGCCAGGAAGAGCGCGCCAAGGATGACGTGAAGGCCGAACTGATCATCGATCGCATCGCCACGGTGGAAAACATCGACGTAACGGACGAGGAGGTCACGCACGAGCTGGAACACATGGCCAGCCATGGCGGCGAATCGGCGGAAGCGCTTCGCGCGCGTTTGACAAAGCAGGGGGCGCTCGATAGGATGAAGGCTAAGCTGCGCAGTGACAAAACTCTCGACTGGCTTGCGCAGAACGCTAAAATCAAAACTGTCGCGGCAGCAAGTGCGGCGACAGATGCAAAGTGACACACTCCGGCCGAGTGCCAGCGACATTTACCCAAATGAAAAATCCCGAAGAGCCCGAGTATCGCGGAACAACGCTCGTACCGATGGTCGTGGAGCAGACCAGTCGTGGCGAGCGCGCCTACGACATCTATTCCCGGCTCCTTAAAGAGCACATTATCTTTATTGGGACGCCGATTGACGACCACGTCGCCAATCTGGCCACGGCGCAGATGCTCTTTTTGCAGGCCGAAGACCCGGAGAGAGACATTCAACTGTACATCAACTCACCGGGGGGCTCGATCACCGCGGGATTCGCGATTTACGACACCATGCAGTTCGTGAAGCCGGACGTGGTGACCACCTGCGTCGGCCAGGCCGCTTCCATCGCGGCCGTGCTGCTGGCCGGGGGCGCACCCAAGAAGCGATTTGCGCTGCCCAATGCGCGCATCCTGATTCACCAGCCGTGGATGTCCGGGCTAGGGGGACAGGCGACGGACATTGACCTGCATGCGAAAGAGATATTGCGCATGCGCCTGACGATCAATACGCTGCTGGCAAAACACAGCGGCCAGCCGGTGGAGCGCATCGAGAAGGACGTCGA
>Ga0137418_10005847_pt1 | contig 11299 bp, 10 predicted proteins | sample CZODoug3_1_2_16f_FD_122242 | JGI IMG/M metagenome (GOLD analysis project Ga0137418, IMG submission 122242) | Vadose zone soil fungal communities from Angelo Coast Range Reserve, California, USA - CZODoug3_1_2_16fungal (Hybrid Assembly) | ecosystem: Environmental > Terrestrial > Soil > Vadose... | reverse complement strand
GTTCGTCAGCAACCGGGGCAAGCGGCTGACGCCGCGCGGCGTTCAGCTCGCGATGAAGCGGCTGTTCGACGGCCTCGCGAGAGATGAGGCCCTGCACGTCCACGCCCTGCGGCATTCGTTCGCCACGCATCTGCTCGACGCCGGCGCGGACCTCAGATCCGTGCAGGAATTACTCGGCCATGCGTCGCTGGGGACGACGCAGGTGTATACTCATACGTCGGTCGAACGGTTGAAAAAGGTCTATCACCAGGCACATCCAAGGGCATAACAACGCATGCTGCCAGTCATACATAGCACGACCATTCTCGCCGTCCGGCGCGACGGCAAAATCGCTATCGGCGGCGATGGCCAGGTCACGGTTGGAGATACCGTGATGAAGGCCAACGCCAACAAGGTGCGCACGCTGCGCGGCGGCAAGATTCTCGCCGGCTTCGCGGGCGCGGCGGCGGACGCCTTTACCCTGTTCGAGAAATTCGAGGAGAAGCTGGAGCGCTATCCGTCCAATTTGCCGCGGGCGGCGGTCGAGCTGGCCAAGGACTGGCGGTCAGACCGCGTGCTGCGCCGGCTCGAGGCGCTGCTCGTCGTCGCGGACAAAGAGCATGGTTACGTGATCAGCGGCTCGGGCGAGCTGATCGAGCCGGACGACGGTGTGCTAGCCATCGGGTCGGGCGGATCGTTTGCGCTCGCCGCGGCGCGGGCCCTGCTTGCCTCTACGAAACTGGATCCCGTGGATATCGTACGAAAGTCACTGGAGATTGCAGCCGATATCTGCGTGTATACCAACGCCAACATCACCGTCCTCGAGTTATAGATGCCTCCAAAAGCACCAGTATCGAGACCTCCGGAACCGCCACCATCCTCCACCACACCTCCCAATCCTCCGGAGGCGCAGGAAACACTCCCCTGGTTGGAGGAGATGCCCCCGAAAAAGATTGTCGCGGAGCTCGACCGCTACATCGTCGGGCAGGAGGCCGCCAAGAAGGCCGTCGCCATCGCGGTGCGCAACCGCTGGCGGCGCGCGCAGGCGCCCGAAGAGATCCGGGACGAGATCATGCCGAACAACATCATCATGATCGGCCCGACGGGCGTGGGGAAAACCGAGATTGCGCGCCGGCTGGCGCGCCTCGCGGGGGCGCCGTTCCTCAAGGTGGAAGCGTCCAAATTCACCGAGGTCGGCTACGTCGGCCGCGACGTCGAATCGATGGTGCGCGAGCTGGTGGACGTGTCGATCAACATGGTCCGCACCGAGCGGGAAGAGGACGTGTACCCGCAGGCCGAGGTGCGCGCCGAGGAGCGGCTGTTGGACTTGCTGCTGCCACCCGTCCCCGCTCCCCCGTCGAACGTCCCAGCGGCAGGACCTGGGAGCCAGGAACAAGGACCCGGAGGGCGTCCGTTGTTCGTCGTCTCGTCCAAGGGTGACGTCACGCCGAAAGTCCCCGAGGCCGACGCCGAGCAGACCGAGCGGCGCCGCCGCACGCGCGAGAAGCTGCGCAAGCAGCTCAAGGACGGCGAGCTGGAGGAGCGTGAGGTCGAGATCGAGGTGCAGCAGCAGGGCTACCCGATGCTCGAGATGATGCAGCCGCCGCAGGGGATGGAGGGGACCGACGTCAACTTCACCGAGATGTTGCAGGAGATGCTGCCGAAGAAAAAGAAGCGGCGCGTGGTGCACCTGCACGAGGCGCGGCGCATCTTGATCGACGAGGAGTTGAAGAAGCTCGTCGACATGGACGACGTGATCAACGAAGCGCTCGACCGCGTCGAGAATCACGGCATCATCTTCATCGACGAGATCGACAAGATCGCGGGGGAGCGGGGGACCGTCGGTCCCGACGTGTCGCGCGAGGGCGTGCAGCGCGACTTGCTGCCGATCGTCGAGGGCTCGACGGTGCAGACGCGCTACGGCTTCGTGCGCACCGACCACGTGCTGTTCATCGCGGCGGGAGCGTTCCACGTCGCGAAGCCCTCGGATCTGATCCCGGAATTGCAGGGCCGTTTCCCCATCCGCGTCGAGCTGTCGCCGCTCACCGAGGAGGACTTCGTCCGCATCATGACGGAGCCCGAGAACGCGCTCACCAAGCAGTACGCGGCGCTGTGCGCCGCCGAGGGCGCGACGCTCGAGTTCACGCCCGACGGCGTGAAGGAAGTGGCGCGCATCGCGGCCAAGGTGAACGAGCGGATGGAGAACATCGGCGCCCGCCGGCTGCACACGGTGCTCACCACTCTGCTGGAGGAAGTGCTGTTCGAGCTCCCCGACTATCCCACCAAGAAGATCGTCTTCAACGCCGAGGCTGTACGCGAGCGGTTGTCGAAGATCGTGGATGACGAAGACTTGCGGCGCTACATCCTCTAAATCAGCTCACCTGCCTCATTTCGAGTCACCCGCCAGCGCGGATTGCGCCTGTGCCAAGGTGGAACAGTTGTTGCCCAGGGAGGGCGCATGCGACCATCACTTCGTCCAGCCGTCCTCGCGACAGCCGCCCTTACTATCGCCGCAGGCGCCGCCGCCCAAACGGCGGCGCCGTCCTGGCGTCCCACCGTGCGGGTCCAGAGCGAAGTGCGCTCCGACAACAACCCGTTTTTGCTCGACACGCTGCACAAGCAGCGGCTCGCGGCGCCCACGTCGGCCGACTCGGTCAACGGCCGGTTCCGCGACATGAACCGCGCGACGGACGTCATCGCGGTCCCATCGCTGCAAGTGGGCCTGACGGGCCCGGGCGTCGGCGGCCGGACGCTCGGCCTCGCGGCCGACGTAGCCTACGAGGCGAACTTCCACAACGCGGCGCGGCGGCACGCCGAGCTGCAGTTCCGCGTCGACCAGGCGCTGCCGCGGGGTGGGGGGCTGCGGTTCACGGCCGACTGGCGGCCGAGCTACTTCCACAAGAACTACCTGGCCGATGCGATCGACCTGAACGCCGACAGCAGCATCTCCGGCCACGAAAAGATCTACGCGGCCGCGCGCTCGAACGAGATCGACCTGACGCTGCGCTATCGGCACCGCCTCCTGAAGTTCACCGATCAGCGCCCCGTCGGCATCACCGCCGACCTGGAGGCGGGATACCTCGCCCGGCATTACGACGCCCCCTTTGCCGGGCGCAGCCGCAACGGTCCCGACGCGGCGGGCCGGCTGGCGGTGCAGCTCGGCAGCGCTTGGACGGTCGGCGCTGATTATGCGGTCGCCTCGCTCGGCGGCAATCCGAGCACGGCGGTGCTGATCCTCGACGAGAACGTGTTCGACGTGGATTTCAACGGCAACGGGAGCGTGACCGACTCCAGCGCCCGGGCCGCGGTCCTGGTGGACTACTCGCGCGTGGAGCGACAGTTGGGAGTCAGGTTGCAGGGGGACGCGGGCGCCGCCATCGTGGCCGTGGGATACGGACGGCGGACTCGGACGTTCAGCTCGGCCCAGCCGTACGACGTGGTCAACCGGCTCCGTCGCGACGTGCTCAAGGAGCTGACAGCGACCGTGGACGTACGCCTGGCCGCGGGGCTCCATTTGGACCTCGGCGCGCAGCGAGGTGCGCAGAAGACCAACCGCGCCGGTGATCCGGCGTCCCTGGGCGACGTGGCCGACTACACTCGCTTCGTCGGGTCGGCCGGCCTGCGCTACCGCTTCTAGGGTTGCCCGCGCAACGCGGCGGCCCCACTATAACTCCAAGGAGCTAGCGATGTTCATCGTACTCGCTTTGGCGGGCGCGCTGTTGTCCGTGCGGGCGCCGCAACCGCTGCACTGCCGGGTCGAAGTGGCCGCGGGCGCGAAGAGCCAGCGCTGCCACGTCACGGTCCCCCGAGGCGGCGCGATCCGCGCCTGCGCAGACACCGACCGCCAGGCGGGGCATTGCGAAGCCGCCGGCGGCAAGCGCTATGTGGCTTGGGTGGTCGGCTCCGGCCCGGGCCGCTGTCGTATCACGGACAAGAAGACCAGTTGGAAACGGGGCGTCGTGTCCGCGAAGCTGAGCAAGAGCGCGGGTGCCGGCAGCACGTGCGACCTGTACGTCGAGCTGCGATGAAGCGGATCCTGTTCACCGGGTACGCGCCGGTGCACTTCGTCTGTTTCCGGCCGGTCTACGAGCGGCTGCGGCGCGTGCCCGGGGTGCAGGTCTTCCTATCCGGCGGCCGGGAGCCGGATTTCGAGGGCGACGGCGAGCTGGGACCGGTGAGCGCCGCGGAGCTGTACCGTCCGTTCCGGATCCCGCCGGGCCGAGTGTTGTCGCTCGACGCGATGCGCCGGCAGCGCTTCGACATGGTATTCTGCGCGCACGTGTCGGGCTACTTCCCGCGCGAAGATGGCGAACGGGTCCAGATCTTCCACGGCCTGTCGTTCCGCAACATGGCGGTACGGCGTGACGTCCTGGTGTACGACCATCTCTTCATCACCGGCCCGTACATGCAGCGCACCTTCCAGGAGCAGCAGCTGCTCCGCCCCAAGGACCCGCGGCTCGTACCGATCGGCTTCCCCAAGGTCGATCGGTTGGTGGACGGCACGCTCGACCGGCGGGCGATCCTGGGCCGCCTGGGGATCTCAGGGCGCCGCCCGGTGCTGCTCTACGCGCCGACGGGCCAGAGGGGGAACTCGCTCGAGACCCTGGGCGAGGAGGTCATCCGCCGGCTCCGCGCCACCGGGCGCTACGACATCCTGATCAAGCTGCACGACCACCCACGCGATGCCTCCGTGGACTGGTCGAAGCGGCTCCGCCCCCTGCTCGACGGGCACACCAAGCTCGTCCGTGACTTCGACATTGTCCCGTACCTCTTTGTCGCGGACCTGCTGATTTCGGACGCCTCGTCCGTCTCGTCGGAGTACTCGCTGCTCGACCGCCCGATGGTCTTCCTCGACGTGCCCGAGATGATCGAAGCGATGCGCGCCAAGGGCCGGGCCGTGGACCTCGACACGTGGGGCCGGAAGGGCGGCGTCACGGTGCGCTGGCCTGACGAGGCCGTCGACGCCGTGCGGTCGTCCCTGGCGCATCCCCGCCACGGCAGCGACGTACGCCGGGCGATGGCGCGCGACCTCTTCTTCAATCCCGGCGGCGCGGCCGAGGCGGCCCTGGCCTGGATCCGCGCGCGCCTGCGGTGAGGGTGTTCCCCGAGCTCCGCAAGATCCGCGGCGTCGCCACCCTGTTGTGGCCGCACACGCGTGGCGACCGCAAGCTCCTGGTGCTCGGCGCCGCGCTCAGCCTACTCTTGATCGCCCTGCGGGTGGCGCAGCCCTGGCCTCTCAAGTGGATCCTCGATCTGCTCACCGCTCGGCACGAGCATGCGGTGCTGGGCGGCATCCTCAAGGCTCCCGTTCTCGGCATCCCCGGATTGAGCCTGGCCTACATCGCGATCACGCTGTCGGCCGCCACGGTCGCCTACGCGGAGCGCCTGGTTCTGGCCGGTCTGGGCAATCGGGTGATCTACCGGCTGCGCACGGCGCTGTTCGGCCACGTGCTACGCCAGCCCCTCGCCTTCCACGAGAGCCGGACGACGGGCGAGCTGCTGACGCGCATCGTGTACGACACCGCGCGGTTGCGGCAGGGGGTGAACGCGATCCTGCTGCGGATCTTTCAGACGGCGGCGTTGTTCGTGGCCATGCTGGCGGTGCTCCTGTGGCTCAACACCGGCCTGGCCGCGATCGTCGGTCTGGGCGCGCTGCTGGCGCTCTCAGCCATGGGATGGAGCGGCCGACGCATCGCGGCAGCGGCCAACAAGCAGCGAAAAAAGGAAGGGCGGCTCGCGACGACAGTGACGGAGGACCTACTCGGCGTGCGGGAGCTGCAGACCTACCGGGCGGGGAGCTGGCCCGACGAGCGCTTCGGGCGCAAGAACATCAAGAGTCTTGTGCACGAGCAGCGCGTCCGGCAACTAGCCGCTTGGCTCGTGCTCCGCATCGAGGTGCTCGTCGCGCTGAGCATTGCGGCCATTCTGTGGGTGGGCGGGCGCGAGGTGCAGGCCGGGCGGCTCACGCCGGGGGATCTTGTGCTGTTCGTCTCGTACGCGGTCGGACTGTACCGGCCGTTCGAGCAGTTCGCGCGCCAGACCTACAAGCTCGGCAAGACGTTCGCGTGCGGCGATCGGCTCCGGAAAATCATGGATGAGACGCCCACGATCGCCGACCGCCCCGGTGCCGTCCCGGCCCCGACGCTGCGCGGCGACTTGGCGTTCGAGAACGTATCGGTGGCGACGCCCAAGGAGCTGCGCGGCGCCCGCAAATGGGCAGTCTCCGAGGTCAGCTTCGCCGCGCCCGTCCAGCGGGTCGCGATCCTGGGAGCGAACGGGGCCGGCAAGTCCACGCTGCTGCGCCTTGTGCTCCGCTTCGTCGACCCGGCCGAAGGCCGCGTGCTCCTGGATGGCCGCGACTTGCGCGACTATACGCTCGACTCGGTCCGCCGCCAGATCAGCGCGGTGTTCCAGGAGAGCGTGTTCTTCGGCTTGTCGGTGCGGGAGAACATCGCGCTGGGCGACCCCGAGGCCAGCCTCGAGGCCGTCGAGCGCGCGGCGCAGCGCGCCCGGATCAACAAATTCATCGAGCGCCTCCCCCAGGGCTACGAGACGCCGATCCGCCGCGGCGGCGACCTGTTCTCAGGCGGCGAGCGCCAGCGCATCGCGATCGCGCGCGCGTTGTATCGCGACGGGCGCATCTGGCTGCTCGACGAGCCGACGAAGGGCGTCGATCCCGTCATGGCTGCCGACCTGGCGACCCTCCTGCTCGAGGCGACCGCGGGGCGGACCGTCCTGTGGGTGACCCACGACCCTGCCGTTCTACCGAAGCTCGATCGGGTCGTGGTGCTCAAGGAGGGCCGCCTGACGTTCAGCGGGACACCGGCGGCGTACGGCGAGTGGCTCGCCACACGTCTTAAGGAGACCTGATGCAAGCGGTGATCTTGGCGGGTGGGGTGGGCAGCCGGCTCGAGAAGCTGACCGATGGGAAACCCAAGTGTCTGGCCGAGATCGGCGGCCGGCCGCTGATCCTGCATCAGCTCGAGGCGCTGTCGGACCACGGCATCGGGCCGGTGCTGATGGTCGTGGGCTACAACCACGAGGCGATCCGCGCGGTCGTGGGCCGGCGCGTCGAGTACGTCGTCAATGAACGCTTCCGGGAGACGAACAGCCTCTATTCGTTGTGGCTGGCGCGCGAGTGGGTGAAGGGACCGTTCGTGCTACTCAACTCGGATCTGTTTTTCGATCCCGAGATCCTGGCCCGATTGCTCGAAGACGCCGGCAACGTGCTCGCCTACGACTCGACTTCGTCCCGGGGTCGAGAGCAGACCAAGGTGGCGATCCGGGGCCGCAAGGTGATCGACCTGGGGAAGGACCTGCCACCCGCGTCGGCGCGCGGCGAGAGCCTCGGCCTGCTGAAGTTCGAGAGCGACGGTGCCAAGGCGATGATCGAAGTCGCCACGGAGCAGATCGAAGGCGGCCACGAGCAGGCGTGGGTGATCGAAGCCACCCGCGCGGTGTGCAAGATCGTGCCCCTCTACGGCACCAACGTCGCCGGACTTCCGTGGACCGAGGTGGACTTCCCGCATGACCTGGAGGAAGCCCGCAGTGAAGTGTGGCCCGCCATCTGGAAGGGACGGTGGCGCCGGCGGGTCTACTGGAAGCGCACCCGCTGGCTCGCTGCGGGCATCGTGGCGTCGGTGCTCGCCCTCGGGGGCTGGTTCGCCAGCACTCGGGTCGGGCCGGCAAGCCTCGACTGGGAAAGCGTGGCTCCCCTCGAAGCGCCGGTAATGTCGCTCACCCTGCCGAGCGGGCACCAGAAATGGTGGATGGTGGCTCGCGGCGACTCAATCGCGGCGCAGGTGGACGGCGGCACGCCCCTTCGGGTCGAGTTCCGGTTGCTGTTGCCGTCGCAACGCATCGACAGCGGCCGGTACGTAGTGGCCGTCTCCGTGGACGGCGCCGCCCACGCCTGGGACGCCTTCACCGCCACGCGCGACTCCAATGCAGTGCTGAGCGGCACGGCCGTCGGCGACCGAGATCGCCTGGAATTCACCCTCCCGCCGGGGCGGCATGTCGTCCGGGTCACGCTCGTGGCCGGCCACGGCGACCGCCTGCTGGTGCGTATCCGTCGACCCGAGTAGCCTTGTCTCCCGCTCCCAGAGCGGGTAAAATCAGCATTCGCCGACTGTCATTTTGACGGCTTTTGCCTGCCCCTAGGAAGCCATGGCCAAGCGCGATTTCCTCGCGATCACTGACTTCACCCGGGACGAGATCCAGCGGCTCTTCGACCTGGCCAAGAAGATGAAGGCCCGGTCGTACCGGGACACCCCCCTCTCCGGAAAGACGCTGGCGATGATCTTCGCCAAGTCGTCCACCCGCACCCGGGTGTCCTTCGAGGTGGGGGCCTATCAGCTGGGAGGCCAGGCGCTGTTCCTCTCGAGCCGCGACATTCAGATCGGGCGCGGCGAGCCGATCCCCGATACCGCCCGCGTCCTGTCGCGCTACGTGGACGGGATCATGATCCGCACCTTCGACCATGGCGAGGCGGAGGAGCTGGCGCGCCACGCCACGATCCCCGTGATCAATGGACTCACCGATCTAACCCACCCGTGCCAGGTCCTGGCGGATGTCTTCACCGTCAAGGAGCACCTCGGCGGCTGGGAGGGGAAGCGAATCGCGTGGGTGGGGGATGGCAACAACATGGCGAACAGCTGGCTCGAGGCGGCCGAGGTGCTCGGGTTCGAGCTGCGCCTCGCCTGTCCCGAAGGATTCGAGCCGAACCGCGCCAAGTTCGAAGCTGCCCAGAAGCGCGCCAAAGTAACGGTCACGGAAGTTCCGGAAGAAGCAGTCGAGGGCGCGCACGTCGTGAACACAGACGTCTGGGCCTCGATGGGGCAGGAGGGGGAAGCCGACGCTCGGCGCAACGCCTTCAAGGGCTACACGGTGGACGTGGACCTGATGAAGATTGCAGACCCCAAAGCCATCTTCATGCACTGCCTCCCCGCGCACCGCGGCGAGGAGGTCACCGCTGACGTTATTGACGGACCGCAATCCCGGGTTTGGGACGAGGCCGAGAACCGGTTACACGTTCAAAAGGCACTGCTAGCGACCCTGCTAGGGTAGGGCACCCCGGGGCCATGCCCCGGGGTCAATGGAGACACGAAATGACCTTGAAACGCACCCCCCTGTACCAGATGCACGTCGAGCTCGGCGCCAAGATGGTCGAGTACGCCGGCTTCGAGATGCCGGTCACCTACCCGGCCGGCATCACCGCCGAGCACAAGGCCGTGCGCGAAGGCGTGGGCGTGTTCGACGTGTCGCACATGGGCGAATTCGAGATCACCGGACCGGACCGCAACGCCTTCGTGCAGCGCATCACCTGCAACGACGTCGGCGCTCTGGCGCCGGGACAGGCGCAGTACTCGGCGATCCTCACGGGCGAGGGGACGTTCGTGGACGACTGTCTGGTCTATCGCTTCGAGGACAAGCTGATGCTGGTCGTCAACGCCGCCAACCTGACGAAGGACTGGGACACCATCGTGGACCAGAAGGGCGGGGTCAACGTCCGGCTGCGCGACATCTCTGACGAGACGGCCCTCATCGCCGTGCAGGGGCCCAAGGCCGAAGCGCTGCTGGCGCCCCTCACGACCGTCGGCGTGGCGATGATCCCCTACTACCACTTCACGCAGGGCAAGGTGGCGGGTGTGCAGTGCTTTGTCTCGCGCACCGGCTACACCGGCGAGGACGGATTCGAGCTGTACCTCCGGGCCGACGATGCGGAGACGTTGTGGCATTCGCTCGTGGGTGCCGGGCGAGGGGACCCGTGCGGGCTCGGCGCCCGCGACACGCTGCGCCTCGAGGCGGGGCTGCCGCTCTACGGCAACGACATCGACGATACCGTCACGCCCTACGAGGCGGGCCTGAGCTTCATCGTGAAGCTCGACAAGGGCGCGCCGTTCACGGGGCTCGACGCGCTCAAGCGCCAGAAGCTCGAAGGCATCAAGCGGCGGCTCGTCGGGTTCAAGGTGCAGGAGCCGAAGGCTGTGGCGCGCCACGGTTTCCCGGTGTTCTTGGACGGCCGCCAGGTGGACGTCGTGCGCAGCGGTACCGTGACGCCGACTGCCAACGCCGCGATCGGCACGACCTACCTCCCGATCGACCAAGCGAAGCCGGGAACGAAGTTCGAGATCGACGTGCGGGGGAAGCGAGTGGCCGCGGAGGCCGTGCGGATGCCGTTCGTGCCGAATCGCACCAAGAAATAGCGTGCGCATCGGCATCCTGACGATCTCGGACCTGGGCGCCGTGGGGCAGCGCGCCGACACGTCCGGCGACGCGATCATGGATTGGGCGGGGGCGCGCGGCTACGAGGTCGTGGTGCGCAGCGCCGTCGCCGACGAGACCGACCGCATCGCGGGCAAGCTGGCCCGCTGGGCCGACTCGGGGGAGGTGGACGTGGTGCTCACGACCGGCGGCACGGGCCTGACGCAGCGCGACGTCACCCCCGAGGCGACTGTGGCGATCCTGGAGCGCGAAGCGCCCGGTATCGCGGAAGCTCTTCGCGCCGGCGCCGCGGGGCGCTTCCCACGGGCGTGGCTCTCCCGCGGCAGGGCAGGGACGAGGGGTAAGACGCTGATCGTGAACCTCCCGGGCTCGACCGGTGGAGTGACGGACGGATTGGCAGTGTTGGAGGAGTTCCTGGACCACGCGGTGGATCTAGTGACCGGAACGAATACGAAGCATGCCTGACCGCATCCTCGTCACCACCGACGATCTGGAGCATGCCGTCCGCATCAACGCGCAGCTCGAGGCGGCGGGCTTCGATACCGCGATGGTCTCGTCGTTCGACGACGTACGCCAGGCCGTGCGGGGCCGCGCGCTCCCCCCTGACTGCATCATCCTGACCGGTGGGCTGCACGAGACGCCCGCCCAGCAGCTCCTCGCCTCGGCGCGCGACCACGCCATCTCGACGCTCGGCCTGGTCGAGTCCACGGAGCAGGACCCCAAGGGACTGGCGCGCGAGCTGGGCCTCACCGCCTGGCTCGCGAAGCCCGCCGACCCACAGGAAGTCGTGAACACCACGCGCCGCCTGATCGAGCGGCGCAAGCTGCAGCAGCGCACCGGCATCCTGGGCGAGTCGGCGCCGATACAAGAGGTGCTCGTCAAGATCGAGCAGATGGCCCCCGTCACCTCGACCGTGCTGATCGAGGGCGAGTCGGGTACCGGCAAGGAACTCGTTGCCAAGGGGATCCACGACCTCTCGCCGCGCCGCGCCAAGCCGTTCATCGCGGTGAACTGCGCCGCGCTTCCCGAGACGCTGCTCGAGAGCGAGCTGTTCGGGCACGAGAAAGGGTCGTTCACGGGAGCGGCCGAGCGGCGC
>Ga0137418_10005846_pt1 | contig 11299 bp, 7 predicted proteins | sample CZODoug3_1_2_16f_FD_122242 | JGI IMG/M metagenome (GOLD analysis project Ga0137418, IMG submission 122242) | Vadose zone soil fungal communities from Angelo Coast Range Reserve, California, USA - CZODoug3_1_2_16fungal (Hybrid Assembly) | ecosystem: Environmental > Terrestrial > Soil > Vadose... | reverse complement strand
TGGAAACCAAACGGTCGTGTACGTCGCAGACCCGTCGCAGCCTGGCAGGTTCGTCGAACGCGAGGTTCGCCTGGGCGCGCGAACAGGAAACGACGTCGCCGTGCTCAGCGGCGTGAAGCCAGGCGATAGGGTCGTGACGGAAGGAAGTTTCGCGGTGCGCGCGGAGCGCGACCGACTGGGTTTGCGGCCCACTCAGGCTCGAGCCGCGGCGAACGCATCGGCCGGAGCGAGCCAATCTGCCGCGCACGAACCGCAGGGCGGAAAGGTTCTCGTTACTGAAAAGGGTTACGAGCCCGCCAAGCTGACGCTCAGAGCGGGTGAGCCGGCGCGAATTACGTTCGTACGGACGACGGACAAGACCTGCGGTACGGAAGTCGTGTTTCCTTCATTGAACATTCGCCGCCCCTTGCCGCTCAACGAGCCGGTCGTCATCGAGTTCACGCCCAAGGCGTCCGGCGAGATCGGTTTCGTTTGCGGAATGAACATGCTTCGCGGAGCCGTCATCGTGCAGTGAAGCGGCCCATCGCTCGCAGCAGCTTTTCGCGCAGTGCCAGGCGGTAGGGGCCGAACTAGATTCATCAGCAAATTTGACCGATTTCCGTGGCACCGCAGGCCCAGTCCGGCCAGTTGCGGACATCGTCCAGTGCGGCTACTGCAACGACAAACGACTGCGGATCAATGACTTCTTCGAATAGCCAACACCACTGCCCGCGTAAGCGGTTGATTTTATTGACCTTACGGGCTGGCTCCTCCGGCTGGATTCGAACCAGCCGGGACTCGCTTGAATTCGGCTACGCTGTCGGCGATCGCGGCGCACGCCCGGGCGATCGAGGCGGTCCGCGTCAGCACGTCGTGTGCCCCCCTGAGCCGGGATTTGCCTTCCTTACCGGCGCTCCCGTTTCTCGTCCGGCGCGCCGGTGCCCGACGAGCCGACGAACAGCTTCTTCCCGTCCGGGAAGGTGATGTCGCGGCCGTTGGCGCGCAGCGAACCGTCCTTCGCCTGGAAGCCGTCGACGATGATCTTGATGCCCACGGGCAGCGAGTTCTTGCTCCAGCCGCGGCGGATCAGCGCGTTCGGCGCGCCACCTTCGACCGCCCACCGCTCCACCTTCCCCTCCGGGCCCGTGACGTCGATGTGGATCCAGGAGTGCGGGTTGGTCCACTCCACTTTGAAGACCGTGCCGTTGATCTTGACGGGCTTGTTCGCGTCGAACTCGGCCGCGAACGAGTGGTGAGCGATGGCCGGGGCGGCAGAAGCAACGAGCAGCGCGGCACCGGCGATGACGGTGAACAATTTCGTACGCACCGTGTCTCTCCCGTTCTTCTCTGGCGCTAGCGACGAAACAGTATGCCACTCCTCTAGCCTACTCAGGCTTCTTTTTCAGGCCGCCGTAGAGCAACTCCTCAGAGAATTCGACACACTTGTACTCGAGCAGCTGGGCGCTCGGCTCCCGCCGCCGGTAGAGCGGCATGCGGATCGTCCAGGGCCGGGCAAATGTCTTCGGATCCTCGAGCCGCGCCTCGTAGTTGATGTGGTTCCCGCCGGGCGCCAGGGAGTAGCGCTCGGTGACCGTCAGCGCATCGCTGTGGTGATTGCCGGCGCGGTCGAACCAGGACAGATCGTTGAAGCCATTCACCTCGATGGCAAGCGTGTCGCCGTCCCACCTGCCGTTCGACCACCCCATCCAGCTGTCCACCGGAGACTCGGTGTGGTTGGTCATGTGGACGGTGCGATTGGTGCTTGCGTACTCGTAAATGAAAAGGATGTCCTTCGCTCCCTGGACGATCTGGAACGGGTACGGCATATAGGTCGCCCGCGGTAACCCCGGCATGTAGCACTTGGCTTCCGGATCCGACGTGGGCCATCCGGCCTGGTTCTCCTGCCGCTTCTTCAAGCCCTCCGGCGTGTACGGGATCGTGCCGTTGTTGTCGACGATCACGCTCTGTCCCGCCGGAATCGCGAAGATGGCGCCGAGCTGCGAGAACGCGGTCGCCGACGCGGAGTGACTCTCGACGTTCCAGTTGGCGGTGTTGATGGCCTGCCAGACGCCATTCAGGTTCGGATGGCCGGCGATTCGATCGAGTCGTGCGGCTGGCGCCCTGCCACGGCCACGACCTTCCACCCCACTGCGCCCAGTCCGCGCGGTGGGGGCCCCGGCCTCCACCCCACCGCGCCCAGTCCGCGCGGTGGGGGCCCCGGCCTGGGCCGCCGCTGCCGCGCCGCCCTGACGAGAGGGCTGCTGCGCTGATAACGTCAGCGTCACTGCACCTCCCAGCACGATCGCTATGAATGCGTCCGCCAACCGGCTGCGCATGTACCGCCTCCCTTACCGTTTCAACGCCAACACGATGTACTGCCCCGGAAGTCCGCCATCGCCGCCGCGACCGGGCGCAAGTTCGGGTGCTGGCCCGCCAAAGCGTGCCCCGAACAGACCGGTGCCGGCGGCGACAGGAACAACAATGAACTGCCGGCCGTCGATCTCACAGGTCGCAGGCATCCCTTCCGACGCAGCGAGAAGCTCCATCGACCACACTTCTCGACCGTTGTCGCGATCATAGGCGCGGAACCGGCGGTCTGACCCGGTGGCGAAGAAGACCAGGCCGCCAGCGGTCACCAGCGGAGCACCGCGCGGGAAGTGAGAACCGGTGTTCGGTGGAATCCCCAGCTCGGGCGGGCCGAGGACGGTGCCCGTCGGAATCCGCCATTTGATTTCTCCCGTGTTCAGGTCATACGCGGTCATCTCCGACCAGGGCGGCCCGACGGCGCTCATGCTCAGGCTGTTCTGATTCATGAACTCGTACGGAGACGGAAGCCGCGGCGGTCCGCTTTTCGTGAGCAGCTCCTCGGCCTGCGCGATCATCTGTGCCTTCTGTCCCGGCGTCACGATCGGGCCCGCCCTTCCGCCGCGTCCGCCTTGACCTGGCAGCGTCAGTCGATCGACCGTCGGCAGCGCCTTGGCCACCACATACATCTCCCCGCGAGTGGGATCGACTGCGGAGGTCGCGAAGTTCGCCCCGCCGTTGTGGCCCGGCATGGAGATGCTGCCCTCGAAGCTGGGCGGCGTGAATAGACCGTCGTTGCGAAGACTCCTGAAGCGCTGACCGAGCGCCTCTCGCTCCGCCGCCGGCAGATACGGATTGATGTCTTTGTCGGTGAACGTCTGGCGAGCGAACGGCGCCGGCTTCGTCGGGAACGGCTGCGTCGGCGACGAATGCTCTCCAGGCACGTCGGACCGCGGCACCGACCGTTCCTCGATCTGCCAGATCGGGCGTCCGGTCTCGCGCTCGAATACGAACAGGAAGCCCTGCTTCGTCGCCTGCGCGACGACGTCGATATTGCGGCCGTTCTGGCGGATCGTCAGCAGCTTCGGCGCCTGGGGCAAGTCGTAGTCCCACAGATCGTGATGCACCAGCTGGTAGTGCCAGATGCGTTTGCCGGTACGCGCGTCGAGCGCCACGAGCGAGTTGCCGAACAGGTTGTTGCCCGGACGATCGCCGCCGTAGAAATCGAAGCGCGGGCTGCCGAAGCTGATGAACGCGATGCCCCGCCGCTCGTCGACGGTGGACTCGCTCCAGTTGTGGACGCCGCCGGACTTCTTGTAGGCCTCTGGCGGCCACGTGTCGTACCCGAACTCGCCGGGATGCGGGATGCTGTGGAAGACCCACTGAATCCTGCCGGTGCGCACGTCATACGCCTGCACGTCGGCAGGCGTGGCGTCGTAGCTCGCCCCCTGCGCCGGCAGCGACACGATCATCGTACCTTCGAAGATGCGGCCCGGGTTGCCCGTGTGCAGCGGCTGCACCGCCTGCCGGTGGAGCGCGATCCGCAGATCCACGCGGCCGTTGTCGCCGAAGCCGGCAATCAGATCGCCGCTCTGCGCGTTGATGGCCGTGAGGTAGCCGCCTGCGATGAACAGCAGCCGGCGATCCGCGCGATCGGGACTCTCCCAATAGTTCATCCCGCGCGCGCCCATCGGTCCCTGCGTCTGTCTGCGCCAGATCTCCTTGCCGGTCGCGGCGTCCACAGCCACCAGCGTGCTGCCCGACGCCTGCAGATACATCACGCGTCCGACGACGAGCGGGTTGAAGATGACCGTGCCGGTGACGGGGAACGTCCAGACCACCTCGAGTTGGGACACGTTTGACTTGTTGATCTGGTCGAGCGCCGAGTACTGCGATGAATGGGCGCCGCCGCCGTAGGCGGTCCAGGTTGTGTAGGGCCTGGTGCCGCTCGTGCCGTTCGTTGACGCGGATCTGCCCGGTCGCGCCTGGCCCCCAACGCCGGTGGCGGCGAACAGGCTCAATGCCAGCACGACGAAACGCCCCAGTCTGTTCATGAGGGACCGCATCTTACTCCGGGGACATGTAAGACGTGGACGTCGCGGTCTGGTCCGAGTTACCTTAACAGCCCGTTCCTCTTGGAGTGACTATGCGCCGAATCACGCAGACGCTGCTCATCGCACTGCTCGGTGCGGCGGCGGCTCCGGTTTTCGTCATGACCCCGCAGGGCCAGTCGATTCTCGGGCCGCCAAGCGAGGCCAACCACTTCATCGCGACTCCGAAAGGCTGGGTCCACCCGAAGACGCCGTGGGGTGAACCCGACATCCAGGCGAACCTGAACATGATGCAGGCCGCCGGCATCCCGCTGGAACGGTGTGCCAACGCCACCCGATTCGGCGGGCCGCCCTGCGACATGAACAAGGCGTTCTGGACAGAAGCGGAGTTCAAGCAGCGCGTCGACGCCGCCTCCGGCCGCGGGGACCCCGGCCGGCAGCTGATCGAGAAGGGCGAGTACGGCAGGGCGCTCCTCTCGGGCGTCACCGACCCGAGCACACCGCAGCGGCAGACCACCCTCATCGTCGACCCGCCGAACGGCGTGATGCCGGCTCTGACTCCGGAAGGAAAGCGCCGCGCGCTCGCAATGCGCAGCGGCTGGTCGCTGCCCGGCGAGTCGCCGGCCTACGACTCGGTCACGGACTTCGACAGCTGGGACCGTTGCATCACGCGCGGTATGCCCTCGTCGATGATGCCGTATCGCTACAACGGCGGGTTCAGGATCTGGCAGGCGCCGGGCGTCGTCGTGTTCGACCTCGAGATGATCCATGACACGCGCGTCATCTTCACGGACGGCCGGCCGCCGCTGCCGTCGGCGCACAAGCAGTACATGGGCGAATCGCGCGGCCGCTGGGAGGGCAACGCCCTCGTCGTCGAGACGACCAACTACAAGGGCGGCCTCGCGCCGATCATCAACCTCGCCGTCGTCGGGTCGCCGCCGGGAAACCGCTTCCCGCAAAGCGACCAGATGAAGACGACAGAGCGGGTGACCCGACTGAACAAGGAGATGTGGCTCTACGAGATCAAGACGGAGGATCCGGTCATCCTCACGCGCCCGTTCACGGTCCGCTACCCGATGCGCCACGATCCGAATTACGAGTGGTGGGAGTACGCCTGCCATGAGGGGAACACGATCGCTCCGAACTACATCACGACGTCACGCTTCGAGCGTGCGAATCCGAAGCCGGAAGCGGCTACTCCGATTCAAGTGAGTGCGGACATGGCCAACGCGCTCGCCGGACGCTGGGTCGGGCGCCCGCGCATCGCCACCATCGACTACGACATCGAACTGGAGTTCACGAAAAACGCGGATGGCGCCGTCGTGGGCACACTGATCGGCACGACTCTGCCGAAGGAAGAAAAGATCGACAGGCCGCTCAGGCGCTTCACGGTGAAAGATCGTGTGATGAACTGGGAGTTCCCCAACACGCAGTCGTGGAACTATGCGGGCGAGCTCTCGGCCGACGGCAGGACCATCACCGGTGTGACGAGCAGCATCCAGGGCGGTGCGCGGCTGGAGTTCAGGAAGCGGTAGACGTTCATCGCAACCGTATCGCGGACCACGAAACACGGAGGTGAGATGTCATGCGAACCACGTGGCGTCTGCTGTGTGCGGCAATGATGATGGGGGTCGCGCTTCCCGGCGCCGGCTCCGCCCAGTGGCTGGAGTACCCCACCCCCGGCGTGCCTCGTACCGCCGATGGCAAGCCGAATCTGTCGGCGCCGGCGCCGCGGACCGCTGACGGAAGGCCCGACCTGAGTGGCATGTGGGGCTGGGAAACGCGCGCGAACTGCGGCGCGCACTGCAACGATCTCCAGATCTCACGGGAGTTCATAAACATCGCGGCCACTCTGAAAGGTGGCTTGCCCTACAGGCCTGGCGTGGCGGAACTGGTCAAGCGGCGAACGGCCGCACAGGACGAAGACCCCAACGCTCACTGCATGCCGCGTGGCGCGCCGAGGATCTGGACCGACGACTATTACAAGCGGATCCTCCAGGTGTCCGACCGCGTGATCATCCTGACCGAGCGCAACATGCAGTATCGCCAGATCTTCACCGATGGACGACCGCTTCCCAAGGATCAGAATCCGACGTGGAACGGCTACTCGACGGCAGCGTGGCAAGGAGACGCGCTGGTGGTGCAGACCTCTGGTTTCAAGGACGACCTGTGGCTGGACGCTTCCGGCAACCCGCTGACGGGCACGGGAAGGCTGACCGAGCGGATCCGCAGGCCGAACTTTGGGACGCTCGAAGTCGAGATGATGATCGATGACCCGGCATCCTACTCGGCGCCATGGACGGTGACGCTGAAGCAGCCGCTCGCGCTCGACAGCGAGCTGCTGGACTACTACTGTCTGGAGAACGAGAAGGACCTCGTGCACATGATCAAGAAGTGACCGATCGGGCAGAGCGCTTCAGCGCTTTCCCAACTCCTGAAACGCCACGTTCACGTTGATCACCGCGCGCGACAAAGGCGTGCCGCCGTACTCCATCTCCGTCAGCAGTTCCTCTCTCGTGAAGACGGGGAATTTCGGTTTCAGATCGGCTGCGATCTCCTCCGCGGTCTTCTTCCCCATGCCGGCTTTCGCGGCATCGACCAACGTTCGATTGAACTGCACGTAGTCGCGGAATCCCTCCCAGGTGTTGACGTCGCCGTGGCCTTCGATCACCGTGTCGACGTTCGGGATTCCTTTCGCGGCCTTCTCGAGTGTACCGGGCAGCGCCAGCACGCTGCCGCCCGCCATCGGATCGATGAGCGGCGCCATCTTCCACGCGAAGACGTCTCCGGCGGCCATCGCGCGACGGGCGGGAAAGACGATGAACGCGTCGCCATCGGTGTGGCCGGCCCCGAAGTAATAGAGCTCGATCCGATCGTCGCCGCTCCCGAGCGTCATCCGGTCGGTGAACGTCCGGTCCGGCATCGCCACCGGGTTCGACGCCACCCGCGGGTTGGCCGCCATCCACTTCCGCGTGTTCTCGTGTACGACCACCTCGACCGACGCCGGGAAGTAATCGTTGCTGCCGATGTGATCCGGGTGCGAATGCGTGTTGATGATCATCGACACCGGCTTGTCGGTGACGGTGCGCACCTGGTTCAGGATCGCCTCGCCGTTGTTCGGGAGCTTGGTATCGACGAGCACGACGCCGCCTTGCGTCACGAACACCGTCGTGTTTCCGCCGGCACCGGGAATCACGTAGAGGTTGTCGCGGACCTTCTTGATCGTGCCGGTCGGCGGAATACGCGGGCGCTGTTGCTGCGCCGCGGCGCCGGCCACGGCCAGACCCACCACGACGATCGCTGAAAGAAGTCTTCTGCGTGCCATCAGACGTGGGGACGTATGAACGCCTCGTGGGCCTCCCGGAACCAACGGACGTGCATTATACGATCGGGAAAGGCTGACGGGCGGCGAACTCGAACACCCAGAACGAAGGCCCGAAGCCCGGGGACTCAACTGCTGCGCGAAGCGCTCCCGTGGGACGCGTGACCGGCGGGACGCCCGCTGGACGGCCGGCGCAGCCACGGCGGACGATCCGGCGAAAAACCGGCTGAACGCCTCGAGAGGGCGGCGGCGCAGTCTCTTCGTTTGCAAGGCTGCCTGGCGGATAATGACTCCGGCGAGGTAGAGGTAATAGCCATCCCTTCGCCAAGGAGGTGCTGATGGAAACCCGGCGATTCGTGCTCAATGCAGCTGCCGCCCTGGCTGCCATTCTCCTTGAAGTCCCACTCGCGCCAGTTCTCGCCCACGCTCAGACGCCGCCGTCAGCGTTGACCGGGCAGGTGACTTCCGCTGAGGAAGGTTCGATGGAAGGGGTGGTGATCAGCGCCAGGGAGGACGGCTCGACAGTCAGCATCAGCGTTGTCACCAACGCTCAAGGTCGCTTCGCCTTCCCTGCCGAGAGACTCGAATCTGGACATTACACATTGAAGGCGCGCGCCGCCGGCTATGAGCTCGACGGAGTCAAGGATGCGACCGTCGCGGCAGGTCAGGAAACCAGAGTCGAGATCAAGCTGAGGAAGGTGAAGAACCTCTCCGCTCACCTCACCAATGCCGAATGGCTCATGAGCATGCCAGGCACGGACGCGCAGAAACGATTTCTGCTCAACTGCACGGGCTGCCACACGCTCGAGCGCATCATGAAGTCGACGCACGACGCCGACAGCTTCGTGGAAGTCATCCAACGAATGAGCCTGTACTATCCCGGCAGCACGCCGTTGAAACCCCAGCGCCTCGCCGGCACTGCAACTCGCGATGTCGAGCGCGGTGGTAACGGCAGGAAGACCGCGGAATGGCTCGCAAGCATCAATCTGAACCAGGGGGCGACGTGGACGTTCCCGCTCAAGACCGAGCCGCGGCTCACGGGCAAATCCACTCATGTGATCATCACAGAATACGACCTGCCGAATCCGTTGATCCAGCCGCATGACGTGATGCTCGATCGCGAGGGCAGCGTGTGGTACTCGGACTTCGGTCAGATGTTTCTCGGCAAGATGGACCCGAAGACCGGCAAGGTGACGCAGTATCCGATTCCGGTCGTCAAACCCGGATCGCCGGAAGGCACGCTCGACCTCGAATTCGACAAGGACGACAATCCGTGGGTCGGCGTGATGTACCAGAGCGCCATTGCGAAGTTCGACAGGAAGACCCAGAAGTTCCAGATGTGGACGACGCCCAAGGAATGGGATACGGACGGCGGCCAACTCGGTCATCTTGCAATCGAAGGCACCAATATCGACAGCAAGGTCTGGATCAAGAACTCCGACGTGGGCAACATCTACCGGCTCGATCTCGTCACCAACAAGATGGAGAACCTGGGCAACTTCAAGGATCCGAGGACCGGTAAACGCATCGGGACCTATGGGATTCACTCGGACGCGCAGAACAATGCCTATCTGCTCGACTTTTCGGCCGGCAACATCGTCAAGATCGACGCCAGGACCAGGAATGCAACTGTCTACCCGACTCCGACTCCTGACTCACGCCCGCGGCGCGGTCGCGTCGATCGCGAGGGCCGGTTGTGGTTTGGCGAATACCAGGGCAACGCCATCGGCATGTTCGATCCCAAGACCGAACGCATGACGGAGTGGAAGGTGCCCACGCCGTGGAGCGCGCCGTACGACGCCGTGCTCGACCGCAACGGCGAGGCGTGGACCGGGTCCATGCTGACCGACCGTGTGGCCCGCCTCGACATCAAGAGCGGGCAGTACACGGAATACATGCTGCCGCGCCCGACCAACATCCGCCGCGTCTATGTCGACGATTCGAAGAATCCCGGCGCGCTTTGGGTCGGCAGCAATCACGGTGCATCGATCGTCAAGGTGGAACCGTTCGACTAGGCGGAAGCTGCAGCCGACCCCAAAATCGGGGTCGGCTACCTGATCTGCGTGCCGTCAGCTTGAACGCCGCCGGCGTCGATATCAGCGCCGGCCGGCACGTCCTCGCCGCTACCAGGGGGCGCGACCCGGAAAGACCACACCGTCCGGTCCAACATTCCTCTATACTCCCAGCGACTCGTATACCTCCGGTCACCGTTCAACAGAGTGGAGGCATCATGCGCAGACACACAGTTCTGGCTCTCGGCCTGGCCACGGCGATGGCGCCGGCGTGCAGCCAACCGGCGGGAACGCTGGGGGCGGCGGCCGAGGCGCTCAAAGCGACCGATACCAAGTCGATCGAGTACGCCGGCACGGGAAAATGGTTTCAGTTCGGGCAGGCGCCGAACGCCACACTGCCCTGGCCGCAGTTCGACGTGACCGCCTACACGGCGGCGGTCAACTTCGAGGCGCCATCCGCGCGCGTCCAGATGACGCGGAAACAGACCGTCGATCCCGCACGCGTCCGCCCTGCGGCTGTCGAACAGCGGCCAGACCAGTACGTCAACGGCACGTCCGCCTGGAACATGGCGGCTCCCGCGGGCGCGGCCGCCGACGCCCCTCTCGCACCGGCGCCCCAGCCGGCGGCCGTCGAAGAACGCACCATGGAAATCTGGTCCACGCCCCAGGGTTTTATCAGGGCGGGGATAGCGAACAACGCCACGTCGACGGCTGCCAACGGCGGATCTGAAGTGACGTTCGTGGTGGGAAAAAACAAGTACGTCGGGACCATCAACGCGCAGAACCAGGTGGCGCGCGTGCAGACCTGGATCGATCAACCGATCGTGGGCGACATGCTCGTAGAAACCACCTACAGCGGGTATAAGGACTTCGGCGGCGTCATGTTCCCCTCGCATATCGTCCAGAAGCAGGACGGCTTTCCCTCGCTCGATCTGACGATTTCCTCTGTGACGGCGAATCCTGCGGTCGACATCACGGTGCCGGACAACGTGCGGGGTGCGCAGCCTCCCCCGGTCCGCGTCGAATCGGCGAAGCTCGCCGACGGGGTCTACTACCTGACCGGCGGCACGCACCACAGTTTGGTGGTGGAGATGAAGGACCACATCGTGCTGGTCGACACGCCGAACGACGCGCCGCGGGCGCTGGCGGTGATCGCGAAGACGAAGGAAGTCGTCCCGAACAAGCCGATCCGCTACGTCGTCACCAGCCACCATCACTGGGATCACCTCGGTGGCATCCGTTCGGCGATCGATGAAGGCGCCACCATCGTCACGCATCAGACCAACAAGGCCTTTCTCGAGCGGGTGGCGAAGACGCCGCACACGCTCAATCCTGACAGGCTCTCGACGTCGAAGAAGGCCGTGAAGATCCAGACGGTTGGTGACATGGCGAAGCTCACCGACGGTACGCGGACGATAGAGCTGTACAACTTGACGGGCTACGAGCACACTCGCGATATGCTCGTGGTGTACTTGCCAAAGGAGAAGATCCTGGCCGAGCCGGACGCGTTCACGCCGCCGGCGACCCCGACCACTCCGCTCGCCACTTCGGCGGTTCCGTACGCGGCCGCGTTGTACGACAACATCCAGCGGCGGAAGCTCGACGTGAAGACGATCGCACCGTTTCACGGA
>Ga0137418_10005845_pt1 | contig 11301 bp, 13 predicted proteins | sample CZODoug3_1_2_16f_FD_122242 | JGI IMG/M metagenome (GOLD analysis project Ga0137418, IMG submission 122242) | Vadose zone soil fungal communities from Angelo Coast Range Reserve, California, USA - CZODoug3_1_2_16fungal (Hybrid Assembly) | ecosystem: Environmental > Terrestrial > Soil > Vadose... | reverse complement strand
CCGTTGGCGCCTCGTGTCCATCCCGAACTGCGGCTAGCACTGGCGCAGGGACGCTAATTCCAGCGATGGCCGGGTAGAGCGCAGGGCGAGCGCCGACGCACACAGCGCGAGCGCCGTCGAGAGCGGCGAAGGCCACACCTAACACCTCCAGCGCACCGCCCAGGAACAGACCCTCAAGATGCGGTCAACGCCCCACGGTTGGGGTTTGAGGAGGACGGGCCGTGTCGAGAGGAACACCGAAGATGGGTCCGCTACTGCGGCGCGAGGTCTCACTCGCCGCACTGGTGGACGAGAGGACGCTGGCCCGCGCGCTGCGCGGTGATCCAGTGAGGCCGTCGGTGCATGAGCGCATCCGCCGAGCCCTGGAATCGCGCGGCATCGCGAATCTGATCTCCAACGAGACGGCGCGATGAAACCTGCACAGTCAAGATCGATCGAGATGGTTAGCACACCGTTCCGGTCCGCCGCGTCAGCGGTTTTGGCGCGCTCTAGATCCGCAGGGCGCGCCGACCAGCAGTAGTGCCGCTCGCGTTCCGGTGTTCTTGTGGCATGCTTCCTAGTCGGTCGCGAACCGACGCGGATGAGGGCCATGACTGCGAAAGCGAACGATGGCGGGAAGCTCTACGTCTGGACCTACCTGGAAAGCACCAAGTCGTACGCCGGTTGGCACCTCAATGCCGATCGCGTCGCGTGCGCGCGCCTCTCAGAGGTGATTGAAGGGCTGTCAGCAGGATCGCTGAGGGCGCCGCAGGTGTTTCCCGTGTCTCCTGTGACAGCGGCAGTATTGGCCGTACCGAACAACCGTCGTGCGAAGGCGCGATCCCCGAGGGAGCTGCGTCTCTTGACCGATCCAGATCCGCGACGGTTCTCGTTGGAGGAGCGCGACGACGTGCTCACCATCTCAGCGGGCAGTGAACGTCTTGAAGAACTTCGCAAGAGCATCGTGGGCATCACTCAGAACAAGGGCGACTTCGCAATGACCGCGGACGGGAAGCGACGCCCCCCGGATCACAGGTTGTGGTTCTGGTGGTAGCGATCAAGTGGTCCGCTTCTTCTTGAGATACGCGACGAGGTCGGCTGGTGCGATGCGCACTGCGTGACTGACGCGCAGGTGCGCGAGCTCGCCCGCCTCGCAGAGGCGATAGATGGTCGTGGTGCTCACATGCAGGAGTTGGGCGACTTGGCGAACAGAAAGCAACGTCTCCCGAGACCCCTTGGCGGAAAAATGCTTTGAGCTCAAACATTGGACCCAATTTGGACCCAGCCGTGGGAAAAATGATGCCAAATCGTGCCGAAGGTCGGAGCTCCTCGGCTTCGTCATCTCCAATGATTGCGAGGACTTGATAAGGTTAGTGTAGGTCTGCCGACTACCTTGGGCCGATTCACACGGCAGGGGTCGCAGGTTCGAATCCTGCAGCGCCCACCAGAAAAATCCAGATTCACATCGTTTTCCTCGTTGGGCGTGCCTAACCATGATGAGGGGGGTTGGCCCACAGGCCACGCGTGGGCCAGCCGCCGCCGGTTCGCGGGCGTAGCCCGAAGGACGGCTATGCCGTAGCCGTCGGTCGCCGTCGACTTCGGTTGGACCCACCTCATCGAGTCACTGGATCGTCCAAGCGACCGTCGCGGTGCGATTGAGGCCAGCGCTGTACCCTGTAACGGTCAAGTAGTACGTGCCAGCCGCCGCGGTTCCTGGCTGGAGAGTAAGCGTCGTCTCGCTGCCGTTGCCGGCGACGTTGGTGGGGCTAAAGCTAGCGCTCGCGCCGGCCGGCGTCCCCGACGCCGCCAGGCTTACGGTGCTGGAGAACCCGTTAAAAGGAGAAACCGTAATCTTCGAAGTTGCCGCCGCTCCGGCGTTCGAGGTGACGGACGCCGGATTCGCCGTGATCGAGAAATCCGGACCGCAAGGCTCATAGAGGCAGACGGCGGGTCCACAGTTGCCACCGAAAAGCGAAAAGAAGAGCCAAAATACGATTGCGAAACCGGCAACGCTCCTCATGCGGGAACGATATGCTTGCTCGTCCCCCAAGGGCAACCGAGGCGGCCCGTGCTGGCGCCGCCCCGTGTCGGACTGCTCTGCTAGGCTTGCGGCTGCGGTCTGGGAAACTCGATCACGTTGCTGCGCTCGAGGCGCTAGCAGCGAGCAAGAAGCGCCCTAAGAGCGTGCGATTCGATGTAAAGGCTGCGGGCTGAGCTCAACGTTCCCTCCTTCGTCGAGCGACGGAGATTGGTTTCAAGAATGGGTGTCACGGACCGGGAACTCGATCGCGTGCGTGAGGATCGCGTCGTCCGCGTACCTGCGCTACTACAACCGCAAGCGGCCGCACGCCGGGTGCGGCGCGCTCACTCCGATGAAGAAGCTGGAGCGCACTGCGTGAACAACCTCATGAGAAACGACAGTTCCAAACGCTGCTCGCACTTCGTGCATGCGAAAGTGAGGATGGGCGTGCCTGCGCGACCTCGAGAACGCCACCGCGGAGGACATGGGCAAGGCCGAGCGGGCTAAGCTCATCCTTTACGGTGCTCAGATTCTTGGGAAGCTGATCGAGGGCACGGACATCGAGGACCGCCTGCGCGAGCTCGAGCGAGACAGGGAGCGCTAGGAGGGCAGGCGAGACGAAGTAATAAGACCTTCATCTGGAGTAGCCATCGCATCCGCGGCGCTGCCCGCAGCCATTCGGGCTTCCGCCTTAAGGGGGATCCAATGCGCGCTCCGTCCTGCTTCGCGATTTTGGTCCTGTCGCTTTCGTTTGCGTCGCGCGGCGACCAGATGGGTCGGGCTAGGGATGTCACGCCCGACCCGGGGTTGTTCTTCACCAATAGCAGCGAGGGCGTCGCCCTTGCGGGGGGAAACAGCGTACTCGCCACCTCGGGAAGGCCGGGCTTCCACCGAACCGACAGCCTCGGCGAACCTTGGCAGCGGGCGATGAACGGATTCGTCGACTCCGCGGGCCTCGAGCCGTTCGCAAGCGGCTTCTGCCAGGCGGGGTCGGCTCCTTCGACCGTGTACAGCTTCAGCAACCTGGCTCTCGGCCGGCCCGTCTTCCGCACCGACGATCTGGGCAAGAGCTGGCGGTCCACGGGAGCGATCGGCCCATTAGTGTTGCCCCTCGACTGCGCGGTGGACCCCTCGAATCGAGCATCGCTGTACGTGCTCGCAGTCGATTTCGCGACGTTCACCGTGTCGCTGTTCAGATCGACCGATGGCGCCCGGACCTGGGCGCCCCTTCCAGGATTGCCGCCTTTGGACGGACCGCAGCTCGTACGAGTCTCCCCGACCAACCCGCAAACCCTGTACGTCGGCAACGTCACCGGGGACTCGAACGATGGCATCTACGTCTCCCACGACGGCGGCGCCAGCTTTAAGCGGCTGCCGGCCTCGCCCCAGTTCCCCGCGCGGCTCGCCGCCCATCCGACGCGCGACGGGACGCTGTTCGTGGCCAGCTTCGACGGGTCGCTCTTCCGGTCTACCGACGGCGGCGCGACCTTCGCGCAAGCGGGTCCCGTGAACTCCAAAGCTTTCGACAACCCCAGCTTCGTTGCGTTCGACGCGAGCGATGCCTCCACGGTCTACGTCGCGGCGGGCCCTGCGGGGCTCTACCGCTCGCGCGATTCCGGCGTCACGTTCGCGCATGTGGCGCCCACTCCAGACCAGGTGGGCCCGTCCGGCGTGCTGGTCGTCGGCGTGGCTCCGTCGCGCAACCAGCGGACACATGTCTACGTGAGCACCGACCGCGGACCGTACCGTTCCGACGACGGCGCCAAAAGCTTCACGTCCATCAGCGACAGCTACCGCGGCGCTCCCGTCAACGACCTCGCCATCGACGCTCAAGGCAGGCTGATGGTCGCGGCATTGCACACCGTGGCCGTGTACCGTGCCCGGAGTGCCGGCCATCCGGGCTCGTACGAGAGTTTCGGCGCGAAGCTCACCACCACGCAGACTGATTTCGCCGGCGAGTGGTCCGGAAGCTCCGTCGCACCCTCTTCGGTGGATGCGAACGCCGCGGTCGTCTCGACGTTTACGAACGGCGTGTTCACGACGACGGACGGCGGCCGGACCTGGACGCGGGCCACCCTCGCGCCGGCGGTCGAGGAGAATTTCGGTAGCTTCATCCGAGTGAGGTTCGCGCCAGGAAGCGCGAGCCGCGTCTATCTGATCGAGCACCGCTTTGGTCTCTACCGATCCAACGATGCCGGTCTGTCCTTCCGACAGCTCTTCGACGAACGGCTGGGCGGCATCGCTGTCGACCCCAACAACCCCGACGTCATCTATCTCGGCGCATTCGACACCGGAAACGGCCTCTTCAAGTCCGTCAATGGCGGGAATACCGTTCGCAGCCTCGGCGTGCCTGGCAACTTCTCCACGCTCGCCATCGATCCGCGTCACACCCGGACGATCTACGCGGGCAATACCGACGGAGGCGTGTTGCGCTCGCTCAACGGCGGCGCCACCTGGGCGCCCGCGAGCACTGGCTTGCCGCCATCGGGCGAAGTGCTGGCGGTCGCAGTCGATCCGCAGATCCCGGCGCGCGTGTACGCCTGGGTGAGGGGCGGGGGCCTCTTCGTCAGCGCCGACGGCGGCGGAAGGTGGACGGCTGCGGACACCGGGGAGGCCCTGCGCAGGTCGGGCGTCGAGGCGGGCCGCGCAGCGATGGTCGTGGACCAAGTGGTGCCGGGCCGTGTCTACATCGGCAACATCGGCGTGGTCCAGATCGACACGCTGGAGGAGGGCGGCAACAACTGACCGCCTTAGGGGGATCACCATGACTGAGAGGAAATCGTGGCTGAGTCGCGTTCTGCGGCTATCCGTTCTCCCCGTTGCAGCAGCCCTGTTGCTCTCGGGCTGCGGCGGAACTGAGGGGGAAGTGGGGGCCAGCGAGCAGGCGGTGGCGGCAGCAACGGCCGGGGCCTCGCGGTCCTTCACTTGTACCCAGACCTCCTCCAGCCGCGGCACCTACAGGCAGGCGGTGAGCGGTACCCTCGACGCGGCCAACGTCCCGCACGGCGTGGTCGTCACCCGGGTGCGGAGCGGCGCGGTAGAAATCTCGTCGGCAAACCCGACGCTAATTGCCAGCTATGACGGTGGGTACTGGAAGAGGACCTACGGCCTCGACTCCTGGTACCTCGGCGCGGCGGGAACCAATCCGAACTTCTACTACTTCAACATGCCGCCCTCACCGGGCGCGACCTTCACCGCCATGCTGAAGACCGATTTCGGCACCAACGCCAAGTACGGGAGCTGGCAACACTGGATGGCCTGCACGGCGCAGTAGATCCACCTCCTCAGCATCGCAATCTGTGCGCAGGTACTCCACCTAGCGCGCGGCTCACGCTGCAGCGGTCGGCGGCGTTCGCTCGAGCTGCGCCAGGTCCGTGAGCGAAACGACGGCAGCAACAGGACGGCCGCACACGGTGAGCACCGTTCTCTGGCCGGCGCAATGGGCCCGGGCGATGGCGCCTCTCAATGCCCCGCGAACTGCCTGATTGGTTACCTCATTCATTGCGCGGTCTCCGTGTCTCGCTGCGTTCACGCCAACTGACGTGACGCGAACGGCGCATCACGGGCAGTCTGCGTTCCTACGTGCCCGCATTGTTCCTGCCGGTCGAAATATAGGGGGTTCAGGCTGCGAGAAGTCCCATTCTCATAACCTCGGCCGGCTTGAGACTCGGGCTGGTAGGGCGCGATTCGCGCACCCAACGAGCACGGCCTTGCCGAGTTACAGCGGCGGTGCTTGGATCCGGCAGGGGAGGGGCTCTGATGCGAATTGCAACGGCAGCATTGGCGTTCGCAGCAGCCTCCTGTGCGACGGCGCCGCAAGGGAAACACTTCATTCAGCGGCAAGCGCTGGCGCAGATCGTACCAGCCGAGCGCGATCAGCTGTTCGCGCGAGCGCTCAGCACACTTCAGCGGCGGGGTTGGATCATCGCGGTTTCTGATCGCGCCGGCGGCCTTCTCACGACGCAGGAGATGGCCGCGGGCGCAAAGTCATGCGGAACAATCACCTGTGAATCGAGCAGTACCTTGCAGGTGGCGATCACAGAGACCGTGCTTTCGGTGAATCTTCACCGTGAGCTCATCAACCCCGACACGGGTACGAGGTTCGCCCCGACTCTCGAGCAGGACGTCGTACCGATCGAGGCAGAGCAGAAGGCAATACTCGACGAAATCCTTTCGGGCACGCGAGCAGGTCCGGTACCCGGGTCTCCCGGCGTCGGCGCAAAGAATTGCTGCAAGGTCTGCACGATTGGTAAGGCATGCGGAAATACGTGCATCAGCAGGGAGTACACGTGCCACGTCGGGCCCGGCTGCGCCTGCGACGCCAATCCTTGAATAGGTCACCGTTCTCGGCTGTGCTGCGCAGCCATCGCGCGTACGGGATCCCTCGCGAGAACTGCGATTCCCATAACCTGGGAAACGCTCGACTCTTTGCCGCCTGCAGTTTCAAGGCAGCGGTTCTCCGGACCGTCAGGCTAGATTGCGATTCGCACAACTGCGAGAATGTACGAGCGCCCTTGGTAGCCACACTGTTCAGTCTCGCGCACCGGGCGCGCTTGGGAACTCCTCGACGGACGCGAGCGTCCTTATCCCTGCACGCATGCGTCCCGAGTTGCAGCCGGGAGCAATGTGTGCGGGGTGGATGCCCGCGACGGCGCCACCCGCCGCACAACTGCCCCCGGGAAGCTGGATCGGACTGTACACCGACGGGCTGAGCGACCTCGCCGCGGTCGCGATTCACAACGAAGTCTACGGAAACATCCCCCACATTCACTTTTTCCCGGCGGACGGCGGCGCCGATCAAGTCGCGTCCCAGGACGATTGGAATGTCTCCCCCACACCGGGCGGGTTCCTCTACATGGCGACACACTATGGCCCCTGTATGGTCTGCGACACGGATCTGCGCTCCTGGCCCGGCGGCGGCGATCTTTTCATCGAAGACGGATACCCGTGGCACGGGAGCTGTTCGTACACGGTGCGGCCGCAGGGGGGCGTCTACGCAGCTTGCGAGTCGTCGTATCCGTTCTACGGCGGTGGTGTCCTCACCCTGTATCAGACCGATGAAACACTCAACGTGACCAGCAAGACGACAGGCATCGCGCCGAAGATCGTCGCGGTCGATCGCCTCGATCGCCTCGTCGAGGCGGGTGACGCGGGGGTGCGCTGGATCGACGCGCACGGTACTCCACTCTCCGGCTTCTTCGGCGCAACGGCGAAAGGCGCGTTCCCGCTGATTGACGGTGGCCTGCTCACTGCCGACGATCGCGTAGTAGCTTCAGGCGACAACCAATTACAGCCGGCGCCGGACTGGCTCCGCGGGCGTGCCGCCGGCGCGTTCGTCGTCCTCACCGGCCGTGCGTACGCGTTCACCGACGCATCATGCGCAGCCCGCATCTACAGCGCCGGCGGCGAATTCTGTGGGACGCTGAAGTTCCCGGGCTGCAGCGCGCCGCCACGCTTCGGTGCGGACGGCAGCGCGATCGTCTCCCTGCACGGCGGCGGCTGGGGCCTCTGGATCCGCCTCCTCCGGTGAAGCGCTACCGCTCGTGGACGTCCCAATTCGGAACGTCGAGGTGGCCCGAGGAGCCCGCTGAAGAGGCGGAAGCGATGCAGCTTAGGCAGCATTACCGGCCGCCGGCAGCGCATGGGCCGAGAAGCTCGCCTTCTCTTCGCACCGTGAGTTCACCCGCCGCCGCCATCCGCCAGTAGGTGCCGCTATCGGCGCTGGGCTGCAGCAACGGTTCCATTACCCGCTGCCGCGCGCGTCGTCCAGGTGACTGCAAGGCGGGGTGATGGCGAAACCGTGAGGTGCTCGCGTGACCTTCATGGCCGGCGGGTGCCGACAAGGGCCATTAGCTCTTGCCCTTTTAGGTTCCAGGCGCGCGCTCAGGGGGCCTTCGGCGCCAGAGTGGAGTGAAAGAAGCGCAGCCGCCAACGTCCTTCCGAGTACACGAGCACGCCGGATTCGAGCCACGCCAGCGGCCGCTTTCCGGCGGCATCCTCCATCGAGCCTCGATTGACGTAGGTGATCCAGGCCAGGTCACACGCGACGTGGGCTTCGGGATCATTGACGGTCCATTCGAACCTCTTGCCGGCTGCGTGAAGGCTTTTGATGAGCGCGACAAGGGAATCCGCTGTGAAACGGGCACCGTTGTCAAAGGCGTAGAAGTCGGGTGAGACGGTTGCCTGAAAGCCCGCGAGGTCATCGGCCTTCAGCGCGACGTACATCTGCCGCATCACCTCCGCGATCGCCCCCGGCGCTGCGGCTGCGGGTGCGCAAGGCGCCGCAGCGGCTTCAGCCCCGGCGAAGGTCGCGCAGGAGAGGATGGAGGCACCGCACAGCACGCTCAACAGGCCTGTTCTCGATTTGCCTTTCGACATGGATACTTGGCCGCTCCTTTCACACCGCCGTTGCCGCGTGTCGGTGCCGGCGCCGGCCGGTTCCGGTGGGGAGGCACGAAGGTTAGCACGGGCTCCAACCGAGTTAGCCCAGCGCATCGGAAACGCTCAACCTATTCAAAGCCCGGCGGGATAGTTTCGGGGCCAGCGGTCTGAGGGACCGTCGGGCGTCGTCGCGCGGGTGGATGGTCAGCATCGGTCTCCGAAGGGGTACTACGGGTCCAGAACACCGATTCCCATAACGTGTCCGCCGCAGTTCTTGCGCGGCGAGGTGGAAGCGCCGCGGGGTGAGGACGGCGGCCGTAGACGCGATATGAGCGCCGCGCCTGCCGCGGACGACCTGGAGCGTGGGGGCGATCCGTATTCGGAGTGAAGTCACGTCGACTGGACATTCCATGCAACCATGAGATACCGCGCGCTCCGCGCGGTTCAGGTTCCGCTTGCCTGCGCTCATGGTCCAAGCAACGCACCGTGACCTTCTATCCGGCTCCGCTGTCCGCGGCCGGGCTGGTCATGCGCCGCAACCGCTGTCATTCGCCAGGTCGGGGCCGAGTCTCAGGGTCGCCGACCTAGCCAGCCAAGCCACAATTCCGGCTCCACTCTCACGGGTCCGTTAACCGTCTGACCCGAGGAGGATCAGCCAGGCCATGGCCGCACCATAGTCCACCGGCCTGACGCCGGCGCCCCTGCTTGGCTTTTCGGCGCGCAGGCGCTACGGTGGCGCGGATTCCGTCGGGGGAGAATGCGATGGAAATCGAAGCGAAGACGATCGCTGCGGCTCGAAGACTCATTCTAGAGCAGTGCAAAAGCTGGCATGGCACTCTGATCCTGCAGTCCCCCACGCCCGCCCAAGTCGCGGCACACCGGCAACTTGTTGCCGAGGGGAAGATCGAGGGCGAGATCACAAGAAGCGAACTCCGGGCGCGTCTCGCCGGAACGGCGTGGCACGATGACGAATTGTCCCAAGTGGAATAGGACCGCCGCTGGAGAGACACATGGTCGTTCCGGGATCGAGTGTCGCGTCGCACGTCATTGGAAGCTGACCGCCAGGGCCCACGTCCCCGCGGGTAGCACTCACATTGCCGGTGGACAATTGGTCATTGGCAATTCTATCCCCGCCCACAGCCGGTAGGGCTCCAAATCTCGGCGCTCGGTCCCATGACCGTGTACGGCGGCGAACTGATTGCGGGACGCAGGAACACACCACAATCTCGCGGCGCAGTTCAACGACGGAGATCAACATGGCAGACAACGAAGGCAGCAATCGCGGTACCGCCGCGATGGATGAAGAGAAGCGCCGGGAGATCGCGAGCAAGGGCGGTCAGAGCGTGCCTGCAGAGGAGCGTAGCTTCTCGAAAGACCGCGAGTTGGCCAGGGAGGCGGGGAAGAAGGGTGGCGAGAGCGTGCCGGACGAGAAGCGCCCGTTCTCCCAGGACCGCGAGCTTGCGCGCGAAGCTGGAAAGAAGGGCGGCGAGAACAGCGGCGGCGGAAATCGCTGACGGTAGCCGGAGACGCTAAGGGTCCCGGGCGCCGCGCGGTGGTACAGCTGGCGATTCACCTCGCGGCGCCGCCCGGCGTCCACGCCTCCCGCGCCGCGTATCGTCAACCGCATCGGTCGCACCAGCCGTATGCAGCACGTCCCGAGGAATTTCAACCGGAACGCCCTGCCTTCATGCTCGCTCTCAGGGGGCTGCAGCCGCGCAGGTTGCGCGATCGAGCGGCAGCCGAATCGGACCGCCTGGCGATCTCCGGTTCCGAGCCGGCCTGTTCGACCATGAGATACCCGGCGCGGCCCTCCCTCGCGCCAACGAACGTGATGGTCCCTTCGATCGGACCAGGAATCAAATAGCCCGGGCCGAAGTAGAAGCGGTTATTCGACTCAGGAAACAGCGCCTTCCGGCCGCCCGAGCGATCGACGTAAATCAGCTGCTGCCATCCAAGCTCATCGGTGCAGTCTTCAATCGAGCGAGAATCGCCGTAAGCGCCCGCGTAGGCGTCGAGCAGGCGGCGATCGATCTCCAGGGTGCGATAGAGCGCGAAGGGGAACTGCTGCCCGGCATGATGGACGCTGCCGGTGAAGGACCCCTTCTGAAAAGCGCCGACAAAGACGAACTCATCGTGTCCTCGTCTCATTTCGAAGTAAGCTTGGCTACTGCTCTCGCCCGCGCGGACCAGGGTCAAGTCGCCTGCGCCCTCGAGATGGAGCGTGCCCTTCACTCCTGACTGGAATTCGACGCGGATGAATTTCAGGTCTCCTCCCACTTCCAGCGTTCCCACCCACACGCCTCGCAGGCGTTGCGGTGGCGCTTCCGGGTGACAAATGGAGAGCGAGAGAAAGGCCACGGTCACATAAATGCAATTCATCGCTAGCCTCCGCGCGCAGGATCGCCCAGGGAGAAAAAGCGGCAACCAAAGTGGGACGAAACGGACTGGCTGCGGGACCAGCGGGCCTGCTACTGGATGATCTTCCGCAGCCGCTCGCTGTAGGTGCGGCTCGACATCAGCTTCGTTCCGTCGCGGAGGACGACGGCATACTCGCCGTGGAACCAGGGCTCGAGCCGCTGGATAGAGTCGACGTTGACGATCGCCGACCGATGCACCCGCAGGAAGCGGTCTTTGTCGAGCCGCTCCTCGAAGTTCTTGAGCGTTTCGCGGAGGAGGTGCTCCTGGCCGCCGGCATGGATCTTCAGGTAGTTGCCCGAAGACTCCAGCCACTCGATGTCGGCAATGCGGACGAAATACACTGCCTCGCCGGTGCGGATGGCCACGCGCTCCTGGGTGCGCCTCTCGGCGCGGATCGATTCCAACAGCGCTAGGACCTCCGGCTCTATGCCGTTGCGCGCGGGTTGCGCCAGTTTCGTGAGGACGTGGCCGATCGCCCGGCTGAAGCGTGCGCGCGTGAACGG
>Ga0137418_10005843_pt1 | contig 11301 bp, 12 predicted proteins | sample CZODoug3_1_2_16f_FD_122242 | JGI IMG/M metagenome (GOLD analysis project Ga0137418, IMG submission 122242) | Vadose zone soil fungal communities from Angelo Coast Range Reserve, California, USA - CZODoug3_1_2_16fungal (Hybrid Assembly) | ecosystem: Environmental > Terrestrial > Soil > Vadose... | reverse complement strand
GTCGCCGACGCGGGCATGTACGTCTCCAAGCACGCGGGCGGCGACCGGGTCTCCACGGCTGAAGAGCTCTCGGAAGGAGAAACTGCCGCGGTGCGCCGGCGGCTGATCTCTGGTTACATCGAGGGTTTCCTGCAACGTGAACATACCGGTCCGGAGCATCTGGAAGAGCTGATCTCGACCTTGAAGAAGATGGTGGGTGAGGGCGACCGCAACGCCACGGTGCTGCGGGAGGCCATCGAAACTCTGACCGGCGCCGCGGAATCGCGCGAGCTGAACAGTTCCGGTCACGGCGAGATGGTGGCTCGTTACAGTGAGATCATCGCGCGCTCGCTGGGCCTGCCTGCAGAAGAAGTGGCCGATCTGTCGTTCGCCGCCCGGGTGCACGACGTTGGCAAGATTTTTGTTCCCGAGCGAATCCTGAACAAACCTGGCCCTCTGACCGAGGAGGAGTTTTATTTGCTGAAGTGGCACGCGCAGGTAGGGGGAGAAGTCCTGGCGACCTTACCCGACGCCAAGAAACTGCAGGAGTCGGTCCACCACCACCATGAGTCATTCGACGGCGGAGGCTATCCTGACCGTCTACGGGGTGAGCAGATTCCGCTCTGGGCGCGCATCCTGGCCATCACCGACGCCTATGTGAACATGACCACCGAGCGTTCGTTTGCCACCTCCAAAACCAGCGAGGAGGCTCTGGCGGAGCTGGAAAAAATGAGCGGCACCCGCTACGACGGGATGCTGGTGCGCATACTGCTCCGGGCTCTCAAGGGGGAGAGGGCGTCGAGCTGGGGAAGCTGATCCCGGGGGAAGCGCACGGCGCTGCAGAAAACCGACGCGAGGACGAAACCGCTCACCGCAGCGGCTTCCCCAGTCGATCCAGAGTGGGGTCTTTCCGAAGGCTTGGCCAGCGATGCCCTTCCTGTGCTGAGCCGCTACTTGCCATTTCCTACTTGAAACTGGAAACTATCTCTGCATGTCTATCCCTCTATCTCTCTCTGGCAAGGTCGCCCTCATTACTGGCGGTTCGCGCGGCATCGGTGCGTCCACGGTTCGTATGTTTGTCGCTGCGGGGGCGCACGTGCTGTTCAACTACGAAAAGGCCAAGGCCCCGTCCGAACAACTGGTCAAAGAACTCGGACCGGAAAACTGTGCCGCTGTGGCCTGCAATCTCTCGGGCACCGAGACGGCGCACGAACTAGTCGCGGCCGCGGTAAAGCGGTTCGGGCGACTGGACATCCTGGTGGCAAATCATGGAGTTTGGCCGTCCCAGGACGCGCCTATCGAAAAGATGTCGGACGCGCAATGGCGCAGTACCATGGCCATCAATCTCGACAGTGTCTTCGCGCTGGTCAAGCACTCGGTGGCGCAAATGAAGAAGCAGGGGAAATCGGGCACCTCCGCCGGGCACATCGTGCTGGTCAGTTCCACTGCTGCCCAACGGGGAGAAGCATTTCACTGCGACTACGCTGCCACCAAGGGAGCCCTCATCAGCATGGTCAAGGGGTTGTCCACGGAGTTGGCGGGGGAGGCGATTTACGTCAACTCGGTGGCGCCGGGCTGGGTGGATACAGATATGTCGGCGGCCGCCTTGAACGATGCCGCGACCAGCAAGCGCATCTTTGCCGCGATCCCTCTGGGCCGCGTGGCCACACCGGAGGAAATTGCCGGGCCCATACTTTTTCTATGCTCGGAGTACTCCGGGTTCATCACCGGCGAGGTGTTCAACGTAAACGGGGGGGCAGTGCTGGTGGGCTAGCCGGGCCGCGCGGGAAGCGGGGACTTGCCGTCATAAGGAGAACTGTGTAAGGGAGGGCTATGCCCGTCCGGGCCAGGGGTTTCGACTTCGGTCCGATCACCTTTACACAATCACGAGCTTCCCTGCATCTAACGTGATTAACATCGACCATGAAGCTTTTTCTATCGATCTCTGCCCTGGCAACCCTGATCCTGGCCACCTTGGCCCTGGCGCAGACTGAGCTTGCACCACCCTCACAGTCCGTTCCTGTGGATCAGGAAAATGCGCGCAAAGCCAGAGCGGTGCTCGACCAGACCATCCAGGCTTTGGGCGGATCTGCCTATCTCAACATTCAGGACATGAGCCAGGAAGGCCGGAACTACAGCTTCTATCACGGGCGGCCCAACAGCTTGGGCATCGTGTTCTGGCGCTTTTACAAATTTCCTGACAAAGACCGGATTGAGCTCACAAAAAAGCGCGATGTGATCTACGTTTACAATGGCGACAAGGGATACGAGATCACTTACAAGGGCACGCGTGCAGAGGATCCCAAGGACTTGACCGATTACTTGCGGCGGCGCAAGTACGCGCTCGACTGGGTGTTGCGCAAGTGGCTGTCGGAACCGGGAGTCGCCTTGTTTTACGAGGGCCAAACTGTAGCCGAGGGAAAAACCGTCGACCAAGTCACGGTCATGAACGCTCGCAACGAGGGCGTGACCTTGTACCTTGATGTCGCCGATCACTTACCGGTGAAGAAGACTTTTACCTGGCGCGATCCGACCGACAAGCTCCTCAATACCGAGGAAGAGGTTTATGACGCCTATCGGCCGACGCAAGGCATCATGACGCCGTATAGCGTCACGCGCTTCTACAACGGCGACATGTCGAACCAGCGCTTCCTGAACACGGTGAGCTACAACGGCGGTTTGAATGACTCGATGTTCCAGGCGAAAGCTACCTACGAGCCTGGAGCGCTTCCGGGGAAGAAGTGAACCCTCCGAGGTATCGCTCGCGGATTACTACGGTGTCTACCTGGCGCCGTGCGGTCCCATGTGCTATCTCATTCCAAGTGAGAAGGATAGCTGAACGCCCAAAGATGCAGAGCCCTCCTCTGCCACGGAGTGTGGTCAATTTGCCACATACGAATATTGGACGCCACCTGTAAGCTAAGGTGCATCCGACACATCTAGCTCCTTCTCTTGAAGCCGGAACAGACAATCCGCACATCCGTAGAATGTAAGGGCGTCGGTCTTCACAGTGGCGCTCCGGTGCGCTTGCGAATTCAGCCCGCTCCCGCCGGTTCCGGCATCGTCTTCCGCCGCTCCGATCTCGATGACTTCGAGGTTGAGGCCACGGGACGCAATGTCGCCCGAGTCAGCTACGCCACCAGCTTGATGAAGAAAGGCGTGCTCATCTCCACCACCGAGCATCTGCTCTCTGCCTTTATCGGCACCGGGATCGACAATGCGATCGTGGAACTCGACAATCTCGAGTTACCGATTCTCGACGGCAGCGCACGGCCTTTTGTGGAGATGATTCAGAAGGCGGGCATCCGCAAGCAGCGCCGGCCGCGTTCCTACATGCGCATACGGCGTGAGCTGGAGTTGCGCGAGGGCAACAAGTTCATCGCGGTGTATCCCGCGGATAGTTATTCGGTTTCTTACACCATCAACTTCCCGCATCCGCTGATCGGAAAAGAAACATTCCGGGTGGACCTTTCGGATGGGAATTACCTGCGGGAGATTGCGCCGGCACGAACCTTCGGCTTTCTGCACGAAGCCGACGCGATGCGGCAACAGGGGCTGATTCGGGGCGCGTCCACGGAGAATGCCATCGTGCTGACCAAGGACCAGATCATGAATCCGCCTTTGCGATACCCGGACGAGTTCGTGCGCCACAAGGTCCTTGATCTCATCGGAGATCTCGCACTGGTGGGCAAGCAAATTCTCGGCAACATCGTAGCCGACCGCGCCGGACACGCCATGCACACCGCCTTGGTGTCGCGGCTGCTCCGGGATCGCACGTTATGGGAAGACACTGTCGTCGAAGAGAGCGACGAGGCTTCGCGTCCTGCTGCGATGGCAGTAGGAGCGCGACCTCTATAATTGTGCGAACAAAGACCGCACGAAAGTAGCGCGTCACGAAGGCTGCAGAATCGCCGATCGGATTGAATTTTCGGACGACCTCAGTCCGCAGGTTCGCACGGCGCTTCGGACTCTACGGATTCCTGGGCACGCTCTTCCATTAACCTTTGGAGTTCCGCGCGCGTATGGTCGATCATATTCGTTGCGAAGCGCTTGGCCAGTTTCTGCCGTTCGGGTGACAGGTCTTTCATCCGGATCGCCAGCAGCGGCGCATCTTCTTCGAGCCAGCGCAGCGTGCGCTGGACACGCCTAATCCTCGTGTCATGAATGAACGTTGCCAATCGAAGACTCCCTGTGAACTGTTTCACAAAAACCTAGCCGCGGGTCCGACGGGACGCAAGTCGCAATCTGGGTACCGCGGAAACGCTTGGACGTCCATGACTTAGCAGGAACGACAGAACGGGTAAGGATGGGCAAGGCGGGAGAAAAACGGGGCAAGGAGTGCGGGACGTTGGCTAGCGAGCTGAGTGCGCTTCGTCTTCCATCCGGCGCAAAATCCACTTCTCGAGCTGATCGCGGGAAACTTCCGGCACATCCACAAACCTGAGTCCGGCACGACCCAAACCATCCGCCCACGCGATCTCGCCCTTGGGTTCCATGGTGATTTTTGTTCCAGGTAGGACGAAGGACACCGTGGTCATCGAGCCGTTGGGCAGCGCGCCGTCAAAGTGCAGCGCGAGCCCACCTTCGCTCAGGTTGGTCGCGAGACATTTCACTTCATCGCCTTGGCCGAACTGAAGGACCACAGGCATTTCCACCCGACAACGGAAATAGCGTCTTTTCTCACGAACCATGAAGCTGAGGGCGGTGTGGAAACAACGCAGGGTGCTCGCCGTGGTGATGGGCTTTTGCAATACGAAATTCGCTCCCATTTCGAACGCCTGATGGGTCGTGGTCTTCCCGTTCAAAATAGCAAATGAAACCGAGGTTCGGTTGCTGGTCTGATTACGCAGATTTCTCAGGACTTCCAATCCGTCGGGAAGGTCGTCGCAGTCGACAATCACCGCATCGAACTTGGCGGAGGAAAGAATTTCGGCTCCAGACTTGGCGGCCACAGAGACTTCCATATCAATGGAGAGCTTCTCCAGTGTCGGCCGGAGCACGCGTACGACCTCCGTGTCGCGGCACACTAAGAGTGACTCCAGGTTCATAGTCCTTTACTGTAGTCCGGGTGCACAACGCCGAAAAGGCACCAAGGTAATGGTCGCGGGTGCGCCGAGTGCAGGGACTGCGATGTCCTTCGGTGTAAGGAGTTTGTGAAACGGCGCGGCATCCGCGATTTTGGGCTGGCCGTGGGCGTCTGAAAACCGGACACTGGGTTCCCCATGCGTAAACGCGTCTATCTATCTCTGGGGTCGAATGTAGGAGATCGGGAAGCGAACCTACGGGCAGCCATCGAACGCCTGCAGAAAATCGGAACGGTCGCGGCTCTCTCTTCGCTCTACGAGACCGAACCGGTTGAATTCACCGCGCAACCCTGGTTCCTCAATTGCGCAGTTCGGTTGGAGACGGAAATGATGCCGCGCCAGCTTCTGAAGGCCCTGCTGGATGTCGAACGGGAAATGGGACGGCGCCGGACCCAGAACAAAGGACCTCGCATGATCGACATCGACATACTGTTGTTCGCCAGTTCAGTCGTCCGAACCAAGGGACTGACCATTCCGCATCCTGCTCTTCGCCAGCGCCGGTTTGTGTTGGAGCCGCTGGCAGAGATCGCTCCCGATGTGAGGCATCCAGTTCTGAAAAAAACGATCCGGGAATTGCGCGACGAACTGCCGCCCGGCCAGATGGTGAGAAAGGTTGCGGGCAAGATTGAAGCAGCAACGCGGGTGGAATAGGTCTCAGGTCTCAGGAGTACCCGGAACCGTACACCCAAATGTCATTAGACTCTTGCCTGGCCCGTGCCTATGCGCCACTTCTAACTTTTTTCTGAACACCTGACCCCCAAGACCTGAGACCTAACACCTGAACCTACGGCACAATGATCCGCCCTCCCGCCTGGTCGGGAAAAGCGAGCGCGGACTGTTTTTCGGGAAACTGCGCGAACAGAAAGTCCGTGAATGCCCGGGACTTGGGCCGGCCCGACGTGCGTGCATGGGCCATGCGGGTCAAGAACACCAACGCTTTCAGCACCTCAGAATCGCGCAGGCGGGGAAAACCGGTGTGCTTCAACTCAGCCTCGCGGTACTCCTTCACCATGTTCTCCAGTTCCGCAGCCACAGCCCGTTGGGCTAATCCCTGGACCGTTTCTTCGTAGTGCAGGCCCGAGTTCACCAGGCGATCATAGCGGCGCGTCAAAGAGGTCAGCCCGGCAATCAGGTCCGAATCGTGGATTCCACGGTCGGCGCGCGCCCGTTTGGCCAGCGCAAAACTGAGCCCCATGATCAGGTGCTCGTGCTGGTAGAGGAACTGGTCTTCAAGTTCCAGGTGCGGGAAAAGGGCGGCAGGGTCTAAATCGCCCGTGGAGCGCGGCTTTTCATGCTCCCGGGCCTGCTGCAGGTAGGGACAGTCGCTGGGACAATCGAGCGTCACCTCTCGTTGTTCGCCGCAGCATTGCGGGCAAATACGCCCGTGCACGGCGGGACAGAAGCGCTTTTCCTTGCGGATTTCACAGATCGCACAGCTCAAAAGGGACTCTCCCTTTCCATTATGGCATCCCGCAGGTTGGAACGGAGGTGGCCGAAGCGCGTTCTTCGATCTCCTCGGGACCTGCTTGGCAGGGCCATTTCGGAGCCTGTATGTTGCGGAGCGGGCATGATTAGTGCCGTTTTGGGGACACCCGCTCGTAAAAACCGCATAAAATGCGGCCAAAACGCTACTTTTCCACAGGACTCGTAGTGTAAGATAGCTGCCCTCGCAACAAAACAAGCTGTTCCATTGAGGAGGATTCATGGCTTCAGGTTTAACGAAGACCCAGCTGGTGCGCCATCTGGCGGAGAAGCTCGAGACCAACAACAAAACGGCAGCGTCGTTTCTAGAGCATCTCGCCGACACCGCCATCAAAGAGACGAAGAAGAATGGCGTGTTCGTCGTTCCCGGCCTCGGCCGTTTGGTGAAAGCGCATCGCAAGGCTCGCGTAGGACGGAACCCGCAGACCGGCGAGCCGATTCAGATCAAAGCCAAGACCGTCGTGAAGTTTCGCGTCGCCAAGGCTGCGAAGGACGCGATCGCTCCCAAGAAGTAGTTCGCTGTTCAGGCAAGAAACGAAGGCCGGCTGCCAAGCCGGCCTTTTGCTTAGCGAGCACCAGCGATTCGGAGTACAAACACCAACAATACTGGGGCCATGGTTGGCTGATATTCGCGCTGCCCTCGTGTGGTATGACGCGCACCACATCTGCGGGACCTTTTCCGCCAGGATAGCGAATAAAATCCACCGCATTTCCTGTGACGTAGGATTCGCTGGATCCGTCCGCGAAGACAACGGTGAAAAACGTTTTCCCCATGACAGATTCTCCAGTTGCGTAGAGCTCCGTGGCAAATCTTGCAGGAAGGCGATGGGGACTGTCATCAATGGATTTGACATCCTCAATGTGAAACCCAACTCTTGCCCCGATTGTCCTCCCGAGATGCACCCCACAACCAAGAAGAACGGCTCCTCTCGGACGATGGAAACACATATCAGGACCCGGTCATCTTTCAACTTTAGCGCGCATGGATAGTATTTCAAATGGCGGTCGATACTCGGGGTGATCGATCGCAACACTTCAGCAAAGCCTGAGGGCAAACACCCTAGCGGCGAATCGCCATCAATTTACTTCCCGTACTCGTTCTTCACTGAGGCCCCACCCTTCATCACAAACTTCACATGCTCGAGCACGGTCACGTCTTTCAGCGGATCTCCGTCCACCGCAATCACGTCGGCCCACTTGCCGGGCTCGAGCGTGCCGACTTTTCCCGACCAGCCCAGCAGATCCGCATCGTTGACCGTCGAGCTCTGGATCGCCTGCAACGGCGTCAGGCCCAGCCTCACGTAGACGGCGAACTCATGGGCATTCAATCCGTGGGGATAAACAGCGGCATCGGTGCCGAATCCGATCTTCAAACCGGCCGCGAAGGCTTTCTTCACATTATTTTGTCCGACGGCCGAGACTTCCTTCATTTTCCGCACGATGTATTCCGGCGCATTGCGCTTGCCCAGATTGTCGCGATTCCAATCCATTAGGTAAACGGTCGGAACGAGGTAGGTGCCATTCTTCTTCAGAGTCGCGATCGATTCGTCGTCCATCAGGTGCCCATGCTCGATCGAGTCCACGCCCGCGATGGATGCCCACCTTACTCCTTCAGCACCGTGCGCGTGGGCGGCGACTTTCCGTCCCAGCCGATGCGCCTCGGCCACGATCGCTTTCATCTCCTCCATCGTGTACTGCGAGGCATTGGGGTCATCTCCTTTTGACATGACTCCTCCGGTAGCGCAGATCTTGATGACATCTGCCCCATACTTGATGACCTCGCGCACCTTGTGCTGCACCGCTTCGATCCCGTCAGCCACACCCTCGCCCTCATGGTGATATTCAAATGGAAGCAAGTTGTCGTCGCAATGACCGCCCGTAATCCCGAGCGCCGGTCCACTCACGATCATGCGCGGCCCGGGAACATCGCCGCTGTTGATGGCGTCGCGCAACGCGACATCGCTGTAGCCGCTGGCGCCCACGTTGCGTACGGTGGTGAATCCGGCGTCCAAGGTGATGCGCGCATTCTTCGCACCGGTGAGCGCCTCTCGCGGCACAGAGATTCCAAGCGACTCGTAACCGAGTTGCTCGGGCTCAAAGGTCAGGTGCGTGTGCGCATCGATCAGTCCGGGAAGAACGGTAGCGTTGGGGAGATCGATGACCTCCGTTCCCAGAGAAGATTTCAGGTCCGCCGCCGGGCCCACGCTGACGATCTTGTCGCCTTCGATCACGATCGCCTGCCCACTAAGCGTATTGCCGGTCTTCACGTCCAGCAGATGTCCGGCCCGGATGACGACGCGCCGAGGTGTCGACGATGGCTGGGCTAGCACGTTCCAGGAAAGTAGCAGTACCGCGCAGAGACCGCCGACCCAAGAACCCCTGCCTTGTTTACTCATGAGTCCCCTTTGAACAAGAATGTGGACAGCCAGAATAGCGAAACCGGGCGAAACAGGCGAATCTCAGGCACGCCGGTGCAGGACTCCGTCCAGCCCCTCAGGTGCGTCCCGAGTCGGCCTCGTAGAAAGATCAAGAAGAGAAAGATCAGGGGAAGCTTGTCGAGTTCCGCGCCGAAGTATCGCCAGAACGCGATCCCGTGACCCGGTTCCCACCAGGTCGTGAAAAGCAGATTGAGTAGAAACAGAGCGCCCACCATCGAGGCGGGCCGAACCCACAATCCCATCACTAACGAGATGCCAATCAGGAGCTCGACCACTCCGACCGCATATCCAAAGAAGACCAGGTGTAGCAGAACCAGGTGCGCGAGGAATGGGCGATAGAAGCTGAGCGCGGCACTTTGGATAGATCCCTGCAAGTATTGCTGAAACCCGCTGTGGGCGAATGCGGGGTCAGCTACTTTGTATTGGCCACACCGGAGAAACAGAATTCCCGTCGCGATTGGGACCGCGGCAGAGGTCTTGGCAAAATTAGGAGACTGGTCAGGCACCGAGATCCCCACACGCTGGGCTGCCACTCCGGCAGCGCTTAGCCTGAACAATCGAGCTTCCCCGCCACTGTTGTCCGCGCTCGAGGCTCACTTCTCGGAGACGTACACAAATCGGGAGAGCCGGCCTTCCCTGGCCACTCGAGCCGCGACGTCGAGGAACTCTTGCTGTCCTTCATAAGTCAGATCTCCTTCGATCCCGCGCAATGCTTCACTCCTGTTTGCGCGGGCGACGCGACGTCGTTCCGCGACTTCTGCCATATTCGCGGTTACGTCGTTGCTGACCCGTAGTCGCAAGCCGCAACTCCTGAGCACGTTTTCGTCATGGCCAGGGGGCACGAAGAGAAAGAAGCCGATCGAACTTCGAGTCGCAATTTCTGCATTGGTTAGCGGACCGGTGACGGTGGTGGGATCGGTGAACAAGAGCCGACCTCCCGGCTTCAGCAGCCGGGCCCAGTCCCCCACGACTCGTTGCCGCTCCTGAAGATGATTGATCGCATCAATGCACGTAATGGCGTCGAAATACGCGTCGGGGAAAGGCAGGGGCGCGGCGCCATCCGCAACTCGAAAGTCGGCAACCGCCGTCAAGCCACGTTCGGCGGCCAGCGCATTGGCGGTCACGATCGCCTGTTCATGAACGTCAACCCCTGCCACAGAGCAGCCGGTGATGGCAGCCACGCACAGCGCGGGCCCTCCGGCCCCGCAAGCAACATCGAGCAATGTCTTTCCCGGAGCGAGGTCCAGCCAACCCACAAACTTATCCAGCTCGCTGGCGGTGAGCCAACTGTTCTGTCCGATGTCCTCGCCAAAAGCCTCGCGGCGGATCTCGGCATACAGCTCACTCTGAAAATTTCGGTAGTTGGCGTCGTAGTGGCGAACGGGTGGATGCACGGTTGATTCGGGCTGCTGATTCATTGACGGTCTTGCGCTCCGTTTGTAATCCTGACCGAAAACGGTCGGATCGATTTCCCAGCGCTCGTTCAATCCTCCGCGAAAAACCGCCGTCGCACTTCTTCGTCGAGAGGCACGTCCGGGCCGCTGAAGATCGTGTCGGGCTGGCGCGTGGGATTTTGTGCGACAAAGGCAGGGCGCGCTGCCGCCGGGCATCGGCGTCCGGCCCGGTCTCCAGGTAGAGCCTGGTGTACCACGGGTTCCCAAGGTGTGTGGCCCGTGCGTGACGGTCATCCGCGCCGTTGTGCCGTGGATGAGTGTTGCGACAACAGAAATAAGTGCGGGCGCGCCCCTCGCCCTGCGGAAAGATCACGGCTTGCTGGCCGAGTTCCGAGTTGACGACCAGTTGCGCGATATCCTCCGGCGCCCTAATGTCGTCCATCAGAACGCCGGCAATCAGGTTTCCATCGGGATCCCTGCGCACCTCAAAGCCCGTGCAGGCACGTATCTGGGACGAGCGTCGATCCGCCCCGACCAGCAACCGTGCACGAACTTCCTCGGTGCGCCCATTTTCTCCAAGCACCACGGTGGCAGGTGCGCCCGGCCGCACATCGCGCACCGCCGCGCCCCGACGCACTCGCGCCCCGGCCTCCGCGGCCGCTCCCAGCAGCAACTCCTGCATGGCAGGATGGTAGAACGCGAGACAAGGGAGTTGATGCGGGGTGGTCGCTATCACATCGCGATGCATGGTCAGTGTGGTTCCCGCATAAAAATCAGCCCACCCTACCTGGTGAGCGACGCTTCCAATCAGCAAGTCGTAGATACCGAGATGGCGTCTCGGCCACCCCCATGCCCTGAGGAACTGGCCTCGAACCCGATCCTTGAACGAACGATCGCGCTCCAGCACCAGCACGCGCGCGCCGT
>Ga0137418_10005841_pt1 | contig 11302 bp, 11 predicted proteins | sample CZODoug3_1_2_16f_FD_122242 | JGI IMG/M metagenome (GOLD analysis project Ga0137418, IMG submission 122242) | Vadose zone soil fungal communities from Angelo Coast Range Reserve, California, USA - CZODoug3_1_2_16fungal (Hybrid Assembly) | ecosystem: Environmental > Terrestrial > Soil > Vadose... | reverse complement strand
GGATTCGAACCCACGAAACGGTTACCCGTTTACGCGCTCTCCAGGCGCGTGCCTTCAGCCGCTCGGCCACCTATCCGAACTGCTAGACGCACAGACGCGCAGACGCACAGACGCGTAGTAAATACAAAGACCGTGCTGGTTTCGCTATGGGCCGCACTCCCTCGAAACCCCGGCCCAGGGAGAGCGTATACTTCGAGTCGGCTAACGCCACCCACCCGAGGAGCGACTCATGAACAACCTGCCCACCAAAAAGCCCGGAGACCCCGACGTGAACACGATCCCCACATGGCGTGAGCTAGCCGAGCGCTTCCGCGACCTCGTGAAAGACTTCCTGAAGGAAGGGAAAGAACTGGAGCGCGAGCTCGAGCCGAAGCTGCTCCCGGCTCTGAGACGCTTCAGGCTGGAGATCGAGAAGCTCATCGCGAAGCTCGAGCAGCGGGCCAAATAGCCTCAACGCGCCGGACGGCCAGCCTCGGGGCTGGCCGTCCTCGCTTCGCACCGCGAAGTCTACTTGCCGCCGAACCGGACACCCGCGGTGATCGGGATGAACGTCGTCTTCACCCCCCCGAAAGCCGATGAGATTGCGAAGTACCGCGCTTCGAGGAATAAAGCCGCGGAGCCGAAGCCGTAGTCGAGCCCGCCACCCACGTTCCAGGTGAACTTGGTCTCGGAGCTGTCCGCGGTGGTGCCTCCGGAAGTGATCGCGAGCTTGAGCTTGTAGACCCCGATCCCGCCGAGCAGGTACCCGTGCGCAGCACCCGACGACTGCCCGAAGTGGTACACCACGTCCGCGTTTCCGCCTAGCAGCTTGGTCTTGGCGGTGGTCGGGGCGCCCACGAAGGCGGTGAGATCGGCATTGAGTTTATCGTTTCCACTGTTCTCGCCGTAGGTCCCCTCCACGCGGACTCCGACCGGGCTTTTGGCAGGCTGAACTTCGAAGAGCGCCAAGCCGTGCCACCCGAGCTTGAAGCCGTCTCCGCTCGCGTCTGCGTGAAAATCACCCGTGGGGACTGTTACACCCGCGCCGAGGCCGAACTGCACGCGGGTGCCCTGAGCCGCGGCCATGGCCGTCGCGACGAAGGAGGCGAGGACCAGCCCGCACGCTATTCTCGTTGCACTTGACATACGCACCTCCTGAGTAGGCCCACGAAATGGGCGATCGTGCCCGTTGGGGCGTTTCTTACCGTAACGTGCCGGGATGGAACATGCTAGGGCGTTTTTGCGGCAGCGTGGGGCGGGTTTGCGGCAGCTAGAGCGGCTCGAACCGCGCCGTGGACTTGCGCAGCCGCGCGCGATCCACCTTTCCGAGGTGGGTTCGCGGCAGCGCCTCAAGAAAGGTCACCTCCCGCGGATACTTGTACGGTTCGAGCCGGCCCCGCACGAACGTTTGCAGCTCTTCGGCCAGCCCCTCGTGGCGCTCCCTCGCGACCACGAAGGCGTGCGGCTTGACGAGCCCGTGCTCCCCGACAACACCGACCACCGCGACCTCCTGCACTGCCGGATGCTCCAGCAGACAGTTCTCCACTTCCTGCGGCGCCAGCCACTTGCCCGATACCTTGAGCAGGTCGTCGGCCCGGCCGCAGTAGGTGAAATAGCCATCGACGTCGCGCCGGACCATATCGCCCGAGACGTACCACTCGCCCAGAAATCCCTGCTTCGTCTTCTCCATCTGCTGCCAGTAGCCGATCGCGCGCGAGGCGCCGCGCACCCGCAGGGCACCCACTTCGCCGTCGGGCAGCTCGCGCCCCGCGTCATCGCACACCTTGACCTCGAACCCCGGCACAACGGTCCCGAGCGTCCCTGGGCGCACGTGTCCTGGACGATTCGAGATGAAGATGTGCCACATCTCCGCCGTGCCGAGACCGTCCAGCAGCTCGACGCCGAAGGTCTGCTTCCAGCGGTGATACAGCTCCACCGGAAGCGCTTCGCCCGCCGAGGTCGCGAGCCGCACGCACGACAGATCCTGCTCCGAGGCCGTCGGGTGGCTCACCATCTGGTTGATCATCGTGGGGACGTTGATGAGGATCGTGGGCCGGAAGCGGGCGATCTTCTCGAACAGCAGCTCGGCAGTCGCGGCCTCGGGAAACAGCGCCGTGGCGGCACCGACGGAGAACGGAAACAACAGGTTCGACCCGGTCGCATAGCCGAAATAGAGCTTAGGCACGCTGAGGGTGACGTCGCGCTCGGTGTAACCGATCGTGCCCTTAGCATAACACTCAGTGGTATTCGCGAACGACGTGTGGGTCTGCACCACGGCCTTCGGCTGCCCCGTGGTGCCGCCCGAGAACAGCCAGATCGCGGCGTCGTCGCGGTGGGTGGGGAACGCGTCGAGCGCGGCGGGGGCGCGCGCGAGCCGCAGATCGAATTCGTCCTCACCGACGACGAGGATCGTTTTCAAGTGACGCGCGGTGCGCGCCGCATTGCGGAACGCGGCGACCGTGTCCCGATGGGTCACCACGACCCGCGCGCGGGTGTAGCTATAGAAGTACTCAATGGCGTCGGGCTTGAGCTGCGGGTTCACCATGACGACGACCGCGCCGATCTTGAGCGTCCCGAACAGCGCTCCCACGAACCCCGGCCCGTCGGGAAGCGCGAGCATGACGCGCTGCTCGGGCTCGACGCCGACATCGGTGAGTGCGTGGCCGAACCGATTCGCCAGTGCCTGCATGTCCCGGTAGGTGAACGTGCCCGCGTCGGTGCGCACGGCAGGCCGATCGCCCTTCCCTTCACGCACGCGGGCGTCGAGGAAGTAGTCGGCGATGTTGAACTGCTCAGGCGGCTGGAAGCTCATCCTGACAGATATCGGCCGTGGACGGCTGGCGGTCAACCGTCGGGCCCGGTACGATACAGCCACCCATGGCAGTCCTCGACCTCGCGCACCTGACCTGGGAGGAGGTTCGCGACCTCGACCGGACGAAGACGGTGGCGATCGTGCCCGTCGGCGCCGTCGAGGCGCACGGGCCCCATCTCCCCCTCGCGACCGATGTGATCATCGCCGAGGCGATGGCCCGCGCCGCGGCGGCGCGGCTCGCCGCCCGCGGCCATGAGGCCGTGCTGCTCCCGGCCATTGCCTATACCGCCGCCGAGTTCGCCGCCGGGTTTCCGGGGACCGTGTCGCTGCGGCCGGCCACGGTGACCGCGCTGCTCGTCGACCTGGCGCGCAGCCTGACGCGGCACGGCCTTTCCCTCCTCGCGGTCGCCAACGCGCACTTGGACCCCGCTCATCTGGGGGCGATCGAAGCCGCGGTGACGCAAATTCGGCACGAGGACGGCGCGCGGATCGTGTTTCCCGACGTCACGAAAAGACCCTGGGCCGTCCGGCTCACGGACGAGTTCCGCAGCGGTGCCTGCCACGCGGGCCAGTATGAGAGCTCGATCGTGCTGGCGGCACGTCCCGAGTTGGTACGTGAGGCCTTGCGCCGCTCCTTACCGGCCAACCCGCGCTCGCTCAGCGGGGCGATCCGCGCCGGGCAAACGAGCTTCGAGCAGGCCGGCGGGCCCCGCGCGTACTTCGGGTCCCCGGCAGAGGCTCGAGCGGACGAGGGCGCGCGTACGATCGAAGTGCTGGGCGCGATCCTCGAAGAAGCGGTGCTCGCGGAGCTCGGCCGGTGACTCTCGCAGGACGGGGCGCCGTCGTCACGGGCGGCAGCCGGGGGATCGGGCTGGCCGTGGCCCGCGCGCTCGCCGAGGCGGGCGCGGCCGTTGTCGTGGCGGCCCGGGCCCCGGACCGCCTTCAGGCCGTCGCCGCGGAACTCGGCGCGGCCGGACGGCGGGCGTGGGCCGTCGCGTGCGACGTCGCCGACCCGGAAGGCGTACGCACCCTCGCCCGCGAGGCGGAGAGCCGGCTCGGCCACGTGGACATCCTCGTGAACAACGCCGGCATCAGCCACTCGGCTCCGGTGCAGAAGACCACGCTGGAGGACTGGAACCGGCTCCTGACGGTGAACGCCACCGGCCCGTTCCTGTGCACCCAGGCCTTCCTCCCGGGAATGCTCGCGCGGGGCTGGGGGCGCGTGGTGAACATCGCGTCGGTGGCAGGCCTCAGCGGAGGCAAGTACATCACCGCTTACAGCGCATCGAAGCACGCGGTCGTCGGCTTCACACGCTCGGTTGCCGCAGAGGTCGCGGGCACGGGTGTGACCGTCAACGCGATCTGCCCCGGATACGTCGACACGGACATGACGCGGCAGTCGGTCAGCCGCATCGCGGCGAAGACAGGGATGGCGCCCGAGGCCGCCCTGCGTGCGGCGCTCGACACGTCGGGCCAGCGTCGACTGATTCCGCCTGAAGCGGTGGCGCGCGCGGTGCTGGCGCTGTGCCAGGGCGCCGCGCGTGAGACCAACGGGGAGGCCGTCGTGATCACCGAGGCAGGCTCGCACCGATGACCTTCCGCATCGTCAATCCCGACCCGCTCGGTCGCCCGAGCGGCTGGAATCACGGCTTGCTCGCCCCTGCCGGGGGGCGGGTCCTGTTCGTGGCCGGGCAGACCGCCCCCGAGCGGGCCGGGCTCGTCGAGCAGTGGGCGGGCGCGCTCGAGCGGGTGCTGGAGGTCGTGCGCGCGGCCGGGGGCGGGCCCGAGGACATCGGCCGCCTGACGGTCTATATCACCGACCGCCAGACTTACCTCGCGACCTTGAAGCCACTCGGCGAGGTGCATCGTCGCCTCATGGGACGGCACTACCCCGCGATGACGCTCCTGGAAGTGCGGGGGCTCGTGGACGCGAACGCCGTCGTGGAAATCGAAGCGACCGCCGTGCTGCCCTGACCGACATCCGGAGACTACCGCATGCCGCTTGCGCCTCAGTCCTTTCTCTACCAGCACGACCCGCACCACGGCGTCGCTACGATCACGCTCAACCGTCCGGATCGGCTCAATGCCCTGACGTTCGACGTGTACCGCGAGCTGCGCGATGCCTTCCGCACGCTCGACGATGAACCCGGCGTACGGGCGGTGATCATCACGGGAGCCGGGCGGGCTTTCTGCTCGGGCGGCGACGTAGAGGACATCATCGGAGCGCTGTTCGCACGCGACGACGCGGGGCTGCTCGAGTTCACCCGGCTCACGTGCGACCTGATCCTCGCGATGCGGCAGTGCCGGCGCCCGGTCGTCGGTGCCTTGAACGGGACTGTAGCGGGCGCGGGCGCCGTTATCGCAGCGGCGTGCGATGTGCGCATCGCCGCCGAGTCGGCGAAGATCGCGTTCCTGTTCACGAAGGTCGGCCTGTCGGGTGCCGATATGGGGGCCGCGTGGCTCTTGCCCCGGATCGTCGGGCTCGGTCACGCGGCCGAGCTGCTCATGACGGGCGATTTCATCGATGCCCAGACGGCGCTCCGCATCGGCCTGTACAACCGGGTGGTGGCGCAGGCCAACGTGATGGGGGAGGCCCGCGGCTTCGCCGAGCGGGTGGCCCGCGGACCGTCGGTCGCGCTCGGGATAACGAAGGACGCGCTCAACCGCGAAGCGCACATGGATCTCGTCACCGCGCTCGAGGCCGAGGCGCAGGCCCAGGCGGAGTGCATGCGGAGCCCCAACTTCCGGGCAGCCTACGAGGCTTTCAAGGCGAAGCGCGAGCCCAGGTTCGTCTGACCGTGCCCGATCCGACCACCGTCCGCGCCTTCCTGGCTGAGTCCCACGTCGCCCTGGCGGCGCGGGCCGCGGACTACGCGGCGCGCGAGGTCGCGCCCTTCCCCGAGCCCGCTGACGACGCTGCCGCACGGGTCCAGGCGCGTGAGCTGCTGGCGCGGCTCGGCCAGGCGGGATGGTTCGCGCCGATCGGGAACCTCGACCTGCGCGCGGCCTGCCTGGTGCGCGAGGCGCTGGCCGCCGCATCGCCGCTCGCCGACGCGGTGTTCGCGCTGCAAGCCCTCGGCACCGTACCCATCCTTCTTGCCGGCGACCGCGAGCTCCAGGACCGTTGGGTGCCGGCGGTGCTCGCGGGCCGGGCCATGGCGTCCTTCGCGCTGACTGAGCCGGAGGCCGGCTCGGACGCGGCCGCGATCGCGACGACCGCGCGGCGTGACGGCGCCGGCTACGTCCTCTCCGGCACCAAGACCTTCATCTCGAACGCCGGTATCGCGGACTTCTACACCGTGTTCGCCTCCACCGACCCGGCGCTAGGCAACCAGGGGATCTCGGCGTTCGTGGTGGCCGCCGACACGCCGGGCCTCAGGTTCGTGCGTCCCCTCGTGCTCTCGGCACCGCATCCCCTCGGCGAGATCGCGTTCGACGACTGCCGGGTCCCGGCCTCGAGCCGGCTGGGCGCCGACGGAGAGGGGTTCAAGCTCGCCTTAGCCACGCTCGACCGGCTCCGGGCCACGGTCGCGGCGGCCGCGTGCGGCATGGCGGCGCGGGCGTTGCAGGAGGCCGTGGCGCACGCCACCCGGCGCCGACAGTTCGGACGCACGCTCAGCGAGTTCCAGCTGATCCAGGAGAAGCTCGCCCGGATGGCGACGGATCTCACCGCCGCCCGCCTCCTCACCTACCGCGCGGCCTGGGAGAAAGACCGCGGCGCTGAGCGGGTGACCCTCGAGGCCGCGATGGCCAAAGCGTTCGCGACGGAGGCCGCCCAGCGGATTGTGGACGACGCCGTGCAGATCCTCGGGGGCCGCGGCGTGCTCGCGTCCCACCCGGTGGACCGGCTGTACCGCGCAGTCCGGGCGTTGCGGATCTATGAGGGCACGACGGAGATCCAACACCTCATCGTGGCGGGGCAGCTTTTGAAGCAGGCGGGGGGCGCGGCATGAGGATCGTCGTGGTGGGCGGCGGGCCGGCTGGACTTTACTTCGCCCTCCAGATGAAGCAAGCGGATCCGTCGCACCACGTCACGGTGATCGAGCGGAACCCGCTCGAGGCCACGTTCGGGTTCGGCGTCGTCTTCTCCGACGCCACCCAGGACAACCTCGCGGAAGCGGATCGCGAGACCCACGACGAGATGGTCCGGCAGTTTCATCATTGGGACAACATCGACGTCCACTTCAACGGCACCGTGGTCACCTCTAGCGGTCACGGGTTCAGCGGGTTGTCGCGCCGCGCGCTGCTCGCGATCCTGCGGCGCCGCGCCGAAGCGCTAGGCGTGTGCCTCGAGGTCGGCAGGGAGGTCGCGGATGCCGGCGCTTTCTTGGGAGCCGACCTCGTGGTCGCCGCCGACGGCTTCAACAGCGTCGTGCGCGGACAGTTCGCCGATCGGTTCCGGCCGACGGTGGACTGGCGCCCGAATCGCTACGTGTGGCTCGGTACGACCCGCCCCTTCCCCGCGTTCACGTTCTACTTCAAGCGCGACCAGCACGGCCTGTGGCGAGTCCACGCCTACCAATACGAGCCAGGGGGCTCGACGTTCATCGTCGAAGCCACGGAAGCGACGTGGCGGGCGGCGGGGATGGACCGCGCCGACGAGGACGCGACGCTCGCGTTCTGCCAGGCGTTGTTCCGGGAGGAGCTCCAAGGCCACCGGCTACTCAAGAACCGCTCCCTCTGGCGTACTTTCGGAACGCTGCGGAACGACCGTTGGCACCACCGGAACGTAGTGCTGTTGGGCGACGCGGCTCACACCGCGCACTTTTCCGTGGGATCGGGCACGAAGCTCGCCATGGAGGACGGCCTCGCCCTGGCCCGCGCGCTCACCCGCGGCCCCGCGCACGACGTCCCTGCCGCGCTGGCGGCGTACGAGGCGGAGCGGCGACCGGTGGTCGAGAGCCTGCAGCGCGCCGCGCAGGTCAGTCTACAATGGTTCGAGGACACCGAGCGCTACATGGATCTCGTGCCGGTCCAGTTCGCCTTCAACCTGCTCACGCGAAGCTTGCGAATCACGCATGACAACTTGCAGGTCCGCGATCCCAAGTTCGTCGGGGAAGTGGACCGCTGGTTCGCCGCGCGGACCGCCGAGCAGAGCGGCGTGGACCTGGCCACCAACCCTCCCCCACCGCCGCTGTTCACGCCGTTCCGGTTACGGGACGTGCTGCTCCTGAACCGGGTGGTCGTGTCCCCGATGTGCCAGTACTGCGCCGTGGACGGCACGCCCAATGATTGGCACCTGGTCCACCTCGGGGCGAGAGCCATGGGCGGCGCGGGACTCGTGTTCACCGAGATGACCGACGTGTCGCCGGAGGGGCGGATCTCGCCGGGTTGCACCGGCATGTACAAGCCGGAGCACGTGTCTGCCTGGAAGCGGATCGTGGACTTCGTGCACGCCCACAGCTACGCCAAGATCGGCCTGCAGCTCGGCCACGCGGGTCGCAAAGGCTCGACTCGCCTCGCCTGGGATGGGATGGACGAGCCGCTCCCGCAGGACAATTGGCAGATCATCGCCGCCTCCCCCATCCCCTACTTCCCCCACAGCCAAGTCCCCCGAGCGATGGACCGACAGGACATGGACGCCGTGCGAGCTGACTTCGTGCGGGCCGCGCGCATGGCGGAGCAGGCGGGCTTCGACATCCTCGAGATCCACTTCGCGCACGGGTATCTCCTGGCAAGCTTCATCTCGCCGCTCACCAACCACCGTCGAGACGAGTACGGCGGATCGCTCGGAAACCGGATGCGGTTTCCCCTGGAAGTGTTCGACGCGGTGCGCGCGGTGTGGCCGGAGCTCAAGCCGATCGCGGTGCGCATCTCGGCCGTGGACTGGGTCCCGGGTGGCACGGAACCCGCCGACGCGGTCGCGATCGCCCGGCTCCTCCGGGCGCACGGCTGCGACATCGTGGATGTGTCGGCGGGCCAGACAGTGCCCGATGCGAAGCCCGTCTACGGCCGCCAGTTCCAGACGCCGTTCGCCGACCGCGTGCGGCACGAGGCGCAGATCCCGACCATGGCGGTAGGTAACATCTCGTCCTACACCGACGTGAACACGATCCTGGCCGCGGGGCGCGCCGATCTCTGCGTCCTGGCGCGTGCGCATCTGTGGGATCCCTACTGGACCCGCCACGCCGCTCACGAGATGGGCTTCACCCTGCCCTGGCCAGCCCAGTATTCGACGCTCGACACCTACAAGCCGCGGTTCACGTGAGGGTTGCCCGATGACGGTGAGTTATTCCAGCTATTTGAAGCTCGATGAGCTCTTGGCCCTGCAGCAGCCGCGCTCCGCGGGCCCCGAGCACGACGAGATGCTGTTCATCGTCATCCATCAGGTGTACGAGCTGTGGTTCAAGGAGATGCTCCACGAGCTCGGCTATCTCGAGAAGTTGCTGCGCGACAACGACACGCCGCGGGCGCTGCACACCCTGAAGCGGATTCTCACCGTGCTCAAGGTGATGGTGGCACAGATCGACGTCCTCGAGACCATGACGCCGCTCGAGTTCCTGTCGTTCCGGGACCGGCTCGAGTCGGGGAGCGGGTTCCAGTCGTTCCAGTTCCGGGAGCTCGAATTCGTCCTCGGCACGAAGAACCCTGCAGCCGTCGCGCGCTACCCCGAAGGAAGCGAGGGCCGGCGCCGGCTCGAGGCCAGGTACCGCGAGCCGACGCTGTGGGACGCCTTCCTCGCGTATCTCGCGCGGAACCAGTACCCCGTGCCGGCATCGCTGCTCGGGCGAGACGTGACGCGGCCGCCCGAACCGTCGCGCGAGATGCAGCAGGTCCTGATCACGGTCTACCGCACGAACCCCGCCGTGGCGTCGGTGTGCGAGCGGCTGGTGGACCTGGACGAGGGGATCATGGAGTGGCGTTATCGGCACGTGAAGATGGTGCAGCGCACCATCGGCACGAAGCCGGGCACCGGCGGATCCGCCGGGGCTGAATATCTCGAGACGACGCTCAACAAGCCCGCCTTCCCTGACCTCTGGGCGATCCGCACGGAGTTGTGACGAGGTGACGCCGGAGGGGCTGTACGCGAGCCCGAACGCCCTCGCGCCGCATTACCGTCGCTTTCGAGTCGCAGAGCGATTGCTGCTGACCGGCCACTCCCATCAGGCCTGGCCGGACGTCGGCCTCGAGGCCCAGCAACGCGCCTGGCTCGACGCAGCCGAGTACGCGGACGACAAGTGGGAGCACGCGTTCGCCGTGGCGGATCGGGTCCGACGCGGCTTTGCGGGGCTGCTCGACGACTCGGACGGCGCCATCGCGCTGGGAACGAGCACGCACGAGCTGGTCGTACGCTGGCTCTCCGCCCTGCCCCTCGGCCGACGACCCCGCCTCGTCACGACGACCGGAGAGTTTCACACCATCCGCCGCCAGCTCGACCGTCTGGCCGAGGAAGGGATCAGCGTGGTGAGAGTCCCCGCCTTGCCGGCGGCCACGCTCGCCGAGCGGCTTGCCCAGACCGCCGACGGTCGCACCGCGGCGGTGCTCGTTTCGGCGGTCCTGTACGGGAACGCCCACATTGTCCCTCGCCTCGGCCAGGTACTCGACGCCTGCCAGCAGGCTGGTGCGGAGCTGTTGGTGGACGCCTACCACGCGCTCAACGTCGTGCCGTTCTCGCTTCGCAAGGAGCAGCTCGCCGGAGCGTTCGTCGTCGGTGGGGGCTACAAGTACTGCCAACTGGGCGAGGGCAACTGTTTTCTCCGCGTCCCGGCGGACTGCACGCTGCGGCCGGTGATCACCGGTTGGTTCAGCGAGTTCGAGATGCTCGCCACAGGCGAGCCGGCGGCTCCCGTCGCGTACGGCCCGGGGACGGCTCGGTTCGCCGGCGCCACGTATGATCCGACGAGTCATTATCGCGCTGCCCGGGTGTTCGACTTCTTCGAAGAGCAGGAGCTCACGCCGGAGCTCCTGCGGAGCGTCAGCCAGCACCAGGTGGACGTCCTGGCACGCGCGTTCGACGCCCTCGACGCAGACCCACGCGTCATCACGCGAGACAGGGGCGTCACGCTATCCGAGCTCGGGGGGTTCCTCGCGCTCCGGTCACCTGGGGCGGCCGAGCTGTCTCGCCGCCTGCGGCAGCGGGCTGTCTGGACCGACTATCGAGCGGACGTGCTGCGATTTGGTCCCGCCCCGTATTTGTCGGATGCGCAGCTCGGGGACGCGATGCAGGCGCTGGGAAGCGTGATCTGAGAGCTCGGGACGCGTTAGCGCCTGTCGCGGAAAAAATCCTGCAGCAGTCGGCCGCACTCCTCCTCCTCCACCCCTCCGATCACCTCCACCCGATGATTCAACCCGGAGTGCCGGAGCACGTCCCCCACGCTGCCGGCCATGCCCGCCTTCGGGTCGTACGCGCCGAACACCACGCGCCCCACCTTCGTGAGGACGATCGCCCCCGCGCACTGGGCACAGGGCTCGAGGGTTACGTACAACGTGCAGGCGCTCAGTCGATCGGTTTGCAGCGAGGAAAGCGCCTGCCGCACGGCCAGGAGCTCGGCGTGAGCCGTTGGATCGCGC
>Ga0137418_10005840_pt1 | contig 11302 bp, 11 predicted proteins | sample CZODoug3_1_2_16f_FD_122242 | JGI IMG/M metagenome (GOLD analysis project Ga0137418, IMG submission 122242) | Vadose zone soil fungal communities from Angelo Coast Range Reserve, California, USA - CZODoug3_1_2_16fungal (Hybrid Assembly) | ecosystem: Environmental > Terrestrial > Soil > Vadose... | reverse complement strand
GGATGAATCAGGCCTACCACAGGGGCGTAGCCGTTTTGGCGAAACTTTGCCCGACACTCCTGGGTAAGCACCGACCAAGTTTGCGGCCGGTAGTCGGCGTAGTCTGGGGGGATGAGGATCTGAGCACTGTAGAGAACCGTTCGCACGTCCGGCGGCAGACTGGGAATGGTCGCCGCTTTGTGCTCGATGGCCTGGACAAGTCGACTCAGCCTGGGACCGAGCCAAAAAGGCGTGTCGATACCTGTGGCGGGATCCCTGACCCAGGCGATACTCCCGCCGGCGGGCGCAGTCGTCGTGAGCAAGCCGCCTCCTGCATCGACTCGGTCCGAACTACTCTCCGAAATGAGCCGGCAAGCGGGATTGAGTGAAAGCTCACCCGTAGCCAGGTTCGTTTGCGCTTGTCGCAGAAGGCGCTGCGGAACCAGGCGAGTGGGCTGCTCATCGAGAAGGCAACAGAAGCCATCACGGGACATCCATGACGCCCCATCGTTCGACGTCGCGGTACTCCGCATCAGCTTTGCTACCCACGCCGACCAATCCTGGCCGCTTACCTGTGCAACCATCCGTTCACCGTAAAGCGGCTGTCGGCGAATGCCTGCGACGGGCATACGACAGGAGTGATCTCGTGCAGGAGAGAACTGCGGAAGAGAATCATCTGGTTCTGCTCCGGCACAATCGCCCGATAGTCTCCGGTTCTAAACCAGACACCATTCTCTCGACAAGCGTCGTGCAGTCGTAATTCTCCACCTTCGAAAGCCTTGGGCTCGCGGTGGAAAAAATACACGAACGTTAGTTCCCGGGTGGCGATCTCTTCCTCAGCGTTATCGCAGTGGTGTCGAAAAAAATCGCCGTGGTTGCTGGCGGTGATCTCGCTCTCGACCCGCGATATGGAGGAAGGCGGCATGCCAAGCTTGCTGAGCACGCAAGGCAATGCGGCCTGCACGCGAGAGAGGATTAGGTCGCCCTGTTTTCCGGGATCCCATGAGCACGCGCGAGCGACGGTATTCCGGGTCCACGACTCCTCCGGCGACACCCGGGGAGATGACTTCGCTCCATCGGAAATCAGTTTCGTGAGCGAGCACGTAGTTGGTCAGGTTCAGCAATTCCTCCGGCGCGAGGAACTCGTCGAGCACCACGCATTCGGCATGCTGTATTTCGGGCCTGTCCTGTACGGCAACGCAAGAATCGGTTGAAAGCGCAGAAACCTGAACGTTCTCGATATGCCCGGGTCCGGGCGCGGCTGGGCGCGGGCCGCTCGCCGGGGCGTTGGCGGGCGGGCGGGGAACCGCGGCGGGCGATGTCTGAGTTGCCACCCCCACCGAAATCGGTCGTTCCCCGACATTCGCGCGGGGACCGGGACCTGGGCTTGGCGGTCCAGGAGGATGGGGGCCAGTGGCGGGTGAGGGTGGAGGTGAGGCAGCCTGTCGCAGGGGCGTTAGTTCAGGAAAACCACTAAGCATGGATTGCTGCTTGATGGTTTCCAACACATGACTACCCCAGGAATTACAGGCTCGCTGCAGCATCGTCTCTCCGAGAGCGTAAGTGAGGACTGCCTCCACACGCTCGACGTCGGCACGACTGCCCTTCGCGAACGTCTTGGTGTGTCGCAAAATGTTTGCCAGAAGCTCGCGTTCCCGCAAGCTCAAGAGGGTTTCGTCTTGGGTGAAATTCTGGGAGAGGTTCAAGAAGACTTCGTGCAGTCGCATGGCGCACACTTATCCCTTCCGACGCGGCCATGCTCAAAACCGAAAGGGGAAGCAGCGGGAAACTAGCAGAGGAAATTGCGACTACACAAGCGGATTCTGCGGCGAAGAAGCGACTCAATTCCCGGTTCAGGAATTTTTACTTACTTAGCGGCCATTGCCCCCACCAGAGACCGGAACACTTTGAACCCGTCCGTCCCGCCAAGCTCGGGTTCGGCGGCGCGCTCCGGGTGGGGCATCATACCGAGAACATTGCCTCCAGGGCTGCAAATACCCGCAATGTTCTCGAGCGATCCATTGGGATTGGCTTCCGAAGTAATCTGGCCGTCCGGGGTCGAATAGCGAAACACGATACGGTTGTTCTGCTTAAGGTCCGTCAAGGTGGCTTCATCGCAGAAGTAATTGCCCTCCATGTGGCCGATGGGGATAGTCAAAACTTCGCCTTGCTGGCAGGCATTAGTAAATAGCGTATCGGTATTTTCGACCCGCACATAGACTGGCTTGCAGACATATTTGAGCCCGATGTTCCGCGTCAGGGCCCCGGGCAGAAGCCCCGACTCGCACAGAATCTGGAATCCGTTGCAGATGCCCAGCACAATCCCGCCGCTTTCGGCAAACTTTCGCACCGATTCCATTACCGGAGAAAACCTCGCGATGGCTCCCGTTCTCAGATAGTCGCCGTAGGCGAAGCCACCGGGAACGATGATCGCGTCACAATTTTCCAAGTCGTGCGATTCGTGCCAGAGGAAGGTCACCGCCTGCTTAGCGACCTGCTGGATAGTCCAGTACGCATCGTGATCGCAGTTCGATCCGGGGAAAATGAGGACGCCAAACTTCATGCAACAGCCTCGCTGCGTGGGCTATGGCGAGTCTACCACGGCCAAAACTCGAACCGCCCGGCTCTGTTCGAAAGCCGGGCGGAACGTGTCTGGGGCGTCAATGACTCACTCAAACTCGCCGGGCGGAGGAGGCGGTAGCGGCATGACATCCGGCCCTGGGCCGGGACCGGGACCACCGGGTCCGATCTTTTTCTGGAAATAGATGAAATTATCCCCCGGTCCGGCGTCACCACGCACAGCCTTCAGCTGGCGCCACTGGTCCAGCGAAAGCACTTTGCGGAGGTTGAGATTCATCATGGTGAACTCCCGCTCCAGTTTCCCGCGGGCCGCCAGCACTTGATCCACCTGCGAACTCACCTGCCCTTCGTCGGGCTGATCGGCGTCCAATAAGGTCTGAAGTTTGAGGTCCTGTTTCTCCATCTCAGCGCCATAGTCGATCAGCTTCAATTTGTGATCGTAAAAAACCTGATTCAGCTGCGAGATCTGGCCGTCATTCAGTTGCAACTTCGAGACAATGTCGGGATTCTGCCACCACTTACCCATTTCTCTACGGATCGTCACCATCCCGCGACCGGCCTTGCCTCCGTGGGCTAACCCTACTGCACCCCCCGTTGACAGCGACGTATTTTGCCCATGGAGAATTCCGGCCAGCGCCACTGTGCTCAAAGCAATCATCCATCTAGTTTTCATTCGAACGAATCTCCTTGGCTGAATTGGCCGAATTCATCGGCCGACTGCTGTCACTCTCTTCCACCATCAAGGTCGCCGCCTGCAGAGACAGCGGTGTAGCCGTGTGCACGGCGCGCTCGACTTCCACCAGCAGTTTCTGGTCATAGTCGATCTGCGCCACCGGCTGCACCGGAGGCGACACCGGCGCGCGATGCAACAGAGCGAACGCCAGCAGCATCAACACCGCCAGCCCGGGTGTCAGGGTCACGGCCAGCCGTGACCTGTGCGAGCGCTCAGTTTGCGCGGCATGGATACGCGCGGCCTGCTGCTCCCAGAAGTTCTCGGAACGGTTTGCATATTCCCGATTGGCGGCGCCGAACAGCTGCAAGGCCTCCTGGACTCGCTCGCGCTCCGTCTGGCAGGGCGCACAATTGGCCAGGTGATGCTCGGCGGCCAGGTCAAGTCCGACCAAGGCGCGCTCCACCAGCGGATCGTGCGAATTTTCATTTGGATTCATGGTAGGTCCCTCAACTTGCCGCGCACGGTATGCAGTGCGCGGAACAGGTGTGTCTTAACGCTGCCCACTTGTAGTCCCAAAGCGGCAGCAATTTCGTGCAACTCCATTTCTTCGACAAAGCGCAAGAGAAACACCGCACGTTGTTGCTGGGAAAGGCCGTCCGCCACGTTCCAGATAGCCCTCACTTCTTCGCGTGCAAGCAGCGCCTCCTCCGGGGAAGCCTCTGGCGCGGCGAGGTGCAGGGCTGGTCCCTCATCCGTTCCATCATCAAGCCCGAGCAACCGTTTCCAGAAGCTGGCTTTGCGATTGCGGGCGTGATCGCGGGCCAGGTTTGCGGCAATTCGGAGCAGCCAGGTTTCCAAGCTAGAGTCGCCGCGGAAACTGGAGAGGTTCTGATACGCCCGCAGGAAGCTTTCCTGGGTCAGGTTGTCCGCCTCGTCGGCATCGCGCAGCAGCATCAGCAGAAACCGATGCACGCGGCGTTGGTGCCGTCGAACGATCGCGTCGAACTCCTCGGCCGTGATTCGTTGCGCCGCAGCGCCGAGCACGGGGGTCAGGGCTGTCTCCATGGTGTCCGGGTCTTGTTGCTATGAGTATGGACGAATTCCGAGTCGCTAAGGTTGACAGCCGGTCGAAATTCGATAAATTTTCTTCCACCGGACCGGCATCCAATCAGTTATGGAATTCGGTGATCATGTTCGCGTCACGGGCGGTGCTTTAAAGAATTGGGCGATTGCCCAGTTGCAGGATTCCATTGCCGTTGGTCTGCTGTGGTGGCTCGGTCTGTACCTGCTCAAAGTGCCTTGGGCGCCATTTTGGGCGTTGCTGGCAGCCGTTCTCCAGATTATCCCGCACATCGGTGCGGTGCTTGGCCTGCTCGGACCTGCCTTGGCAGCTTGGATCCATTGGGGCAGTTGGATGCACTCCCTCTATGTACTCATGCTGTACGCGGGAATTGTGATTGTCGACGGTTTTTTCCTGCAGCCTTACCTCATGAAACGCACGGCCCGGGTGCCGATGTGGGCGTCGATTTTGGCGCCCCTCGTTCTCGGTGTTCTTATCCCCTTCTGGGGTGTCCTTGTCGCGGCGCCTCTGTTGGCCATCGTCTACGCGTACAAAGAGCGGCAGGCCCGAGTTTACGCCCCGCAAGTGCGCCAAAGGAGCTAACGGTCTCGCCCATAAGGGGGTTAGTCTTCAAAGGGCCATGCTATAATTTCAGTTCGCCTGCATGATTCCCGAGGCTATCCTGTGATCTCCTCCATGGGCGAATCCTGCGCAATCCTAGTTCTTTAGACACGAGGTATCGCTATGTCTGGCCATTCAAAGTGGGCCACAATCAAGCACAAGAAGGGCGCGCTCGACGCTAAGCGCGGCAAGATCTTTACGCGCCTTATTAAGGAAATCGGCATTGCTGCCAAGAATGGTGGCGGCGATCCCGACAGCAATCCTCGTCTGCGCACTGCGATCCTGGCGGCCAAGGCCGAGAACATGCCTGCCGACAATATCAAGCGGGCCATTCAGCGCGGCACCGGCGAACTGCCTGGTGCTACTTACGAGGAATTTACGCTCGAAGGCTACGGCCCGGGCGGCGTTGCCATTCTCGCCGAGATCAACACCGACAACCGCAATCGCACCGTCAGCGAAATTCGCCACGTCTTCGGCAAGAACAACGGCAACATGGCCGAAGCCGGCGCCGTCTCCTGGATGTTCCACAAGAAGGGCGACATCGTGATTCCGAAGTCTGCCGCCAAAGAAGACGACCTGATGGGTATTGTGCTCGAGGCCGGCGGAGAAGACTTGCGTGACGATGGCGATAACTGGGAGATTCTCACCGAACCCTCTGCCTACGAAACCGTGCTCCAGGCTGTGAAGAAGGCGGGCATCACACCAACTTCGTCGAGCGTTTCGATGATTCCGCAGAACTACATCAAGCTGGAAGGCGCGGCCGCGAGCCAGATGATCCGACTGCTGGAAGCGTTGGAAGAACAGGACGACGTGCAGAACGTGCACGCGAACTTCGACATCGATCAGAAGCTGCTGGAAGAAGTGGCTGGCTGATCGGCACGATTTGCGCATGTCTTGCGATTTGCAAAGGCCGCTCACAGAGAGCGGCCTTCTTGTTTGGAGTTTCGGAGCGCACGAGCCGCTGAAAACTCGTTCTGTGTGCGCTTAAGTCCTTCGTGGTTCTCTTGTTGTTCGATCCGAACGTCGCTGCAACACTGTCCATACCGAGGATTCTGTAGTTTTCAACATTCCGGTGGAAAATTCTGTGGAAAATCGGGAAAGTACTCGTGTAAGTGTTTCAGAGAGAGTTGGTTTAACACCTTGCACAGAGACAGGGGCTGGCACCTTCGTGGTAAGTACTTCTCTAAGGCGTTGTGCTCGAGGTCCAAGGCCGGTTACGTGAAAACGCGACTCGACAAACTGCTGGTGGAACGACGCTTGGCTGCTTCGAGAGAGCGCGCACAGGCGTTGATTCTCGCGGGCAAGGTGCTCGTCAACGAGCAGAAGATCGAAAAGTCGGGAACGACGGTAGAAGCGGATGCCGTTGTTCGACTGCTCGGAGACGATTTGAAGTACGTCAGTCGCGGTGGCGTCAAACTAGAGAGAGCTCTCGACCACTGGCACATTGAAGTCGGCAGTCTTGTGTGTCTCGACGTGGGCGCATCGACGGGTGGATTCACGGACTGTCTTTTGCAACGAGGAGCCGCACGTGTGATTGCGGTCGATACTGGATACGGACAGCTGGATTTCCGTCTGCGCCAGGATCCGCGCGTCCGCTTGCACGAGAAAACCAACGCTCGCTATCTCCAGCGGGACGAGGTTGGTGAGCTGGTCGACTTCATCGCGATGGATGTCTCGTTTATCTCGGCAACCTTGGTCCTGCCGTCCGTGGTCCGCGCAGTCTTTCCGGATGTCCGAGATGAGAATCGGCCGAGGCACGGAGTCATCCTGGTGAAGCCGCAGTTCGAAGCGGGTCGCACCGCCGTCGGAAAAGGCGGCATCGTGCGCGACGAGGCGGCCCAACTTGCGGCGGTCGAAAGAGTGCGAGAATGCGTGCTGGGACTGGGCGCAATCCGGAGCGATGTCATCGACTCTCCGATTCTAGGAGCGGAAGGCAACCGCGAATTTCTGCTATACGCCGTCTTCTGATCTGCGGAATCCGAAGCACTCTGCGGCCCTGATTCTGTACAATGCCCCTTTCATCATGCCAGCCGGGACCGCGCCCTCGAGCCGCACCAAGTCCGTCGCGATCATTTCCAAACCCGAGAAGCCAGAACTCGCCCGGATTCTGCCACCCCTGCTCGACTGGTTCCACAAACACGACTACCAAGTTGTCATTGACAGCGAGACCGCCGCTTACGCGTCTGGCCCGGAGGTCGTCGAGCGCCTCGACATGGCAGCGCGACCGCTCGCTTTCGTGGTGGTACTCGGTGGCGACGGCACTCTGCTGTCCACTTCCCGTGCCGTCGCCAAAGCGGGCATTCCGGTGTTAGGCGTGAACCTGGGGTCTCTAGGATTTCTCACCGAAGTGCCGTTGCCGGAACTATACGAAGCCCTGGAAGACGTTGATCAGAACCGGGCGGCTATCGAATCGCGATCCATGGTGGAATGCCAGTTGCTTCGGGGAGGAAGTTCCGCCATGAGCTACGCCGCTCTCAATGACGTGATCGTCAACAAGAGCGCCATGGCGCGTTTGAACGGGTACGATTTGTTCATCGATAAGGCGTTTGTCACCAGCTACAAAGCCGATGGCTTGATCGTCTCGACACCCACCGGATCCACCGCCTACTCGATGGCCGCCGGCGGTCCGATTCTCACCCCATCGGTGGATGCGTTTGTTATCACGCCGGTCTCGCCACACTCGCTGACTCACCGCCCTTTGGTCGTTCGTGATTCGGTGGAAATCGAGATTGTGGTGAAGACTGGCGAAGAGCAGGCTTATCTCAGCGTTGACGGACAGGTGGGCATGCCCGTCCAGGATCAAGACCGCGTTGTTTGTCGCAAGGCGGAGTACCGCGTCCAGCTATTGCGGATTCGCAGAGCGTTTTTTGAAGTGCTGCGTACAAAGTTGAAGTGGGGACAGAGATAAGCGGGTTTCAAAGTTGCACGGTTTCAGAGTTTCAAAGTAGGTGCCAGCTTGTGGAGCAACGGCTGCGCCTGCCCCTTAGCGTAGTCGAAGGGTCCGCGCATCTCGACCTTCCAAATCCTATGAACAAAGCCAACTTTCGTCAGTTCATTGCTCCTCTCACCGTCGTCATCGCAGTTCTTCCCGTTGCGTCCCAGGCCCAATCCAAACCAGCCGCTGACCTGATCATCCAACACGCGAAGATCTGGACGGCTGATACCGCGAATCCCACAGCGCAAGCCGTTGCCGTCCTGCGGGACCGGATTGTGGCCGTGGGCTCGGACGCCGATGTGGAGAGTTGGCGCGGTTCGCAAACACGGGTCATTGACGCTGCTGGGAAACTCGTGTTGCCCGGGTTCGACGACGCTCATTGCCATTTTCTCTCCGGCGGATTTCAGTTGGACGCCGTCGAGTTGAATGACGCGACCAGCGCGGAGGAATTCGCCAGGCGCATCGGTGAACGCGCGAAGATCACTCCCAAGCGCGAGTGGATCCTCGCCGGAAATTGGGATGAAACCAAGTGGACTCCGGCGGAGCTTCCGACCAAAGAACTCATCGACCCGCTGACCCGCGACATTCCCGTCTTCGTTTCGCGCTACGACGGCCACATGGGATTGGCCAACTCCGCCGCGCTCCGCGCAGCCGGGATCACAGCACAAACTGCCGATCCACCTGGTGGAGTTATTCTGCGGGACGCGAAAGGAAACCCCACAGGGGCACTGAAAGACGCAGCCCAGGATCTGATGTCCAAGGCCATCCCGTTGCTGACGACCGAGCAGCGACTTCACCTCGCCCTGCGCGCCCTTGCGCATGCCGCTTCGCTCGGTGTCACGAGTTGTCAGAACATGGATGATGGCGACAATCAGACTTACAACGACCTCAAAGCGTTCTCCCAGTTGCAAGAGCAGGGAAAGCTGACCATGCGCCTATATGTGGCGCCCTCGATCGTGGATTGGGAGGACCAGGCAAAGATCGGCGTGCGTCGCGCCTTCGGCAGTTCTTTCCTGCGGATCGGTGCCTTGAAGGGCTATGCTGACGGTTCATTGGGCGCGCGGACGGCGTACTTCTTCGAGCCGTTCAACGACATGCCGGGCAACCGTGGCCTGCTTTCGGAGCAAATGCAGCCGCCCACGCTGATGCGGGAGCGCATGCTCAAGGCGGACGCCGCCGGACTGCAGTTGTGCACGCACGCCATCGGCGATCAGGGGATCTCGATCATTCTCGATTTCTACACCGACATCGTGAAAGAGCACGGCCCCGCCGACCGGCGTTTCCGCATCGAACACGCTCAGCATATGGGGGCGAAAGACTTCGACCGCTTCGCGCAGCTCGGGGTGATCGCGTCGATGCAGCCCTACCACGCAATCGATGACGGGCGTTGGGCCGAGAAGCGAATTGGACATGACCGAGCCAGCCGCACCTACGCATTTCGCACCTTTCTCGATCACGGCGTGCGGCTCGCCTTTGGAACGGATTGGCCGGTGGCTCCGCTGAATCCCATGCTGGGCCTCTACGCCGCCGTCACCCGCGCCACGCTTGACGGCAAGAATGCTAACGGCTGGTGTCCCGAGCAGAAGTTGACCGTCGCAGAGGCCGTGCAGGCCTACACCATGGGCTCAGCCTATGCGGAATTTCAGGAGCAAGAGAAGGGATCGATCACCGCCGGCAAACTCGCCGATATGGTGATCGTGAGCGACGACGTGTTCACCATTGACCCGGTGAAAATTCGGGATGTGAAGGTGCTGAAGACGTTTGTCGGTGGAAAGATCGTATGGGATTCTGAGCGCCTCACCGCGGCGGGAGAAACGAAAGGTCCCTGACAGATGGGTGCGCGCTTCGCGACAGCGCACGTGAGCCCATCTGAAGTACAGATCTAAGGTGTCGATTATCATCATTTGACCGCAAACGGAGTTAGCAACAACGCGCTCACGCTAATGAGCGATCACTGGGGACTGCCCAATCGCTTTCGTGGCTGTCCGGGGTACAGATTTGCGATCGAATAGGTAAACCCAACGAAGACGTGCCGATGCGGTCCGCCGGAAGTCAGCCCCGCCTCGAAACCAGCGTCAAGTACGAGCCTGGGTACGACTGTGTAGGTGAGAGCCCACAAGCAAGAAGCGAACCCAGGCGTCGCTGGGTTCAGTCGAGTGTCACCGTAGAATTCTCCCGTGAATTGGAGTCCTCCACGGATGACATGGGAAAACGCCAGATTCATCTGCTGGTTGTTATCAAAACCGGCAGCAGTCGGGCGGCCGACCAGGAGTTGACTGACGTTGAAATCGAAATGAAATCGCGCAATGTCCTTGCTTGCGAGAAGGGTAAACGCGTGATCCACGCGCCCACTGCCCAGGCCATCTGCAGTGCTGGCTGAGGGGATTTTGACAGCGTAGGCCGCCGCCAACGTTGGCACTCGTTTCGTTTGCCGGTAAAAGCGGATCTGCGGGCCCAACCAATTGTCTCCGAAACTCCGGTGTGTGCCGCTGCTGTCAATCTGTGACAGAAAAGAATTGGTGTTCCAACGCAACTCAAGGTCGCAGAGCAGACCAAACTTCAAAAGGCCCCCCAAAGAAGCTTGCCGGACGCCTTCTTCGGGCCACAGCCGATCCCAACCATATTCCAGTTCCAATACACCGTATTGTGTGATGTCGGCGGGATTCGCGACCGTCGGTCGGTTTGGATTGGCGGTGATCGAATCTGAGTAGCAGCCGGTTTGCTTTCCCATCCACTGCCCAGTCGCTAAATGGCTGGCAGCGAGACACACAACGACCGTCATCCGCGCGAAGCGTAAACTTTTCGCAAGACGATTGATAGAGATAACAGTTCGAAGGTTCGCCGGTAGGTTTCGCAAAATGTTCTGTTTTGAAGATGACCCTTTCAGCTCTCGAACCGCATCAAATCCTCGAGCGACTCACGTCGCCGGATTACCTTCGCCGACTTTCCGTTCACCAGGACTTCCGCCGCCCGCGGCCGCGTGTTGTAGTTCGAACTGAGCGCCATTCCATAGGCTCCGGCGTCGAGAATTGCCAGCAGGCTGCCTTCTTCGATGATTGGCAGTTCGCGATCGCGAGCAAAAAAATCTCCCGTTTCACAAACTGGTCCGACGATATCTACGGTTTCCTGCGCGCTGTTCTCGCCGCGAATACTTACCGGAACGATCTTGTGAAAGGCGTTATACAGCGAGGGGCGCAGCAGATCGTTCATGCCCGCGTCGGTGATCAGAAATCTCTTGCTGTTATTCGTCTTGCGATAAACGACGGAAGTAACCAAAGCACCAGCGGGCCCAATGATCGAGCGCCCCGGCTCCAACAGCAAATGAACCTTGAGTTTCCGCAATGAACCGAGCAACGCTTCCGCGTACTTCGCCACGTAGTCTGCAAAACCCAGGCGATCGGGCTTCTCATACTGGATCCCCAACCCACCACCCGCATCGACGTAGTCGATCTCG
>Ga0137418_10005838_pt1 | contig 11307 bp, 5 predicted proteins | sample CZODoug3_1_2_16f_FD_122242 | JGI IMG/M metagenome (GOLD analysis project Ga0137418, IMG submission 122242) | Vadose zone soil fungal communities from Angelo Coast Range Reserve, California, USA - CZODoug3_1_2_16fungal (Hybrid Assembly) | ecosystem: Environmental > Terrestrial > Soil > Vadose... | reverse complement strand
ACAACTACAGCTAAACGTAATCCCTGGCGCCACCCGATTCCTGTTGCGACCATTGTGTTACTCACAATCATTCTGTTCATCCTCACACCACCCTGTTTTGCTCAAGGCAATGGCGACCCATCCCAGTCCGCTACGCCGCCGCCTGCATCGACTCCATCGCCTCCATCGCCTCCTTGGGAAGCCGGCCAACCAAGCGCACAGATGGTCACCCTGATGAACCTCGTGCGAGAACTCGTTCCTTACATGCGCCGACAGATAGAAAAACCGCTCCTAGAAAAATTTAGCTTCCTGGCAATGATCCTTGCCAGCATCGTCCTTCTCTTTTCCTTTATCAGAACCATTCGGGAAAACGACGGCGCTTCGAGCGAGCTCTATTACTGGTTTGGCCGCGCCGTTTTTTGCATGGCCCTCTTTGCGATTGCGCCTGCCGCAATTTCTACTCTCTATAAGATCGGCCGCACATTAACCATCCCGATCGAACCGATGATCGAGGAAAAGCGCACAGCCTTCAACGATCAGTACTACGCGTTTGTGCAGGGTCACTTCATCATCAAAGACGAAAAGAACGTTTTCATTCAGCCAGCCTATATCGAGCCCGGCGAATACGGCTGGGTCGGTATCCTCACTGATCACGAATCCGGCGACGGCAAGCTCAACGGCTTGAAAGCTATGGAAGGCGCTACCGACATGACCTCATGGTCCATGCCTAAGCTTTTCTTCGGCCTTAACCTTGCGCGAGGCATACTTCAGGCAGGAGAGATATTCCTTCTTGTGTTAAGCGGCTTCATCATGATCGGGCTCCGGCTCGCAGTGCCCTTCATGGTCGCCGTCGCTGTCGACAAAAAACTCGCCGAACGAATCTCCTACCCATTCATCTGGGGAACCGTCGTCTTCACAATGATCTTCCCGGTTGTGCGCGACACCCTCACCTTCATCGCTTATACGGTCGGCAGCTTTGGACTGTCGCTGTATGACGGCGCCGCTCCTTACACGATCGACGAGCGTACCTCACAGATCATCAAGAACAATGCCTACGATCCCACTCTGATAATTATCGTCACGCTCTGCATCATGCTCATCAACGGCATGATGCTTTGGCTCTCCCCATACCTGGCCTATCGCATCGCCACCGGCCAGCTCTTCGAGGCTGTTTCGAGCACCGCCTCCGGATGGATGGCCGCAATCATCGGCTCAGCTGTCGAATTCACCGGCCTGAAAACAGGGGCGGCATTACAGCGCCAGGCGGAGAACACACAAACCCAGGGCGGATACCAAGCTGAAATGACCAGAGCTAAAGGTTCGCTCGATGCCTCTAACCTCGGCGCTAACGCAAGACAGATTTCCGGGCACGCGAACATTGAAGGCAATAGACAAGCGACTCTGGCGGCAATCGCTGGCGGAGCCCAAACAGCGCGCGGGATGGCCCAATCAAGTGCTAACTTCACGGTCGCCGCCACGCACGCACAGGTTGCCGATACGAATCGTCAAATGTGGGCTCGCGCCAACCAAGCCAACACCCAGACAGGCATCTCACAAGGGGCAGAGTCGGTCCGCATTGCCAGCGAAGCAAGGGCTCGCAAGCAGGAAATCTGGGGCGGCGCAACCACCGCGATCCCCTATGCCGGCACTGGCGTTATCAATCCCCTATTCGGGAACGTTGCCGTGGGCAACAGAACCCGCAACCTCAACCGAGCTAACAACGAGTTTTCCACCAACACCATACAGAACGAAACAGCCACCGCGAACACCGTACAAAAAAGTCAGTTCACCTATCAGAGCGACATGGAAACCGCCACCAAGGCACAGCTCGATGCCAACGTATCGGCCATCAATGCCGCAGCCGGAACCGCCGCACCCCTGCTCGGACCATCCCTCGAGTCGGAACTCGATCCTCGCGTCCACCGGCGTTCCAGGTGGAACACCGTCGATATCGAATGCCTCGACGACGCGCAGCGAAGCCTGGAGACGCCCGCTGGAGTTTGCCGAGAACGCCACCTGCGCGAGCGTCCGATCGAACTGGAGATGTGCGGACGACGGCCAGAAGGTGATGGTCGAATCGTAGACGAACGCCTCGACCGGGAAAGGGTCGGTCGCCGTGTATCGCTCGACGTCCACGATCGAAGCCGGGCAGACGACGCGATCAGCGGCAGCAGGGGCGGTCGCAAAGGCAACCGCGAGCAGGGCGCCGAGCGCAGCGTTGACGCATCGGCGGCTCGCCGGATGGTCAGCATGCTGCGAGGATGCGTGCATGGCCCTCTCCCGCGCGCGAATACGCGAGCGATCGTATCTCGCGCGCCCGCGGGAATCGAGCGACATCTCGGTCCATCGGGCGCCGTCGTTCTGGCGGTCCGCGACCGCAGCAGGAGAAGGAATTGGAGGCGGCACCCGGATTCGAACCGGGGAATAAGGGTTTTGCAGACCCTCGCCTTACCACTTGGCTATGCCGCCATCCCCTTATTCCGACTGTGCTTGAGAAAATGGCTCGGACGCAGTGTGACCACTGCTGTGACCACTTTTCCCGTGAATCCGTGCGGCTTCCTCTCGGATCACGTCGTCGCTCAGTCGCCCATATCGCTGCGTGGTCACGATGGAACTGTGACCGAGCAACTCTTGGAGGGCAGGCAGGCTACCACCCGCCTCCAACCAACGGCAAGCGAACGTGTGCCAGAGCTGGTGAACGCCGGGGCTCTTGAACCCGCACGGAGGAGGAGTCACGATGACGATGAGCAAGTTCACCGTCCAACAAATCGCCCATGCGCTCAAGCGCGTCGAAGGCGGCATGATGGATTTTGGCTCTGGGAGACGGTCTATGGTCCCGAACCGGCAGAGGAACCGCTCCCCGGCACCGTAAAGGGCACGGGTATCGAGGTCGGCATCAAGGCGCGGCTGCGCATCAGGCATCGTTCCGAGATGCCGTCCTGAGCGCCTACGGGAGCCGCTGTGCGATCTCCCATCTACCCGCGCCGCGACTGCCAGATGTCGCTCACATCATCATGGATGCGGAAGAGCAGCCAGGACAGCCGATCGTCTCGCATGGCCTGCCGCTGACTTCGTGCCTCCGTTCACAACGTCTCTGCCGTCGCTGTGATATCCCTCGGTTGCCGGGTCGGGGGCTGACCGGCTGCGCTATCGCCGAAACGGAACGAGCCGATACTGACGCACCAGGGGCTCTGTTTCGACAGGTTCAGCTTGCCAAGACGCCGTATGCGGCTGCAATGTGCCGCTGGGGATCAACTCATTTCCACCATCGGGTTCCTCGTCGGCGCCGAAATCGAAATGGCCCGCCTGGAAGGTGAAAACTCTCATCTTTCCCAGCAGCTCGAAACTCGCAAGCTGGTCGAACGCGCTAAAGGCATCCTGCAGCGCGACCTCGGCCTCACCGAGGAACAAGCCTACCTTGCTCTCCAACGCCAAAGCCGCCAAAAACGCCGCACCATGAAAGAAGTCGCCGAAGCTGTGGTCCTCAGCGACGAAGTCAAGCGCAACTCACGGAACCACTCCGACTAGTCCAGCCCTGAAAACTACCCATCGTCCACCGCCCTTGAAAACGCCAAAGGTATAATCGCCCTTGCCTATGGCTTTTCCTCGTGGCACCAAGTTTGGGCCCTACGAAATCGAATCCCTGCTCGGCGCTGGCGGCATGGGCGAGGTGTACAGCGCTCGTGACACCCGCCTCCAGCGAACCGTAGCCATCAAGATCCTTCCCGCCCATCTCTCTTCCAGTCCCGACCTCCACGCTCGCTTCGTGCAGGAGGCCAAATCCATCTCCGCCCTGCAACATCCCAACATCTGCGTCCTGCACGACATTGGTTCGCAAGACGGAACAGATTTTATGGTCATGGAGCTCGTCGCTGGACAGACCCTCGACAAGCTCATCCCTCCCGGGGGGCTGCCTGCCGATCGAGCCGTCAAGTACGCCCTGCAAATGGCCGACGCTCTCGCCCGCGCCCACGCCACTGCCATCGTCCATCGCGATCTGAAGCCCTCCAATATCATGGTCGACGATAGCGGGTTGCTCAAGGTCCTAGACTTCGGCCTGGCCAAGATTGCCGATTCCGCCCCCGCGCGTAGCGCAGAGGCCACCCTGGGGACGTCGCCTGGAATGATCGTGGGTACCGTTGCTTATATGTCGCCCGAGCAGGCCGAAGGCAGACCCATCGACGCGCGCAGCGACATTTTTTCCTTCGGCTCGGTCTTCTACGAAATGCTCACCGGCAAGAAGGCTTTCGTGGGGGAGTCCAGCGCCGCCCTGCTCTCCTCCGTCTTGCGCGACGAACCGAAGCCAATCAGTGAAATCAAGCGGGAGATCCCGCCCGAAGTCCGCCGCATCGTCGCCCGCTGCCTGCGAAAAGCCCCCTCCGCCCGCTATCCTTCAGCAGATGAACTCGCGCTCGACCTCAGACATTGCCGCGACTTGCTCTTTCCAGAATCAGGCGTCATGCTCAGCCCCGCCCGAATCGTTCGCGAGGCGCGACGGCCTGCGGTTCTGGTTCCACTTCTGCTAGCGCTGATCCTACTGGCCGCCGGGGCCACCTGGCTCGTCCAGCGCGTCCGCGACGTCAACTGGGCTCGCGAAACCGCCATGCCCGAAATCTCCCGCCTCTACGGACAGGGCAAATTGGGGGAAGCTTACGCTCTTGCCGTCAAAGCCGAGAAATCGATCCCCGGCGATTCCTCACTCGCCAAGCTTTGGCCCGTCATCTCTTATCCCATGTCGGTGGAGAGCACCCCGCTCGGGGCGACCCTTTACCGCCGCGACTATGCCGACGCCAACGCGCCGTGGAATGTGGTCGGAACCACGCCCCTCAATAGCGTCCGCCAACCCCGCGGGCTCTTTCTTTGGAAGTTCGAAAAGCCCGGCTACGGCACAGTCGTGCGCACAACCCTTGCCCTCATTCCCCGTTTCGCCGTGCCCCCCGGGGATGCCGTGCGCGGTGAAGTCAAACTCGACGAAGAGAAAAGTATCCCTCCAGGAATGGTGCGGGTTTCACCCGCGAAATACTTCAAGACTCTCTTTATACCTGGCTACGAAGGCATGCCAGAGCTGGACCTCAAGGATTACTGGATCGACCAATACGAAGTCACCAACCGCCAGTTCAAAGCCTTCGTCGATCAAGGCGGATACCAAAAGCGAGAGTATTGGAAAGTCGACTTCCAGCACAATGGAAAGCCTGTCTCCTGGGAGCAAGCTTTGGCGCTCTTCCGCGACAGTACCGGCCAGCCCGGCCCAAAAGACTGGATGCAGGGCGAATACCCGAAAGGCCAGGACGAATATCCCGTGACCGGCATCAGTTGGTACGAAGCCGCCGCCTACGCCGAATTCGCCGGCAAGAGCCTACCCACCATCTACCACTGGAACCGGGCCGCCGGTCCTCTGTCGACAGCCCTCATCGTTCCCGCCAGCAACTTCGGCGGCTCTGGCGTTTTGCCCATTGGATCCAAGCAAGGTATCGGCCCCTGGGGCACCTACGATATGGCCGGCAACGTCAAAGAATGGATTTGGAACGAAGCCGATCCCGGCAGGCGCTACGCTCTAGGCGGCGCATGGGACGACCCCACTTATATGTTCGTCGATCCAGATGCCCAATCCTCCGTGCTCCGTGCCTCCAACCTAGGCTTCCGCTGCGTGAAATACATCGAACCCGAATCCGCTCTCGCTGTCGCCACAGCCGCCATGCCGTCCCCCAGGCGCGACCTCACCAAAGAGAGGCCCGCTTCCGACTCTCTCTTCCAGGCTTACCGGAGCCTCTATTCCTATGACAAAGCGCCACTAAACGCCTCCGTCGAGCCATACGGCAAGAACGAAGACGATTGGACCGCTGAAAAGATCACCTACGCCGCCGCCTACGGCAACGAACGGGCCATCGCGTACTTGTTCCTCCCGAAGAAGGGTAAACCGCCGTTCCAAACCGTCGTCTTTTTCCCCGGATCCAATGCTCTGCTCTTGCGCCAGTTCTCGCTCTACACAACTTCCGCCTTGGACGGCATTCTCAAGAGCGGCCGCGCCGTACTCTTCCCCGTCTACAAAGGCACCTACGAGCGTGGCGACGGCATGGAATCCGACGTCGCCAACCAGACCAGCACCTGGCGCGATCACGTCATCATGTGGACGAAGGATGTCTCCCGGGCCATCGACTACGCCGAGACCCGCACGGAATTAGATCACACCAAGATCGCTTACTACGGCTACAGTTGGGGTGCGGAAATGGGAGCCATCATTCCTGCAGTGGAACCAAGAATCAAAGTTTGCATTCTTGCCCTGGGCGGACTGGACTTCCAGCACTCCCTCCCCGAAGTCGATACCATCAACTTCGTTTCGCGCGTCAAGCAACCCGTGCTCATGCTCAACGGACGCTATGACTTCTTCTTCCCTGTCGAATCCACCCAGGAACCCTTCTACCGGCTGCTCGGCTCAAAGAAAGACGAAAAGAAACACATCCTCTACGACACCGCCCATAACATCCCGCGCAACGAGCTGATCAAGGAATCGCTAAACTGGATGGATCAGTACCTCGGGCCGGTGAATTAGTCAGCCCCCACGAGCGGATGGAGGCACGGGCGTCCTCGCCCGTGCGCAAGTCGGGCGATGCCGGGACCCACCAGCAAAGAAGTTCGCCTCTCATCTAAGATTGTCCCAATAGTGGTTCGATCCCCACCGCGAGGACTTCTATGAAAGACCAAAATCGCCGAGATCTTCTCGGCAATGCCCTGGTCTTGGCGGTGGCGGCTGCTACCGCAGTTGCGCCAATCTGGCGGTAACGAATGGTTCGAAAATCGGCGCCACTCATGCCGAGCCACTCGCAAAGGTGTTTGAGAGCCTCGTGCTCGTGTATGAGAACCACGCCGCGCGCGAAGACACCATTATCTTTCCAGTCTGGAAGAGGAACTTCTCGGACTTAGCCGCTCGATAAAATCTCCGATCAGTTCGAAGATGTCGAGCGCAAAATGTTCAGGAAGGACGGGTTCGAAGACGCCGAAAAGAAGATCAGCACGATCGAAGGAGCGCTGGGATTCGCGGATCTCGCACAGTTCACTCCGCCTCCGCCACCGGAGGTTTAGCCGAGAACGGAATGTCTTCACGCACGGAATCCACTGCCTTGACTGACTCGTCCACGAAGGCCCCCGTCTCTCTGCCGGAATTGGCCTTGGTTTTCCTTAGACTCGGCACGCTTGCCTTCGGCGGCCCCGCTGCCCACATTGCCATGATGGAGAGCGAGTTCGTACACAAACGCCGCTGGATCAGGGACGAGGATTTCCTTGATCGCATGGCAACCGCCAATTTGCTCCCGGGGCCAAGCTCAACGGAACTGGCCATTTTCATTGGCTACAGCCAGCGTGGCTGGCCCGGCTTCCTCGTCGCAGGCTGTTGTTTCATCATTCCGGCCGCGATCCTGGTGTCGTCGATAGCCGCCGCCTATGTTCGCTTCGGTGCGCTACCACAGGCGGACGCGATCCTCCTTGCTATCAAACCCGCTGTCATCGCGATCATCGTTCAGGCACTGTGGAACCTGAGGAAAGCCGCAGCCAAGACAAGAGTCCTCATGCTGATTGGGACTGTATCTATTGCCCTCAACCTTGCTGGCGTAAGCCCGTTTCTGACGCTGGTATTCGCAGGAGCGACAAACGGGGTAGTGGAGTCGTTCCGGCAGAGCAGGAGAGGTCCACTCGCGCTCCTCTGGATCGGACTGTGGAACGCGATGTCACCTTCGGGTTTGCCTGTGGATGCGGTTTCTGCGGTCGTGCCCGTCAGTCTCGGGCGGCTATTCCTATCATTTCTGAAGATTGGCTCTGTTGTCTTCGGAAGCGGTTACGTTCTGCTCGCATTTCTCAGAGCCGAATTTGTCGATCATCTGCATTGGCTAACGGAAAAACAACTCATCGATTCGGTTGCCGTGGGCCAATTCACGCCGGGGCCGGTATTCAGCACTGCGACGTTCATCGGGTACCTCTTGGGCGGCTTGCCTGGCGCGTTCTTGGCCACGCTTGCAATTTTTATACCCGGCTTTGTATTCGTCGCGGTAGGCGGTCCTTTGATCCCGAAAATCCGTCGCTCCCCCTTAGCGGGAGCAGTGTTGGATGGAGTCGTGGCAGGTTCGCTGGCCCTGATCGCAGTTGTCGCATGGCAGATGGGAAGGTCCTCAATAACAGACTGGCTTACTATTTCGATCCTGCTCGTCAGCTTGATCGCGATATTCCGCTTCAAACTGAATTCAGCATGGTCGATCCTCGGTGCGGCGATCATCGGGTGGATTGCGAGAGGCTAAGGAGTGTAAGTTCTCCTCCTAAGCTCTCTCTAAGCTCTCTTCCGCTTTGGCGACATATCCAAGCTCTTAATCAACCTGAACAAGTGATTCGCGTGTACCCCGAGAATCTTCGCCGCCTCGGTGTAATTCCCGCCCGCCTGGTCAATCGCTCGCTCGATGAGAACCTTTTTTGCCTGCCGCACGCCGTCATGCAGCGCCGTCGCCGTGTGGCCATCTGGACCCGCATGCTCCACAATCGACTCCGGCAGATCCTCCGGCAGAATCATCTCCGACGATCCCAACACCACAGCCCGCTCAATCGCATTTTCGAGTTCGCGCACGTTACCCGGCCAGTCGTAAGCCACCAGGCACGCCCGCGCCTCCGCCGAAATCCCGCGAACATCCCGCTTCACCTTCTCGGCACACCGCTTCACAAAGTAGCTCGCCAGAATCGGGATATCCTTCCGCCGCTCCCGCAGCGCCGGCATTTTCACCGACACTACATTCAGCCGGTAGTAGAGATCGAGCCGGAACTCCTTCTTCTCGGCCGCCTCTTTCAGATCTCGATTGGTCGCCGCAATCACCCTGATATCTAGAGGAATCGTCTTTACCCCACCCACCCGCTCAAACTCGTGCTCCTGCAGCACGCGCAGCAGCTTCGCCTGCACTCCCGGCGCTAGCTCCCCGATTTCATCCAGAAAAACCGTTCCCCCCTCGGCCATCTCCAGCTTGCCCTTCTTCATCGCCACGGCCGAGGTAAACGCGCCCTTTTCGTGCCCAAACAACTCGCTCTCCAAAAGCGTATCGGTGATAGCTGCGCAATTGATAGCCACAAAGGGCTTGCTGGCCCGAGCGCTATTCTGATAAATCGCCCGCGCCACCAGCTCTTTCCCCGTTCCACTCTCGCCCCAAATCAGCACAGTCGATTCCTGCGGCGCCGCCCGCCCAATAAACTGCTTCACCCCGGCCAGAGCCTCGCTCTCGCCCACCATGTCATGCTCGATGTTCAACTCTTGTTCCAGCCGCTCTTTCTCCCCACCCAGCCACTCCACATGCCGGGCATTTTCCAGGGCCAGAGCCGCCACATTTCCCAGCGCCGTCAGCAGCTCGAGCAAATCCGAATCAAACCGCACTCCAGCCGCATTCGCATCCAGGTAAATCGCACCAAGGACACGCCCCTGCACCTCCAGCGGCACAGCCAGCACAGAGCGAATGCGCGCCGTCACCAGGCTTTCCGCATCGCGGAGACCTTCGTCACCTTCAATGTCGTTGGAAATAACCGCGACGTTCTCTTTCAGAACGCGCGTCAATATCGTCCGACTCACTGGAACCAACTGCTCCCCTTCCACATCCCGGGCACGTCCCACAACCGCAGCAAAACCGTCCGCCGCATCTTCCGGCCGCACTATCGCCGCGCGTTCCGCCGGAGACGCTTCCAGCACTGCATCCAGCACCTTTTCTTCGAGTGCCGCCACACCCTCCACCGCGTTCAGTGCCCGGCTGAAGTCAACCAGCACTTTCAAATCCCTCACTGTTCGCGCCGTCGCAGGCAGGTTCGCGCCGCCTTGCGACTGGAGATACAACGCATCCTGCTTCCGCAGCACAAACGTGGCGCTGTCCCCGAGCCCTTCGATCGCTTCCACCGCCGAAGTCGAAGATCCCACCTCCACTCCGCGCAGCATAAACATGGAGTTCCCTATGCGAATTTGATCGCCCGGCAGAAGAGACTTTTCCGCCACAGCCACGCCGTTTACAAACGTACGATTCGGGCCACCCAGGTCCACGATTTGGTAGGAGATTCCGTCGGTCCGCACGATGCAGTGCCGCCGCGAGACCAACTTGTCGAGGAGGAATATTTGATTGGAAGGGTCGCGCCCGATCGTTATCTCGCCCGCCTTGAAAGCAAACGTCTCTCCCTCGCGAGGGCCCTTCAAGGCTTCCAGCCGGACGTCATCAGTCATTACAGCCTGCCCGTTCCGTTCGCGGTCCACGCCAGTGAGTATATCAATGCATCCGCGTTTCCCAATATCCATCAGTTTCTCGCCGCCCAGGCGACCTAACAAATAGGTTAGGTGGCCCAACATGCGCGCTAGGGTTTACGGCCGGTCCGATTCCATTCACGACCCGGGTAATGCTTGATAGCTCCGTCTATCTCTATTGTTATCAGTAACATAGACCCAGCGCCTCGGACCCAGGTTACTTTGGTACCCAGCTTGCTTTTACCAAAGTGCATCACGATTCCCAAGTCTAACCCCCGAGGACAACAACATGAAAATCAAGACGAACACCAAAGCAGGCAGCGCCGTTTGGGGAGGCTAAACCCCAAGGATCCGCCAGCCTCCTCCGGGCTGGCGGTTCTTCAACCGCAAACTGCACTCAACCGACAAACTCTAAAAGAAAGGACAAAACAATGAAGATCAAAACGAACACGAAGGCCGGCAGCGCAGTTTGGGGTGGCTAAGCAACCCAACACCACCGAGTGGCAGGGACCAAATCACAACCGTTCCAAAACATTCTAAAAAGGAGCAACCAATGAAGATCAAGACGAACACGAAGGCCGGCAGCGCAGTTTGGGGTGGCTAAGATTCCCCAACCACTCTCCGGTCCCGCCCGGAGGCAACCGCAACCCAGGATCTCTGTTAAGCCGATGTGATCCTCAAAGTAAGGAGGGGCCCAATGAAAACCAAAACGAACACCAAAGCAGGCAGCGCAGTTTGGGGTGGATAAGCTTCACCTTACTCGAGTCAGCGCCAAGACTTACGATTTCTAACGATTCTTGCTTTCAACGATCCGCCACGAATTCTTCGTACCAGAGGGTGCCAGCAGGCAGTCCGCGGAGGGGCCTACCGCGACCAGCCACTAGCACCCTTCCTCTTTTGCCGAACACGGGTGGCGATTGGACGGGTAAGTCTCTACTCTTCCCGCCCCGCCTTCACCGCCCGCAAATCAATCCCCAGCAACTCCGCCTTTTTATAGAGATGGCTCCGCTCCAACCCCAACGCCTTCGCCGCATTCGTCATATGAAATGAATGTTGCTTCAACTCCTCGAGTACCTGCTCCTTCT
>Ga0137418_10005835_pt1 | contig 11309 bp, 9 predicted proteins | sample CZODoug3_1_2_16f_FD_122242 | JGI IMG/M metagenome (GOLD analysis project Ga0137418, IMG submission 122242) | Vadose zone soil fungal communities from Angelo Coast Range Reserve, California, USA - CZODoug3_1_2_16fungal (Hybrid Assembly) | ecosystem: Environmental > Terrestrial > Soil > Vadose... | reverse complement strand
AGGATCATTTCCAAACATCTTATGGAGGTGGTCAATAACAATAGACGAGATAATTGTCTTACCCGCTCCTGGAATGCCTGGGCAGAAAAGAGTCTTGTTCCTTTGTGCAAGCCACTGCTGGAATTCATCTGACTTCAAAACCCATTCCCCAGTTCCATCTTGTCGTTGGGCAATAAAGTCACTTTGTTGAAGAGCGTAGTTCACTGGCGTAAGCCAATTGATAATGGCTTGACACTCTTGATGTTGGCTTAGCTCTTTGACGGTAGCATTTGTATCTTGGGCTGTCATTTCGACTTTATTCAAGCCTTCCTTGACTAAAAAGTCTGTTAGTGGGATTATTCGTTACAGGAGAATTGGCTAAACTAACTAGAAGAAAAGATGTCACTAATCTTTTTCTCGGCCTCCATCTGTCGAGGGATGATTCGACATAAGAGATCTTTTGTATACGCTGCTGCAGCCATTGCTGCCTTGCCACTCTTCATTCTCGTGGGAGTCACAAATGCCACGAATCACTAGACAAGGAAAGTGGTTCATCAGCCCAGCCGCTTCCATTTCAAAACACAAAACATTCTTCTCTACCGCAAGGTTGTCTCGAATCAAAGCATCCTTCATGAGCTGATTCCCCGATGCGATCAGACCATAGTGAATCATCGGGTTATCCTCGTCTTCAGTCCGTTCGGCTCTCAATATAAGATTTGATGGGTTATCACCACAATTGATGGCACAGTTTGATTCATCGTTTGGCAAGTGAAGAACATGGCTTTGATATAGCCTATCACTATCTGGGTCAGGCCGCTTGTACTTCTTCCGTAGTTTCGGTTTTGTTTCCAGAATACCGTTGATGGCTTCTTCTAACTGATGGCCTTCAGTCTCATACTTAGCCTTTAGACCATTCACGGCGGTACGGAGGACGGTTGGTGGTTGATTTAAGAATCCTGTTGGTTGGAAGCTCTGACCCTGTATTGTTTTGCCAAAGTCATACTGAAAAACGCCACCTTGGTCACTGCGAGGAGTGCTGACCACAATATCACCGAGACGAATATCATTTTTTCGACTTGGCGCACCACCGCCGATACCGACCATTAGACCGATTCGTATATCAGGAAAGCTGCGTAACATATCTATTGCGACACTTGCTGCAGAAGAGGTGCCATATTCTCCATCAGGTAAGACTGCAACAACAACATTATGTCCTGCAACTTCACCTAATGTGTAATCATTGGAATCATTACGGGATAAAATTCCTGGCCTTTCATGCATTTCGTCGAGAAAAGCTTGTGCTGCAACATACTCGGTACTGATGGCGCAGATCCAGCCAACAGTATAGACTTTATGATTCGCCATAATAATAAGGACGTATGTGGAGGCAAGTAAAAATATAATGTCCTAAGTCCCTCAATTTTCAAAGCAATAATATCATTAGAGTATCTGGTTTTGAGTTATTTGGTTATTTCTTACAAGGGACTGTTGATGGCCTCGGCGATTTTACAAGAGTAGAAATGAGGGGCAGAAAGAATAGATATCAGCCTTGCATGCAATCTTATAATAAATCGTCGCTAGGCGGCGACTCTTAAAGCCTACTATGGACGGTATGGAATTTCTGTTGTTCCCGGTGCTCTTAGGTTGGTAACGGTCGACCGCAGCCCAGCTATTCCGAATGCGGCCCTTTTGAATGGGTTATACCCTACCGTATAAAGAGAAAAACGTCCGTGCACGAGCCGAGGGGGCTCTGCCCAATGAGGGAGACTTGTGAAGTTGTTGCGGATACGTAGTGGGTACCCTAGCGGATCCGCTACAGCTTCACGTATCCTCCTCATTGGACAGAACCTCTGCACCCCGTGCACGGAAGTTTTTCTCTTTGACGGGTTTATACGGTAATGCGGCCCTTTAAACACGGCATAATGCCGCTCATAGTAGTTTGCTTCTAGAGCCTCCGTCGATACGTTCGATTTCCGACGATGGTTTTCCCTGCATACTACCGCAATAACTGTCGTAAGTCGTTCCAGTCCAAACGCAATATGGACTAGAATATTGCGGGGGATTTATATGGAAAGGGCCAATAATAGGCCGATGCTAGTCTAGGTAACCCAGCCAAGGCTGACGCCACTTTTATAAATTTCAAGCCACGCAAAAATTTATAAGTGGTGTCGGCTTATTATTGACCCTTTCTATAAAAGTTCCCCATATTTACCCAGTTCTATTCTAAAAATATTGCGTTTGCGTAAATGCTAACTTGATTACAGGATCCCGCTGCAACCGAAGACGCAAACTGCAGCGAATTTTGGTTGACTCGCACTCTTTAATCTTCTCTCGGGAGGTTATGGATCTCGCATCGGTTTGCATCGAAAGACACATCCAGGTAGCGAACATGACATTTCCTTCTCCTCTCCGTCATCGAATAGGCCGATCCGCTTGGCTCGATCGCGATGCAGACGCGAGCCATGCCTGACTGCCACTACACGATGGTCTCGCCAACAACCTTCCCCGTCTTACCAGACCAGTTCGTACCCTTCCTCCGTCAGCGACGTCCCTCCGGAACCCCCGATATCGACCGGTGAACACACTTCCCATCCTTACTTCCAGAAGGGAAGCCTGGTTGCGATATCTGCGGCCGCCGGCCACGCATCGAGATTGAACACATGGAGGCTCCGGGACTGGTGAAGGGACGAATCTCGAACTGAGCATGGAGGTCCTCCGCGTGACCTCTTTTCATTCGAGCACATGAGGGAGCGGTGAACTTTTTTTCCCCCGTCGTCTAAACTTCTGCATCTGTTTTCGGGCTTCATATTTTATCTCTTAAATTACCGATCATTATGGGTGGTTTGCATCTCAGCACAACCCCACAGCTTCAATGGGGGAGTGGATTCTGTCTATATTATCTTTTTCTTTTGCATCTTGATTCGGCGTTTAACTGGTTCATATGGCATTGGACTCCAGATCACAGCATTTTATCGGTAGGGCATCTATTCCTTTCTCATCATGGGCGTCTGGGTTAGGGCTTCATCACGGCCCTTATTATGTACTTTTAATAAGCGAAGCCGGACGTGGGTTTGTCCTAGACTTGGAAGGATACATCATCTACTTTGCATGGGAATTATCTAGAATTACCCAGTCAGATCATTACTAATCGAGAAAACATAGGCTTTCTCAATACTCTGCTTCCCATGGGGTAGGTTTTTAAAACTACCCCCTTCCTGCATGGTCTCCGAGGAGTCAAGGTTGGTGGTAAGTTCTCGCAGCGATTTCTTTCTTAGACGGTCTAGGGCTCTGAAATTAATCCTCCTCCACCGTCTGGTTTGGCGTAACCCCACATTCCATCAAGCCTTTTGTTAGACAGTCTGTTCACGTCAAGTTCGGAGCTCTACACTCCAATGGTACCTCGTCCAGCTTTTGTTCATGGAACCATTTCAACAGTTCCAGCGTTGTCTGCTATTATGTTCCACGTAGACTGGGAGGTTTTTGGTCATCTTCGTCGCGAGCCTCAGCCGCTGAAGGGAGCCGGCTCATCGGCCGCATGTTTTTCCTTCCCTTTTCGGTTTCTTTCCCCTTCAAGATGGGGACTTCTGAAGAAAGTTCGAGTCTGGAGTCCAAGACTAAAACTGAGTGCATAAGACTGAGAGAAACCAAACGTCGGAGACTTACCAACTGTAATAGTTTTAACTGCTTGACGAGAGAGCCTCAGAGCAATCACGGGATATACCTCACCATCGTAGAAATCTGCAAGAGCTGCTCATCCACATTTCGAGTTCCGAGGTCTCTGTTTTTCCGCAGACAGCGCATGGTAGTAGTCTCGGTGGTTGTTTCCATTGTTACTGTTCGATATTTGAGAGTGTAGGTAGGTAGAAAACGATGATAAGTTGCAAAAGCGAAATGCGTCATGTGTGGCTTTTTCGACCACAGCAACGACAGGCCGAGCGAGATTCTTACCAGAGACGATAATAGTCGTCCTCGTACAGGGACCTCAGGCTCCATCTCGTCTCCCAGCATTTCAGTCAATAATCCAATCCGCACGGCAATCCTGGACGCACAGGAAAAGCCGATGGCCTAGGTTGGTAATGTCGAAAGGAATCAACAGAAGGAGCTGCCCGTTGTGGGAGTGCAGAAAGAGAGCGCGCTACTTGGCTTCATCCCGTCAAATCGCCATCGTGTTTTCCTCCTTGCTGGGTAGTCGTCGCTGTGAAATGTATCTGTATGGGAAGCGAAGGTGTGAGAGAGCCTATGGAGTCCATGATGCAGAAACAGGCTGTGCAAGTCTGGTTGAGGAGTGAGAAATAGCTGCGATGGTCATGTTAGCATCTGTGCCGGAAGGGAGTCGCTATGAAAAAAAAAGGATTAGGAGTAAGAATTGGGATGAAAGTGATTGTGCAGGCTAGGAAATGGAAGAGATTTTCCAGGTCACACTAGGAGTGCATAGGGGCGCGAGAAAACGCTATAACTACCTACTACTATCCTCAACATGTGTCTGTGACAGAGATCTCTTACCGGGTGGTTGTCACTGTGAAAGTCAAATGGGAAGCGGGGGAGTGAGAGCCTGTCATCCATGTTCGTTATGCAGGCCGAGGAGGGATCGAGCTGAGAGATCGTGACACGTTGGAATCGGTAAAAAGCATAGGATCAGGAGCAAGAACCTAATTTGTATAGGCGCAGAGAGGTGGAGGTGCTGACAGCATGTTCTTAAAGGGTTGAGGAAGAGATTTTCAGGCCTGGTGGGGATTTTCTAGGCCGATACTGTCCGATGGTGGAAGAGGACATCGAAGCTCCAAGTCAGTATATGTATTTGTCAAATATTATGTGGATTCATCAATCCATCAGTAGGTATGGGAGATTGGGTATGGAAGATTGGACCTGGAAGATATGAAAGATTATCTTTAGATTGAGTAGAGAGATCCGCACTGCGGATGCCAAGACTTGATCAAATTTTGTAAAATCGGCCATATCTCATCCAATGTACGGAATATATGAATAAGAGTATATTATTTGAATCAGCTCGCTTTACTCTTTCTAATGAACCTATATTTGCCATGTTTAAATCAAAATTCGTGGATAATGTGACAATGTCCGAATATATACTCAGATTTGCAGAGGTTTCTGATATATTTTTCGTGCAAATATATGTCAATATCCTAAATTAAACACAAAACCATTACCAACCCCACAGATTTGAGTATATCTAACTGTAGCCGGGTTTGTTTTAAAGCTCTATTCAAGCTGGTGCTTATTACGTTCTTATTTTTCAATTATACATAGTATTCGTTGAGTTTTACCGTATATATCGCCTGATGCAACTAAAGCATCAACGATTCAACAGTATATAATTCATACACAACACATGACAGAGACAGTCTATGTATCTCAACTTGAACATATGATATGCTACTGTATAGACAAATTTTCTATAATATTAAATTGGTTTCCTATTCTTTCCTCTAGCATCAAACCCTTTTGCTTTTTTCGCTGTTAATAATCCATGATACAATCGAACTTCTTATGAAAGCTATGTAGTGCTACGATGCCATCCGTTTTCTCATGCGAGGAAGCACACAGCATGCCAGAGGGTAACAAACCGCGGCTGAGTCCCTGGTTAGTCTCACGGAGACTTCTGATGGGATAGAGATTGGGATAGAGGATACTAGAGCGGCGAGTCTCGGTAGTGGCTGATTCTGAGTCGGTAGCAGACGATTGGGACTACGAGGACATGGTGGAATTGTCAGATACCGAGAACTGACAGAAGTGATGATTCAGATAGCGGTGGAATACGGCCTATTGTGTTAATACGTACCTACTGTAACATACTTCCACCGATAATTATGAAATGAAATTATAATAATTGGGGTCAAGTTGTATAGAGCTTTATAAAACAATATCAATAAGAACGATATTTATTTAATGTTTATGAAGTAAAACTTGAAAATTCTTGTCAATCGTGGTAGCAGTCATCTCGGATTATTGCAGTTTAGTGACGTTATTTTGTCCATTGCTGTGATGTCTCAGGAGCAATCGGGGAGGGAAGAGTATGATGACAAAGGGGTAGAGAATCTGCATGTAATAGCCCTGCAGTCCTCTTCACAACGTTGTAAATTTGAGAAACTTACTGTAGCCACGGAGAGCGCGAGATATTTCCCTCATGTTTGAGGCATAGTTCGCTTGTTCTGATGACGCCGTTGGCTCAAAAAGTGCCATAGCGGATTCCATCATCTGTCTGAATTCCGTTACACGAATATCAATGGGGACCTCATCGTTACCAATCTTAGATATAGAATCATCCGTCTCACAATCGGATTCATCGGAGCCAGTTTCGCCTTCGGTATCTAATTCCCCAAGTCTTCCTATTGCCTTTACTCCTGTATTTAACATATGAGGATACACCGGCTGTAGAAACAATCAATTATCCATTCAGAAAAGACAACTCGTTTGCCGACGACATTTTTGAAAAAGCTTGGATCGGCTGACTCAAAACAAGACACAATATCCTTGCAAGGTGACTGGCAAACACTCTTAGTCGAATGTGTAACTCGCTTTCCTCTTGATCTCAAAGAATAGAATTAGAACAGAGTAGTGGCTTATCAATCAGATTAAGAAGAGTCAATCTCGAAGCACATACCGATTTGTTCCAGTCATGAAGCATCGATCCTCCCAATCTAAACGACTATGACGTTTGCAAGTTTTATTAACTTCAGATAAAAATTTTCCATTAGGTGTAGAACTGCCTGTCATTGCTGTCAACATCCATCATCATAAAGTGAGGTGTCTGGTGAAAATGCGATAAGTGAGAAACATTTTAAGCCGCTGTGAGGCAATCCAATGCAACCTTTAGTAGGGTGAGCAATAAGTAGCAATAGGCTTTTTTAACAAATTCGAGTATCAAAAAGATGTATTTTATGACCGTGAAGACATCAATAATTGAATCCGTTCCATGAACGGGAGAACCTCGAAAGGTTTACAATATCTCTCAGGCACAGAAGCTGTGAAATTTCAAGAATGAAAAATATACCGAAACGTGCGGTATAAAACAATGACCGGCGGTCATTGTTTTATTAATATATATGATGACGGCCAATAGTGGATTCCACCCAAGGAGACGAGAGCACGCTAGATTGGGCCAATAGCCATTTTCCACGGTCGTACTGAAAAATCAGGAGTAATAAGAACCCACCGTTGGTAGTGGAAAAACATATAGAGGGATTGAGCACTGGAAGCATGGAAGTTGTGGGAGGTGACGAGAGCTCCTAGTGAAGCTCAACTATGTACATAAAACTAAAAGACAAGGGAATTTTTTTTTCCGGAACTTTTCTTGGCAGCCGGTACTAGTTTATCTCAGCACGGACAGACCCTCTTTGCTTCGCTATGCCCCTTCGGGACTGGCCCCGGAGCAACATTGTGCAATGCTTTGTTAACTAGGTAGTAACTGTGGATTTTTTTGTATGAAGACCACACCTATAATTCTACTTCCATAACCATTGCCTATTCTTTCGGACAAACGTCCATTTGCTTGCACTCTATCCAACCTATAATTGATCCAATTTTAGATATGCCACACCCTAGTTCAGATCTCCAACGAGCTCCGGTTGCGATACCTAGGGTAGATTCTAGAACTTCATGGCCACCACCACAATGAACGTCTTCTTATTCAAATGATAACAATCTGCTTCCTCGTCATCCTCTAGTTCATCGCCCATATCAACTTCACCTACAGGTGCTGTATCTAGTGACGCCGTCGCTATGTTGCCACCAACTACTAGTCTGAGTATCTCTAATTTCCCACCATCTTCATCGCGTCTCTCGAGTCCATTGGTTACATCGTTAATGACTTCTTTTCATCATAGTGTATGTTTCGGAGACTTGGCAATCCCGACGGGGGTCAGTGTAGTGATGATGACTTTGACGACGTTTTTGGCCGGAGTGATGCGACAGGCCATGGGAATGTTGGATTCTCGGGGCGAGGACCTCTCTTTAAAATTACTGATTCTGTTTTGGACATCGTTGATGATTTCGATTTTGGGATGCCAACGCCTCCCAATGTTAAGATCTAGATGATCCGAAGACAAGTACTATCGTCTACAATTATGATTTTGGTGACGGCTGGGAACACATTTTCACTGCGTGCCAAAATGGCGGTTCCATCGGAAGAATGCATTAGCAACCCCCCTGCATAGAGCTCCGAGGCTAATATGGATCAAGTATTTTACTCAGCGGACTGTTTGCCATACGATCAGAGCGTTCAAATCCACTGTGCTGTAGTCTGCAGCTGTCGACGTCCTCATGAATGGATGTATGAAGGAGGCACAGAAACGTTCTGCTAACTCTGGAAGACTTCATTCAATTCTGTCAATTTGCTTATCGCGGAGATTATCAACGCAGGCACAACTGGAACTCACACACTTGACAAACCCGAGGGAGCGTTCAGAATCTATTCAATCCTCAAACCAATTATCAATTCCGTTGTCAAACCAATCCTCGAATCCGAAACATCGAATCGTTTCAAGACTGGGGGGACTCGAGCAAAAATTATACACCAGGTCCACATGCATTCTTTGAAACCAGTTATCGACGTCGTGTCCTCAAAGATATAAAATCATTTGAAGTTTTCCTGTGGGGAACAGACGGCCATTCTATAGCCTAGACAGTGATGACCTCAGAGCCGTTTCCCATTCATCATCACTGTCTAGGCTACATTCAAGCGGACCTTCCGAAGCATGTTCAGCTTTGGAAGGGATTTACTCAAATTTTCTTGGACTATCAGATCCCTGTTAATTCAGACTGCGAACCATGTGAACTTTCCAGATGCCTCGCTGCTGTTGATAAGTTAATCTTTTAGCACAAGGTCACCTCTGGTTACCGACGCATTCTTACCTATAATATTGTCCATTCTCCATTGACCATGTCACTAGGGAATTGAAATAACATCTCCCTCAGGCTCGTTTCTTTGCTCCAATTGCTCCTACTTTTCTATCATACTCTTCTGTCAATTCTCGTAATGCCTCCTCGCTGGACCTGTGCTCGGAGTTGTGATTCCTTAACAGTTTTTTTGAAATTTATGAAAGAAGCAAAGACGTTGAGGAATGGGCATTACCGCCCGAAGAGTGGTGAGGGGACGGGTTATCCAACCAATGGTCACATTATATTGCATATTATATTGAAGCCAGAATCTCAAATCCAAAATACAAGGCTGAGTTATTGGATAAGCGTGTAATAATTAATTAATGATGGAAGTTGGCAGGAAGTCCGAAACTTCAATGAGCTCATATCTCATATGTAGTAGGTATATACATACGTAGCCTGATGGACACTCAACAACCAAGGCATCCGTTGGTTGGCATATAGCGATAATGTTGCTAAATGTCTCCAGTTACTTTTTTAAGCTTTCCGATTACTTGTGCTGTTATGGTGGGTGTTCTTCGAATTCGTCACTCTCATTTTTGATGGCCTTCATATGGACTGTAATAAACAAGGCATCCACCGGTCGAAAATTGGCACATTAGCTATTCCAACGTCTCCAGTTATGTTGTGATTTCCATCCGATTCTTGTGTTGTGCTCTTACGGGAGCAAGGACTGGAAGCCTGAGGGCGTCGAAGGCTGTACAACGACAACGCAGTAATCGGAAAGCATAAAATACATTTAACTTATTAATTTTTTATAATACCCAACCTTACTAAACTATAGCTGGTATATTCTATCATAGTAGTATCCATGCATAGTAGTATCATAGTGTATACGAGCCTCTGACGTTCAAACACTATAGGTTGTAGTAGTAATCATGCGCACTGCGGATTCAAGAAATGGATATTTGCCTGTATTGTGACCAGTGAAACATGAATTGCAAAATCAAAATCATCTATCTACGATGCTACAGATCATACCAGTTAGTACTTACATATATATCATGATTCATGATAGTAGTGATTGGCTCAACTTCCTAACTATGTCACATAGCTCAGTGACGATAATGTATATGTACTAATAATAGAAGAATGATAAAGAAAGATGTGTTCTGATTTCTGTCTCAGTCTGTTCTCCCACAGAAGATGCTGGTATCTGAGGTGGCGATGTGTCAAACTTCAGCCTGAGGTACGTTCAGCCTGAGGTGCTGGTACATAATTATTATGTGATAATATATACATTTACTTAGGGAGAATGTATATGAATTATACATTTATACATTATGTTATGTTAATTTATGTTAATATTAATTTAGGATCATGTCATGTCACGTGCAGTGGATGAACACCTCTTTAAAAGACAGGGCGCTAATAAAAATTCTGCCGAGGAAAAGGGATTTTGCCCGAAGAAAATCATTGTTGCCCGATGGCCGCAATGGCCTGCCGTGCCCCTTGTCCCAGGTCTCTGATATCGACCGCTATTTCGATACTGCTCGTGTCAGTGTCACTGATACTTCAGACCCGGTATGGCTTTGCAATTGGTGGCGTTTGCATAGGGATGAATTCCCCCAGATGGCAGAAGCCGCTAGAGGCTAGAGACTATCTTGCAATTCCGGCCTCGGAAGTGGCAGTGGAGAGGGTATTTAATATCGGGAGAGATTTGTTAGGGATCCGCAGACATTCGATGAATGGGGATACATTGTGGATTTTGATGTTACTTGATAGTAATATTTCAGCATAGGGATTTGAAGTAGCATAGCAATGATAGTATTTTTATTTCGTACTGTTTACTACTGCAAATATATAGTACCATCTCAGGTGTGATGGAGTCATGGACGACGTAATTGACAAGATATATGTACTATCAATGAAGTATAAGGAATAATGTTATTATTTATTCCTGTCGAGCCTCCAGTTCCGTGCCCCGCCCGCTCTGGAGGCCTGACAATTAGATCATTATGGTCTTCCTTATTCTGACGTTTTATCTCATCTTCTTTGCCGGTTTCGCCGATATCGGCGGATATTTGCCGATACGATATCGGCAAAGCTGAAGGCTTATCGGGGACCGTATCGGCAAAGTATATGTGTCGCCGATATGATATCGGCGCTGATATCGTATCGGCAAATATCGGCAATATCGGCGGATCGGCGGTATCGGGAACAGCCCTATTTTGGTCTTTCAAATCAGCCCTAAGGACTAGATTCCATGACCTCTTATCCATAAGCTGTTGGAGTTCCTTTTCCATAGAAGGAATCCACTGGGCTGCCTCAGGGCCGGTGACTGCCTGTTTATAGGTCCTTGGTAAGCCATGAGAGGTGTGATCTAGTTTAGCTGCTAGGGCAAATGACTTGAAGCCCTTAGTAGGTCTGTACCAAACAAAACTGGGGTCCAATTCGATATCGGATTCCCTTGGGACTTCAAAGCGAAGGTG
>Ga0137418_10005834_pt1 | contig 11312 bp, 11 predicted proteins | sample CZODoug3_1_2_16f_FD_122242 | JGI IMG/M metagenome (GOLD analysis project Ga0137418, IMG submission 122242) | Vadose zone soil fungal communities from Angelo Coast Range Reserve, California, USA - CZODoug3_1_2_16fungal (Hybrid Assembly) | ecosystem: Environmental > Terrestrial > Soil > Vadose... | reverse complement strand
AAGATAGTGATCTTTACTCCTTCCAGATCACTTGCATTTAGCCCTTTGAAATCGATCGATTTGGAGGCTTCGACGGTAAAAACTTTCTGCGTGCCTTCGCCCTTGGAAAACGTCAGCCCCGTCGATTGCCGCTCGACGTTCACCGGCGCCGCCGCCGGCGCATGTTTCTTTTCCATGTGCCGCGTCCACCCGCGCTTCAGGTACACCCCCACCGTCAGCCCGGCGAACACCATGGCCAGTGCCGCGCTCCACCTCGCGTACTTCGCCGCTTCGCTCTTTCTCATTGTTTAGCGCCACCGTCACAATGGCATCGCTTTCAGTTAATCAGAATTGTGTGGAGTGCGGAAGCCCCGCTTCCGCTTTTCCGGCGTAAGCCCATCCGCGGGTCTTGGGTTCGAATCTGCCCTCCGCTGATCAAATTAGATTGGTCAGGCCTAAGGTTTGGCCAGAATCCGTTCCTGCACTCCAACAGGCAGATTGCGGATCTGCCGCACGAACGCGGCGATCGACCACAGCTCTTCTTCCGAATAAAATCGTCCGTAAGCGGACATTGCGGTCATCCGCACTCCGTGTTTTACGACCAAATAAATCTGCGGCTCGGTGTACTGCGTGCCGATGTGCGGTAATTGCGGTACCCGAGGATAGTTAGTGTGGTCTTCGCCGAAGGGCTTGCCTAGTTCGCCATGGCAGCCCGCGCAGCCATTCATGAATAGCTTTCCCCCGCGTACCAATCGCTCTTCGGTTGCGGCACCCGGCATCACAATTCCGGCGGCCTGCCGCGCGACCGAATGATGCACTGCCGCGAACAACACGCGGCTTTCCCAAGTCGGAGGCCGCACATCGGCTTGCGCGTCTGCAAATCCCAGCCGGAAAAAAAGAAAAACCAGAACTGGCGGAATCACAATTGCCACCAAAAACCCAGTAAGAAAAGATTTCATTTCGGCGTCACCGCGGTTTCCGGAGCCGGTTGCGCCTTTTGGTGAATCAGTTCCATGGCGCCTAGTGGCAGCGTTCGAATCCTGCTGATAAACGCCGCTAACAATCGTAGCTTTTCATCGGAGTAGGATTCTCCCTGCGCGCCCATTCCGGTTCGCCGAATTCCGTGTTTTGCTACGAAAAAAATCTGCGCTTCGGTGTATCTCGTGCCCACTTGGAAGAACTGCGGCGCCGGTGGATAAAACGTTGCGCCGAAGTCGCTGGGCGGTTTGCCGGGTTCGCTGTGGCAGCCAACACAATCATTCACAAAGAGTTTGCCCCCGGCAATCACCTGGGCTTCTGTGGCGGGTGTTATGGGCGCCAACTTTCCAGCCTGCCGGATCACCGATCGGTGAATCGACCCGGATAATTCATGTGCCAACCAGCCCGGTATAGCGACGTCCGCGCTTACATCCAGCCATCCAAAATGGACCACGATGGCAGCCGCGAGCAGCAACACCACCAACCCAGATAGAAATCCCACAAGAAACCGTCGCACGGTATTACCTCCGGGCGGTTAGACGCAGTGGGGCAAAATTGTTAGCCAATCATCGTCGCGCGATAGCTACAAATTCAGGAAATTCTGCAGCAGCTGCTTGCCCGACTGCGTCAGCACCGACTCTGGATGGAACTGCACACCCTCGATCTTATGGCGCTTGTGCCGCAGGCCCATGATGATCCCGTCGGAAGTTTCCGCGGTGATCGTCAGCTCGCGAGGCAAGGATTTCCGCTCCACGATCAGTGAATGGTACCGGGTCGCGGTGAACGGCTTGGGCAAATCGCAGAACACACCTTTGCCGTCGTGCTGAATTTCGCTGGTCTTGCCGTGAAACAGTTTCGGTGCGCGCACAATCTTTCCGCCGTACGCCGCGCCCATGGCCTGATGGCCCAGGCACACGCCCAGTATGGGAAATTTTCCGCCCAGCCGCTGAATCAGCTCCACCGCAATTCCCGCTTCCTGCGGAGTGCACGGCCCCGGCGAAATCACGATTCGTTCTGGCTTCCGCCGCGCGATTTCTTCCACTGAAATTTTGTCATTGCGATGAACCTGCACGTCACACCCCAGCTCGCCCAGATACTGAGCCAGGTTGTAGGTGAACGAATCGTAGTTGTCCAGCAGCAGAATCATCGTTTTGCTTTCACTTTATTCCCGATGGTGCGCGGCTTCCAGGGCGCGCAGCAAAGCTTTCGCTTTATTGACGGACTCGTTGTACTCGCCGACCGGCGTCGAATCGGCGACAATTCCGCCGCCAGCCTGAATGTGGGCCACACCATTTTTGATGACCATAGTGCGCAGCGCGATACACGAATCCAGATTGCCGGCAAAATCGAGATACAAGATTCCGCCGGCGTAAATTCCGCGGCGCGTTTTTTCCAGCTCTTCGATAATTTCCATGGCCCGCACTTTTGGCGCGCCGGAAACCGTGCCAGCCGGAAAACATGCCATCAGCGCATCGAAGCAATCCACATCGGGGCGAAGCTTTCCGTGCAAACTCGAAACCAGGTGCATCACGTGCGAATAACGCTCCACGGTCATCAATTTTTCCACGCTCACGGTGCCGTAGTCGCACACCCGCCCCAGATCGTTGCGCCCCAGATCCACCAGCATGATGTGCTCGGCTCGTTCTTTCTCGTCCGCCAGCATCTCTTTTTCCAGACGCGCATCCTCGGCTTCGTCCTTGCCGCGCCACCGGGTTCCGGCAATCGGCCGGTAAAACACATCCCGCCCCTGCACTTTCACCAGCATTTCCGGGGAGCTGCCAACCACCGAAACTTCATTCAATTGCAGGAAGAAAAGATACGGCGAAGGATTCACTGCGCGCAGCTCGCGGTAAATCTGAAAAGGCTCGGCTTTGGTCTTGGCCGAAAATCGTTGGCTGATCACGACCTGAAAAATGTCACCAGCGCGAATATACTCCTTCGCCTTTTTCACCGCACCCAGATAGGCCGACTTTTTGAAGTTCGAAGTGACTCGCGGGGTGGCAGTCTTCTTCGGCGGTTTTTTGCGTTCTTCCGAGGGCACCTGCTGCTCGAGAAGTTTTCGAGTCCGCTGAATTTCGGCAATCGCCGCGTCATACTTTTCCCGCAGGGATGTTTTTCCCTCCGTGAAAACATTGCGCACCACCCAAAGCCGGTGCTGCACGTGATCGAAAGCAATCAGCCCGTGGTAGAACATCAACACCGCGTCAAACAAACCCAATTCGTCGCGCAGCTCTTTGGGCAGCCGCTCGATCAGCCGCACCATGTCGTAACTGAAATAACCGATTGCTCCGGCAATCAGCGGCGGGAGTCTCGGCAACCGCACCGGCTTGAATCTTTCAATGCGTTCCCGCAAGAACGATACGGGATCTTTTTCCTCCCAGATCACCCGGTCGTGGGTCTCCAGAACGCACGCGCCGTTGGCATAACGAAAAACTTCCTCCGGATGCGCGCCAGCAAAGGTGTACCGGCCGATTTTTTCCCCACCTTCGACCGACTCCAGCAAAAAAGAGTATCGTGCGCCTTGCGCGATGCGCAGGTAGGCGCTGACCGGCGTCAGCAAATCTTCAGAAAAAACGTCGTACACGGGAATGAGGTTTCCCTTTTTGGCGAGGCGCGTAAATTCAGAAAAAGTCGGCTGGATCATGAATGCAGTTTCAGTCGTCAGTTCTCAGTCAGTCCGGCGGCAGCGCTACGCAGGCGCCGGACAAATTGCAGCCCGACAATTATCCACTAAAAACAACGCGCGTGCTTGACTGCTATTTTTCCTTGCTGGAATACTTGCCAAGCGCGGATTCATCGCGGCGCAGTTTGGCCATCACCGCGCGGCGCATCGGCAATTCCGGCGCCGGCTTCCCGGTCCACAATTCCCACTGCGCGAAGCCCTGAGCCAAGAACATTTCCGCGCCGGAAATGGTCTTAATTCTCTTTTTCGTGGCCATTCGCAAAAGCTTGGTCTGCAAAGGACGGTAAATCAGATCCATCAGCAAATCGCAATTCAGCTCGTTTGCATTCAGCGGCGAAACACCCGCTTGCGGAAACATGCCGACCGGCGAGGCATTTACGATCAGCTCGAAGCACGCCGAAGCCAAATATTTTCGCGCGATCACTTGGCCGCCGCAGGCGCGTGCCAGTTCCCGAGCGGCGGATTCGCGGCGCGCGCAAATCAGCACTTCCGCTCCGGCATCCGCCAACGCAAACGCGGCGGCACGCGCCGAGCCTCCGGCAGCAAAAATCAAAACCCGGCTATCACGCAACCGCAGTTTTCCGCGAAGCGCTCGCAATACGCCAGTATGGTCGGAATTGGAGCCAAACAATTTTCCGTTGCGGGTGACTACCACCGTATTTACCGCGCCGATTTTCTCCGCCAATGGATCGCACTTGGCGAGGTGTTGCATGATGGTTTGTTTGTGCGGAATGGTGACGCTGAATCCGTTCAGCCCAAATTCCGGAATGGCGTCCACAAAATCCTTCAGCTTTTCCACCAGAAAAGGAAGATACACCGCGTCTCGCTTGGCGGAAATGAATCCGGTGTTATGCAGAAGCGGAGACAACGAATGGCCGATCGGATTCCCAATGACTCCGTAGATTTCTGTTTTGCGAGTGACGGATTCCGCGCGGTACAAATTCTTAAATTCGTCCAGACTGACCTGGCCCGGGGCGGTGGCTGCGGCCACTGGCGCGTAGGCCAGCGCACTGCCGTCGCGCAGCGCCAACAGCCGCGCGGGGAGCCCAATCTCGCCCATCGGCACGGTGACAATATCTTTGGAGGCTTGCGCGACGCGCAGCAAGCGCAGACTGTCGGTAATGGTTTGCGCTCGTGCCGCGATTTTGATGGCGTCAGCTTCGCCGATTCGCGCATGCAGCAGTTTTCTCGGAAGCGGTGGGGTGCGATCAAAGTCGTGGAAAGACAGCAGGATTTTCGGCGGCACCGGTAACCGCCGCGCGGACTGACCCGGGAGTTCTCGCAAGGTCTCGATCTCCAGGTCGCACCACAGGCACCCAGCTTCACGTGCCTGGTTGAGCCAGTAGAGTTCGGCCTGCGCTCCTCCAGCGAGCTTGCCACCACCCAGTATCCTGCGGCAGGTCGCTACCAGGGTCAGGCGCTTTTTTGGAAAGCGCTTCAGGGCCGCAAGGAACGCCGAGCGCTCGCGGTCCGAGCGAAACCAGTCCAGGCGCAGTTCGACGGTTCGGGTGTAACGAATCGCAGTGCGAAGATCGCGGAAGGCCGCCCGCGCGGTGGGGGTGGCCACAACGGCACAGACCCGATCGGCAAAGGGCGGCTGAGGCTTGCGGGGGCTCGGCATATGATTGAAAACAAATGATGTAGCATGCCGTATCAAATGTGTAAAGCACCCCAAGCCTATTTCTTGACGGTACTGGAAGCCATTGCTATTTTCGGAAGGGATAGTCCCCGCACGGCCCAACTGAATTCAGGGTTGTAAGCACGACTTTTTTAGCTTAGGGCTTGTAAGTACAAGCCCTAATACCCTGAAAATCCCGGGCGTGTAATTGAAGGAGTGTCGCGATGCGCTTGAATGTCGCAGGTCTTTGTTTTTCGCTGGTTTTCAGTGCAACGGCTGGTATGGCGCAGGAAGCGCCAGCGGCCAGGTCCCAGGCCGTGCCGCTGCCGACTCACCCCGGATACAGCACAGTCTATTGCTCCGGCTTCTATACCACCCAGAAGGTTCCTGACGACCTCCGCCTGGTGACAGGTGAAAACTCCGACGTCAAGGTGACATTTTTGCAAGGCGAAATAGTGTATCTGAGCAAAGGCAGCAACCAGGGCGTCAAGGCCGGTGACCGGTTCTCCGTAGTCCGCGAGGAAACTGATCCGGTGCGGGTAACGTGGTTCAAGTGGCAAGACAAACTCACAAAAGCAATGGGCATGCACTACAGCGACCTGGGTGAATTGGTGGTCGTTAAGTCCGAGCCCAATATTGCGATCGCCAAAATTTCTCTGAGTTGCGGGTTCATGCAGCGCGGCGACATCGTGCGCCCATATGTGGTACGTCCGGTGGGCGAGTATAAAGATTCCGCTTCCTTCGATCCTCTGGCGCCGGTGAGCGGCAGACCCGTGGCGATGGTAGTTCGCGCCAAGGACACCGAGCAAGCCTCGGGACGCGGGGACATCGTGTACGTCAACCTGGGCTCCGCGCAGGGCGTGAAGGTGGGCGACTATTTCCGGATTTTCCGGTACCAAGGCTCACACGCGGGAATGATTCCCATGGAGAAGGGCTACCAGGACCGCTTGTCGGGTTTTGGCAGCAATCCCAGAAAATACGAGTGGAACGATTTGCCGCGGCAAGTGCTGGGCGAGGGCTTGGTTTTGAACGCCGGGCAAAATTCCGCGACGGTATTGGTAACGATCGCCAAGGATGAAGTGTATTCGGGCGACTACGTCGAACTCGAATAGCAAATCATTCAATCAAAAGCAATTTCCAAATGCCCGCACCGCCGCGCTGTGCGGGCGTTTTGCTTTGCGTTGAAGATCCCATGCAGGTGGAATTTTACAATTCACGGGCTGGAGCCGTTACGCGATGCAGACGCAACTAGCTCCGGCGGTAGCTAAAAAGTTTTTGACATTCCTTGCGAAGGAAGCCGCTGGTGACCGGAATAACGTGATTGCCCTTTTTGAAGACGAATTCGCAGGAGATCAGACAGGCGCGCCATTTATAGATTTCGTTTCCATGCTTGCGGCCGTAGGCAGCGATATCTTCCTGCGAGACGCCGTAAACTACCGCGCCAATTCTGGACCACACGCAGGCGCCGGCGCACATGGCGCAGGGCTCATGCGTAGAATAGAGGACAAAGTCCGGCAGATAGCGGCCGTATCCGCTGCAAACGTACTTAAGAGTTTCCAACTCGACGTGCTTGATGCTGGAGCCGGAAGTCTTCACGCGGTTTCCGGCATTGGCAATCACTACTTCCCGCTTGCCCTCCACGCGGGTAATCACCGCTCCGATCGGATAGTCGCCGCGGTCACCGGCGCGTTTGGCCTCGGCGATGGCCAATTCCATGAATTTCTTTTTGGGTTGGTATGAGTCAGAAATCATCTTAAGCGATTTGATTTTCAGGACGGCACAACGTCTTCGGACTTGGCGCGGGCTTCCATCATGCGCAATTTTCTGCGTTGGGTGATGCGGGTATCCAGTTGGCTCCAGAAGCGGTAGAAATATTGCGCCGCGGAAATCAATGCGCTAGCCACAACGAGCCACAGAAGAATATAAGCAAGGGGCTTAAGCGAAGTGTAACGCGAACCGGCAATCAGCACCGCGACAGCGCACACCTGCAAAACCATTTTCGTTTTTCCCAGCGCCGAAGCAGCAATGGTGAATCCTTCGGCGGAAGCGATGTTACGCAAACCAAGAACCGTGAATTCCCTGCCGATGATAATCACCACCATCCACGCCGGAACCAGGTGCATATCGACCAGAGCGATGAAAGCGGCGGAAATGAGCAACTTGTCGGCGATGGGGTCAAGCAGGATTCCGAGGGTGGTGATTTCCTTGCGGCGGCGCGCGAAATAGCCGTCGGCCCAATCGGTGGCGGCGGCGGCCAGCATGATCAGCACTCCCCAGAATTCGAAGCGCATGTGAAATCCCCACAACTCGACGTTCGGACTGCGGGTCAGTAAAACCACAATGAGCAGCGGCACAAAGAAGATGCGCAGCAGCGTAAGTGAATTTGGCAGGTTCATTGGCGCTTGGCACCGGCGACCGGAAGCTGGCTGGAGGCGGGTACCAAATCGACTATAGGCCTCGATGCAGTGGGCGTCAACGGGAGCGAATACAGGAGAAAGTGCGGATTTAGGGTACTGTGAGGTTAACAGTAGAAACCCTTAGGCCTGTGAGGAAGGATGTACTTTCTCGTAATTCGAGTGCCCTAAACCTGTGCAAATTCGCAAAGCGCGGATGAAATGAATCCTGGTGCCGCCGGGGTATTCACAATTCATTAACCCAATTTAACATCCCTATTTTCATCATGTTACGGAGATGTTTCGACGCGAAATGCGCCGACCATGGCGCAAAGGATAACCGTTCGTGAAACCAGCCCGCACGATTTCCACAAGGATTTCCACCGATTGAGACCGGGGAGACGATCAGCCAGGCGGGACGTAAAATGCTGAAAAGACCGCCAATTCAGGCCATTTCCAGTTGAGTACTTGAAAGGTACCTTGAGCAAATCTACGAACGAAACCGGAATGGCGCTAGATTGCCCGCGGGCCTCGCAATACCCGCGCCGGAAGCATCAGAATCGCACTCAACAATGCGAAAACGCCGGTTAGGGTAATGCCAACAATGCGGAACGGAATGCTGAGCAGCCAGATAAACGGGTAGGCGATCAACGCCAGCAAAGCCAGCGGCCAACAGAGGATCAGCAGAATACACCAGAGAAAAAAACCAGCCATAGGGCACCTCTCAACGGGAGTATACGACGTCGGCGTCTAGAAAGTTTCCTTGACAGCGAAGGCCTGCAGTTTCAATCGACTCGCTATAGAGACCGGAACTTCAGCGTCCAGCAGCATATGCGAGTCGTCCACCTCAGAGTGAAGTACATGACCAAGCGCATGAACCATTGCCAGGGTGCGGCCTTCCGACAGCGGTAAGCGCAAGGAAAGTTTTATTACCGGCTCTTCGGGGAGAGCTTCATCCATTCGTTTCAGCAGTTCGTCGAGCCCGTCGCCGGTTAATGCCGAAACCAGAACGGGAGGCGCCGCGCAATTCGCGGAGTGCGCCGCGGAACTCCGCAGCTCGATTAGCTCTTCTGGCGGAAGCAGGTCCATCTTGTTCCAGGCGTGAAGGGTTGGGCGGGCGGCGACGCCGAGTTCGTCGAGGATTTTTTCGACCGCCGCATCCAGCTCCTGATGGTGGGAGCTAGAGATATCGCTGACATGCACAATCAGAGCTGCTTCCTGCACCTCTTCGAGCGTGGCGCGAAAAGCGTTCATCAAGCCCTTGGGCAAGGCTCGGATAAATCCGACAGTGTCCGAAAGCAGTACGCGGCGGCCGGAAGGCAGACGGAGTGCGCGGATGGTTGGATCGAGAGTGGCGAACATGCGCGAAGAAACCAGAACTTCCGCGCGGCTGAGCGCGTTAAACAACGTGGACTTTCCAGCATTGGTGTAGCCAACCAGAGCGATGGTGCCAAGCGGCACGGAGTTGCGGGCCTGGCGGCGTTGCGCGCGTTGTTTGCGAACATCTTCAATGCTCTTTTCGATTTTCGATACGCGATCGCGAATGCGCCGGCGATCGGTTTCCAGTTTTTTTTCGCCGGGGCCGCGAACGCCGATGCGCCCGCCACCTCCGCCCGCGCCTCCGGCTCCTCCCGCGCCCTTGCCGCCCTGGCGGGACATCGCGGCGCCCTTGCCGGTGAGGCGCGGAAGCATGTAGTTCAATTGTGCGAGTTCGACTTGCAGCTGGCCCTCTCGGCTGCGGGCATGGCGGGCAAAAATATCGAGAATGAGCTGAGTGCGGTCGATGACCCGGCGTTCGGTATGTTCTTCGATGTTGCGTTGCTGCACGGGAGAAAGATCGCTGTCGAAAATAATCAGCGGAGCATCTTTGGCGTTGGCTTCGGCGAGAATTTCATCGAGCTTGCCGCGGCCGACCAGAGTCGCCGGATCGGCTTTAGCGCGCAATTGAAAAACAGTGCTGGCGATCGTGGCTCCGGCGCTGCGCGCCAGCTCAACCAGTTCGGCGAGCGATTCGCGTTCAGGCGTGCCCGCGGGACGTCCGGGGATGCGCGGAGAGCGCTTCCAGGCAACACCAACCAGTAAGGCGCGTTCAGTCGAAGGAATGGCTTGAGTGGTCTTCATCGAGCAGGAGTCAGCGCGTGAACCAAGAGCGGTAAAGACGAATTGATGCAAAGCTCATCAGGCAGAGTATACGCCGGAAGAACGTTGGGCGGGTAATTCGAGGAGATTCGCGAGAGTGCTTAGCTCGCGACGATTTTTTGGCCAAAGGCGATGAGGTTGCCGTCCGGGGCCAGCACCAGCAATTCTCTTTGCCAGTAAGACTTGTTCGCCGGGCCATGGACATCGGCCTTGGGAAGCGTGTCGAGCTTCGGTTTCAGTTCAGCGTACAGCGCATCCACGTCGCGAACATCGATGTAGTACGCGAAACGGCGGTTGCCGGGCAGTGCTCCTTCCGGACCTTTTTGTTCGAGGATGCGGAAGCCGGCGGTCTCACGATGGACATATGCGTAATCGGCCATGCGCCAGAGAGTTTCAAAGCCGAGAATGTCGTTGAAGAAGGCCAGCGCTTGTTCGAGATCTTCGACATGCATGAAGGGCGTGATCTGAATGAAATTGGACACGGCTATTCTCCTTTCGCGATTTCCGCTGCGAGCCACTCGCGCGCCGCGGCCTGAATTGCCTGGTCATCACCGAAACCGGTCAGCCAGTACACATTCTGTTCGCGGCGGAACCAGGTGAGCTGGCGCTTGGCGTATTGCCGGGTACCCTGCTGGATGGCAGCGCGAGCGTCGGCGAGCGTCATTTCGCCGCGGAGGTGGCTGCGCAATTCGCGATAGCCGATAAACTGAAACGGCTTGGCATTCTCTGGCAGACCAGACGCGATGAGCCGCTTGACCTCATCGAGCCAGCCTGCCTGCAGCATCGCATCGGTGCGGGAATGGATACGTTGGACCAATTCTTCACGGTCGGGTTGCAAACCAATTTTCAAGACGCGCCAACCGCTGAGCGGAGTGCGGCCGGAGCGATGAACCTCGGTGACCGGCTTCTGCGCCAGCAGGCAGATTTCGATGGCGCGGATAAGTTTTTGCTGGTCGGCGGGAGCGATCTGTAATGCGGCTTCGGGATCCAGGCGCGAAAGCATCTCATGCAGGTGCGTAGGGCCGTGCTCGAGCGCGGATGCTCGGAGGCGATCGCGAATTTCTGCCGAGCGCAGCGGCAGCTCAGCCAGACCTTCGAGCAATGCTCGCAGATAAAGCCCAGTGCCGACGGTGAAAACCGGAAGGCGCGATCGTTCAAGCAGATCATCAAGAACTCGAAGGGCTCGTTCGCGGTAACCGCCAGCGGTTGACTCTTCGGCGGGTTCGAGAACATCGAGGAGATGATGCGGCACACTGGCACGTTCCGCTGGAGTTGGCTTGGCTGTGCCAATGTCGAAACCACGGTAGAGTTGCGTGGAATCGCAGGCGATCACTTCGCCGGCAAATTTTTTTGCCAGGAAGACTCCGAGCGCGGACTTTCCGGAGGCGGTTGGGCCGACAATCGCAACCAGTGGCGGAAGCGCGGAAGAATTCCTCATCGAAAAAAGATGAGGAATTCTTCCGCGCTTCCGCCACAAGATCACCAGAACAATCGCGGCAAGCAGCAGACTGCCTAAAACTTG
>Ga0137418_10005833_pt1 | contig 11312 bp, 12 predicted proteins | sample CZODoug3_1_2_16f_FD_122242 | JGI IMG/M metagenome (GOLD analysis project Ga0137418, IMG submission 122242) | Vadose zone soil fungal communities from Angelo Coast Range Reserve, California, USA - CZODoug3_1_2_16fungal (Hybrid Assembly) | ecosystem: Environmental > Terrestrial > Soil > Vadose... | reverse complement strand
CCGCGCCGCGAGAGGCGCCGGAGCGGCTCGTCGCCGGCGCGCTTGCTCGGCCAGACGAAGAGGTTCACGACGTGTTGCGCGCGCCGGTAGACGAGCGCTGCCGCAGGCATGTCCTCGACGTAATCGAGCCGGCCGCCCGCCAGCGGATAGCCCTCGGCAGCCCAGTCCGTCACCGACACCGAGTAGTCAAGCTTTCCCTGGAACCAGGGCTTGACGGTGTGCTGGTCGGAGGAGGCGACATCCGTGAGATGATTGGCGAGCAGCGACCGGACGTGCGCCGCGATCACTGCATCGGTCACTGAAGCTTCCGACGGCGGCGGCCAGAAGCGCGGCCCGGCCACGACCAGCAGTGCGGCGGCTGCCGCAAAGGGCGCAAGCGCCGCCCACTTCCACGCGCGCCGCCGATGCCGCGCAGCTCGCGGGGGCGCGGGGCTCGGCTCTACGGACCCCATGGGAACGGGAGGTCCTTCCGCATGCAATGCGTCGCGGAGCCGCGCCTCGAATTGCGGCGAAGGCGCGTACCGGATCAGGTTCGCACGCGCCGAGGCTTGCAGCTCGCGCAATGCTTGCTCCTCGGCGCCGCAACCGGGGCATCGGGCGACGTGCTCCTCGATCTCGAGTGCTCCGCGCAGATCGAGCTCGTTGTCCACGTAGGCGTCGATCAGTTGCTTGGTCTCGGAGCAGTTCATGACGCGCTCCCCGCCTGCTGGCGCCCGGCGACGGCAGCCTGCAGTTGCCTCCGCGCGCGCGACAGCCGTGACATCACCGTGCCGATGGGAATGCGCGCCATGTCCGCGATCTCCTTGTACGAAAGTCCTTCCATCTCGCGCAGCACGAACACCTCCCGGAACTCGACCGGCAGCGCGTCCACGGCCTCGTTCAGAAGCCGCTGCTGCGCCGAGCGCAGTACCAGCACCTCGGGCGTCTCTGAGGTGCGCCCATTCGAGGCCGGCTCGCTATGAAGCACCTCGTCGAACTCGGTGCCCAGCTCACGGGCGCGGTTCTGCTGCAGGAAAGTATAGGCGCTGTTGCGAACGACGGTCAGCAGCCAGGCACGCGGATTGTCACCGTTGAATCCGTCGAAGAAGCGGAATGCGCGCACTATGGCCTCCTGCGTGACATCCTCGGCATCCTGGTCGTTGCGCAAGAGCCAACGAGCGAGGTTGTAGCCTGCCCTCATGTGGGGCAGCACCACTGCCTCGAACGACTCGCCTCTATGTGGCAACGCTCCTCCGAACGGCCAGGTCCACCCCCTGCGACTGCGGCCCGAGTGCCTTTATTCCGCGCCGAGGCGTCAGAGTGACTTTCGCAGAAGCGTTCTCTGGCTTCGATCGCGCTCAGTCCAGCGTCGCCAGGCGGCGCTCCTCCTGCTCATCGTTTACCCGGAGGATGCCGGAGTAGCCAGTGGAGAGCGGCGCGAGCAGATCCTGGAAGTGGCACACCTTGGGTCCGGTGCCGACCGCGACCGAGTAGGTGTCGCCAGGATTCAGGACGGGGGACAACAGCTCGGCACAGTCATTCGAGTAGATCTGGTGAGGTCGAGAATCGGCGTTGACGAACGCGAGCACGTTGCGTGCCTCGACCTGAAGGACGGGTGCGCTGACTCCGTGCTCGTCGAGCCGCTCGACCGGCTCTTGTCTCGCTTCGCGGCCGAAGCCCGCACACCCGCAGAGCGCCGACAGCACCGCGATCTTGATCGACTTGCAATCCATGGGTCTCCCTCTTTGGTCTGATCTCAGCAAGCGGAGACTCGACGGCTGCGGCGGCATTCCGGCGGGAATGAATTCGTACCCGAGGCGGTCAATGCGGGCCGAGATGATGAGGATGCCTTCTCTGTCGCGTGGCGCCGTGGCGCTCGTCGGACTCTTCGCGATAGCGATAGCCGCCCGCGCGGAAGAGGCGGTGCCTGCCGTCTTCAACGTTCGGGAAGGCACCCTGGGATACACCATCACGCACAAGCTGCACGAGGTGAGGGGCATCACCCATGACTTCGAGGGAAGGGTGGTCGTCGCGCCGGATGGCAGCGCGCGCGTGCAGGTGCGCGCCAAGGTGGCGAGCTTCGACAGCGGCAATTCGAATCGCGACGAGCACATGCGCGAAGTGACTCACGAGGTGGAGCACCCGTATTGCACGGTCAAAGGCATTGCGACTGGAGTGAAGCTCCCCCTCGACGCCCCGCGGAGGATCATCCTGGCCGGCACGGCGGGCAGCGCGTCTCCGTCGAGATCCCAGTCGGCCTCACCCATAGCGGAAGCCGGCTGCGCGCGAGCTTCTCGTTCGCCGTCAGTCTGGATGACCTCAAGATCCAGCGTCCGGCGCTCCTCTTCGTCAGGGTGGAGGACCCCGGCTGATGATCGAGGGCGACCTCCTCCTCGAATGATCGAGTTCAGGGAATTTCCACGCAAAGGTCGGGTCGTGATGTCGGGCACCGGACCGCGACCGCTCACGCGCACGTCCCCCGCGGAGTCTTGCAGTCGCGTCCGGTGCCCTCTCCAAGACTCGGGAACAGACCAGGGCCGGCGAAGTCCTCTTGTCATGACCCTCTATACGAAGCGTTCGTTCCGGCTAGCCACTTCCCCTTTCCTCTTCTCGCTCATGGCAATGTTGTCCGCGTGCGGGGGTGGTTCGAACGGATCCACCGCCTCGACGGTTCCCGCGACGGATGCGACGGTGATCGGGTGGCACGTCGGAGCGACCAACGTCGAGACCACCGTCAAGGCTGGCAGCACGGTGCAATGGAAATCGATCGACAACATGGCGCATACGGTGACATCTGGCTCGATGCCGCCGGCGTTTGCGGAGCTCAACGTTCCGGCCAGCGGGATGTCGTCGCCAATGACGTTCAACACGCCCGGAACGTTTCCCTACTTCTGCTCGATCCATGGCGCAAAGGTGCAGAACGGGACGCTGACGGTGACACCCTGACCTGGCGATTCGTGTCGGGCGTCGCTTCGGCGGTGCTTTGCTTGCTGTCCGTCTCGCGCGCAGCGGCCCAGCAGACTGCGCCATCGAAACCGGCAGAGGACTTCGAGCTGCTTCCGCCAGAGAAGCCGCCGGATGCCGCAGAGCTGCTGCGGCAGCACCAGGTCGAAGAGGGGATCGCTCGCAGGCGGGCATTGTTGACCGTGCATCAGCGGTGGGGCTGGGCATGCTTGCGGGCCTTGTCACCACCGTCGTGCTGGGCCAGCTCAACTACCAGGACAAGTACGGCGGCGGCGGAGATACCGGCCGCTGGTACAACGCGCACAGGGATGCGGCGCTCATCACCTCCGCCCTCTTTGCCACGGCGGGCACCTTGGCCTTGCTTGCGCCGACCCCGACCGAAAAGCGGATCCGCCTGGACACCGTCACGCTTCACAAGACGTTCACGGGCATCGCGGCCGCCGGATTCGCGGCGTAGATCGTGCTCGGCTTCGTTGCCGCGTCGCGGGAAGGAAAGATTTCGCAGCGGGATCTTGCGCTCGCACACCAGATCGTCGGGTACGCGACCCTGACTTCCGCTGCGGCGGGATTCATCTTGACCACCAGCTTCTGATCGAACGGAGGGAGCATGGCCGACGGGACCAGACGCGAACTGCTTCGCCACCCCTCGCTCCTGGTCTGCGCGCCAGCCCTCGGAAAAGGTGCTGCCCGGCTGTGTCCGGCGCATCGACGCCGCGCGCGACCAGGAGGTGCCTGCGTCAATTGCAGGTGTTCTCGCGGTGCCGCTCACGCTCGTTCCGGAGCTGGCGAGCGCAGGCGGTTTCTTGGTCGTGCATTCCCCGGAGGTGGTGGACCCGCCGCTGCTCCTGATCAACGCGGTCAGCGGACCAGGCGGCGCGGTCGAGTATCTGGCCCTGTTCGCCATCTGTCCGCACGCGGGCTGCGAGCTCGCCTGGGTCTCGGAGGACGACGAGGTGGAATGCCCGTGCCACGGTTCGCGGTTCGCCCGCGATGGAACCGTACTGCATCCTCCGGCGGTGTCCAACGTTCCGACGTACCCGGTAGGCGCGGACGGCCGCGGCAACTTGATCGTGCAGCTGGCGTAGCTGCCGACCATTTCCAGACCTGGCCAGACCGGGTACGTCGCCGTTCAGTTGCGCTCGGCCGTACTGGCGACTGCGTGACTTCCCTCGGACCGCTCGAACTCGATGGGAACGGGACGGGCGCTTCCCGCGACAGCGCGTGCTTCATCCGTGCTCGTCACGATTGTGGATGCTGTCGCGTTGATGGACGACATGGGGAGCGAGCGGCCAGCCAAGGCCCGAGCCTCGTCCGTGCTGGAAATGGCGCCGATGATTGGGACCGCCACCGCGGTGGCGTGCAATGTCATTACCTTCCCCGCGAGTAGCCGAGCTTCATCGCTACTCGTCGGGAAAGGGTTCGCGTGGGCGACGCTCCCTCCTGCGCTCGAAAGCAAGAGTGCGGCGGCGAACGAAAGGCCGAGCTTCGAGAACTTGCGATTGGTCGTCAGCATTTGAGTCTCCTTGCCGATCCCGACCGCCTTCGCCCTGGCTGCATTCCTCGGGGAATAAAACAGGAGAGCACTGCGGCGACTACCGATCGTTTAGTTCCTCGGGAACGATAAGACGCAGTCACAATCGATCATGACGTGTTCGCCCGCTGGAGCGATACTTGCCGGGCGAGCACGACGTCTCGCTCATGCAGTGTGCTAGTCGGCCCGTCTCGAGCTGTTGACGGACGACATTGCCAAGAGCAGCTGTGCGGCGCGGTGCGCGTCCACTCGGAGGGCCATGGATAGCGCCGTCGAACCGTCCGCAAGGGCCAGTTCCAGCGAGGCGCCTCGTTCGAGCAATAGAGCGACGAGCTCGACGCGATCGAGCATGGCTGCGAGCATCAATGCCGTCAGGCCTTCTGGGCCTGCACCGTCGGGATCGGCGCCGTGATCGAGGAGCAACGCGGTCAGCCGGTCGTCCGCATCTACCGCCGCGGTCGTCAGCGGCGTGAAGCCGAGTTGGCTGCGCGACTCGGGATCGGCTCCGCGCTCGAGCAGGAGGCGTGCAGCGTCGAACCGCCGGTTCGAGCAGGCGATGTGCAGCAGGGTCTGACCGCGCTCGTTGCGTGCGTCCGCGGACACGCCGCGATCGAGCACGCAACAGAGGGCGGGAGCGTCGCCCACGCGCGCATGAAAGAACGCGGCGCGGGTGAGCGAGATTGCGTGACCGGTCGGAGCAGGCAACGGGCGCGGTTTCGTCATGGTGTATTCCTCCACGCCCCCGGCCGCCGTTCCCGACTACTTCCGCCGCCCCGTTATTCCCCGCGCCCTGGCTGCGCTATTGCCCACTGAAGCTCTTCTGCTCCGGGGTTCCGCTGTTGCGGACGAACTCGGCCATGCCCTGCGAGACGGCTAGCGTTTTCGCCAGCGTGGCAAGGGCTGCATCAGTGCCGTCGAAAGGAGCACGCGTTTCGTCTATGAAGAATCCATCGCTGCGCACTGTGGCCATGACAATGACGCCCTCAGGTGTACGCGCGATGGTGAGTGTGACCTCGAGATCCTCGTGATACGGCGGATGGGCAACGACGGTGAACCCCTCGCTGGCCAGCGCCCGGACGAACGCCGCATACAGCGCAGGATCATGAGCGTGGTCGGCAACGCTCAGGTTGCGGCTGGAAAGCTCGCTGCGCGTGAGCGGTTTGTTCGCGGACCGCGAGCGCCAGTGGACGGCTGCACATCCAGCAAGCAGCGCCGCGAGAACGGATGCGACGCCGATCCTCACCGCCGATCTCACTGATCGTCTGTGTCGTTCTTGGGGATACCGGCCACGAACCAGTGGCCGTTCGCGGCGCTCATGATGAGAAGGACGGGATTGGTGCATGGTTCGGGCAGCGGGGGAGTCTGGGCGACGCAGACGACGCGAGCCGAGTTGCGTCCGTGCGAGCGGCTTCGCCGGCGGAAGAATTGCCGCAGGCCGCGCCCAGCAGGCCAAGGCACACCGGTAGAACCAACGCTCTCTTCATCGGACGCCTCGGTCGCCGGGGAAGCAGGAATGGCATCGGGCGAGATGACCGGCTCGGTGCAGCGGCTATTCCCGCGGGAATGAACTGACGCCTGCGCAAGTCGTGCTGCGCGAGGTGCCCGATGTCGATGCGCGGGGTCGTCACTACACGTCACGTGCTCCGCCACGCCAGTCTCATCGTGCGTGAGTTCGGCCCGGTCACATTCCTGCGCTGCTGCCTCGCTATCGTGTCGCGCCGCCGTACGACGTTTCTCTCCTGCGTCACGCGGCCTGCTCCTCGATGGTGCGCTCACCATTTCTGGCGCGGAGGTCAAGATGAGCCTTTCGCGACGGGCAGGGCGCGGCTCGTTCACACTCGAGAAGCGACCTGAGATCAAGGACGATGATCCCTGTTGCAAAGACGGGCCCTGTGGGCACGGAAGCGAGCACGAAGGGATGAAGGGCTCGGCCATCGTGTCTGCGCGGCGAATGAAGGTCGGCGGATGGCTCCTGCTCCTGACGCACATCATCTTGATCTGCGGTTTTTGGCTCTGGGACCACATCCGTTCTCCTAGTGGAAGCCTGCTCTTGAAGGGCGCTCCCGAAGTTCTTCTCGCCGGCGGACGGCTCGCTGCTCTCTTGGCGGTCAGTGGGATTCTCCTCCAGTTGATGTTGATCGGCCGGGTCAAGTGGCTGGAACGGAGCTTTGGTCTCGACAAGCTGATCTGGGTACACCACAAGAACGGGCTGCTCGTGCTCGGCGCGCTCAGCGCCCACCCGATCCTGGTCACCGCGGGGCACGCGATTAAGGAGAGGGCCTCCTTCTGGGTCCAGCTGAAGGACTTCTTGGCCAACTGGGATGCCGCGCCTCTCGCCGCGGCCGGCTGGGTCCTCTTCTCGATACTGGGCGCGGCGTCACTCGCGCCGGTGCGCCGGCGCATGCGCTACGAGCATTGGTACGCGATCCACTTGAGTGCGTACGCCGCGATCGCTCTCGCCTTCTTTCATCAAACGAGATTGGGAAGGGACTTCACCAGGAATCAGGTCCTCACCGCATACTGGTTTGGATTGCACGCGTTCGTGGCGGTCAATTTGATTTTCTTCCGACTCTTCAGCCCCGCATTCCTTTTCTGGCGGCATCGATTCACCGTCGAACGGCTCGAACGGGAGACGGATGACGTTACCTCGGTCGTGATCCGCGGACGGACCCTTACGGACTTCCGCATTCAGGCGGGGCAGTTCATGTTCGTTCGCTTCTGGGTGAAAGGATTCTGGTGGCAATCCCACCCGTTCTCGGTGTCCCGGCCGCCAGACGGCTCCGAGATCCGCCTCAGCATCAAGAGCGTCGGCGACTTCACGGCGACGATCCCGAGGCTGGCGCCGGGTACCCCGGTGCTCATCGACGGTCCACACGGGGTTTTCACCGCGAGACAGTGCCGGCGAGACAAGATCTTGATGGTGGCCGCCGGAATCGGCATCACGGCCATTCGCTCGCTGGCGGAGGAACTCGCCGGGGGCGGCAGGGACGTACTGGTCCTTTACGGCAATCGCAACAAAGCGGCGATCGTGTTTCACAAGGAGCTCGATGAGCTCGAGGCGACCTACCCCAACCTTCGAGTGATCCACATCCTTACCCACGACCCGTCGTGGACGGGCGAGAAGGGCCGTATCGACGCCGAGAAGATCCGGCGCTTCGCTTCAGATGTCGCCGAGCGAGACGTCTATCTGTGTGGGCCGCGCATCATGATGAAGGACGTGCTGAAAGCGCTGGCCGCCATGGAGGTACCTCGCTCGGCAATCCACTGGGAACGCTTTTCGCTTTGAGGCAGCGGTGCCGCAGGTCGTGTCGGATCTCCACACGGCACCCTCTCCGCCTGACAGGTGCTCGCCCACTCATGTCGAGCGGCGAGACTCCGGAGTCGCTCCGGGAGTCGGACTCGACCGCTGTGCATGTCTCCGCGGCGTGTGCCGCTCACGGCCGACTGGTGACCAGATCGGAACGACAAGCGCAGAGGCTCGATGCGGAACAAAGAAACGCGTCAGCGGAAGCACGGGCTCGCTCCGCAGGCGGGTAGCCTCGTCCATGAGGCCCGTACGTGGGCATCGAGGAGAAGCGAGATGCCCGCCGCGTCTCGACTCACCTTCGTTCCGGTCTTCCCCATGGCGACGCCGATGTCGGCCTGCTTCAGCGCGGGCGCGTCGTTCACGGCGTCTCCATCCGTCAAAAAGCGGAGCTCGCCCATTTGACGAGCGCGGCGACGTGGACGGCTCGGCCTCGGGGCCGCAGGCGGAAGCTGCAGCGGGCACGCTGGCGGCGTCAGCCTCACTTGCGGACAGGTTGCTGACGCTACGACGCGGCCGTATCCGCAGGTAGCACAGTACACGGGGCACGGCAGTATCGACGACGCGGCCAGTTTCGTGTGCGTCAAGCAACAGGAGTCGGACGGCGACCGCGACTGAGTCGGCTTCGAACATCACGTTCTCGACACCCAGGGCGCTCAGGCGGCGGCGAACATAAGCCGTGCGGTTACTCAGGGAGGCCAGTGCTCGCCGCCGTCCCGGACGTTCGTCCTGTCGCCGATACCGCACGGCGCCTTGACTTGGTCTACGTAGAGCGCGCCTTAAGCAGCCAGCAAGAGAGGGTAACCTTTCCGACGAGGTTGGTGCCCTCTATTTGTCGAGCAGTGCAGGGAAGGAGAAACGAATGTGTCTAGCGCAAAGGCGTTTCCCACAGTCAGGGCATTCGCGATTGTAACCGGAGGCTTGCTGGGCCTGTTGCTCAGCACTTCTATCGCCTTGGCGGACTCATTTCCGGGGTCGGTGCCCAAGGCAATCTGTGGTCCTGGGGATCATACGGAAAGCGGATTACAAGGCGAGACAACGATGGAAGAGCGTTTCGGCGCTTCCCGCGACTCCACACGCGCCTACAACTGCAATCTGGAACTCGTGGGCCAGGAGCCCCAAGATGAGTTTCAAGGAGCATTTTCCCAGGATGGCCCGGCGTACAGCGGTGACTGCGCCTACTATGGAACCGACCGTGCTGCCACTCTCCAAGGCATCAAGGTGATCGATGCCTCCGACCCCCAGCATCCGCGGGTGAGCGCGCACTTAACCGACACCGCCGCGGCACTTAACCCGCACGAGACAGTGCAGACCAACGATCGGAGCCACCTCCTCGTGGCCGGCCAAAACGGTGGGCCGAATTTCGCGGTTTATGACATCTCTGCCGACTGCCGCCACCCGGTTCTGAAGGCGAGCATCAACATGCCAGGCGCCCAAGGCCACATGGGCGCCTTCGCCCCAGACGGCCTGACGTACTACGAGACCCAGAGCTTCCGAGGCATCGGCGGCTTCCTGTACATCGTGGACCTCACCGATCCGTCGCATCCGCAGGAGCTCCCCCCCTGGCAGTTCTTCACTGATGGCAGGCCCCACGGGCTAGAGGTCAATCCGCAGGGATTCGCGCCCGGTATCCACGAAGGGACGCGGGTGTACGCGGGGCAGATCGGCAGTTTCCCCTTCACCGACGGCGGGGACGGGCTGGTGATCGAGGACGTCAGCGACTATCAGTTCCGTCGCCCCAATCCACAGATCCGGATTGTCAGCAAGCTCTTCTGGACGGACCAGGGGACAGCCGAGGCCATGATCCCCGTCAAGATCAGAGGGCGCCCGCACATCATCAGCACGAACGAGGCCGGCGGCGCGAGCGGCGCGGGCGGTTGGGCGGCTGCGTGTGCCCGGGGAGCGTCCCCGTTTGGTTATCCGAACATCATCGATGTCACTGACGAGACGAATCCTAAAATCATCGCCAAGCTCAGGCTGGAAGTGAGCGACCCCGCGAATTGTTCGGCGCTACTCGCTGAGACGCCGCCGGATCCCCCCGGAACCGCGCCCGGGACGAACTTGCCGCCCGAGTCGGGGACGACCAACTACAGCGAAGAAACATGTGTCGCTGACAATCCCAATAATGCGAAGATGCTCGCTTGCAGTTTTCAGAATGCAGGTTTGCGCGTTTTCGACATTCGCGATCCAACCCATGCGAAAGAAATCGCGTATTGGAAGCCGGGGGCTGTGCGGACGAGGGTCCTTCCCTCATCGGGTAGCTGGGCAACTGGCGTCGATCGAACCGTGGATAAGATTGCTCATTGGGTGCGCTGGGTCGTTGCCGGCAAGGGCAAGGGCAACGGGAACGTCAATGGCCGGGGCAATGTGGACGGCAACGGAACCGAGCTGGAGCTGTGGACCGTCAGTGATGGCCACGGCTTTCAGATCCTGCGCTTCACGGACAATTTCAAGGCGCATAACAAGGACGTCTTCGAGGACTCGGACGACTGAGCAAATGGACGCGCAGAATGGCGCGCCGGGCAAGCGCAACGTAAGTTGCGCCGTCCCTTCGACGCCCGTCCGCCTCTCGGACGGCCCTCACCAACCTGGCTCGGCGCGAAAGCGCCGGGCCAGGTTTGTTGATGGCGTGCCTTTCCGTGCCGATGGTGTACGTTGGTCATGCGAACGTGGATGGGGATTCTGGCCACAGCTGACGCTGGCCTGAGGCCCCCGGCTGCGACCTTCTTTGGCGACAAGCCGGTCCCTACGCGGCGGCGTAGCAGACGAGCGCGGTCAAAACGATCAGTGACACACGCGCATGAGCCATCCTTCACCCCGCCTCGCCCGAACCCATCACTGCCGTGTCATACGGGTGCGTCCACCGCGAGCAGCGCGACGCCGTTCCGCATCGTGACGAGGAAAAGAGCAGCGAATCCGACGCGGGCGGCGAGGCCCCGAACGCCGCCCAGCAGCAGAGCCGGCCATGCCGCACTGATCGCGAACGGCACACGGAGGAAGATGAGCAGCGTGAGAGATAGTTCTTGGATTGCCCTGAACACCACGACTAGATAAGCGCGAGCGCAAGCGGGACGACAAGCCAGAGGCCGCTCCGCGCTACAATCTCCCTCGATGATTGGACGAGATGAGATCGACGCAGTCGCAGCGGACCTTCAGGTCCGTCCAACGGACGTGGAACGTGATTATGTTCAGCCACTGGGTCCAGGCCGCCGGAGAAAGTCAACGTCCTATTGATTGATTTTCTGCGCGGGTTGGAATGACCAGCCGCTCGCTGTGTGGTATTGACGGGCGCGCTGAGTCCATTCGCCGATGAGTCCGGGAGGGGACATGAGAACGCTGCCGCGATCTGTCCTATTCATTACATTGGGCCTGACCATTGGCGCTCAATCCGCTCGCGCCGAAGCAAGGGACGTTGGACCCGAGGCAGGCGCCCTTTTCAACACCTTCCTATTCCGCGGCCCCGGAGAAGTGCTCGGAGTCTCGGGTCGCGGAGGCACCTTCGTCACGAACAGTCGGGGCGAGCGCTGGCATCGC
>Ga0137418_10005832_pt1 | contig 11314 bp, 9 predicted proteins | sample CZODoug3_1_2_16f_FD_122242 | JGI IMG/M metagenome (GOLD analysis project Ga0137418, IMG submission 122242) | Vadose zone soil fungal communities from Angelo Coast Range Reserve, California, USA - CZODoug3_1_2_16fungal (Hybrid Assembly) | ecosystem: Environmental > Terrestrial > Soil > Vadose... | reverse complement strand
CTCGCGAGCGGCTCCGCATGACTCAGGGCCGATGTGGGTCGCTACTTCACATTCGTATGACTCTTTCATTCACTACACCTCGCCGGTTTTAGCCGGCGCACAAGGAGAATAACAATGACAGCGAAATCAATGCAGACCAAACCAAGCATCGTGTTCTGCCACGGGATCTGGGCCGACGGCTCGTGCTTCAATAAGGTGATTCCCACGCTTCAAGCGGATGGGCACCAAGTGATCGCCGCCCAATATGGCCTCGACACACTTGCGGGCGACGTCGCCACAGTAAAACGTACGCTGAAGCGGGTCAGCAGTCCGGCCATTCTTGTCGGGCACTCTTACGGCGGAAGCGTTATCACTGCCGCAGGAACCGATGAACGCGTTGCCGGGCTGGTCTACATCGCCGCGCTCGCCCCGGATGCTGATGAGACATCGCAGAGCCAGCTGGAGAAGTTCCCCGTCACAGACGTTTTCTCGCATATCGAAGTCGACGACGGGCGCGTATGGATGCTGCCGAAAGGAGTCGAGTGCTTCGCAGGAGACCTATCCGAGCAGGAGCAGAAGGTCGTCTGGGCGACTCACTTTGCCCCGGCCGCGGACCTGTTCACACAAAAGCTCGATGGCGTAGCCTGGAGGTCGAAGCCGAGCTCCTATATCGTGGCGACCAAGGATCGCACCGTGCAACCTGAGTTGCAACGCTTCGTGGCGAAGCGCATGGGCTCCAATACGACGGAGGTCGCCAGTAGCCACGTCCCCATGCTCTCCCACCCAGACTTGGTGATCAATGTCATCCGTGCCGCCGCAAAAGCGGTTCAAGGAGTCACGGCGGTAGCGTAAGTTTTCTCGGAACCGAATCGCATGCCAGAGGCTGGCGGCATCACTTCCGGATTGCCCGTGATTAGGGAAGAATCGAAAAACACAGGACAAGATGCTGGCGCTCTATCCGGATCGGGTCAACCCGGGGGAGCGCTCTGGCTTTCGGCGCGTGCGGTCAAATCGTAATTTAACCACGGCGAAGGTCAATGCATCGTTCGACGAAGGACAGAAAAAATACATGCGTGCAATGAGAACAGAAGGATTCAGCGGTTACAAGGATTTGAAGCTTGTGGACATTCCCAAACCGGCAGTCTCGGATGGACGGGTACTGGTAAGGATCACGGCGGCTGGGGTCACGCCCCTCGACTATACGATTCTCTCCGGACAATACCACCTCGCGAAGGCGCCGTTAGTCCTAGGGAACGAAGGAGCGGGCGTGGTGGAGGAGGGAGGCGGAACGAACTTTCCTGTCGGTTCACGTGTGATGTTCACCAGGCAATATGGCGCATCGGAAGATGGAACGTACAGTGAATGGCTTGCCGCGCGACAAGAGAACCTTTGCTTGATTCCCGACAATATCGAGGATGTTTCGGCTGCCGGCATTCCCGTCGCCTACCTCACCGCTCAAATGACACTGAGCCTCGCTGGATTTGCGAACGGTAAGACAGTGCTGTCACCTGCGATTGGAGGGTCGGTCGGAAACGCGGTCACTCAGTTGGCGAGAGCGCAGGGGGCGAAACACGCCATATCGACGACGACCAATCATGCGAAGGCGCAACAAGCACGCTATCTCGGCTTCGATGAAGTGATCGACCTTTCCGAGGAGAAGCTCAGCGCCGGGGTTCGTCGCATCACGGAAGGGCACGGCGCCGACATTGTGATCGACGCAATCGGCGGTGAAATCCTGAGCGAACCTCTCGGCACGCTCGCGATGGGCGGAAGTCTGACTACGTTGGGATACTCCGAAGGCCGCAAGGCAACCATAGACGTCACAGATCTAATCTGGAAGCGCGCGAGTATGAAGAGCTTCTCCCTATTTGCTCAGCCGCCGGCAGCTTACGCTGAAGCATGGGATACCATCATCCCGCTGCTTCGATCCGGCGCAGTCAAACCGATCGTGTCAAAGACCTTCCCGCTGGCTCAAGCGGCGGATGCTTTGCGTTACCTCGTTGAGGGACGCCCCTTCGGCAGGGTCATCCTGAAAATCTGACAAGCTTTGATGAGAGGGAGGAGAAATCCGTGGGAAAGCTGGAAGGAAAGATCGCAGTCGTTACCGGGGGCAATAGCGGTATTGGCCTTGCGACCGCGAAGCAGTTTGTGAATGAAGGCGCATACGTCTTCAAGCGAGTGGACGTTGAAGATTGAAAGGGATTCGCAAGGTGGAAAGACAACGATTCGTCTGATTGGTCACTTTCAATCGGAGCACGTTGGGGAATTGAAAAAACAACTCCAGCATAACGGACCCCTGTTCATTTTGGACTTGAAGGAAGTAACGGTCGTGGATGTGGAGGTGGTTCGGTTCCTGGGAGAGTGCAAGGCCGACGGAGTGAAGATCGTACATTGCTCGCAATACATACGAAAGTGGATGGCTCGGGAACGAAGACCCTAAGACGGAGCGAGGTGCCAGCCACACACTTCCGCAGAAACAAGTGCGCTTTAACGGTTCAGTGTGACACCTTCCAAGCAGTCGTCAAGGTTCCACTTTATGCGACCGCCGGTTGCGTAAACCGTTTCAGCATAAGATAAATGGAACCGATCGGTCTCATCGTACATCGAAACGTGAAGTGGATCGAGACGAGTGACTCAGGGTGGACGACGAGAATTGTCCTACGAGTTTCTCGATGCGGTATCCGCATGGTCGAAAAGCGTCTTTAGTAGTGTCGGTTTTGCGCAAGTGCAGGCCGTCAATGGCGGCGAAGTTCAGAAGGAACTGGAGACATGCGAGGCGTATCATTCCGATGAACGTCGTGGCCATGCAAAGGTAGTTAATGTGGATTGGCATAAAAGCACCCTGACGGTGAAGAAAATGAACAAGCTTTCGAAATATAAACTCTGGATAGGCGGGGCCGTTTGCTTGCTGGTCGTCGGCCTGATGGTTGGAGCGATGTACCCAAAGCATGTATCGGGAGCACAGGCGGGCGCTCCGCCGGATGTTGAGGTCGTGCGGGTTGAGCAGAAAGATGTTCCGATTTTTGGCGAGTGGATCGGCACGCTCGACGGGCTCACAAATGCCGACGTCAGGGCACAGGTCACCGGCTACCTACTGCGGCAGGGTTATCGGGAAGGCGCATTCGTCAAGAAGGGCGAGTTGCTCTTCGAGATCGACCCGCGGCCCTTTCAAGCGGCTCTCGATCAGGCTCAAGGACAGTTAGCGCAGGCCAGAGCACAGCTTGCTAACGCCGAAGCTGTTCAAGGCAGAACTCAGCTTGATGTAGAGCGGTACATCCCACTGGCCAAAGAACAAGCAGCGAGCCAGCAGGATCTGGACAACGCCATTCAGAACAACTTGGCGGCGAAGGCAACGGTAGCTACAGCCGAAGCTCAAATTAAGACCGCTGAGGCTGCTGTCGAAACGGCCAAGATCAACCTCAATTTCACCCGGCTCGTGGCGCCCATCGACGGCATCGCTGGGCAGGCGCAGCTTCAGGTCGGGGCCTTGGTCAATTTAAGCAGCGGACCCGTTACGTCCGTGTCAACCGTCGACCCCATCAAGGTTTATTTCACCGTCGGCGAGCCCCAATACCTGGCATGGAGAAAACGCTTCCCGACTGAGACTAGTCGACTGGCGGCTGACAGGAATCTGCGCCTCGAACTGATTTTGGCGGACGGCTCAAGCTATGCGCACGAGGGCACGTTCTACTTTGCGGACCGCCAGGTAAATGAGAGTACGGGTGCAATTCGGATCGCCGGGCTATTTCCGAATCCTGGAAATATTCTGCGTCCAGGCGGGTACGGCAAGGTCCGCGCGGCTGTGCGACTCCAGCAGGATGCGTTGCTTGTGCCGCAGCGTGCTGTTTCGGAGTTGCAAGGCAGCTATCAAGTCGCGACGGTGGACGACAAGAACAAAGTGAGCATCCGAGCGGTCAAGGTCGGCGACCGTGTCGACAGCCAGTGGATTATTGCGGACGGACTTAAGCCGGGCGAAAGGGTGATCGCGGAAGGCATACAGAAGGTGCGTTCGGGCATGCAGGTGAACCCCAAGCCATTTGGTGTGGAAACCAAGGGAAGGTAATCCGATGTCAAAGTTCTTTATCAACCGTCCCATCGTCGCCATGGTGATCTCCATCGTGCTGGTGCTGGTTGGCACGCTCACCATCCTGAGTTTGCCGGTCGCTCAGTTTCCCAGGATCGCTCCGCCCGAGATTCAAATTCTGGCCACCTATGTCGGGGCGGACGCGCAAACCCTGGAGCAGGCGGTTGCCACTCCCATCGAGCAGCAGATGAGCGGCGTGGACAACATGAACTACATGTATTCGCTGAATGCGACTGGCAACTCGACCACCAGCCTGATCGTGGACTTCGACGCAAAAACCGATCCGAATAATGATTACATTCTCGCGCAAAGCCGTGAAACGCAGGCGGCTTCTCAGCTTCCGGTGGACGTGACTAATTACGGAGTCACGGTTCGAAAATCTGTTACTGCTCCCCTCACGTTAACCGCGGTGTATTCGCCACATGGAACATACGATGCCAAGTTTTTGGCGAACTATGCGTACATCAATCTCACTGATCCCATTCTGCGTTCTCCCGGCATCGGCAACGTTCAGGTATTCGGCTCCGGCCAATACGCGATGCGATTGTGGGTAAAACCCGACACGTTGGCCAAACTCGGCATTACCGTCCCGGAAATCGTCGGCGCAATTCAAGCGCAAAACACGGTTAACCCGGCCGGCAAGGCGGGGGGCGAACCGGCACCGAAGGGTCAGGAATTCACTTATTCGGTTCTTGCGCAAGGGCGTCTTGTCTCGCCGGAAGAATTCGGACAGATCGTCGTGCGTGAGACGCCCGACGGCGGGACCGTCCGGGTCCGCGATGTCGCTCGAATCGAGTTGGGTGCGCAGGATTATACCGTCGCTGGACGTTTTAATGGGAAGCCGAGCGCCATTATTGCCACTTACCAACTGCCGGGATCGAACGCAGTGGATGCAGCCGCTGGCGTAAATAAGCTGATGGCGAAGATGAAGGAGCGCTTCCCGGAGGACATGGATTACGTCGTAGCGCTGGATACGACGAGGGCGGTCACGGAAGGCATGAAGGAAATCGTCATAACGCTTTTGATTGCCCTCGCGCTCGTGATCCTCGTGGTCTACCTCTTCTTGCAGAACTGGCGCGCCACGCTGATTCCGCTGCTTGCGGTGCCGGTCTCGCTGATCGGCACGTTCGTGTTTTTTCCGGTGTTCGGTTTTTCCATCAACACGCTTTCTCTGTTTGGTCTGGTGCTTGCGATCGGTCTGGTGGTGGACGACGCCATTGTCGTGGTCGAAGGGGTTGAACGCCACATCGAGGAGGGCCTGACGCCGAAGGCAGCGGCGTTTAAAGCAATGGAAGAACTGTCCGGCCCGGTTGTTGGCATCGCTCTGGTTCTCTCCGCCGTCTTTGTGCCCACCGCCTTCATTCCCGGAATCACCGGGAAGCTGTATCAGCAATTCGCGGTCACGATCGCCATTTCCGTGCTGCTTTCCGCGTTCAATGCGCTCACGCTCAGCCCGGCGCTTGCGGCACTCCTGCTCAAGCGACGGGCACCGAGCCGAGGACTCTTGAGGAAATGTTTTGATTGGTTTAACCGCGTATTTGAGCGAGCCACAGAGGGCTATGTGCGTTGGAGCGCAGTCTTGGTCCAAAAGACGGTGGTCGTAGTCGTGTTGCTTGCGGTGTTTTGCGTGGCCGGTTTCTTTTTTGCCAGCCGAATACCGTCGAGCTTCCTTCCGGACGAAGATCAGGGTTATGCCTACGTCAATGTGCAGTTGCCGAATGGGGCTTCGCTGGAACGCACGACGGCGGTCACGGCGGATGTGGAAAAAATCCTGCTGAATACGCCGGGGGTGGAACACATTTCGTGCTTCGTCGGCTTCAGTTTGCTCAGTTTTGTTCGCACCAGTTACAACTCGACCTTTTTTGTGACCTTCAAGCCTTGGAGCGAGCGCAAGACGCGAGCTGAGCAATTTCAATCGCTCAAGGCACATCTGAACCAGCAGTTGAGCAAGTTGCCGACAGCAGTCGCCTTCGGTTTTTCCCCGCCCGCCATTCCAGGCGTCGGCACTGCGGGCGGATTTACATTCATGCTCGAAGACCGTTCGGGCAGCGATATTCAGTTCCTTTCCAAAAACCTGGGTATTTTTCTTGAAACTGCCCGAAAGCGGCCGGAAATCGGCACCCTCAGCACCACTTTTTTGGCGAGCGTCCCACAGGAATTTGTCGAAGTAAACCGCGACAAAGTGCTGAAGCAAGGTGTGAACCTCAACGATGTATACCGTACGATTCAAGCCTTTATGGGGGGATATTTCATCAACTACTTCAACCGCTTCGGGCGCCAGTGGCAGGTCTATATCGAAGCGGAAAGTGAGGACCGCGCCAAGGCAGAAAACGTTGGGCAGTTCTATGTCCGCAACAACAAGGGAGAAAATGTCCCGCTTTCGACACTTACCAGAGTAGAGCCGCGCCTCGGCCCGGAGTTTACTTTGCGCTTCAACGAATATCGTTCGGCGCAGATCAACGGCAGCGCCGCGCCGGGCTACAGCGCGGACCAAGCCACGGCGGCCCTCGAAGACGTTTTTAAACAGACAATGCCGCGCGAGATGGGCTTCGACTATTCGGGCATGTCGTTTCAAGAACAAAAAGCGCGGGAAGGTGTGCCCGCCTCGGTTATCTTCGGACTGTCGTTGCTATTCGTCTTTCTGATTCTGGCGGCTTTGTATGAAAGCTGGTCGCTGCCGTTCAGCGTCCTGTTGAGCACGCCGGTGGCCATCTTTGGAGCCTTTGGAGTTCTTTGGTTGCGCCGCGTGCTGTTGGGCGTTTTCCTGCCGCCTTACCTCGTTCAGATCGAGAGCGATGTTTACTCGCAAATTGGATTAGTCATGCTCATCGGATTGGCAGCGAAGAACGCGATTCTGATCGTCGAATTCGCCAAGGCGGAATACGAGAGCGGAAAGCCTCTGGCGGATGCCGCGCTCGAAGGAGCCAGGCTTCGTCTGCGGCCGATTTTGATGACTTCTTTCGCATTCATTCTGGGTTGCGTGCCGCTGTGGACAGCAACGGGCGCCGGTTCGGTTGCCCGCCAAATCATGGGCACTACGGTTATCGGCGGGATGCTGGCCGCCAGCGTGATCGGAATCTTCTTCGTGCCGGCGATCTTCTACCTGGTGGAGAAGTGGTCCGGCGCGGGCAGGGAACTGGCCCCCACCTCGCTGCCAGGACCGTCTGTACCGGCGGAGGGAGACTGAAAGGTCCACTGCCGTTTGGACACGAGGGAGGAGTTGCGGAGATAGTCATGAAAAAGATGGCGTTATTGATGTCCGCGATCTTTGCTGCGATTTTGGCTTCGATCTTGATGGCCGGGTGCATGGTCGGTCCGAATTACCACCGGCCCGTCGTTCAGACTCCGGGTGTATATCGTGAGCTGAGCGAAAATCCGCCGGCCCAAGCCCAAGTGGCGTCCTTCGCAGACCTTCCCTGGTGGCAAGTCTTCCAGGACCCGCAGCTGCAGGAACTCATCCGCACAGCTCTGAAGGAGAATTACGACCTCCAACTGGCCACGGAGCGCATCGCCGGTGCGCGCGCCCAGGTCACCATCACCCGCTCTAGTCTGTTTCCGCAGGTACAAGGGGATGCCAATTTCAGGGGCGGAAAGGACGCAAGCACCCAATCCAAGTTCAACGTTCTGGGCCTGACTGCTGATGCCGCGTTCCAGCTGGACTTGTTTGGTCGCCTGCGGCGCGCGACTCAGGCCTCGCGGGCTGAGCTGCTGGCTACCGAGGATGCGCAGCAGACCGTCATACTCACGCTTGTCAGCGACGTGGCGAGTGACTACTTCACGCTCCTGCAGCTCGATCTCGAACTTCAAATCACGCGCGACACGGTGAAGACTCAGGAAGATTCGGTCAAGCTGACGCGGTTGCGGCTCGACCACGGCGTTGCCACCAAGCTGGATGTGCTGCAATCCCAGCAGGTACTGGACACCGCAAATGCGCAGATCCCGGACCTGGAGAGACAGATCGGCCAGGAGGAGGATGCGATCAGTATTCTCCTTGGCCACTATCCCGAGAGTGTGCGACGTGGGCGCCCGTTGGCCGAGCAGCCGCTGCCTCCGGATGTACCGCCGGGCATGCCGTCATCGTTGCTCGAACGCCGGCCGGACATTCGCCAGGTCGAGCAAGACCTGATCGCTTCTAACGCCGAGATCGGCGTCGCCAGAGCTGCGTTTTTTCCGCAGATTTCTCTTACCGGCTCCGGCGGAGGCGCGTTCGGTCGAAGCAGTCTCTTCTCCGGCCTTATGAGTTCACAGACGGGAATCTGGTCGTACGGCGCCCAGGTCAGTCAACCCATTTTTACGGGTGGCGCCCTGCGTGGGAATCTGAGGCTGGCTGAATCCCAGCATCGCCAGGAACTGATTGCTTATAAGCAGGTCATCCAGTTGGCGTTCCGCGATGTCTCCGATGCTCTGATCGGTTATCAGAAACTGCATCAAGTTCGAGTTGCACAGGAGACAACAGTGAAGGACCTGCAGGATACAGTCGGCACTTCCCTCATACGCTATCGGGGAGGCATTACCACATACCTCGAGGTCCTCGATGGGCAGCGATCGCTCTTTAACGCCGAGCTTGCTCTAGCGCAGGCCAGAGGCAACGAGTACCAAAGCCTGGTGCAACTGTACAAGGCACTTGGCGGAGGCTGGCAGGGGACTTTTCAGTTACCCAATGGCCTTCCACTTCATTCACGGAACCCATGGCCGCCCTCACGTTCTGACAACCTGGAGTAGAGGAGTCATGAACGGAACTGAAATCCGACAACTAAATGCTGAAGACGCCGCTGAATATCAAGCCGTCTTTCTGGGAGCATTGCAGTTCGCTCCGACCGCCTTCGCCGCGGACTATGGTGAAGAGTCAGCGCGCAGCTCCGATCACATCGCGGAGCGGTTTCGACGCGAGGTCATCTTCGGAGCATTTGTGGACGGACGCCTGTGTGCAATCGCAACATTCTTGCAGCAAACCTCCCCAAAGCGGAGGCACGTCGGAATGGTATGGAACATGTACGTATCGGAGGAACGACGAGGAACAGGGCTCGCCGACATGCTTTTCAAGTACGTCCTCGAAGCGGCCAGCCTGAAAGTCGACCAAGTGGAATTATATGTCGCAGTCGACAATCCACGTGGCACGAAGTTTTACCGGAAGTTCGGCTTCGAGTCGTACGGCGTGATGCCGCGTGCCCTCCGGGTCCAGGGCGCGGATTTTGACGCGCTGATGATGGTGAAAAAGTTCCGGTAACAGGAGGTCCGATGACAACGGCACACATCGTGACGAGGCACTATGCGGGCGATGGTGGGTTGGGTGATCGTATTTATGAGCGGTTACGGTCGTTGGGCTTTGAGGAGCGGAATCCGTTGTCGCCCGAGGATACGGCCGCCGTGGATCAGTTCCACGTTGGCGGTTTTGAGGCTACCGAGAAACTCGCGCAGTTGCTCTGTCCGTCGCGGGGATCCTACGTGCTGGACGTGGGGTCGGGACTGGGCGGACCCTCGCGGTATCTGGCGGCCAAGTATGGATGCCGTGTGGTCGGGATCGATATTACCGAAGAATATTGCGGTATTGCCTCCAAACTCGCAGAACGCATGGGACTGCAGGATCTTGTCGAATATCGGGTGGGGGACGCTCGCGACCTTCCGTTTTCGGACGAATCATTCGATGTAGTGTGGACGCAGCACGTTTCCATGAATATCGCAGAGAAGCCAGATCTGTACGCAGGGATTTTTCGGGTACTCAAGGCCGGCGGCAGGTTCGCTGCACACGATGTCGTCCAAGGTGCATCAGGCCCCATTCTTTTCCCGGTGCCGTGGGCTCGCACGGCCGCGATTAGTCACCTCCAAACGAGCGAAGCCATGCGAAAAACGGTTGAAGACGCCGGATTTTCCCTTATGGTTTGGAACGACGTCACAGAGAGTGCCTTGCAGTTTCTGGATGCCATGATCGCTCGGAGTCGGAACGGGGAGCTGCCTCCTCTGGGTCTCGACCTTCTACTGGGGCCTGAATTTCCGGAGATGGCTAGGAATTTCCGTCAGAATCTCAACGAAGGACGGGGTGGTGTTGTGCAGGCTGTTCTTGACCGCATGGCGTGACTGGCTTTCGGGCGAATCGACAATTGCTCTTTGGACGAAGGCGGTATTGGCTCGGAGGCCGGAGCGGGAAGGGACGAACGGATGAAGGACCCAGTGAAATTGGCGGGAGCGACGGGACTCGAACCCGCGACCTCCTGCGTAGCTTCTAAATAGATGGTTGCTAGAGCTACTGCCTCCTAAGCAGGCGGTGCGTTGCCTCGGATAATCTCGTCAATACAACACGTTCGAAGAAACAGCCGCGTCAGCACGGAATCAGGTGAGGTGCTCTTTGCCGTAAAAGATTGCAACTGAATTGTGCTGTTGAGCATCACATATTGCGCGGAAGAAAGTATGTCAGTGAAAAGCGTCCAATTTACGGTTGCCGCGCACATCATGGCTGCCCTGGGTTACTACCACGGCGAGGAAATCTCCTCGGCGGCCCTGGCCGACAGTGTGAACGCCGACCCCAGCTTCGTTCGAAAGTCGCTCTCCAAGCTCTCGAAAGCGGGCTTGGTCGTGACAAAACGCGGCAAGAGCGGAACGAGCGCGCTTGCGCGTCCTCCGCGACAGATCACGCTGTTGGACATATACCGTGCCAGTGCGGCACCACCGGCGTTTGCGATTCATTCGTATCCGGTGGAGAAGAGGTGTCCGGTCAGCTGCAACCTCAAGGAATGCATGGCGGGGGTTCTTTCTCAAGCTCAGTACAGCTTCGAGAGATCGCTCGCGAAAATAACCCTGGCCAATCTGGTTGGTCAGATCCGGGAAAAGGCGCATTGACTTTTTTTGATTTTAATTGTGCAGATAAAAAGAACAGTACATCGGGAGGACTAAGGGAATGATGACGATTAACGGAGGTAGAGCTATGAGTGCACCAGTTGTTAGGAGTAGAAATGTGCTCAAGAGAAAGTCGATGCGCTTTGCCGCCGCTCTCCTGGCAGCGCTGGCCAGCTTTGTCGCCGTTCCGAACGCAGCTCTGGCTGCCCCACACGAGCATCATGATCAGGTGCCGGGCTTCTACCGACTGAAAGTCGGGGACCTCGAAGTGACGGCCCTATACGATGGCACCGGCGTATTCGATCCGCACTGGCTGAACGGAACGAAGGCGACGATGGATGGTGTTGTCAAGGCACTGCAGGAAGATCCGCACATGTTAGATGTCGTTGATATGGGCTTCCTAGTCCACACGGGCAAGCA
>Ga0137418_10005831_pt1 | contig 11314 bp, 11 predicted proteins | sample CZODoug3_1_2_16f_FD_122242 | JGI IMG/M metagenome (GOLD analysis project Ga0137418, IMG submission 122242) | Vadose zone soil fungal communities from Angelo Coast Range Reserve, California, USA - CZODoug3_1_2_16fungal (Hybrid Assembly) | ecosystem: Environmental > Terrestrial > Soil > Vadose... | reverse complement strand
AGTGGAGCACGCCGGGCATCATGAACATGCGGAAGTAGTCGCGCACCTTCGGGTCGCGCGATCGCACCTGCTCGTAATAGCGGACGCTGGCGAGCGCCGTCAGCGCCGGGTCGGACCATCCGTGAACCAGCAGCAGCTTATGCCCCTTGCTCTTGAACGCATCGAGATCCGGATTCGTGGCGTTGAGGAATGTCGCCGCCAGCGCCGTGTCCTTCTTCCAGTTCGACAGCTCGTAGCTCATGTAGTCCCACGACGGATCGTTGAAGACGAAATACTTGTACATCTCCGTGCCGAAAGCGAACCGCAGGCTGGGCGCTTTCTGTGCGGCGAGCAGTTGCGGATTGACGCCGGCGATCCACGCCGGCCATCCGGCCGCCTCGCCCTCGCCGCCGAACGGCTGTGCGGGATAGATGATCCCGTCCTTGTTCCTCGTCTCGCCGTAAATCGTCTTCAGCGCGGTGCGCTGCGCCTCGCTGAGGCCTGTGAGCGCCGCGACGTCGATCATGCAGGCCCGCGGATCTTCCATCAGGCCGTCTTTCACGCCGTCGAGCGCATCGCACTTGTCGACGACCTGCGACTCGATCGACTTCAGCGTCTCCAGCGAAAAGATCGGCGCCGAGAGGTTGCGCGGATCGGGAAACGCCGCCTTCGAGTCCTTGATGAACTGCGCGCCGATGCCGGTAAAGTCGTAGGCGGGCGCCGCGGCGATGATGCCGTCGAAATCGTCCGGGTAGCGCTGCCCTTCCATCAGCGCCTGGCGGCCGCCGTTCGAGCAGCCCGAGAAGTACGATCGCGTTTCGTTCTGAGCGTAGTAGCTGCGAACGATCGCCTTCGCGACTTCGGCTGTCCGGTGCACAGCCAGGTACCCGAAATTCAGCTGCCGCTCGAGGTTGTTCAGCGCCCAGCCGGCCTGGGTGAGGATCGCCTGATGGCCCGTATCGGTGCCGACGGTCGCGTAGCCCGCATTGACAGCGGCCTCCGCCTGATTCTGAACGCTTCCGACAAAGCCGCCGCCTCCGCCCATCAGGAACTTCCGATTCCACGCGTCGGGCAGGAGCAGCGAGAACTTGATCTCCGTGCCGATGACGCCGCCGACGCGGCAGTGGGCGACCGTAATCGGGCCGGTCGTCGGCGCCGGAACGGCGACCGCTTCGGTCACTCTTACATCCGGCAGCTTCAGCATCGTCAGATGCGAGCATTCGGCGTGATCGGTTGCTACAAGGGCGGGCGCGCTCGTCAGCGCCGCCGCCATGACAAGGCCGGCAAGAAATCGGGGTTTCATGACCGCCATGATAAGTGAACCGAGGGTACGGAGGGAACGGGAACGGAGGGTGTGTTCAACCGGTCTCTCGGTCGCCTCGGTGGCCTTACTCGGCGCGGATCGCTTCGAGCGGGCTGATCGCCGAGGCGCGCCGCGCCGGCAGCCAGCATGCGGTGAGCGCCGCAATGCCGATGGCGACGGCGGCCACCAGATAACTCCGCACGTCACCCGGCGACACCGCGAACAGCTGGCTCTGTAACAGCCGCGCCGCCACCGATGCGCACACGAGGCCCAGCACGAGGCCGACACCCGCGAGCAGCGCACCCTCGCGAAGCACCAGCGCCGTCACCTGCTGCGGCCGCGCGCCGAGCGCAAGGCGCACGCCGAACTCGTAGCGGCGGCGCGTCATCGCGTAGGCAATCACTCCGTAGACGCCGACCGCGGCGAGCAGCAGCGCGACGACCGCGAACGCCGCGGCGATGATCGTGGTGAACCGCTGAGCGGCGCGCGGGCCGACGACATATTCGTCGAGCGGCCGCAAATCGTACACCGGCAGTTGCGGATCGATCGTCGTCACGACCTGCCTGACCGCGGCCGGCAGTGCGGCCGGATCGCCGCCGGCACGTGGTGATGTCAACCGGCCAACGGAGCGGACGGAGCGGATGGGAACAGAGGTTGCAACTCCGTGCCCTCTGTCGACTCCGTGCCCTGTCACACGCCCGCAAGCGACAGCGCCCGCTCGATGACCTGCGCGGGCGTCAGCCCGCGCTCACGCAATTCGCGGATGCCGGTGTCGCCGTCGGACTTGCTCAGCTTCTGCAGCGGCGATTTCATGATCAGCGGGTGATGCAGAAACGCCGGCGGCTCGGCGCGGCCGAGGAGCCGCGCAAGCTGGATTTGCCGCCCGGTCGAAGCGAGCAGATCGTCGCCGCGGACGACGAGCGTTACCCCCTGCACGTGGTCGTCGACCGTCGCCGCGAACTGGTACGTCCAGTTGCCGTCGCGATCACGCACGAGCAGGTCGCCGCACTGCTCGGACGGCTGCTGCGCCTGCGGCCCGTGACGGAGATCCACGAAACGCTCGAGTGTCGGCTCGAGCCGCACGCGCAGGCCGACGCCAGGGCCCTCGGCGAGAGCTCGATCTCGGCACGTCCCCGCGTATCGCAGCTCATTGTTCGAATGGAGGATGGGCAATTCGGATTCACTCGAATGGAGGGGGAGCATTTCAGGCTCGGCGTGTTGGCGACCCTGAAGGGGCCGCCCTGCACCTGCTCGCGTGACCTCCGCTCTCGTGCATCCGCACGCATAGACCAGCCCGCGCGCGCGCAGGCCGTTCAGCGCACCTTCGTAGATCGCGCCGCGCTCGCTCTGGCGCACCAGCGGCTCGTCCCACTCCAGCCCGAGCCACGCGAGGTCCTCGAGAATGGCGGCCTCGAACTCCGGCCGGCTGCGCTGCCGATCGTGATCCTCGATCCGCAGCAGGACCCGCCCCTGCCCCGCGCCTGTCGCGCGGGCGCGCGTTTCGCCCCACACGAGCGCCGCGTTGACGGCATGTCCCAGGTGGAGGAACCCGGTCGGCGCCGGCGCGAACCGCGATATGATTGGCCCCATTTTCAATATATGAGGATTCGGGGATATCAGGATTTGAGGATCTTACCGATGATGCCAAGGACTTGCGTTGCCGTTCTGGTCGGAGCGATCGCGTCGTTGACCGTCGTCCTGCACGGGCAGCCGGCCAAGCCAAAGGGCGCCGAGTGGCCCACCTACGGCGGCGATTTGGCCAGCTCACGGTACTCGCCGCTCGACCAGATCACCAGGGACAACTTCAACAAGCTCGAGGTCGCGTGGCGCTTCAAGACCGACGCGCTGGGACCGCGGCCCGAATTCAATTTCGAGGGGACGCCGCTGATGGTCGACGGCGTCGTCTACTCCACGGCTGGCACGCGCCGCGCGGTGGTGGCGCTCGACGCCGGCACCGGCGAGATGCTCTGGATGCACAGCGAGAACGAGGGCAAGCGCGGTGAATCGGCGCCGCGACAGCTTTCCGGCCGCGGCCTCTCCTACTGGCCCGGCGCCGGCGGCGAGAAGCCGCGCATCGTCTACGTCACGCCCGGCTACCAGATGGTCGCGCTCGACGCCAAGACCGGCATCCCCGTGGCCGGCTTTGGCAGAAACGGCATCGTCGATCTGAAGGAGGACGACGACCAGCCGATCGACATCGTCACCGGCGAAATGGGATTGCACGCGACGCCGACCATCGCCAAGGACGTGATCGTCGTCGGCGCCGCGCACCTGCCCGGGGGCGCGCCCAAGAGCCGGATTCACGAAAAAGGATTCATTCGCGGCTACGACGCGCGCAGCGGCAAGCGTCTGTGGATCTTCCACACCATTCCGCTGGCAGGCGAGTTCGGCAACGACTCGTGGCAGAGAGACTCGTGGTCCTACACCGGCAACGCGGGCGTATGGGCGCAGATGACCGTCGACGAAGAGCTCGACATGGTGTACCTGCCGGTGGAACTCCCCACCGGCGACTACTACGGCGGCCACCGCCCGGGCAACGGGCTGTTCGGCGAGAGCGTCGTCGCGCTCGATCTGAAAACCGGTCAGCGGAAATGGCACTACCAGCTCGTGCATCACGGGATCTGGGACATGGACATCCCGTGCGCGCCGATTCTGATGGACCTCACCGTGGACGGCCGCGCCATCAAGGCCATCGGCCAACCGACGAAGCAGGGCTGGATCTACGTGTTCGATCGCACAACCGGCCGGCCGGTCTGGCCGATCGAAGAGCGGCCGGTGGAAAAAGGCGAGGTGCCGGGCGAGTGGTACGCGCCGACGCAGCCGTTCGTCACGAAGCCGCCGCCCTACGATCGGCAGGGCGTGTCGATCGACGATCTGATCGACTTCACGCCGGCGCTTCGCGCAGAAGCGGTGAAGGCGGTGTCGCGCTACAAGATCGGTCCGATCTTCACACCGCCGGTCGTGAGCAAATGGGACGGCCCGCTGGCGACGCTGATGCTGCCCAACGCGACCGGCGGCGCGAACTGGCAAGGCGGCGCCTTCGATCCTGAGACGAAGATGTTCTACATCTTCACGAACACGACGCCGACGGCGCTCGGGCTGGTGAAGCCCGACCCGACGAAATCGGACTTCGACTGGGTGCAGGGCACGGCGCGGAATCCGAATGCTCCCGTGCCGAGCCCTGCGGCCGGGGCCGCGGGCGGCGCAGCGTCCGGCGGCGGGCGCGGCGCGGCCATCAGCGAGGCCGGCGCGCCCGTTGCGGCAGCAGGCGGCGGACGCGGCGGCGGTGGTGGCGGCGGCGGCGAGGGTGGCGGCGGCGGCCCCAACGTTCAAGGCCTGCCGATCATCAAGCCGCCGTACGGCCGCATCACCGCCCTCGACATGAACAAGGGAACGCTCGCTTGGCAGATCGCACACGGCGAGACGCCGGACAACATCAAGAATCATCCGGCGCTCAAAGGTCTCACGATTCCGCGCACCGGACGTCAGGGTCGCATCGGCGTGCTCGTGACGAAGAATCTCGTGATTGCCGGCGAAGGCGGGTTCTTCACGGCGCCGAACGGACAGCGCGGCGCGATGCTGCGGGGCTACGACAAGGCGAGCGGCCAGGAGCTCGGCGCTGTTTACATGCCGGCGCCACAGACCGGATCGCCGATGACATACCTTTTCAACGGGAAGCAGTACATCGTTGTCGCGATCAGCGGCGCCTCGTACTCCGCCGAGCTGCTTGCCTTCAAACTTCCCTAGATCGAGGATGCGTTCAAGCAGCCGCTCAGGTGTCAGACACCATGTCGAAAATACACGGTGTCTGACACTTACATCAGCCGCTGTCCCGTCGGCCTCGCTTTCACCACCGTGATCACATCGTCGGCGTTTCGCTGGCGCGGCCGCGTCAAGCCCGCGTGCTTCCGCGCCTGCCGAAGGTATGTTCGAATCTCAGGCCGGTCCAACTCCGACAGGCTCTTCACGGTGATGTGGCGCATCCGTTTGCCCGTGCCTCGCAATCCCCCACGAGAGTCTTCCAGCTCCGCACCGTGCGTGAACTGGAGATTCACATGTTTCCTGTACACGCTCACCATGCAGATGCAGTCCTCGATGACTCGATCTGTCGGTCCGTACAACAGCACGATGGCGCTACGCATCGCGAAGATGTACTCATGACACGGAGCCATCTCCTCGAGCACCATCTTTCGAAGGCCGAGGGCAACTGCCTGGAGGCTGGGCTCGTGCCGGTGGAGGAATTCGAGCAGCTCGCGCGGCGGCTTCGTCACGGGAGCTCAGAGGAGACCGCGTGGAATGTTCATGGCCGTGTCACTGCGGTAGTTGGAACGCCTGGTTGGAGTACGGATTCGCGCCCGGCCGAGTCACGACGTTGAACCCGAAATTCGTCGCCCGATGACACGAATTACACGCCTCAGTCAATGTGTCGAAGGCTCGCATGAAGGCATTGCCGTCGTGAGCACCGACGGCCTTCTCGACCTGCTGCATGGGATCCGTCATGATCTTGGCCATCAAATCAGGAATCGGGAGCGGCGCATCCTTGTGAGTCGGGTGGAACGTCGCTGCGTCCGCGATGCCTTCACGCAGCTCATCCAGCTCGTAGGCCGCCAACGGCCAGTTCGCTGCCTGCCCCGCGAACCACAGCTTCGCGTGCCGCATTTGCGTCAGCGTCATGATTTCGCCGAGCCCTGGAGTGAAGGCGGGTGTCGCCGGGTCACGGCGACACCCGAAACAGCAACACAGGAGAAGACCGACGGGTCCCCACGCCAGAGACCCCCGAAGCTTCATGCTTCCACTCCGGACCGACCTCGTTCTTCCTGCGGCGCCTACTGAGTCGACGAGCTCCGGCCCACCCACCGCGTCAGTTCCGCCATCGTCACCACCCGGTTGTCGGCTGGATAATGCACCGGAACAATCCGCTGCACGTCGAGCTTCAGGCGCTGAATGTTGTCGAGGAGACTCAGCGTGAACGGGCTCGGCGGATTCGGAGGCTGCGCCGAAGTCGGCTGCGGATTGTAGCCATCGGCCTCGAGCAGGACCTTCTCTTTCGGGAGATACGCGATGAGCATCCCGTCGTGGTGACCGAAATTCTGCAGGTGATACAGCTCGATGACGTGCGTGCCGTCGGTCAGCACTCTCTTCTCGCCGACCGCCTCGACCACCGGCTTCTTCCCGAGCTGCTGCGCTTTGTCCGGGTTCAGCGTGTGCGGCGCGCTGAGGGTTTTTTCGAGATAGGGCTTGTTCACCTGATGGGTGAGGATCGTCGAACCTTCCGCGACGAAGCCGCGAAGGCCGCCGGAATGATCGATGTGGCTGTGGGTGTTGATCAGGTACTTGATCGGCTTGCCCGGCATCAGACGCTTGGCCTCGGCAATGACCGCCAGGGCGCGGGGCTCATTCTGGCCCGACTCGATGAACGCGATGTAGTCCTTGAAATCAACCGCGATCACCGCGTAGCCGCCGGTGATCAGGTAGACGCCGTCACCGAGCTTCTCTGATTGCGCGGGCGGGTTGGCCGGAGCCGCGCCGGCGGCCGGCGCGCCGCCTCTTCCCTGCGGCGCCTGGATGTTCACGGCCGCGTTGGCCTTCACGTCGGTGACGTTCAGATCGAAGATCGGATACCCACCCTGCTTCTGGACGATGTGCATCGGGAACTGCGCGCCGCCGGCGTCCTTGTAGTCGCTGTAGATGGCCTCGAAGAGCATGTCGCCGAGGAACGGGTTGTCGATCCAGGTCTCGACCCGCTCGACCATGTTCTGCGGGTTGATGTAGCCGTTGACCTTGGCTTTGTTGTCGCCGACGAAGCTCACCACGTTGTATTTCTTGCCGCCCATCGTCTTGGCCTCGACGGTGGCGTTCCTGGACGCCGCCGCGCGCAAGAAGCCGTGCGGCGTCATCCAGATTTCGAGCTGCTGCACCCACGGCGTGTCGGCCGCGACGATGATCGTCTGGCTCTGCGGCTGTTCGCCCGCGAGCGGCTGCTGACCGCCGCCGTGCGGCGGGTTTTCGCCCTGCACGCGCACGCGGTCCACTTTCGAGGCCGGCGTGTCGAAGTTGATCATCCGGGTGTAACTCTTGTTGATGAACTTCGGCCACGGCGAGGCGGGATTTGGCGCCTGACCGAGGGCGAAATCCAATCCGGTCGCCGAGTACTGCACGGTCTTCAGGGCGTCGACGCCCATGGCCCTGGACGCGTTGCCGATGACCGCTTTGGCGTCTTGCGCCGAGGCGGTCCAGACGAGCGCGGCTGCCAGTCCGAGCACGGCCAGACATTTCCTGAACATGTTCTCACCGCCTTTCGACATGCGTTTCGTGCGCCGATTGTAGCGCAGGAGCCCGTCCGAGCAATGCCCGCACGGGCGCCCGGGAGGGTGTCACATTTCTCGGACACGCGCCTGGCGAAGCATCAGTTTCTGCACGCGCCAATTGGACGTTTCCCGCGTCGATTTCATTCTCCGAGGGGCACGCCAGCGCGTGCGCGCCGGAAAGCTGTTTGACGGTACGTAACCGGGACGAGCGCGGCCTCGATGCCTGCGCGGTGCGGCTCCTCCCACGGCGGCAGCTTCAGGCCCTGCCCCAGCGAGGCGATGTCCTCATCGGTCAGAAATCCCGGCTGGACGGTCGCAACTTCGAAGAGCACGCCCCCCGGCTCGCGGAAGTAGATCGACTGGAAGTAGCAGCGGTCGCGGACCTCGGTCACCTTGCAGCCGTAGCGGATCAACTCCTCGCGAAGGCGGCGCTGCTCCTCGGCGCTGCCAACCGCCATCGCGACGTGATGCACCGTGCCGAGGCCGTTCACCGCGGGGGCGGCGTCGGAATGAACCGCGACGTCGATCGTCCTCCCCGGTCCGCCGCCGTTCACCTCGAGCCGCACGCGCGCGCCGGCTTCGCAGACCACGGTGTAGTCGAGCAGCCGCGTCATCAGGTCGATCGTCTTCGCCGCGTCGCGGACGATCATCGTGATGCTGTGGAGGCCGCGAATCGCGGTCGACGCGTCGAACCCGTCGGCGATCCACGGCGTGCGATCGTCCCCGGCGGTCGCAATCAGCTCGAACACCAGCCCCGATCGGTCGGCGAACCGGACCACCGGCTCGCCGAAACGCGACTCGAGGTCGGTCACCGCGATCGCCCGCGCGCCCAATCGCGCGCGCCAGACGTCGAGCGATCCGTTCGGCACCGAAAACGACGTCACCGTCACCTGTCCGGCGCCCTTCGCGCCGATCGGCACGCCGCGATCTTTGTACGGAAACGTGGTCCAGATCGTGCCAGGCGTGCCGCGCTCGTTGCCGTAATAGAAGTGGTAGACGTGGTGGTTGTCGAAGTTGACCGTCTTCTTGACGAGCCGGAGGCCGAGAGCGCCCAGGCAGAAATCGAGGTCGTCCTGCGCATCGTCGACGGTCGCGGTGACGTGATGAAGGCCTAGAATCGGCATGAGGGCGCGCAACTGATGAGAATTTTGGGCATCGCCGGCAGCCTGCGACGATGATCATACAACCGCGCGCTGCTCGAGGCCGCACGCGCGCAGGCGCCTCGGTCGATGACGATCGAGCCGTTCGCGCTCGACGACGTTCCGCTCTACAACGCCGACCTCGACGCGGATGGGCGGCGGCCGGCGGCGGTCGAGCGGCTCAAGAAGGCGGTCGCCGATGCCGGCGCGCTGCTGATCGCGACGCCCGAGTACAACCATACGGTCCCGGGCGTGCTGCAGAACGCGATCGATTGGGCGTCGCGCCCCGGGCTGAAATCCCCGCTCGCCGGCAAGCCGGTCGCCATCATGGGCACGTCGGTCGGCGTCGCCGGCACCGCGCGCGCGCAGCAGAAGCTCAAGCTCGTCCTGATGTCCACGCTCGCGCTGGTGATGCCGCAACCCGGGAGTCCTCGTCGGTCAGGCGCCGGAGAAATTCGACGCCTCGGGCGCGCTCAGCCATGAGCCGACGCGGATGTTTTTTGTCGCGTTCCTGAACGACCTCGAGGCGTGGGTACGGCGCGTCCGGCAATCGTAGAGCGAGGCCTACCTGAACCTGCTCACCGCGCCTCGTCCTCGAGATGGAACTTGGCATCGATGACGTCGCCAGCCGGAGGCATGGTGGAGTACTTGCGGCCCTGCGCGATCGCCGCGCGGTGGAAATCGACCGCGCCCGCGGGACATAACTTCAGGAAGGCCTCAAGAGCGACCACGATCACACCGAGGTCGTCGAGCTGACCGAGGACAGGGATGAAGTCGGGCACGAAGTCGAGCGGCGAGATGAGGTAAAGCCCTGCAAGCACGGGCAGGGCCTTGCTGAGAATCGGCACCCGCGGCTCGCGCAGCAGTCGCACCGCCAGTCGCACGTGCGAGAGAAGCGTCAGCAGGAACTGGGGCCGTGACAACCAGGACGTGACGCGAGCAGCCAACTCGCCCTCCCCGGTGGCGCGCTCCGGGCCACCCGTCGTCGAGCTGCGACGATGAATTCGATTCTAACGCTGAGACGAGCGGCACGCCACCGGCCACGCCGCCCGGAAGATAGTCCTTGATCGGCCGAGACGGGCCACCTGCATAATGGTCGCGTGGCTCGATGGCTGCGGCTGTTGCTGATGACACTGGCCGTTGGAGCGACCCCCGCCCCCGCGCAGCGCGACGCGCCCGCGCTTCCGCACCGCACCGATCTCGAGTACGACGGCCGATTCACGTTCATCCGGCTCCGCTGGGGCTCGGATTTCGGCGGCGGCCGCTTCCGGGGCGGCTGGAGCTCCGCATGGAACCACGACTACCCGCGCGCCGAGCAGAACCTGTCGCTGATCCTGAGCGAGCTCACGACGCTCGACATCCGCACCGACGGCAGCCGGATTCTTACGCTCGACGATCCCGAGCTGTTCAAATACCCGATCGCCTTCATGTGGGAGCCCGGCTTCTGGACGCTGACCGACGGCGAAGCGGAATCGTTTCGCGCGTACTTGCAGAAGGGCGGCTTCGCGGTGTTCGAGGACTTCGACGGCGCGCAGCAGTGGGCGAACTTCGAGGCGCAGATGCGGCGCGTGCTGCCCGACGGCCGGTTCGTCAGGCTGGACAACTCACATCGGCTCTTCGATTCGTTCTTCGAGATCCGGGACATCCACGCGATCGTGCACCCGATGTCGCGCATCCGTCCGAGCTACTACGGCGTGTTCGAGGACAACGATCCGTCGAAGCGGCTGATGGTGGTCGCCAACTACGACAACGACGTGCCGGAGTACTGGGAGTGGTCAGGCCAGGGATTGTTCCCGTTCGACGCGTCGAACGAAGCGTACAAGCTCGGGGTCAACTACATGATCTACGGCCTGACCCATTGAATTGGCAATTTGGAATCAGGAATTTGGAATTCGTACGAATTCTGAATTCCTAATTCTTAATTCCAAATTCGGAGACCGGCCGCTCGAACAGCCGCTCGGTCTCCTTCGAGAACAACACCCAGATTCCGTAAACGCCGACGATGGTACCGAAGGGAAACACCGTCAGCCCGAGAATCGACAGCACGATGCCGGCGATGCGCGCCCACGGGCGCAGGCGAATCAGCCCGATGCCGGCGATGATATTGGGCAGCGACAGCACAAGCAGGAATGCGACCAGCGCCGTACCGGTCAGCCCGATGATCGGGAGCGCGATCGCGGCACCGGGGTCGTCGACGGACGCGACCACGCCGCTGGCGACACCGAACACGACCACGAGCACGATCGCGGCGAGCAGACCGAGGGCGCCCAGCGCGATCTGGAGCGCGCCGAGCACTTTCACGTGCGTCTCCATGGCACCTCACGTGTAACCCTGTCGTCTTTTGCCGGATTCTACCCGAATCGGTCCCCCATACCGACAGCTGAAAGAGCTCACGATCATGAGGCCTCGATCGCGGCGATCAGTTTCTGCGGGGCGACGAGTCGATAGCCCGCGCGCAGCAGCCCGTCCAGCTCTTCCCAATCGACGTCGATCGAGCCACACGCCGACCCATCCGCCGGGGCCGACGTACGGCGGGACGAAGAAGCGATCCGGATCCGCGACGATGAGCAGATGCTGGTTCACCG
>Ga0137418_10005828_pt1 | contig 11317 bp, 9 predicted proteins | sample CZODoug3_1_2_16f_FD_122242 | JGI IMG/M metagenome (GOLD analysis project Ga0137418, IMG submission 122242) | Vadose zone soil fungal communities from Angelo Coast Range Reserve, California, USA - CZODoug3_1_2_16fungal (Hybrid Assembly) | ecosystem: Environmental > Terrestrial > Soil > Vadose... | reverse complement strand
CGGGCGTCGCGCCACGGGGGCGTGTGCCGGCGATCGGCCGCACCGTGACTTCGTTGCCCTCGACCCGGACCAGCACCTCCGGCGAGCTCCCGACGAGCGTCACATCGTCGAGCGTCAGATAGAAGAGATACGGAGCGGGATTCAGGGCGCGCAGGTACCGATACAGTCGCAGCGGGTCGACCGCACCGGGCACGACCTGGCGGCGCGACAGGACCGCCTGGAAGACGTCGCCCGCGGCGATGTACTCGCCGATCTTGGCGACATCGCGCTCGAACGCCGCGCGCGTGTACTTGGATTGGGGAGGTGGCCGCAACGCCCGGCCGTCACCGTCCAGCGCCAGAGGAGCCAGCTGGTGCGTGGCGCCGAGCCGGCCGATCAGCGTGTCGATCCGCTCCTGCGCGACGTCGTACAGCCGCAGCCGCTGCGCGGCCGACGCCTTCGCCGGCACCTCGACGTTCGCCACGACGATGGCCCGTCCGAAGACGTTGTCGAGAATCACCAGCGAGTCGGCGATCATCACGACCGCGTCGGGCACGCCGAGCGTATCGGTGGGGCCCGCGGGCAACCGCTCGATGCTGCGCACGACGTCGTAGCCGAGGTATCCGACGGCGCCGCCCATGAAGCGCGGCAGTCCGGGCAGCGCGACGCTGGGGAGCGCGCGCATGCGATCGGCGAGGTGGGCGATCGGGTCGGTGGTCTGGCCCCCCCCCGCCGGTTCCCAACTCGACGCCGGCGTCCAGCGGTCGACCTGTTGACCTCGATAGCGCCACGCTTCGCGCGGCTCGGTGCCGAGGAACGTGTACCGGGCCCAGCGCTCGCCGCCGACCAATGATTCGAGAAGAAACGCGAACGGCGGCCGGGCGATCTTCGCGAAGGCGGCTACGGGCGTATCGGCGTCGGTGACCACTTCGCGGATCACCGGAACGATTCCGCCACTCTTGGCGCGCTCCAGGAATGCGTCGCGTGGGTCCATGGTCTAGATTTCGCCGCCATGCGTTGGTCCGCCGCGCTCCTGCTGGTGCTCGCCACCCCTACCCGTGTGCCTGCTCAGGGCTGGAACAGCGATTCCGCCCTGGCGCTGGCGCGGCGCGCCATCGAGCGCCGCGCTCAGACCGCGGTCGACACAGCGCTGCGCGACTACAAGGCCAAAGCTCACGGGTTTCTCTTCTTCCTGGGGCAGTTCGGCGAAGGGCTCACCGAACCGCCGCGGCTCGTCAAAGCGGATCAGCTGGAGCTGGAAGTGTACTGGAAGGCGCCGCAGCTCAGCAAGCAGCGCATCATCGGCTGGCGCGATCGCGCCGAGCTCCCCACCGATATCAACTACCACCGCGATCACCTCGGCATCGTACAGAACAACTTCGGCAGCGCCATCCGGCTCGGTGAGGGCGATGAAGTGCGCGACGTGCCCCACCCGCTCGCGCCCGGTGGCATAGACCTGTACGACTTCGCCCTGGGCGACACGACGGCGATCGTGCTTTCGCAACGCGCGGTGCGCGTCGTCGCGCTGCGGGTACGGCCCAAGAGCTTCGGCATCGCCGCCATCGTCGGCACGCTCTTCGTCGATGTCGAATCCGCCGAGCTGGTGCGCATGGCGTTCAACTTCACGCCCAAAGCCTACCTCGACCCACAGCTCGAAGACGTCAGCATCATTCTGGACAACGCGCTCTGGGATGGCCGGTTCTGGCTGCCGTACCGTCAGGAGGTAGAGATTCGGCGCCGCGCCACGTGGCTCGACATTCCGGCGCGCGGCATCATCCGCGGACGCTGGGAGATCGACGGCTACGTCTTCAACCTCGGCCTCGAGACGAGCGTTTTTCGCGGCGAAGAGATTACGGCGTTGCCCAAGGCCCAGCGCGATTCCTTTCCCTGGCCGGGCACCCTCAGCGCCGCCATCCAGGATGTCGCCGAGCCGGTCCGCGAGAACGATCTGCAACATGTGCGTGCCGAAGTCAGTCGCATCGCGGGCCGCCGTGCGCTCACGGGGCTCAAGCGCCAGCGCCTCGGGGCGCGCTCGTTAAGTGAGCTGATCCATGTCAATCGCGTGGAGGGTCTCGCCGCGGGAGCCGGCTTCGTCTGGCGTACGCCGGACGACGGATTCGAGCTCCGCGGGTTCGGGAGTTACGGGTTCGCCGACCGGGCGGGGAAGGGCAGCATCGCCATCACGTCGGCCGATGGGCTCGAGCTGGCGGCGTACGCCCACGTGCTAGACGTCGGTGACGCGCCCGTGATCGCACCGCTGCTCAACTCGATTGCGTCGCAGGAATTCGGCGACGACTACGGCGACTACTATCGTGCGAAGGGCGTGCGGCTCAGCGTGCGCTCGGGGCTCGGCGTGCGCGGCGAGTGGCGCTTCGCGGCCGCGCGCGAGCAGGTCACGTCACTCGCCGTGCGCGCGACTCCGGCAACCGGACGGTATCGTCCGAATCCCGCCGTCCGCGATGGCGACTACTCCACGGCGTCGCTGACATTGCGGCGACGCAGCGAAGGCTTCGCCGTGCGCCGCGACGTCGCGGGAGAGACGACGCTGGAATTCGGAGAGCGCTACACGCGCCTCAGTGGGGCGGCGCATCTCCTCGTGCCGCTCGGGGCAGCGAGTCGATTATTGACGCGGGTGCAGTTCGGCCTGGCGACTCGCAACCTGCCGCCGCACCGCGCCTTCGTCCTCGGCGGTCGTGGGACGCTGTTGGGCGATGGGTTCCGGGATTGGGGCGGCCGCCGGGCCGCACTCGTGCACATCGAATGGCGCACTCCGGTGCCATTCATTCGTCTGAGCGCGGGGCCGGCGCGCACGCCGGGAACGATCACGCTCGCACCCTACGCCGCGTGGGGGTGGACCGCCGAGCCGATCGCGCTCACACCGTGGCGGGCGACGCCCGGTGCCCGCGTGACTTTGGGGCTCGGCGCCGAGTGGCTCGGACTGTTGCGACTCGAGGCGGGGTACGGGGTCCAGACACGCCAGATACGAGTCGCCTTCGACATCACGCGCGATTTTTGGGACATCCTGTGATGCGGAATACTGGACTCGGGCGCCTTCGGTAATAGCTTGGAGGCAGCCTGATGCCAGTAACCCAATTCCCAGACGAGTGGTTGGCCCAATCTGTTGAGGGCCTGACGCCCGAGCGCCTTCAAGAGCTGCGGGCGAAGGCGGAGTCCGGCCGCACCTTGTGGGATTGCGTCGTCGCCGAGAAGATCGCGACCGATGCCCAGATCATCGAGAAGTTGTCGCAGCGCTTCCGCCTGAAGGTCGCCGACACGGCCAAGATCGATCTCACGGCGCGGGACGGCGTGCCCGAACAGCTCGCGCGCCGCTACCACGTGCTGCCGTTGCGCCTGACCGACTCTTTCCTCGAGCTGGGAACGTCGAACCCCTTCGATCTCGACGCCGAAAAGGCACTGGCCTTCGCGACCGCGCGCGAGATCCGGCTCTTCCTGCTCCCGCCTTCCAAGATCCGCGAGAAGCTGGACGAGATGTACCGGTCGGACAAGGCGATCGACAAGCTGCTCGAGGGGATGGGCGATCGAGAGGTGACGACCCTGAGCGATGCGCCGCCGCCCGAAGAGCTCAACATCTCCGAAGCGGACGCCAGCCAGAAGCCGGTCGTTCGCCTCGTCGACATGATCATTTCCGAGGGGATTCTTTCCCGGGCGAGCGATATTCACGTCGAGCCCGAAGAGGGCGGCGTGGCGGTGCGCTACCGCATCGACGGCGTGCTGCGGCAGGTCATGAAGATCCCGCGCCAGGCAGGACTGCCGCTCATCTCGCGCATCAAGATCATGTCTTCGCTCGACATCGCCGACCGCCTGCGCCCGCAGGACGGGCGCGCGCGCGTGGCGGTCAACGGCCAGCCGATCGACCTGCGCGTCTCGACGCTGCCCGCGCAGCTCGGCGAAAAAGTCGTCATCCGCATTCTCGACTCCCGCGCGACGGTCAAGTCGCTCGACACCCTCGGCCTCAATCCGGGCGAAGCCGAAGCGATCAAGCGGCTGCTCGAGAACCACGAGGGCATCCTGCTCGTCACCGGGCCGACCGGCTCGGGCAAGACCACGACGCTCTACTCGGCGATCAATCAGATCAAGAGCGAAGGCGTCAACATCGTCACCGTCGAAGACCCGGTCGAATACCGGATGCAGGGTATCGTCCAGGTCCAGGTCCAGGAGAAAGCCGGCCTGACGTTTGCCGCGGCCCTGCGCTCGATCCTGCGGCAGGACCCGAACGTCGTCCTGGTCGGCGAGATCCGCGACAAGGAAACGGCACAGATCGCGGTGCAGGCGTCGCTCACCGGACACTTGGTGCTGTCCACGTTGCACACGAACGACGCGGCCAACGCCGTCACGCGGCTCGTCGACATCGGCGTCGAGTCGTACAAGATCGCGGCGTCGCTGCGTGGCGTCGTGGCGCAGCGCCTGATGCGGAAGTTGTGCCTCACGTGCAAGGAAGTCTGGATGGAAGCGCCGCCCGAGCGGCTGCGGCGCTGGATTCCCAAGGGCACGCCGCTCTATCGCGCCGCGGGCTGTCCCGACTGCGCGATGACGGGCTACCGCGGCCGGTTCTCCATTCTCGAAATCCTCACGATGACGCCCGAGCTCGAGCGGCTGATCGCCGCCGGTGAGGCGGCGAACCGGATCGCGGAGGCCGCGCAACGCGGTGGGATGAAATCGCTGTGGGATTCCGGTCTCGCGCACGTGGCGCGCGGCGAGTCCACCCTCGATGAGCTCACGCGCGTGGTGGATATTCCCGACGAACCGGAAGCTCCGTCGCCGCCGGTGAAGCGCGCCTCGCGCACCGACGGCGTGCACATCACGGGTCCAGCCGAGCCGGCCGCGCCGGTGTCCACCGTCTTCGATCTGCTCGAGGAGTCCGCACCGCCCGCGCGGCGCTCTGGCGCGCACGGCCAGCCCGCGTCGAAGGTCCTGCTCGTCGACGACGAGGATAGCCTCCGGAAGGTGATGCGCGACCTCCTGGAGCGCGACGGCTACGACGTGACCGAGGCCCGCGACGGCGTGCAGGCGCTCGATCAGGTCGATCGCGTCGGGCCCGACATCATCGTGCTCGATCTGAACCTGCCGGGCCTGGACGGCTACGGCGTGCTGTCGCACCTGCGCTCGCGCCCGGCCACCGCGAACATTCCCGTGATCGTCCTGACTGCGAAAGGCGACGAAGACAACGAAGTGCGCGTCTTCGAGCTGGGCGCCGACGACTTTCTCACCAAGCCATTCCGCGCGCGCGCGCTCTCGGCGCGTCTCGAAGCCGTGCTCGGCCGCCGCCGCTGACTTCCGTTCGAGTGTCCTTCGTGGACACGTACGCCCTGCGCGGAGCGGGGCCGACGCTCGAGGTGCTGGCGCTGCGGCGCGGTCCGCACGGCCGCAACGTCGGATCGTGGGAGACGGTGCACGGCACGATCGAGCCCGGCGAGACGCCGGTGCAGGCGTCATTGCGTGAGCTGCGCGAAGAAACGGGCCTCGTGCCGGAAAAATTCTACAATCTCAGCCGCACGGAAGCGTTTTATCAGCACAAGCGCGACGAGGTGGCGCTGATTCCGGTGTTCGCCGCGTTCGTTGCGTCGGGCGCGAGCGTAACACTCTCGGCGGAGCACGACCGCGCGGAGTGGCTCACGGCCCGGGACGCGGCGGGGCGGTTCGCCTGGCCGCGAGAGCGGAGAGCAATAGAGGACATTTTGTCAATAGTGGGGGGTGGGGACGCGGGCTTGCTGGAAGACGTCCTGCGAGTAAGCTAGTACCGAGGCTCCCTTGTGAATCCATTCTATCATCGGATCTACCGCGTGGTCCGTCACATCCCCAAGGGACGGGTGGCGACGTACGGGATCATCGCGCGGCTCGCGGGGCGGCCCGGCGCCGCGCGCACGGTTGGCTGGGCGCTCTCCGCACTCCCCGAAGACAACGATGTGCCATGGTGGCGCGTCATCAACGCGGCGGGCCGCATTTCTTTTTCCGGTCAGGATCACAGCGCGGTGCTGCAGCGCGCATTGCTGCTGCGTGAAGGCGTGCGGTTCACGCCGGGCGGGGGAGGAGCGGTGAATCTGGGGACGTATGGCTGGCCGTCGGAAGCCTACGACAGCGCCGTGGCTTCCCACAAGCGCGCCGCCTCGAGGCGGAGATCGCGCAGGTTGAAAGGCTTGCGCACGTAACGCACGCCGAGACGCGCGAGCGTCTCTTCCGTCGTCGGGCGCACGTCGCCCGTCGCGACGATGATCCGATCCCGCAGCGCCGGCATCCGCGTCACCAATTCCTCCGCCAGCAATGTCCCGCGTTTCCCCGGAGCCATCGCGCGCGCGTCGGTGATCACGAGGTCGAAACCACCGCGCTCCGCCAGATCGAGCGCGTGCTGCGGATCGCCCGCCACTTCCACGTCATGGCCGTCGCGCGCGAACAGCGCCTTGATCGTCCGCTGCACGGCGGGATCCGCATCGACGAGCAGAATCGTGCGCTTCACCGTCGAGCCGGCATGGAGTGCCGGCGTGCCGTGAACGGGCGTCAATGCCGGCCGGACGGCATCCGCCGGCGCCGGAGGCAGGTCGACGCGGAATGCCGCACCGCCGCGCGGGCCGCGAGGTTCGAGCGTGATCTGCCCGCCGTGACTCTCGACGATCGAGTACGTGATCGAGAGGCCAAGCCCGGTGCCTTTGCCGGGTTCTTTGGTCGTGAAGAACGGCGTGAAGACACTCTGGGCCACGTCGTCGGGAATGCCGGGCCCCGTGTCCGCGACCCGCAAATGCACCTGGCCGTCGAACCAGGTCGAGACGGTGATTTCGCGCGGGCGCTCCCGCGGATTCTCCGCCACCGCGTGCGCCGCGTTGGTCACCAGGTTGAGCACCACCTGCTGCAACCCGTGCCGATCGCCGAACACGTCGGGCAGGGCACCGCTCAATTCCCGCTCGACCGCGATGTCCTTGAGCTTCAAGTCGTATGACGTCAGCGACAGCGTCCGGCGGATCACGTCGTTCAGGTCCACCGGCACGCGCTCGGCGCCGCCTTTGCGCGCGAACGTGAGGAGATTGCGGACGATCCGGCTCGCGCGCTCCGCCTGTTCCTGAATCACCTGCAGGTGGCCGCGATCCTTTTTGCCGAGCTCCTTCTGCTCGAGCAGGAACTCCGACAGTCCCGCGATCGATGTGAGCGGATTGTTCAGCTCATGAGCGACGCCGGAGACGAGCTGGCCGACGGCGGCCAGCTTTTCACTCTGCACCAGCTGCGTTTCGAGGGCCTGCTGCTCGGTGACGTCTTCCACCATCACGACGATGCTCTGCTCGGTCGCGGCGCCCGGAATCCGAGCGGCGTTCACCCGGACCGCGCGCCCCAGCCGTTCGGAGCGCGCTACGAGCGGGGCGGGCCGGTCGCCGCGCCGCGTGGCCACAAGCAGATCCTGCAGCGCGTTCGGCTTCCCCAGGAGCGCCTCGCCCAGGGGTGTGCCAACCACGTTCGGCAGCGGGGTGTTGAGCAGGTCGGCGAGGGCGCGATTCGAGCGCCGCACGCGTCCCTCGTCGTCGACGACCGCGATACCCTCGCTCAACGCGTCGAACGCCGTCTCCCATTGCTCCTTGGCGCGCCGGACCATCTCGAAGAAGCGGGCGTTCGCGATGACGACGGCGGCGTGAGTCGCCAGGGTGGACAGCAGACGGATGTCCTCCGGCACGAACACGCCTTCTCTGGGATCGGTGATGACGAGTGTGCCGATCACGATCCCGTGCGACCGGAGCGGCACCGCGGCCGCGGCGGCGGCATGAAAGCCCTTCACGATCTCGGTCGGCTCAGACCCGGAATTCCGGATCAGCTCGAGATGCTCCCGGCCGGTGGAGCGGGCGAGCAGCCCGGCATCATCCCCCTGGATCTTCTGACCGCGGAGCGGCGCCAGCGTGCCCTCGGCCGCGGCGATCCGCAGCGGATCGCTCGGCGCATCCCCCAGCAGCGCCAGCAGGGCGCCCTGCGCGTCGAGAAAGCGAACGGCGTAGCGCACGACCTGCTCCACGATGCGGTCCAGCTCGAGCGAATCCGACAGGACGTAGGAGAGCTCCTGCAGCGAAAACAGCTCGGAGAGCCGGCGATTGAGTTCCTCGGCCGCGCGGCGCCGCTCCTGCTCGGAGCGCAGCAAGCGCTGCCGCAACCGCCACAACACGACGCCGGCCCCCACAAAAATCAGGGCGACGGCGATCGCCGCGAACTGCAGTGCGTGTTGTCGCAGCTGGTCCATGCGCATCTATATTCAACTATCCATCTTGAGAATCAATCTTCTGCTGTGCGTGAGCCTCGCGGGATGCGGCGCCGAGCCGGCGCGCCCCGCTGTCTCGCGCGTGTGGCCCGAAATGGGCACGATGATGTCGGTGGCGGCGTGGGGAACGGATAGCGTGCGTGTCGCGCGGGCCTTGGACGCGGCGCGTGATTCGGTTGATCGCATCGATTCACTGATCCAGCGACACGCCGCGTTCGACGCCATCGACTCCATGCGGCGTGAGATTCGCCGCCGCACCGGGGGACGCGTCGCACTCAAAGTCGACAGCATCGCGCCCGGGTACGCGCTCGATCGTGCGGCGCTGGCGCTCGCCACTGTGGTGGATAGCGCGCTACTGGACTTGGGCGGGCAGTATCTCTGGGTTGGCCCAGCCGCGCGTCCCACACACCGCGCGGTCGGCATACCGGATCCCGACAACACGCTGCACACGCTGGCCGTCGTCGATCTGCAAGGCGGGTCGGTTAGCACGCACTCCCAGCGCAACGCGCCACACGGTGCGGCACGCTCGGTGACGGTGCTGGCCCCCGACGGTCTGACGGCGAACGCCTGGGCGGCTGCCTTGCTCGCGATGGGGTGCGAGCGCGCGCTCGCGGTGGCGCAGGGGATGCACGTCGTATGTGCGGACTCGGCGGGCGTGCGGTGGGCTACCGGTCTCCAGAATCGCGTTTCGCTTCCAGCTGCGCGCGCGCCCTGACCCGGGCGCGTTCCTGATCGAGCAGGCGGAGCGCGTGGCTCCACGCGTCGCTGGACAAGCCCTGGTAGCTGATGGTCAACTGCTCGCGGACGCTGATGTCCGGCTCGAAGAGGTAGATCGCGGCCGCCTGCTGCCGCGCGTCGAGCTGGAATGAGCTCCACGTCGGCGACAGCGGCACGACGCCGATGGGGCGAAACAACCGGCCGCGGCTCGTGATGTTCAACTCTTCCGGATTGAATCGCGCCTGCGGCACGACCCCCAGAAACGTCACCATCACCAGCGTCGGATTCTGCGTCGATCCGCGGGCGGCAGCATCTGCGAGATCTGCGGCCCGGCTCTGCACGAGCTGCGTGAGGGAGCGATAGGTGTCGGGGGCGAGCAGCCGGATGACTTGTTCGTCGAGCGGCAGCACCTGGACTTCAATGGTGCCCGTCGCGAGGCGGACGGCGATATCGTCGCGGCGGAGCGTACCGTAACCGGCAGGCACCGTATCCTGTGCAATGAGACACACCAGCAAGGCGATGATCACTGCACCACCCCTGAAATCAGTCCGGCAATGGCTTCCTTCAAGTCGGCAATTCCCTCGCCCGTTTTCGCGCTGGTCACCGTCACCTGATCCTCCGACAGTCCCAGCTCTTCTCGCAGCTCGCGCTCTCGAGTACCGCGTTTACCGGAGGAAAGCTTGTCGCCTTTCGTGAGCGCGGCGAGCACCTGCTTTGCTTCCTCCGCAAGGGCATCCTGCATCGCTTGATCGTCCGTGGACAGCGGATGACGAATGTCGAGCAGCCAGACGACACCGCGCAGCCGCTCGCGTCGCAAGGCGTGCTTCACCAATCCTCGGAACGCGGCTCGCTGCGCTTTGCCCGCGCGCGCATAGCCATACCCGGGGAGGTCGAGAAAGTAGTGAGAGTCGTCGATCAGGAAGACGTTCAGCGCGCGGGTCTTCCCCGGCGTGCCGGAGGTCTTCGCGATCCGCCGCCCCACCAGCGCATTGAGTAACGATGATTTGCCGACATTCGATCGGCCGACAAACGCGACTTCGGGAAGGGGAGGGTCGAGCAGCACATCAGCGCGTGGAAACGAGCCGATGAAGCGAGGGTCGCTCAGGCTTCTTTCTTCTGGCGGGGGCGCTCGGTGACGAGCAGCGGCGCACGGCCGGACGTCACGCATTCCGCCGTGATCGCCACTTCGCGGACGTCATCACGGCTCGGCAGCTCGAACATGATGTCGGTCATCATTTCTTCGAGGATGGCGCGCAGTCCTCTCGCGCCGGTGCCGCGCTTCATCGCCTTCGCCGCAATTGCCTTGAGCGCATCCTTCTCGAGCGTCAGGCGCACGTCCTCGAGGTCGAACAGCTTCTGGTACTGCTTGGCGAGCGCGTTCTTGGGCTCGGTGAGGATCTTGATCAACGCGTCCTCGTCGAGCGCGTCGAGCGGCACGGTGACCGGCAAGCGGCCGACGAGCTCGGGGATCAGGCCGTAGCGGAGCAGGTCGTCCGGCTCGACGTCGCCGAATGGGTTCTTCTTCACCTTCGCGGCCAAGCCCTCGGCGACTTCTTCCTTGGTAAAACCGATCTGACGTCGGCCGGTGCGGGACTCGATGATCTTCTCGAGCCCGTCGAATGCGCCGCCGCAGATGAAGAGGATGTCCTTGGTGTTGACCTGGATGTATTCCTGCTGCGGATGCTTGCGGCCGCCCTGTGGCGGCACGCTCGCGACTGTGCCTTCCAGAATCTTGAGCAACGCCTGCTGCACACCTTCGCCCGAGACGTCGCGCGTAATGCTGGGGTTCTCGGACTTCCGCGCGATCTTGTCGATCTCGTCGATATAGACGATGCCCCGCTCGGCCTCGGAAACGTTGAAATCGGCGGCTTGCAGCAGGCGCACCAGAATGTTCTCTACGTCCTCACCGACGTAGCCGGCTTCGGTGAGCGTGGTGGCGTCGGCAATCGTGAACGGCACGTCGAGAATTCGGGCCAACGTCTGCGCCAGGAGCGTCTTGCCGACCCCCGTCGGGCCGATCAGGAGGATGTTGCTCTTGTCGAGCTCGACCTCGTTATCGCGACCCGAGTGGGAGTTGATTCGCTTGTAGTGATTGTACACGGCGACGGCGAGAGTCTTCTTGGCCCGGTCCTGCCCGATCACGTATTGGTCCAGCACATCCTTGATTTCCGCGGGCGTGGGGACCTGCGTGATGGCTTCAGCGACTTCGCGCTCTTCGTCCTCCGCCAGAATCTCGTTACAGAGCGCGATGCACTCATTGCAAATGTAGACCGACGGCCCGGAGATGAATTTCCGGACTGAATCCTTGGATTTACCGCAAAACGAGCAGCGGAGATGCTTGTCGTGAGACATCGTATCCTAGTATGGGAAGGCGCT
>Ga0137418_10005827_pt1 | contig 11318 bp, 12 predicted proteins | sample CZODoug3_1_2_16f_FD_122242 | JGI IMG/M metagenome (GOLD analysis project Ga0137418, IMG submission 122242) | Vadose zone soil fungal communities from Angelo Coast Range Reserve, California, USA - CZODoug3_1_2_16fungal (Hybrid Assembly) | ecosystem: Environmental > Terrestrial > Soil > Vadose... | reverse complement strand
GCCATGCAAGCGCTCGGCAGTTACCGCGGCGGCCGGATGCTGTTTCTTGGTCTCGGCACCGGGCTGGGTTCGACTTTTATTTGGACCAATACGGTCCTCCCGCTCGAACTCGGCGATTTGCCGTACCGGGACCGCGCAATCATTGAAGATTATCTTGGCCGGTCTGGGCTGGAACGGCTTGGCCAGAAGGAGTGGCAGCGCGAAGTCGAATTCGCGGTCGCGCAATTGAAAAAATCTCTGATCGCCGACTACGCAGTGCTCGGCGGCGGCAACACGAAAAAGCTGAATTCTCTTCCGGAGGGAGTTGAGCGCGGGCACAATCGAAACGCGTTTCTTGGCGGCACGCGTCTGTGGCAAACGGAACCGCGCACGCGCCGCCCAAAGTGGCACATCCTCTAGGAACAGGTCATAAGATCGACATGTACCTTTACTTTCTCAGACACGGCGAAGCCGATTGGCCGAACTGGAAAAAATCCGACGACGAACGGCCATTGACCAAGCGCGGCAAAAAGGAAATGCACGAAGTTGCGAAGTTTCTTGCGCGTATCAAAGCGCGGCCCGCTCTCATTGTAACCAGCCTGCTGCCGCGCGCATGGCAAACCGCCGAGATTGCAGCGGAACATCTCAAAGTAAGGTGCCAAACAGATAAACTCCTTGCGCCGGGATTCGGACTCAACCATCTCAAACGTTTGTTCGAAAAGTATCCGGAAAAAAGTTTGATGGTTGTCGGTCACGAACCAAGTTTCACAGAAACCATTTCCGCTTTGACTGGCGCGACGCTCAAACTCTCGAAAGCGGGCATCGCACTGGTCGATGTGGATCTTGCTTCGCGAAACGGGAAGTTGCTTTGGCTATTCCCGCCGAAGATCATGAAGACGTGACTCGGGCTATTTGTTAGCCGGCCGCCTCTTCTTCTTTTTCGACTTCCAATCTTTGATGAAGATCGAGATTCGTTTGGCGAACGCCTTTGGCGGTTCCGCATAAAATCGCCTTCCCAACTCCGTCGCGTTGCGTTGCAGTTTCCGGCTGCGTTTCCGGATCAGTTTTTGCAGGGCCGCATGTTCGGCTTGAAGTGCGGAATCGCTCCGTTCCTCCTCGAGGCGGGCGAGGAGAAACGCGAAATCGTGGTCAAGACCGAGCAGCTCGCCCAAAGTTTTCGCGTCGCTGGCGATCTTTTCCAAAACAACCCGGTTGAGCGGTTGGAGAAGTCGCAATTGATACCACAACTGCTTGACCTCCTTTCGCCACTCGTGAAAAGTTTTCGGACTTGGCTTCTTGAGCACCTGCGTCAGGGCGTCGCGGCCGTGCCGGTACGATTTCGCCACCGCGCCGCAAACCTGTTTCCAGGTCGTATCGTCGAGCGGCCATTCCGAGAGACGTTTTTTCGCGGCTTCCAATTTCGGGATCGCTTGTTTTCGCCAATCGGCAAAAGCGGCCGAGAAACTTTCCCGTTCCATCGACAACAATTCTTCGATCTTGGGAAACGGATGCGCGGCGGCCTGACCGCGCCCGTCTTCACGAATGCGAATGAGCGTTTGCAATCGGACGTGGGCGTCGCGCAAATCCGACACCAGCTTTGCAATTTCGCTCAAAGAACGATCTTCCCGCGCAGGCCGGTCTTTCCCCGTCTTGGCCGCGGCCAATCGCAGCGCTGCGCGCAGTTTTTTGAGGTGCTTGCGCGTCTCGTGCACGGTAATACCGCGTTGCTTGAAAGGATGGCGGCACAATTGTAAAGCGGATTGAGTCTCCTCCCGAAAGATTCTCTTTAACCCTTGCGAAGGCGGTTCCCCCGATTTCAAGCGGTAACTCATTGCCAATCGCTACTCTCGCGCCAACTTCACATTGCTGTAGCGCTTTTCGCCTGTCACTTCTCGGCCAAACCACCTCGGTGGTTGGAATTTGCGGGCGGCGGCCTGACTTGGGAATTCCACTTCCGCGACGACGAGGCCGGCATTTCGCCCACGATAAGTATCGATCTCGATGATCAAATCCTTCCACGGGACTTCGTGGCGGAGCTTGCGCAATCTCCGGCCGACCGTCGCTGGCCACAGCGCGGCGAATTGTTTCGCACTCAGTTGGATCTCACGTTCTTCGCGGGCGTTGCCGCGGCCGACCTTGAAAGTAAGCGACGCAGTCTTTCCCTTTTTTCGCAAACGAACGTGTCTTCCTCCGGGCTCGTTCGCCAGATATCCCTGCGCAATCGGATAACTCCGGAAACGGTCGAGTCCCGGCGGCAGCTCTTTGACGAGAAATTTGCGCTCAATTTCACGGCCGTTTCTCGCTGGGTTGTTCATTGCAATAGAACTGCTCTAATCGCATAAGCGGCCTGCCACGATGCGCAAGTCGCAAACAAACTTGCTGCTGCTCAAACTAGCTTCACTTCCTAATCGGCTCAGCTCCCAGTGCGCTGGAGAAATTCGTTGAGCGCATCGGCGGCAGCGAAGATCGGCCACGCGGAAATAGCCACGATGATGGCGAAGAACAGCGCTTCGATGGCAAATTCCCAACTCTTTTCGCTCGCGAAATAACTCCGGGTCAATTCGCGGAATGACCGGCGCGTTGTCGATATTTTATTCGGCGTCCGTCTGATCACCGTTCTTTTCACTGTAATCACATTCATACTTGAGCCTCGATAAGCCGGCGCCCTGAGCGCGTCAGGTTACGAATTGTCAAGATCGTGTGACGAAACGGTGACAGCGGGCTCTGCCACGCCGGAGTGCCAACCATTCTCTCGTCGGGCTGAAGAGCACAGCCTGCTCCGCGCATGCGGCGGGATCCGAAGATTATTTTTCTTTCATGCCCCGGAGCCGATCAGTTCGCGAAGCCGCGGCTGCGTCTGCACGCGTTTAGCCGACGGCGGGTACCTTACGATGTCGATCTTGCCGTCGTGCTGGTCGATTAGCGCCGAGCAGGTCTCCACCCAATCGCCGCAGTTGTAATAGGTAACGCCGCCGAATTTTCGGATGGCCGCGCTGTGAATGTGACCGCATACGACAGCATCGACCGAAAATTTTTGCGCGTAACGAACGATCTCTTCTTCGAAGCGGCTGATGAAGCTGACAGCATCCTTGACGCGTTTTTTCGCGAAGGCGCTGAGCGACCAGTAGCCGAGGCCAAAGCGGCGACGAACGAAATTGATCAGGGGATTAAGCGAGAGCAAAAACTGGTAGCCAACGTCGCCCGCAAACGCGAGCCACTTCACGTTCTGCACCACGGTGTCGAGCTCGTGCCCGTGAATGACGAGCATGCGGCGGCCATTGACCAAACGATGAATGGCATGCTTCTGCACGGTGATATTGCCGTAAGCGCCGTAAAACTTGGACAGCAGGTCGTCATGATTGCCCGGGATGTAAATGATGCGTGTGCCTTTGCGCGCCTTCCGCAGAATTTTCTGGATGACGTCGTTGTGCTGCTGTGGCCAATAACGGCTGCGGCGCAGTTGCCAGATGTCGATCAAATCGCCGACGACGTAGAGTTTCTCGCAATCATACTCGCGCAGGAATTGGAGCAGCGCCTCCGCATTGCTCGTCCTTGTCCCAAGATGAACGTCGGAGATCCAGGCCGCCCGAACTGGGTAGAGCGCTTCCGTTCCTGTTCCTGTCGGCGGCGGTTCAAATGAAAATCGCGGGGACGTTAAGGTCGACATTGGAGCATTCCATGAACAGGGAAAGCCCGTCGGGGCGCCCGCCCGGCGGGCTTTGATTGACCTAACCAGTTTTCGCTATTTGATTGGGACAAATCCAACTTGTTCGACAATTTTTTGGCCGGCGGCGGTGACCGTAAAATCGACAAATTGTTTCGCCAGGCCGGTTGGTTCGCCGTTCGTGTAATAAAATGTTGGTCGTGCGTAAGGATAAGCTTTGCCCAGCACGCTCTCTTTCGACGGCATGGCGCCATCAATCGCTACGACTTTGATGCCGCTCGCTTTGACGTAAGCCAGTCCAACGTAACCGGCGCCATTGGGATTTTTTCCAACTTCCTGCGCGATTTGTTCGTTGCCCGCCATTTTTTGCGAGTCCGGCGCGTAGTCGCGCTTCTTCATCGCCAGTTCCTTGAACTCCGAATACGTGCCCGAGGAGGTGTTGCGAGTGTAAACCGAAATCTTACCTCCGGATCCACCCACCGCGCTCCAATCGGTCACGTCGCCGGTGAAGATTTGTTCCACCTGCTTTTTGGTCAGGGCTTTGATTGGATTCGCCGCGTTCACGATCACCGCGATCCCGTCGTAGGCGACGATTGTCTCTTTAAAGTTCACGCCTTTGGCCTTTGCTGCCGCGATCTCTTCCGGTTTGGTCGGGCGGCTCGACATTCCAATTTGGGCCGTGCCGTCAATGATCGCGGAGATGCCGGTGGTCGATCCTTCCGCGGCAATGTTGAAGGTTGTACCGGGATGTTGCGCTTTAAACTCTTCCGCCAGTTGTGGAACGAGCTTCGCGCCGAGCGTGTCCGAGCCTTTGATCACAAGCGTGTCCGCGCGTGCGACCACCGTCGCGACGCCAAGAGCGACTAAAGTGAGAAGAACTGTTTTCATAATGTTTGTAGATCGATTGAGCCGCTACTTGATCGGAACGAAACCAACTTGGGCGACGATTTTTTGACCGGCCGACCCGACCGTGTAATCGAGGAATTGTTTCGCCAGCCCGCTCGGTTCGCCGTTCGTATAGTAAAACGTCGGTCGCCAATAGGCGTAAGAATGGTCCTGCACCGATTTTGCTGACGGCACTATGCCGTCAACCGGCACAACTTTGACACCGCCGGCTTTGGTATAAGCCATGCCGACGTATCCGACGCCGTTCGAATTCTTACCGACTTCTGCCGCGATCTGTTCATTGCCCGCCATCTTTTGTGAGCCACCGGCATAATCCCGTTTCTTCATCGCCAGTTCTTTAAAATCGGAATACGTACCGGACGAAGTGTTGCGGGTGTAGATCGAGATTTTTCCGCCCGATCCGCCCACCGCGCTCCAGTCCGTCACGTCGCCGGTAAAGATTTGTTCGACTTGTTTCTTTGTTAACGCCTTGACCGGATTGGCGGAGTTCACAATCACGGCGATGCCGTCATAAGCGACGATCGTCGGTTTCATGTTTTTTCCTTTCGCATTTGCAGCGCCGACTTCGGAGGATTTGGCGCGCCGGCTCGACATGCCGATCCCGGCGGTGCCATCGATGATTGCCGCGATGCCGGTGGTTGAACCCTCCGCGGCGATGTCGAAGGTTGTGCCCGGATGCTCGGCCTTGAAGTGTTCCGCCAACTGCGGCACGAGTTTGGCGCCGAGCGTGTCGGAGCCCTTGATAACGAGACGCTCGGCTTTGGCTTCGGCCAGTCCGACTGCGAGAGTGAGGATCAGATAGGTTAATTTCATATTGATTATCGATGCTAGGAGATGTCGATCTTGCGCGTTAGAATTTGATGTTGAGGTCAGCGACGAAGAACTGGTACTGGTCGATCGGGTTGATCCCGATCGCGATTGGGGTGCCGCCGGTTCCGAGATTGTCGTTGATTCGCCAGCCGTAGTTCCAGGTGACGTTAAAGATGACGGCGTCGCTCAGCGCGTAACCAGCCCGGACGATAATGCCGTGCATGTTTTGACGGCCATCGAAGATATCGTCGTCCACTAGATTCGGGTCGAGCGCGTACTGTTCCGAGTGCTGATATGCAATATCAATCTGCCAATCGTGTTTCTGTTTCAACTGACCAACGCCAGCGCCCACTTGATAGGCGTAACGTTCGTCGCCAAAACCAGGATGGCCTGCGGCTGTCGCACGATCGTCGGCTTCAAGATTGGCCGAGAAATCGCCGAAAATGTGCATCGGCAACTCACCAACCTTCCAGCCGATTTCCCAGGGCATGTCGAAAACGAGCAGGCTGTTGATGCCGGTCTGGTTTTGCGCGAGCGAGGCGGCGTTCGTCACAAACGGAGAGCCGCCCTGGTAATGAATGTTAAACGTGTCGCCGTTGCCGGTGTAGTTGTAGATCGTCGGTGCGATCTGCAGGAAAATGTTTTTCGGAAAGGTGACTCTCGCGCCGGCCTGCCACGCGAGCAGGAACGCATCGGTGTTGGGGATCAGTTGCCCGGTTTGGTGAGTCGCGGCACCCGCTCCTGCTGAATTGCGTGCGCGCGGACCGAGCGGATTTTCCGGATTGGCATCATCGTAAATGAACTGCGCGAAGTTAACGAAGAGATCGAGCTTCAACTTGAACGGCTCGCTCGCCGCCGGTGCGATGATGCCTTTTCCGCCTTCTTTGCCGTAGCTCTCAGCTGCCGCGGGCGCCTCGCCGCCGCCAAATTCAAAATTGTAAGTATGCTTCCATTGCTCTGCTAAACCTTCCGGATTGATGTCCGGGTCCCAAACCATGGGCGTTGTCACCAGCGGGTTCGGCATTCGGCCGACGGTCAGCGTTACATCTTTAAAACCTTTGTATCCGAGGTAGGCCTGACCAACGTTGATTCGATCGCTGTCCTTTGAAAAGGGACCATTCACTCCGCTGTCGTCGCCAAAGGTAACGTTGGTGGAACGTGGGTTGGTGTTCGTCTCGAATCTGATCCCAAAAAACCAGTCGTCCACCAATGTTCCGCGCAATCCCAGACGCAGACGATAACGTTCGCGTTCGCGTTCCTGCCAATCGTCCTTGCCGGCGACGCCGTTGGCGGGACGGGCCAGCGGTGAATTATCACCGGTTTGGCCGCCGTTGTATTGATAACGAAGACGAACATCGCCGTAGAGCTCGATTTCAGTGATCGGGCTGGAAAGTTTCCATTTTCCGGCGGAAGTGGTGGCCGCTTCCTTGGTCAGCTCGGCCCGGACTTCTTCCGCTTCCTGATCAGTGATTAGCTTTTTGCGCACCAACAGGTCGAGCAGCGCGCCCGCGTCTTGTGCGAACATTGACATCGGGGGGACGAGGAAACTTAAGAGTACCACGATTAAGACGAACTTTTTGGTCAACATTTTTTCTCCTTTGAATTGCGGCTTTTGCCGCGGGGTTGGATCGCGAGTTGAGCGCCATTCGCCCCCGCTCTTCTCGCGACGATGGGAAGCTAGAAAGCGATTGTTACGGCCAGATGACGGCGAAGTAACAATTGCGTAAACTAACAATCACGAAGCGTGATCGTTCGGACCGCTTGCTTCAGCGAGCCGGGGACCGAGCGGATTATTTTTGCCGCCGCAACTTTGCCTTAGAACATCACCTGCAAGCGCAGGAGGACTTCATCGAACTGGTCATCGCCAAACTGAGGATGCGCGGCGCGGAAATCCGACCAAGTGTGGACGTAATTCGCCATCAGTTTGATCGCATCGCCGTGGATGTAGTAGTTCAGACCTCCGGTGATAGAGTGGATGCCATCGTTGCCAAACTGTCCCGGGTTTAAGGCTTCCCATTTAACCACCGCCTGCACTTTCTTTGGGATGAGGAAATAGCTGCCTTGAACATACCAGCCGCTCGGCTCGAAGTCTGCAAACCCAGGCGGGACACCGGCCACGGTGCGACCATCGACATCTTCCTGAAAGTATTCGCCGATCAAATCAAACGGACCGATGTTCAGCCAAGCGTCCAAGCTCCACGCCGTTCTTTCATCCGCGCCGGGGAGGGTAAACGGAGAGAGAGAACCGTCCGTATTTACCAAGAGGGTCAATGTTTGTGAAATATTTGTTCCCTTGTCATCGCGGCTGTTGAGAATATCACCGCCAAGTTTCAAGCTGGAATCCTGACCGAGCACCTTGCCTTGCCATGGCAGAAGCTCCAGCCGTCCGACATACATGAAGTTGTTGTTGTCGTTGTTGGTGGTGTTGCGTCCGTTCCCGTTAAAGATACCCGCATAGTAAGTCACCAGGTTCTTCTCCTGTGGCCACAAGTTCGTAAACGGCTTGCCCCAGATTTGCACGCCGAGCTGACGCTCGGGTGTGATTGCGCCGGTAGGCAGACTGCGCTCGATCGTGAACAGGAGTTGGTCGGGTGTAATCTGTTCCAAACCGAACGGCGCTTTCCATTGGCCGACTTTGATATTCGCTTCGGCGAACTGGTGCCAGTTAACGAAGATGTCCGTGGCCTCGAAGGCGGTGCGGCCGGATGAAATGCCATCGCTGTTCTCGAAATCGCCTTCGATTTTAAAGTCGAATTGCTCGGCAAAGTCGCCAGTCAAATTGATGCGCGCCCGGCGCAGGCGAAAACGGTCTTTCAACGCATTTAGACCGAATCGGCCCTCGAAGGCCGAAACAGCGCCATCCTCGAAATTCACCTGGATGTATCCGCCCAGCGTCAGCTTATACTCCGGACCGCCCGGCATAACGTAGACCGGCTTTTTTTCTTCGACGGCGACCGTTTTTTCTACATACGTTTTCCCGTCGGAAGCGACTTTCGGCTTTTTGTTCCCGTTAGCATCATACTCGGGCTCAAACGCCGTCTGTTTTTTTAAACTGCGAACCTCCTGTTCCAGCTCGGCATTGCGTTTCTGTAATTGCTCAACCGCCCGTTCGAGTTTCTCAAGTCGTTCCGATTCGCTGGATGTCTGAGCTGCAAGCGGCTGAATCATTTGCAACATGAGGGGAACGGCGACAATGAGTGTGAATCTCTTTACGCACATAGGCTTCTCCTTTGAGCGGGGCCGATTGTGTGAAGAAATGATGGCAAAAGCAACAATTGCCTGACCTCGCGTGTGCGGGATCCACGCCAGCATCATTGTAGCCGGGATCGCTAATCGCGACGCATGAAGGAAAACTTACCGCTTCGGCTTCGACGGCGCAGGCGAAGCGGACGGAGCGATCGGCGGAGTGGTTGTCGCCGAACTGTTCGGTACTGCGCTGGCCGCTGGCACTGCCGGCGCCGATGGGTTTACCGGTGCGGGGGAAACCGAAGATTGGCCCGTTGTTTGTTGTCTCAACAGCTCGCGGCGGAGTCCGGTGTCGCGGCTCGTCTTGTGTGAGTACAAGACGGACAAGGTGAAGGTGAGCGCGAAGAAGATCCCAGTCAGCCAGCCGGTGAACTTGACCAGAACGTTGGTGGTTTGCGCGCCGAAAATATTTTCGGTCACGCCGCCGCCAAAAGCCGCGCCCAGTCCCTCGCTCTTCGGCCGCTGCATCAGGATGACCAGCAGCATCAGGAGCGCGACCAGGACGTAAATCGCGAGCAGAAAATTAATCAGGATCTGCATCGGGGACGGGGAATATGGCTAAAGCCGACCTAGAAGCAAACCCGCCTTCGCCCGGGACGGGCTCCGCCGTGGCGAGCGCCGAGCGCTTAACGTCGAACACCGAATGTCGAATGCAGACTCTGAATTTCTGTCATTGGGCGTTGGGCGTTAAGCGTTGGACGTTTTCTTAATCGCATTCCAGATCTGATCGAGCTCGGCGAGATCGACATCGCCCAGCTTCTTTCCGCGCGACCGCAGTTCATCTTCCAACAAATTGAATCGTCCGACGAATTTGTTCGTCGCCGCATGCAGCGCGGTCTCGGCGTCGAGCTTGCATCTGCGCGCCAGATTAACGACTGCGAAAAGCAAATCGCCGACCTCGTCTTCGATGGACTTTTGCTCTTCGCTCTTGATCGCGTTCTTTAATTCACCGAGCTCCTCTTCAACTTTCGCAATCACGTCGTCCAACTCGGTCCAATCGAAATTGACGCGTGCGACCTTGCTCTGCGCTTTTTGCGCGCGCATCAAAGCCGGAAGCGCGTTCGGCAGACTCGCCAGATAATGTTGGTCGCCCTTTTTCTCCTCCCGCTTGATCGCTTCCCACTGTTTCAAAACCGCGCCCGCGTCGCGCGCGTTGCTCTCGCCAAAAACGTGCGGATGGCGCCGGATCAGTTTTTCGGTGATCTCTGCAATGACATTGTCGATCTTGAATCGGCCGGATTCGCGGGCGATCTCCGCGTGCATCACAACCAGGAGCAAAAGATCCCCGAGCTCTTCGCGAAAATGCGCGTCATTCTTTGTCCGAGCCGCCTCCGCCACTTCATATGCTTCTTCGATCGTCGCTGGCAAAAGCGATTCGTGGGTTTGTTCCCGGTCCCACGGACAACCGCCGGGCGCGCGCAGTTTAGCGACAATGTCGCACAAACGGTTGAAAGGTGAGGGTTGAGTGTTGAGGGATTCGGAGGACTCCGCCATCGCGGTTCTCTCAACCATCAACTCTCAACTCTCAACTTGTTTTAGATCCGCCAGAGCGAGCGGTGCGTCCCGAACTCTGAAATTTCGCCGGAAGATTTTTTGCTGACGTAAATCGTAATCGCGATGACGCTGATAAACGTGCCCACAAAGACAAACGCCACCAGCCAGGAAGGAATGTGGCCGACTCGCAGTGCCCGATAGAAGTCCGGCACGCCTTCCATCGCGCGCGGCGCGTGAAGAAAGATTTTTGTGACCCACGCCACTAGAATGAGAATGAAGATGAAAACATAATTGCGTTTTAGTCGCCGACCGATCGCTTCCAGCTTGCTGATCTTGAAACAGGGCAGGATCAGATCTTCGCAAACGAGTTTTTTCCATTCCCCCTGCAAGAGATCCCGATTCTCCATCACCATCGGGACCAGAAAATGGGCTTCCAGCATCCGGATCCGCGCGCGGAACGCGTCGTAAAAACGGTAGCGTCGCGCTTCGATCCAGAGCATCACCCAAACGATCGCGAGATTGAAAAAGAAAATGATGTGCGGAACCCCCGCGTTGGCGAACGCGATCGTGATAATGGCGGTGCTGCTGGTGATGGCCCAGTTGGTTGTGATGTCGAGCCGCTGCCGCCAGACCATGATCCGTCCCATTTCGCCGCGATAAAAATGCGACATCGCGTTGACGTATCCCGGATCATAAACGCTGCGCTGCAACGAGACCGTCGTCTCCTCGTTCGACCCGCTCGGTATTTTTTCAGTTGCCACGGCTATCCGATTAACTGGATAACTGGGTTTGCCCGGATAATCCAATAAATCTCACTGCCGCCAATGGCTATCGCGCTGGCTGATCTTCTCGATGAAAAGCAGGTGATCCTGCGATTGCGCTCCCGCAAACCGGCGAACGCGGTGCGGGAAATCATTCAGCTGCTGGCCGCGAATGGGAAGATCGACGACGCAAACGAATTTCTCGAACAAGTGCTCGCCCGCGAGCAAGTGCATCCCAGCGCCGTAGAAAATGGCGTCGTATTCCCTCATGCGCGCACCGATTTGGTTGATCAAATCATCCTTGGAATTGGGCGCAGCCGCGCCGGCATTCCGTTTGGCGAAAATGGAGTGCGCGCCCGTCTAATCTTCGTCATCGGTGTGCCGCAGCAATTGGTCAATGATTACTTGATCTGCGTCGGTACACTCGCGCGGCTCGTGAGAGATGATGCGATACACTC
>Ga0137418_10005826_pt1 | contig 11319 bp, 8 predicted proteins | sample CZODoug3_1_2_16f_FD_122242 | JGI IMG/M metagenome (GOLD analysis project Ga0137418, IMG submission 122242) | Vadose zone soil fungal communities from Angelo Coast Range Reserve, California, USA - CZODoug3_1_2_16fungal (Hybrid Assembly) | ecosystem: Environmental > Terrestrial > Soil > Vadose... | reverse complement strand
GAGGCGGTGATGCCGGAGATGATGCGGCCGACCAGGAGCCATTTGAGGGACGGCGCCAGGGCCATGAAGATGTAGTCGAGGCCGAGGCCGAAGCAGGAGATGAGGATGACGGGGCGTCGGCCGAAGCGGTCGGACCAAGCGCCGAGGATCGGGGAGAAGATGAACTGCATTAGGGCCCAGGCGAATCCGAAATAGCCGGTGATGGCGGCGGCGCGGGCGATGTTGCCGCCTTCAAACTGGATGATGAGGTTGGGGAGAACGGGGGCGATGATGCCGAAGGCGAGGAAGTCGAATAGGACAGTGATTAAGATGAAAACGAAAGCGGCGCGGCTGGGTTGGGATTGGGGAGTTGGCGGCTGGGCGGAGGACAAAGATGGCTCCTGGAGAGGGAGATTGTAGCGGGGAACGGAGGAAGGTGACAGAGGAATCGATGGGTGGGCAGCGGGGATTTTGCTAGAATTGGGCGAAGGTAAGACTGATGGCCAAAGAATATGTGGAAAAAAGAGAAGGTGGCTTTTACATCGCCGGCACGCGAGTGTCGCTGGATTCGGTTGTGCTTGGGTTCTTGAATGGGGATTCGCCTGAGGGTATTCAACACTCATTTTCAGCGCTAACTCTCGAACAGGTGTACGGCGGGATTACATTCTATCTGGCGAATCGGGCAGAAATCGACGAGTACCTAGAGGATGCCGATAGTGATTTAGAGAAGCTGCGCCTGGATGCGCGCAAAAAACATCCGCTGCTGTACCAAAAGTTGGACGAAGCTCGACGTAATCTGCATTCCCAGAGGAAATGAGGGTCAAGTTCCTGGCAGACGTGAACTTTGACCGCCGAATCGTGGACGGCGTCCTGCGCCGAGAATCCCTTGTGGATTTCCAAACTTCAGAGGAGGCGAAACTCTCGGGCAAGAGTGACCTCGAAGTATTGGAAATTGCGGCCAGTCTCCAGCGAGTTCTGGTGACACACGATCGTAAGACAATGCCCAGGGCATTTGGAGCGTTTGCCAGCCATTCAGAGAGTTTTGGCGTTCTAGTCATTTCTCAAAAATTGGATTTACGGACCGGAATTGACGAACTGCTCCTCATTTGGGCGCTTTCGGATGCCGAAGACTGGCTGAACACAATCTCGTCGATTCCTCTTTGAGGCCGTAACGACCGCGCAGCGACCGTTACGCGAGCGAGGCGCTGCCGCTGCGGTGGGCGTGCCTTCCTTAGTCAGGATGAATTGCAGCTCGATCCTAAAACTGCTGCTTGGGATTTACACCTCTAGGATTACGGGGAGGATTAGGGGGCGCTTGGAGGTTTGTTTGTTGATGTGGCGCTTTAGGTCTATGCGGATTTTTTCTTTTATTACGGACCAGTCGGATTTTTCTTCGGCGTTGGATTGCTCGACAGTTTTGATGACTACGTCGCGAGCGCTGGCGATGAATTCGTTGCCGTTGTCGCTGAACATGCCGCGGGTGACGATTTCGGGTTGGGACTCCATGCGGCCGGTGTGCTTGTCGATGGCGATGATGGGGACGACCACGCCGTCTTCGGAGAGATGCTTGCGATCGCGGATGACGACTTCTTCGATTTCCTCGAGGGAGCCGGAATCGACGCAGACACGGCCAGCAGTTACGGGATCGCGGCGGTGGGCGCCATCTTCAGTGAATTCGAGGGTGTGACCGTCTTCAAGGAGCAGAATTTCTCCGGAGACGCAGCCGAGTTGATAGGCGAGGGCGGCGTGGCGGAAGAGATGACGGTATTCACCGTGAACCGGAATGAAATATTTCGGCTTCACAAGTTGCAAGATGAGTTTCTGTTCTTCCTGGCTGGCGTGGCCGGAGACGTGAATGGTGCCGGCGGAGTTGTCGTAGTAGACCAAGGCGCGGCGGCGGAACATGTGATCGAGCATGCGGAAAATGGCTTTTTCGTTTCCGGGGATGATGCGAGCGGAGAGGATGACGGAATCGTTTTCGTCGACGGAAACGAAGCGATGATTGTCGACCGCAATGCGAGAGAGAGAGGACATCGGTTCGGCCTGGCTACCGCTGGCTAGGATGACCAGGCGCTTAGGGTCGAAGCCGCGAATGTCTTGGGGGCGAACGACCATGCCGTCGGGGATGCGGAGATATTCGAGGGAGTGGGCGATTTCGACGTTGTCGACCATGCTCCGGCCGACGAAGGCTACTTTGCGGCCAACGCGCGCGGCGATGTCGATGACTTGCTGGATGCGATGGATCGAAGAAGCGAAACAAGAAAGGATGACACGGCGGGGAGCGGCGCGACAAAGTTCTTCGATGCGCGGGACCACATTGCGCTCGGAGCCGGTGAAGCCGGGGCGTTCGACGTTGGTGGAGTCGGAGAAAAGGGCGAGGACGCCTTCGTGGCCGTAGCGTGCGAAGGCGTGAAGGTCGAAGGGAGCGCCGCCGACGGGCGTCTGGTCGATTTTGAAGTCGCCAGTGTGAATGATGACGCCGGCTGGGGTGCGAACGGCTAGCGCGACACAGTCGATGGTGCTGTGCGTGACGGGAATGAATTCGATTTCGTAGGGGCCGATTTCGACGAGTCGGCTGGGAATTACTTCGCGAAGAGTGGTGGATTGGAGCAGGCCTGCTTCGTCGAGACGCTTTTTTACCAGCGCTAGCGTGAAGCGCGTGCCATAAATCGGCACGTTGAGATCGCGGAGGATGTAGGGGAGCGCGCCAATATGATCTTCGTGGCCATGAGTCAGGACGATGGCGCGAACGTGGGCGCGATTTTGTTTGAGATAGGTGATGTCCGGGATGACCAAGTCGACGCCGAGGAGCTCGGATTCGGGGAACATCATGCCGGCGTCGATGACGATGATGTCGTCGCCGACGCGCAGGGCCATCATATTCATGCCGAATTCGCCGAGTCCGCCTAGCGGGATGACGGTGAGGGATTGCGCGGGATTGCTCAAATAGGATTTCTCTCCATTGTGTAATAGAGAATCGTATCACAGCGGGCGAAGGTTCGAGGTTTATGGCGGATGAGAAGAATCTGAAGGGAAAATCGAACTCACACCTGCGGTTGGCGGTAAAGAGATGCGGAGAACGCGCGGGGAAGTGTGAGCCTTAGTCAGGCTGCAAGCGCCGAGCCGGCGTGAGACGGCGGTTCGAGCATGTCGGCTTGTAATGTGTGCTTACGTATTTGGTAAGTCTCGCGTCTCAAAAGCGGCGGCCCTTCGTATAGATGATTGGTCATCGGAGCGCAACGAAAAATCCCCGAATCTTCGCAATGTTTTACGGGATGCGAATTTTTGAATACGACGCAAACTTGTCGTGGCAGGCGATCGCGGTTTGCCGGGCGTCCGCAAAGCGGGGTGAGGTACGGATATGCTCAAACATCGAATCGCGGTCGAGGGAAGGGTAGGTACAGAAGTTGTGCTTGGCGGCGGCGTCCAGGAGGCGCAGCGCGGGTTTTTCTTTTCCCGCCCAGGCGAGCATGCTGGCTCCAAAGTACCAAGCGTCGGCATCGGGTATGGCCAGAAAGCTGGCCTCTGAACGCGCGGCGGTTTCTTCACATTTGGATGTCGGGGCGTCGGGGCGACACTCCCGGGCGAGGGCATAAGTCTCGCCCGCCGGGACCGGTTGCAGGTGCGGCAGGGCTTCGTCGATTCTTTTTTCGCGCAGGAGAACGTGGCCCAGCATGAAGGAGCCGAAGTCGGAGGGCCAGTGCGCGATTTCCTGGCGAGCTTTGGGCAAATCTCCCATATGAATGTATAGGACGTAGCAGTCGGTGGCCATTTCGGGATCGAGGCGATGGGTGATTTCGCATTCGCGAGCCGCTTCGGCGAGGGAGCCTGAGGCGCGAAACGCTTGGGCCAAGAGGATATGGACCTCGGCGCGATTGGGGCGCTGGCGGGCCAGCTCCTGGATTTCGGCAAAGCCAACGTCGAGATCGCCGTTGAAAAGGCGAGTGCCGATTCGATAAGTTGCGGCGCTCAGTAGTTGGGGATCGAGTTGGTGAGCGCGCTCGAAGGCTTCGACGGCTTTGTTGAACATGGCGCGGCCGCCGGCACCCGCGTCGGCTTCCGCATAGTAGCGCTCGCCGAGTGCGACCCACGCCGGTGCGTAACCGGGATCAACAGCAGTCGATTTTTCGAGCGCAGCTATAGCACTCTTGGGATCGCTTTCATCGCCTTGGCCGCGCAGAAATAGCTCGTAGGCTTGCTGATTTTTGGGCTTGGTGACCGACAGTTCGGCGCTAGACGAGCCCAGGGCAGGCAGTAATCCCTTTTGGAGCGCATTCTCCAACGCTTGCCTGAGCGCCAAGGTGTCGGTGATGGGCGCGTCGATGGAGCTGTGCCATACAACTTCTTCTTTGGCCACATCGGTCAACTCGATAGCTACCGAGAGTCGCGCGGCCTGCTTCAGAAAGTGGCCGGTGATTACGTGTCCTACGCGGAGCTGATGGCCGGTCTGGCGTGGATCGGTGGTTTGCGCGGCTAGTTGTTGGGAAAGGCTGAAGGGCCGGACACTGAGGCTGGGCGCGTAGCTGAGTGTGGTGATCACCTCATCGGGAAGTGCAACGCCCAGATAATCCAGGCTTTTGTCCTGACTGGCATTCTGAAAAGGTAAGACCGCAATCGTGGAGCGATGAGAGGCCGTTTCGGTGCGGGTCATTCTCGATCGCACTAAAAACCACGTTAGGGCGCCGATCAACACGGCGGCCGTTGCGAGGGCAACAGCAAGCCAACGGCCGGGACGTTTTTGGGTGACGGCAGGTGGGGGAACGGGCAGGGCTTCGTGGGTGTGTTGTTCGCTGGCGCGGCGCAAGCGGTTCAGGTCCTGCTTCATCTCTTCGGCGTTTTGATAACGGGACTGGCGGTCTTTCTCCAGCGCTTTGTTGATGATCCGTTCTAATTCCGGAGGAACGTCGGTTCGAGTCTGGCTCAGAGGAATAGGGTTCGCCGTCAGAATGGAGCTAAAGACTACGGCGGGCGTTGGGCCGGGGAAGGGCGTTTGTCCAGCGGCTAGTTCGTACAGAACCGCGCCGAGGGAGAACAAATCCGTGCGGGCATCGAGTTCTTCGCCGCGGGCTTGCTCCGGGGACATGTAGGCCACGGTGCCCATGGGAGAGCCCATGCGGGTGAGGGCGGTGCTGAGTTTTGAAACCGTATCTCCGTTGCTGGGCTCTTGCAGCTTGGCTAGACCGAAGTCGAGAATTTTTGCGTTGCCACGGTTGTTGACGAAGACATTGGCGGGTTTTATGTCGCGGTGGACGATGCCATGAGAGTGTGCGGCGGCAAGGGCATCGGTGAGTTCCACTCCCCATTTTAGGAGGCTCGAAAGTTCCGCCGGCCCGGCTGCGGAGAGTTTTCCGAGATCCTGCCCTTCTAGGTACTCCATCACCAGGAAGGGCTGGCCTTCGTGGTCGTTGATTTCAAAGATGGTGCAGATGTTGGGGTGGTTGAGGGCCGAGGCTGCCTGGGCTTCGCGCTCGAAGCGTTGGCGAGCTGCGCTGTCGCTGGCTTTGTCGGCGGCGATCAGCTTGATGGCTACTTTTCGACGCAGGCGTTCGTCTTCGGCGGCGTAGACTTCGCCCATTCCTCCGGAGCCGAGAGGGCGCAAGATGCGATAGCGGGAGATGCGGAGTTCTTCCATCCGGAGTGATGATAGCGCAGTCGTGGCGAGCGGCTAAGTATGTCAGGACGTTTTTGCGCTGGTGCCATCCATGGTGAAGGCGCTCTAATCTTGTCGAGATCCCTCCGCCGCAGGCCGGCACTCAAACTTAGGAGGTCAGGTCGAGATTTTTCGTCTTGGGGGCTGCGGTTTGCGGGAGGAATCCCGACGCCTAGCGCGCTTGCGACCCCAACTCGGCTGAATTAGAACTTTGGCGGGGATGCCTAGCTCGTCATGAAGATTCCGGATCATCCGCAAGGAGAGAGGGCGCTTGCCACTGAGGACTTCGTAGACTCGGGTCCGGTGCCCGATAATTCCGATCAAGTCGCGACGGTCCTTGCCTTGCTGCTCGAGGCGGAAATGGATGGCTTCGACGGGGCCCGGCAAATCGATTGGATAATGCTCGCGTTCGTAGGCCTCGATGAGCGTGGCCAAAACGTCAAGTTCGTCGCATTCCGGGGAACTCTCCCGGCAGTCCCATAAGGCCTCAGCTCGGCGAAGCGCATCTCGATAATCTTGCTCGTTCCTAATAGGTTTAATTTCCATATTGCACGGTCCTCACATCGATGCGGTCATACTCCGCGTGGGAACCCAGCCATTTGACGAATACGATTTGCAAACGATAGTTGACAGCAACAACCAACCTGTAGCTGTTTCCCTTTATGTTGAACACGACGCGATCGGAACCCACAATACTCGCATTTGTGTAGGCCCTGCGCACATCCGCAGGGTTCGTCCAATGCGCCTGCTCGACCTCATGGAACCATGCATCCAAGGCTGATTTCACGACCTTGTAATCCTTGCTGCCGCGGAGCTTATCCACAAACTGCCGAAGGGTCTTCCTAGCGATAATCCTCATGCCCGACTGAGAAACATAAGGGCATTATACACCCCGTTCCCAGAATGGGTACAGCATTAGCGCACTCCCCTGGCCTTTATTGGATCCGAGAGCGAATGGCGATCACGGTTTCGAGGTTGCTCGTCAGAGGACAGGCTAGCAGCCTATGCTACCGGGTCTAGCGGCCAAGGAGGTTGGATTGGAGGACGAAATTCAGGATGCGGTTGGGGAATAGGCCGAAGTAGACGGTGCCTAAGGCCGTTATGACTAGGACCAGATTGACGGTTAAAGGGAAGACGGCGATTACGGGTTTGGTCTCGGCGTTGGGTTCGCGCATGTACATTACTACGATCAGGCGGAGGTAGTAGTAGGCGCCGATTACGCTGTTGACGGCCATCAGCACGGCTAGCCAGATGAGGTGGGAGTTTACGGCGGCTTTGAAGATGTAGAACTTGCCGAAGAAGCCGGCGGTTACGGGTAAGCCCAACAGCGAGAGCAGGAAGAGGGAGAGGACGGCGGCGGCTACCGGTTGGCGCTGGCCTAGGCCGGCGTAGTCTTCGAGCGAGAGATGTTTTTCGCCCAGGCCGCCTAGCTCGGACACGATGGTGAAGGCGCCTAATTTTACCAGCGCGTAGCTGACCAGGTAGAAGAGGACTGCGGCGTAGGCTGCTGCGGCACCGCCATCTGGATTGCCAGCTAGATAAGTGACGGCGGCGAATGCTACCAGGATGTAGCCAGCGTGGGCGATGGAGCTGTAGGCGAGCAGGCGCTTGACGTTGGTCTGCACGAGCGCGCCTAGATTGCCGACGAACATGGTTAGGACGGCCAATACCCAGAAGGCCCAGAACCAAAAATGAGTGGCGGCAGGGACCGTGGCGTAGATGCGCAGGAGCAGGGCGAAGGCGGCGGCTTTCGGTCCGGCGGAGAAGAGCGCGGTTACCGGGGTGGGAGCGCCTTCGTAGACGTCTGGGGTCCAGACCTGGAACGGAGCTAGCGCGACTTTAAAGCCTAAACCAATCAGAATCAGCGCAAGGCCTAGTTTCAGGAGCGTGCTGCCGGGATCGACGGCGGTCATGTTGGGGAGCAGGGTGGTGCCGGTGACGCCGTAGACCAGGGCGATGCCGTAGAGGAAAAAGGCGGTGGCGAACGAGCCGAGGAGGAAATATTTCATGGCGGACTCGCTGGCTTTGAGGGAGTCGCGGCGGTATCCGGCGAGGACGTAGCTGGAAATTGAACTCATTTCTAGGCCGATGAATGCGGTGAGCAGTTCTTGAGCGGAGGCGAGCACGCCCATTCCGGCGGTCGCGAAGAGGATGAGCGCATAGAACTCGGCGGGTTGGAGGCGCTCGCGTTCCAAATAGGAATCGGCGGCTAGGACGACTAAGAACGCTACCAGACCGACGAGTAGATGAAAGAAGACGCTGAAGCCGTCCATTTGGATCAGGCCGAAGAAGGCGGGGCCGCCGGGATTTCCGGCGAAGATAGTGGCGGCGGTGCCCAGGCCCGTGCCGAGGATGGCGAAGAAGGTGAGGACCTGGCGGCTGCGGGTGAACGGCTGCAGGAGCATCAGCAGGACGCCGAAGCCGCACCAGATGGTTTCGGGGAGGACGCGGATCAGGTCGTCGGCGCGGGGGATCATGGGCGGGGGCCTGCCTTTACGGGCGAGTTGGTTGAGCGATCGTGTTGTGATGAGGGGACAAGCAAAAGCAGGTCCCTCGCTGCGCTCGGGATGACAATTTTTGCAGTCGCGGTCGCGGGTGCAGGTTGCGATGTTGTTGACGCAGTGCGCCCGCCACGGTCGGCGGCCGCTACGGTTGCTTGTTCATTACGTCTTGGTGCGGACGGCGTCTGCGCTTCCTGGGGGAAGTTGCGCTGCATTTGGTCCAGGACGTTTTGGGAGGGGGCGGCGAAGCGGCGGGTGAAGTAGGGGGAGTTGACGCCCATCCAGATGGTGATTACGGCCATTACGGCGAGGATCCATTTTTCGCGGGCGTTGGCGTCGGGCAGAGTGCGATTTTTCTCTACGGTTACTTCGCCGAAGAAGACGCGCTGGTAAGACCAGAGCAAATAGCAGGCGGAGAGGATCACGCCAGTGGAAGCCCAGGCGGACCAGTTCCAGTGGACCTGATAGGTGCCGAGGAGAATCAGGAATTCGCCTACGAAGCCGTTGAGGATGGGCAGGCCCATGGAAGAGAGCGCGACGAAAAGAAAGAAGGCGGCGAGCTTGGGCATGGGAGTGGCCAGGCCGCCGTATTCGGAAATCTCGAAGGTGTGGCGGCGGTCGTAGAGCATGCCGACTAACAAGAAGAGCGCTCCGGTGGAGATGCCGTGCGCGAGCATCTGGAAGACGGCGCCCTGCATGGAGATGTTCTGGAAGGCGAAGATGCCGAGAACAACGAAGCCGAGGTGGCTGACGCTGGAGTAGGCGACGAGCTTTTTCAGATTGGGCTGCACGAGAGCTACGAGGGCGCCATAGATGATGCCGATGATGGCCAGCGTGGCGACGATTGGCGCGGCGCGATGCGAGGCGTTGGGGAAGAGCGGCAGGCAGAAGCGAATCATGCCGTAGGTGCCCATTTTGAGGAGGACGCCGGCCAAGATTACGGAGCCTGCGGTGGGGGCTTCGACGTGGGCGTCGGGCAGCCAGGTGTGGAACGGGAATAGCGGGACTTTGATGGCGAAGGCCAGGAAGAAGGCGAGGAAGAGGTACATTTCCTCAAGCGTGGTGATGCGGATGGCGCCGGACTGCAGCATGGCCTGAATCTGAGGGAGATCGAAGGTGCCACCGGGAACGATCGTCGAGCTGAGATTGTGCAGCCAGATGATGCCGACCAGCATAAGGATTGAGCCGGCCATGGTGTACAGAACGAATTTGACGGCGGCGTAGATGCGGCGGTCGTGTCCCCAGATGCCGATGAGGAAGTACATGGGGATCAGCATCACTTCCCAGAAGAGGAAGAAGAGAAAGAGGTCGAGGGAGAGAAAGACGCCGACGACGCCGACTTCGAGCATCAGCAGCATGACGAAAAATTCCTTTACGCGGTGCTTGATGCTGGTCCAGGAGGCGAGGACCGAGATGGCGGTGAGGAAGGTGGTCAGGATGACCAGGAAGAGGCTGATGCCGTCAAGCCCGAGGTGATAGTTGATGGGCGGGACGTTGATCCACTTGCGGAATTCCTCGAGCTGGTAGCCGGCTACGCCGATTTGGACTTTCGGAATTAACAGCAGGGAAAAAAGGAATTCGACAGTGGCGATGGTCATGGCCAGGCGGCGAATCCAGATGTGATCGTCGGCGCGGAGGAGAAGCAGCGCGAGGCTGGCCGCCGCCGGGAAGAAGATCACGATGGTGAGCAAATAGCTGCCGTGAAGCATCAGCGCACCACCCCTACGGTTGCGGGCCTTATGTGCGGCCAGAAAATAATGGCGATGATGACCAGCGCGCCGATTACTACCCAGACGGCGTAGCTGCGGGTGTTGCCGGACTGGGTGTGGCGCACGCCGTCGCCGATGCCGGTCATGCCCTCGGCGATGCCGTTAACGGTGCCATCGATGGCGCGGGCGTCGACGGTTTGCCAGAGGACGTTGGTGGAGAGCCAGAGCAGCGGCTTGACGATGAGGGCGGCGTAAATTTCGTCGACGTAATATTTGTTGAGCAAGGTGTTGTAGGCGCCGCGCATGGATTTGGCGAGCTGTTCGGGCTTGCCGGGCTGACGCAGGTAGAGCCAGAACGCGACGATGAAACCTAGCAGCGCCGTGATTACCGCGACGACAGCGAGCGGAGTCTCTAGCGCGTGAGCTGTTGCTTCCGCGGCTTCGGCGTTGCCGGCGCTGCCTTGCGCAAAGACGGGTTCGAGGAACTTGGCGAAATAATCGGGCGCGCCCCAGAACGCAGGGGCCGCTACCCAGCCGCCGATGATGGAGAGCAGGGCGAGTATCACGAGGGGGATGAGCATGCTCTTGGGCGATTCGTGTACGTGGACTTTATGCTCGTCGAAGCGCGGCTTGCCGAAGAAGGTGAGGAAGATTAGCCGGAACATGTAGAAGGAAGTAAGCAGCGCGGTTAGCAGGCCGAAGGCGTAGAGGATGCGGCCGCCGTGCTCGCTCTGATAGGCGTTGAGCAGGATGGAATCTTTGCTGAAGAATCCGGCCAGGGGAGGGAATCCGGCGATGGCGAGCGTGGCGGTGAGCATGGTGAGGTAGGTCCAGCGGATTTTTTTGCTTAGGCCACCCATGCGGGTCATGTCTTGTTCGCCGCCCATGGCGTGAATGACGCTGCCGGCGGCGAGGAACAGCAGAGCTTTGAAGAAGGCATGGGTCATCAGGTGGAAGATGCCGGCGGAAAAGGCGCCGACTCCGCAGGCCAGGAACATGTAGCCGAGCTGGCTGACGGTGGAGTACGCGAGGACGCGCTTGATGTCGGTCTGCACCAGGCCGATAGTGGCGGCGAAGAAGGCGGTGGCGCAGCCCACGATGGCGACGACGAACATGGCGGTGGGGGCGTGGGTGAAGAGAATGTGCGAGCGCGCTACGACGTAGACTCCGGCGGTGACCATGGTTGCGGCGTGGATCAGGGCGCTGACCGGGGTGGGGCCTTCCATGGCGTCGGGGAGCCAGACGTAGAGAGGAAGCTGAGCGGATTTTCCGCAGGCGCCCATGAATAGCAGAAGGCAGGCTACGGTGAACATGCCGAGATGCCCCATGGCATCGGCGGGTAGCGGCGCGGCTTTGGCGAAGAGCGGAACGAAATCGAGGGTGCCGAACGATTTGAAGAGCAGGAACATGCCGAGCATGAATCCGAAGTCGCCGATGCGATTGACGATGAAGGCTTTCTTGCCGGCGTCGGCGGCGGATT
>Ga0137418_10005825_pt1 | contig 11319 bp, 14 predicted proteins | sample CZODoug3_1_2_16f_FD_122242 | JGI IMG/M metagenome (GOLD analysis project Ga0137418, IMG submission 122242) | Vadose zone soil fungal communities from Angelo Coast Range Reserve, California, USA - CZODoug3_1_2_16fungal (Hybrid Assembly) | ecosystem: Environmental > Terrestrial > Soil > Vadose... | reverse complement strand
CGGCCAGGCTGCTTGGGGATGGAAGCCGGAGCTCCTGTTCGCCCTACCGAGCGACGTATCAGTCAACCGGCGGCGGCAGGATGAAGAACGGAGGGAGCAATCCCCCGGCTCCGGGTAACCGATGTGCGGAGCCCCCGGGCGGCCTATCGTGCCGTCCCGGGGGCTTCGTGTTTATTATGCCCGCATGCTGCTCCCCATCGTCGCTACCGCCGGCGCCGCCCTGGGCGCGTGGGCCTATGGCACCTACGAGCCCAACAGCCCCCTCTTCGGGCGCGCGGTGGGCCGGGGACGCACCCGCGAGCGAGTGGCCTACCTCACCTTCGATGACGGCCCCAACCCCGCCGCGACGGGGCCGATTCTCGAGACCCTCGCGGCCGCGAATGTGCCCGCGGCCTTCTTCCTGGTGGGCGAGCACGTGCGCCGGTTTCCCGCAGTGGCCCGCCAGGTCGCCGCAGCGCGACACGAGGTCGGCAACCACACCCTGCGGCACCGCAAGTTGCACTTTCACGGACCGCGCCGGATCCGCGAGGAGCTCGACCGCACGCACGAGCTGATCGTCGACACGACGGGCCGAGTCCCGCGCAGCTTCCGCGCGCCCCACGGGTACCGCAATCCCTTCGTGGGCTTCGCCACCCGACGTCTGGGCTACACGGTGTTCGGTTGGACCTTCGGCGTGTGGGACTCGGATCCTGGCGTGTCGGCTGACGAGATCCGGGCGCGCGTGCGCCGCAAGCTGCGGCCGGGTGCCATCATTCTGCTGCATGACGGCGATGGCTACGATCCGCACGGCGACCGCAGCCGTACCGCGGCCGCCCTCCCGGGGATCATCGCGGATGCGCGGGCCGCGGGCTATGCCTTCCGCCCGCTCGGGGACCTGGTCGCGTGAAATCGCGGACCAGGCGATGGCTGATGTGGCTCGTCGTCCTGGTGGGCGTCGGCCTGGCGCTGAAGTTCCTCACCGGCTTCCCATGGCAGGTCACCTTTGCAGCGCTGCTCGACGCCGATCGCTGGCTCCTGGTCATCGCGCTCGCCGTCAACCTCTCGTCACTGGTGGCTAAGGGGTGGGGGTGGCACCTGATCTTGAGGACCGTCGCGCCCCACAGTTGGCGGGTGGCCCAGGAGGCGAACCTGGTAGGCGCGGCCGTGAACGACCTGTCGGTCGCGGTGGCGGGCGAGGCCGCCCGCGTGCACTGGATCGTGCAGCGGGGCGGGGTACCGACCGGCGCGGCCGTGTCGTCCGTCGTGTGGGCCCGCGTGGCGGAAGGGCTGGCGCTGGCGCTGTTTCTCGTGATGGCGCCGAGTGTGCTGCAGCTCGAGCCGTGGCTGCGGGCGGTACAGACCGGCGTGGGGCTGGCGCTCGTGCTGGTACTGCTGCTCGCCTGGGGCCGCGGCTGGGCGTCGCTCGCCGACCGGCTGCCGGCATCGGTTCAGTCGCGACTGGCCGTTTTGCGAACCATGGGAACGGGTGGCCGACTGCTGTGGCCGACCGTCTTTGGGCTCTACAATTGGGCCGCCCAGTGGGCCACGTATCACCTCGTGTTGCGCGCCACCCACGTGCCGGTGTCGCTTGCCGCCTCGTTCACAGCTCTGATCGTCGTCAACCTGGGCGGCTTGCTGCGGCCCACGCCCGCGAACGTGGGCGTCACCCAGGCGGCGCTGGTGGTGGGGCTGTTGCCGTTCGGCGTGGCGCCCGAGAATGCGGTCGCGGCCGGGCTGGCGCTGCAGGGGTTACAGGTGCTCCCGGTGCTGTTCCTGGGTGCAATGGTGACCGGGTGGCGGCTACTCAAGCTCGAGTCGGAGCTCGCCTAAAAAGCGACTGGGCGCGGGGGAAAAGGGTGACTCGACTGCCGCGCGCGCGCCTACCTTCCCCGGCGTGTCCCCTTCCTACCGGATGCTGCACGCGGCCACGCGGCGCCGCGAAGCCGAGATCGCGGAGGTAGCGCACGCCCTCGCCGCCGCTCGGTGCGCCGCCCGCCTGGCGGGGCTTGGGACCGGCGAGTTCGTGGTGCGAGAGCTCCTGCTCAGCGTGATCGACGAGATCAATCGGGCGGACCGGGCCGTGTTGCAGCTATCTCAGCTTATCTCTTCGCAAGGCCGGTAGATCCGGGTCGGTATCATGAGTCTTGTGGAACGGGACACGGGGTCCGCGGATCGGCAGCAGGTGCGCGATCGAGTTGGCGTAGAACTCGAGCAGTGGCCGGCCGCGGGGGAGGACGATCAGGCCGTCTCCCTCTTCCACCACCAGCCGCCGCATCCGGAGCATCCGCCAGGCGCGGTCCCACACCTCCCGGATACGGGTCCCGCCGCGCACCACCTTGGCGTTGACGGCGCCCAGCCGGTCCCGCAGCTGCTCCATCCGCTCGAGGACGGCTGCTTTGGGGATCACCGTTTGTTGGAACGACAGCAACGCCGCGGCGGCGAGCGGCACCGGCGTGACCGGGACGATCGCGCCGATGCGCTCCATCAGGAGCGCCGCGAGCTTCTCGAGCTCGGGTAGCCGCCGCTCCTTCGGGAGCTCGAGCACGCCGGGCGCGCTCGCGAGCCACCGCTTCAGCGAGATCGGCGTCCCGAAATTCACCGCCGCGCGACCGTAGCGCTTGAGCCGCCCCGTGACGAGCCGCACCGCATTGCTGCCCACGTAGGTCGCCACGGTCCAGAGCTGCGCCAGGCGGCGGGGCCGGTCGCGCTCGTCCACCAGCTCGCGGATGAGGGCGCGATCTTCCAGCACCCGGTCGAAGTTGATGGCGACCGGCACGAACCAGATGTCGCGATCGAAGGCAGGGTCGAGCACGGTGCGGCAGACGTAATCGAGCAGTCCGAGCTTCGGCGGGCCGAGCCGGCCGTCGCGCGAGAGACGCCCTTCGGGGAAAAAGCCTTGCGTCACGCCGTTCCTGGTGATCAGACGCACGTACTGCTCGAGCACCGTGTGGTACAAGGGTTCCCGGAAGCCGCGTCGGATGAAATACGATCCGAACGACTTGAACACGTACTCGAGCGGCCACACACGTGCCCACTCGCCCACCGCGTAGCTCACGTGGGCGCCATAGGCCAGCACGTAGGCGACCACGACGTAGTCCACGTTGGAGCGGTGATTCATGGCATAAACGACGACATCCCGCTTGGGGATGCGCTCCAGCGCCGCCTCGTCTTGGTAGTCGACGGTCACGCGGTACAGGAGATTGAGGACGATCTTGGCGAGGTTGTAGCCGATCTTGTAGTAGGACAGGATGTTCAGCTGTGGCACGATCTCGTCGACGTACTGCTCGACCCGCCGGCGCACGTCGGCGTGTGTGAGCGAGTGCTCCTGTGCGTGGCGCAAGACGGCCGTCTCGACGAGCGGATCGGCGGCGAGGGCCGCCTTGGCGGCTCGGGCGTGCTGGAGGTGGTAGCGCGCCAGGCGCGTGCGGAACTCGTGGATGGTGCGGAGGGCCCGACGTCCGAGCCACCCCGTCACGCGACGCCCCCTCCCTCCTTCTTGAGCTGGGCGTATCCCATACCGCGCAGGATGGCGATGCGCTTCGCCATGGGCGGATGGGTCGCGAGCGCGTCCGCGAAGAACCCTTCGTGTGCCGTGAGGCGCCGCCCCAGCGGGTCGGCGATACAGAGGTGCGCCGCGCCGCGCTTGATGGCCGCGGTCGGCGCGACGGCGCCTTCGATCTTCTGGAGCGCGCTCGCCAGCGAGAGTGGATTGCGGGTGAACTGCGCGCTCATGGCGTCGGCCAGGTACTCGCGTTTGCGGCTCACCGCCAGCGCGAGGATCTGCGTAATGATCGGCGCGACGATCCACGAAAGGATCCACACCACGAGCAAGACAGCGAGCAGCCCACCCGCGCCGCCCTTTTTCCCTCCCCCGCGGGAGCCTCCCCCGCCACCACCGCCCAGATTGCCGCCCCCACGCAGCACCCGGGTCGCGCCGTCGTGCATCAGAGCGACGGCTCCCACCAGTGCCGCGAGCATCGTCATCAACCGCACGTCCAGGTTCTTCACGTGGCCGAGCTCGTGCCCCACGACCGCCTGGAGCTCTTCGCGGCTGCAGAGTTCGAGCAGGCCCCGCGTCACCGCGACGTGCGCGTGCAGCGGATCGGTGCCGGTCGCGAACGCATTGGGATCGGGGTCGTCCACGATCCAGATCCGGGGCCGCGGCACGCCGGACGCGATGGCCATCTCCTCGACCACGTTGACCAGCTGTTTCTCCTGTGGATCGGTGGGGTCGACGATGGCGCGCGCCCCGGTGGACCAGAGCACCTTCTCGGGACCTGTCGCATACGCGTACCAAGCCGTGAGCAGGGCGATGACCGTGAGCGCAATCCCGAACCACGGGAAGACGTGGTGGTACGCGGTGGTGGGGTTGTCCCGGGTGGACAGGTAGTAGATGTAGTCCCCGCCGAACCCGAGCCAGGCGAAGAATGCGACGAAGCCAATCACCAGCAGGACCGTGCGCCGGCGATTGGCTTCCTGTTGTTGAAACAGGTTGAGGGACGTGTCGTCGCTCACACTTTCGGCTTCATCGAGAGATCGACCTGCGGCACGGTCTTCTCGGCCTGATCCTCGAGTTCCCACAGATCGGCCGGCTGCGCCTTGGCGAGCCCCGCGACCAGGTTGGTAGGGAATTGCTGCTGCTTGGTGTTGTACTGGGTGGCCGTGTCGTTGTAGAGCTGGCGGGCGAACGCCACCTTGTTTTCCGTCGACGCGAGCTCTTCCTGCAGCTGGCCGATGTTGCCCGTGGCCTTGAGCTGGGGGTACTGCTCCACGACCACCATGAGGCGCTGGAGCGCGGACGACAGGACGTTCTCCGCCTGGCTGATCTGCTTGATACCTTCGGGCCCGGTCGCGTTGACCTTTACCGCCTGGTTGCGGGCCTGGATCACGGCCTCGAGCGTCGATCGCTCGAACTCCATGGCTCCCTTGACGGCGTTGACCAGGTTAGGGATCAGATCGTGGCGTCGCTTGAGTTGGACGTCGATCTGCTTGAACGCGTTCAGGGTCTGGTTCTTGAGGGAGATGAGCCCGTTATATGCGCCGATCACCCACCCCACCACGACCACCAGGACAACCAGGAAAATGATCGAGCCCATGGGTAACTCCGTTTCGAAGTGATCGACCCTACGGGTTTGCCGACGGGAGGAGTTTCGCGAGCGCCTGCCGCACGGCCTCGGCGACCGCCGAGTCCTCGGGCCCGAGCCGCGCGAGGGGATGGGCCGTCTCGATGTGCAGCTCTACGCCGCGACCCACCGGGATCCGGTGCCAGGAGCTCGGGCTCTCGGGGTCCCGCCCGGCGTCCCGCGCCAGCCACGCCGTCAACGCCCGTCCCGACTTCCCGCGCGGCGGCGTGCCCTTGCTCTTGAGGGCCAGCCGGTCCGGCGCAGGCAACGAAGCACCTAGGGTCTGCGCCGCGCGGCGCTCCAGCACGTCACCGGTCTGGTCCTGCATTTCCTTGATGATTGTCGCCAACGTCGTCCCCTCCATCTGCCGCAGCTTGATCCACAGGAGCTGAAGGAAATGACGGTAGGAATACGTCGCCGCCGTGCCGCGCCCTTCGGGCGGGCTCACGAGGCCCTTGGTGACGTAGAACCGGATCGTGCGCTCGCTCGGCTGCGCCCGTGCGGCCGCGTTGATGGGCGTGATCGCGGACGCATCGAGCACGGCCCCCACCAGCGCGGCGAGATCGTGCAGGTTCCACGGGGCGAGGTTGCGATACTCCCGCAGCGTGTGCAACGGCTCGGCGTGCGGCGCTCCCGTCACGCCTCGGCTCCTCCCCGCGCGCGCTCCTCGCTGCTCCGGAACACCGCGGTCAGCCACTCCGTCACTTCGCGCACATTGAACGGCTTGCGAATCACGACGCACTGATGCTGCTCGAGCCAGGTGCGCACCTCCTCCGCATCCGCATCCCCCGTCATGATCGCGATGCGGCCCTCGAATACCGGCCAGCGATGCACGATGGCGAGATAGAGGGCGAGCCCCGACATCGTCGGCAGGTGGATGTCGAGCAGCAGGGCGTCCGGCTCCTCGGCTGCGAGCAACTCGTACGCCGTCTCGGCCGAGCCCGCGCCGATCACGCGAAAGCCGTGGCGCGAGAGCGAGCGCTCCAACACCCGGCGCAGCGGCGCCTCGTCGTCCACCACCAGGATGGTGCGGGGGACGGCGTTCACGAGGCGGAGGCCCGGGCCTGCTGGGGCGTCAGAAAGCGCTGCACCACGCGCGCCAACGCCTCGCTCGAGTCGAGGGACAGCCGCATTTCTCCGGCGGTCAGCCCGAGATAGGCGCGCGCGTGCAGTTGCAGGGTCTTGGTCTGTGCGTAGCCCAGCCGCTTTGCCACGTCCTCGATTGTGAAGCCGGGGTCCTGCAGCAGCCGGTGGGCGTACAGCACCCGCGCCGCGGAGAGGAAGTGCCGGGGCGACGGCAGCCCCACGCGCGTGAACCACCGCTCGCAGGTACGCCGGTCCACCCGCGCGCGCAGCGCGACCTGCCCCACCGTCTGCACTTCACCGGGCGAGCGCAACGCTTCTTCGAGCACCCAGCGCAGTTCGCTCGGGAGCGGCGCGAGCGCGTCGGCCAGCTGATCGAGGAGCTGCCGCGACGACGAGCGCGCTTCCTCCTGACCGAGCACTTCCCGCAACCGGGTCGGGTGATCGTCGTAATTGACGAACACCGCGTGCTGGATGCCCCGCTGGCCCAGCGCCAGGAGCACGCCGGCTGTGCGGGGTGTGAGGGTGGTGTAGAGCATCAGGGGGAGCGACGGAAACAACACCCGCAGCCGCTCGATCTCCTGCGACCGGGCGTGGCCGGACAAGAGCGGGTCCACCACCGCCAGCTCGACGGGGCGCCCGCGGATGCCGGTCAGTACATCGTCCCAAGTTGAAACCTGCGCGACAACGAACCGGGAGCCCGCGGCCCGACGGAGTTTGTGGAACTGGACGTCGGGGACGGCTGCTAGTACGAGCATGAATCCCCCAAAACCCCTAAATGTCGCAAAATCGCCCTACAGTGCCGCAAAAACGCCCTAAAATTTGGACGCCTCCGCACCGAGCTTGTGGTGTCCCTGTTGCGTCGACTCCACACCACTGGTTTTCGGAGGTCACATGTCCCGCATTCGCGCCCTGTTCACCCTGCTCGTCGTCGCGTTCGCTCTCTCCACCGTCGCCTGTGCCGACGCTACCGGCCCCCGCCACGGTTGCGACATCAACAACAGCAACACCTGCCGCTAGGCATCTCAGCCGCCGAGTTGCGCGAGGGACTCGGAAACCTCGCGTAGCTCGGCGGTTTGCACCACCGGCTCCGTCGCCAACTGCGTTTCCTGGACAACCGCCTGCTGGCAGGCCGGTAGCCCCGCCAGGATCCGCTCGATCCGGAACTCGAATTCATGTAGTCCGGCGGCACCCGCGATCGCGAGCGCCTCCTTCATGAGCACCTCGGCGCGGCGGTACCGGCCGAACCGCGCCTGGCCGATCCCCTGTTTCAGGTAGAAATCCGCCCGGATGTTGGGCGGCATGTCCGCCAGCCTGTCTTCGCAACGCTCCCGCCAGCGGGCGAACCCGACGTGATCCCGCCGATACGAAGCGCAGTGCATCAACTCGATCACGGCATTGCCGACGGCTTCCTGCGTGCGGCCGCGGCGGAACACCTCTGCTAGCGCTCGTTCCGCTCCGGTCGCGTCGCCGAGACTGAGGAGCATGGTTCCCAAGTCACCCAGCGCACGGAGCTGGGAATCGTCCTCCTCATACAGCTGGAACGCATGCCAGGCGTGCGGAATCGCCTCGGCGGACTGTCCCATGTAGTAGAACGCCGCCGCGATGCCCTGCTCTGCACGCGCCTCGACGTCCCGCTCGCCGGCGGCGCGGGCGTCCGCCAGGATCCCCTCGAGGCGGCGCTCGGCGTCCGCGAGGTTGCCGCGGCCGAGCGTTGTGTTCGCCCGCCCGATCCGGCTGAGCAGGGCCGAATAGCGGTCGCCAGCCAGCGTCGCCAGCTCCCCGGCTTCGGTGTAGGCAGCGTCCGCCTCGTCGAACCGGTTCAGCTTGCGGTGCACGCGTGCGAATCGCAGCTGCGCCGCGACGGCGTCGGTCGGAGACAGCCGGTTCCCCACGACTACCAGCAGCGTGGTGAGCACATCGAGCGCTTCCTCGAGCCGCAGCTCGGCCTCGAGAAAGTGCGAGTAGGCGAACAGTGCCGGCGAGATGAGCTGGATGTCCCCGAGGCGGTAGCAATCCGACGCGCTCTCGGCGATCCCGTGCACGTGCGCACCTTCGGTGGCCGCGGCGTGGAGCTCGTGGCAGAACCGATCGGTCGCCACCCACTGGTAATGGAAAGCATCCTTCGAAACCGGAGCCCGGTCCGGCGCGAGCAGGTCCACCAGCCGTAACGCGAGAAACGCACCCTGTCCCAGGCGCGCTTCCAACGTGGTGGCCGATTCCGGACCTGACACCCGCTGCAGGAAGATCGCGTGTGGCAGCGATTCGAACTTCAGACGCGAAACCGGCATTCCGAATGTCTCCGGGTGTGAGGCTGGCTAGCTGGCGCTTCCACACTAGGGCAGGGGCCATGCCTCATCGCAACGTGCGGCCGGCTCAGAACATAGCGATTTCGGGCTGGTTCCGTTAGGCCGCAGATTTCGCGTTTTCTGGCTTTTCGCCGCATGGTTCTGATGCCGGTCGAGCCGCCCCTCCTCCCCTTATTCCGGCCCATGCGCCGGGGCCTTACCCTCGCCGAACTCATGGTCGTGCTGGCGATTCTAGCAGTGGTGACGGCCGTCACACTGCCTCGCCTGGCGGGCTTCCGGGACTGGATCGCGGTCGACACCGCGGCCCAGGAGGTGATGACCGCGATCGCCGTCGCTCGGAGTGCCGCGATCATGCAAGGCACCCGCAGCCGGGCTGTGATCGCCGCCGACTCAATCCGAATCGACCGCTGGCGGGAGGACTCGTGGGAAGACCTGGAACGCTGGCCGGGCCCGGATCGGCATGGCGTCGCACTCGAGGTCTCGACCCCGGTCGTCGTCTTCGACCCGATCGGTCTCGCATGGGGACTGTCCAATACGACGGTCGTGTTGCGACGAGGAACGCGCGTAGCGACCATCACCGTGTCCCGCCTCGGGAGGGTGAAGCGGAGGTAGCCGCCGCATGCAACCATTCCCGGGGGGTCGGCATCAAACGAGGTGGAGCCAGAAGGCGGGCGGGAAGTGAAACATCCCACCGAGTCAGCCGTATCAGGAGCATCGCGCAAGGGTCGCGGCCGAAGTGTGACGGCCACTTCGCCCGACCGCCAACCCCGGGGAGTTGTCAGCCCCGGGTTTGGTTTTTTTAGGGCCCCGTGGACCGGATTCCCACCGCCTCGAAGCTGAAGGTCACGCGATCGGCGACGCGCACGGTACCGGCGGGTCCGCCGCGATACGGCCTGATGCCGTAATCCGACTGTTTCACCGAGAACCCGCCGGTCGCCCGCAGTGTGTCCGTCCCGAGCTCGGCGCGGATATCACAGCTCACATCACCGGTCTGTCCGGCGAGGGTGAGTCGGCCTTGGACCCGGAATCCGTCGACAGTGGGAGTCACAGCCGTAGAAACGAAGCTGATCACTGGATACGCGTCTGCATGCAGAACGTCGGTCCGCATGGCTTGAGTGACCTTGCGGATTTCGGCCGTATCCGAGGGCGTGAGGACATCGAGACTGTCCGCCGGTACGACGATTTCCACGTGCGACTCGGAGGGCGCGTTCGGGTAGTACACGACCCGCCCGGCGAACCCGCGGGCGCGAACGACGTGCGCGTGCCCCGCGAAGCCGAATAGCCCCGCCTTGCCCGTCTTCACTTCGAACCGGCTGGCCGGGGACCACACGTAGACCACGGAGTCCGGCTTCCCACTCTGCGCCCACGCGGGAGCGGAGCCGAGCGAGATCCCTCCTGCCAGGAGCACGCACCGTACGAAGTTCATCCTCGACTCGGCGCGAGATAGCGGTTCAACCCCTGCTCGAAGGGGACTGGCCGGATGCCGAACACCGACTCGATGGCATTCGCGGGGGTGGCGCTGCCTTCCACCAGCATTTGGAGCTGATCGCTCGTGAGCGGCGCCGCGGCGCCGAGCAGGTCGAACGCACCGGCGGCCGCCCGCACGAGCGCGAGCGGCACATGCACGAGCGGGCGGGGGTGGTGGGCGGCCCGCCCGATCGCGAGCAGGAATTCCTCGTAGGTCAGGACCTCCGGTCCGCCCAGCTCGAACGCGCCGACGAGCGCAGGTTGCTCGACCGCGACCGCGAACGCGAGGGCGACGTCCTCGATCCAGACGGGCTGCGTGGGGAAGCGGCCGTTGCCGAACACCGGCACGACAGGAGACCAGCGGTGCAGCCGAGCAAGGGCTCGGATCGGCGCATTCTCCGGGCCATTGATGATCGACGGCCGGAAGACCGCGTGCGACAGACCCGAAGTGCGGACCAGCTCCTCGGCGTGCCACTTGGTCCGATGGTAGGGGGTCGCGTCAGGCTCGTCGCGCGCGCGCACGGCGCTCATGTGCACGAATCGCTCGACGCCGGCACTACGCGCGGCTTCGACCACCCGGCGAGTGCCGTCCACGTGCACGGCGCGAAAGGTGGCGCGGCCCGTTTCGACGATGATGCCGACCAGGTGCACGACGGCGTTCGCGGCATGCGTGAGCGTCGTGAGGGCCGCCGCGTCAGCCAGATCGCCGGGGACGAGCTCGACGCCGAGGCTCTCGAGCGTCCGCGCCTGACTCGGGTCACGCACCAGGGCGCGGACCACATGTCCTCGGCCCGCCAACACCGTGGTGATGTGCCGTCCCACGAACCCGGTGGCACCGGTGACCGCGATCAGCACGAGAACGGAACCGGTCAGGTGGTGGTTGTGCCGCCCTCGTCGAGGAACACGAGCGTGCGGCGCCGCGCGACCACCGAGGCCAATGCCTCGTAGACCTTGGGATCGAGCACCGTGCCCGAAAGATCGGCTGCCCGCTCCACCGCCTTTTCCGGGCTCATCTTCTCCTGGTAGGCGCGCGATGTGCTGAGGGCGTCGAACACTTCGGCGGCGCCGATGATGCGGGCGCCCATCGGGATCTCCTCGCCGCGCAGCCCGTCAGGGTAGCCGGTGCCATCCCAGCGCTCGTGGTGGTGGCGCACTGCCGGGATGATGTCGCCAAGGTGCGAGAGCGGCGCGAGGATCTGAGATCCAATGACGACGTGCTGTTTGACGTGCTCGAATTCGTCGGGGGTGAGCGCACCCTGCTTGTTCAGGACCGATTCACGTGTCCCGATCTTCCCGATGTCGTGCAGCCGGCCCGCGACGCGCACGTGCTCGACGTCCTCCTCCGGGATCCCGAGCTC
>Ga0137418_10005823_pt1 | contig 11322 bp, 9 predicted proteins | sample CZODoug3_1_2_16f_FD_122242 | JGI IMG/M metagenome (GOLD analysis project Ga0137418, IMG submission 122242) | Vadose zone soil fungal communities from Angelo Coast Range Reserve, California, USA - CZODoug3_1_2_16fungal (Hybrid Assembly) | ecosystem: Environmental > Terrestrial > Soil > Vadose... | reverse complement strand
CGATGGGTGGATCACGGCTTTCAGAAGGAGGCTGAGTATTACGCTAGCTTATCAGAAGAGGGAGTTATTGAAGAGGGAGAGGCTATGCAGCATCGCTGGACCACGGGACTTGGTCTACTCTCCACGTTAGACGAGCTCAAGAGCGTATGCAAATAATTTCATTTTAATGCCAATACATCGTTGTGGAAACCATGCTCCCAAGCAAACATTTAGTCATCGGATGAGTCAGATATCTCTATGATTATCACTTCATCAGGACGTTTGTGACGCTGTACATTCCTGAGGGCAGTCTTGAGTGACTGCGGAGCAAGGTAGCAGGGCGTGATATAACTTCGTGTTGGCTTGGAGGTAGTGGGAGGTTCCGTATAGCCATGCTATTGCCGAGGGTCAGTGGCGGCGTTACCAATAAAACCATCACTTACACGAGCCGCTGAAGCCCAATTCAACATGTCTGATCTAAGAACATCCTGTGCAGTGGGATACGTCACTAAAGAGCAAGTTTTAAAATGAGAAGACTAGTACTCACGGATGGCGTCGAGTTATCTGCTGATAAAGCTAACTTGACGAACAGCTCCGCCACAACGCGACGGGGCTGATGGAAGTCGAAGATCTTTTGTGATGGGATACAAGTCCATGGCGGAGCATCAGAGTCAGCTGAGTCTCCTTCATAGCAGGCGATGGTCACAACAGGGCTGAACAAATGGGCGAGATCTAGCCCCGACGATTCCGGAACTTCGACATACAGCATTAATTTGTATGCGAAGATATAGTCGGTATGGTCGATCTATGGAATAGAAAAATCAAAGACGGAGTTGGGCAGCAATAAGTTGCCATACCATTGTTCTATTCAGCTGCACCGTGCAAACTACCTTTTCACTTGGCACATCTCCTATCCCACAAATGGGACCAGGGATGAAGTGATTTGTGGTAAACCATTGATCGAAATCTTCTGGCAAAACGACGAAGTGCCTTTGACGATGGCGCCTCATCTGAGCAGGTTGAGTTGGGTCACGGCGAAAATTTGCCTTGGAGACAGTCAGGCATTTTGAGAAACCTGTTGGTGCTGCTTCTGGCTGCGATCGTCTGAGTCCTGGTGTGATCCCTTGAATCACGAGACCTCCGATGTGAGATTGCAGCCTAGTGTGGTGTAAGTTCAAGTGTCCAAATTTGGACATGTAATGGTCGATCACAACGCAAGATGATCGAACTGGGCTCGAACTCCTTGTCAATAATGTGTTTTCTTCTTCTTTCAAATAATGCTAAGTCTCTTTGTCTGACGCTGAGAACCCCACATAACTTATCTCTCCTAGTCAGACTCCGGGCCATAACTTTTGAACTGAACGGCACAAGGTTCATGCCTGCTGTTTGAATACTCATCTAATGGTCTATAGGTGTCGAAGCGGCTCGGAATGCGAACATACGTTTACCACCGAGCGAGGACTCCACATGCATAGGCTGGCGTGCAGTCATTACAAGCGCTATCAGGCTGCAGGCTTCGCAAAAAGGAAGCTACTGGCGGAGCAGAAGAAAATGGCGACGAAAGCACAGCGGAATAAGAAGGGGAAAGGACAAACTAACACTCTGCACTTTGAATCCGTGGGTCTGCTTGGCCAGTTCAACCCATATCCACAATTGATTAAGTATGGTTTGCAGATATCCGTCCTGGGCCCATCCTTAGCTTCAAGCTCTCAAGATGTATCGATGGACGATGTCCTGGATGATTCCGCGGACATACAGGATCATAACATGGAGGAGACGTCCTCATCCATTCACCCCCTGTTGGCCATACAATCACCTTTGTCTCCACCAACGCCCGCTGGTACCATCCCTTCACACAATGAAGCCATGCGGCCCGTGCGTATGCGCCGCATTCCAGCCCGCTACGAGGACATTCAGCCCGAAGGACCCGCCCCTTTACCTCCTGCTCCACCATTGCCACCCATTGCCCCAGGATTATATGCTCTTCCTCGCGTCATATTGCATGTGCGCGATTTCATGCGTACAGGTCTAAATCGATTCAACCTCTTCCGTGAATACCACCACCGTCCATCTCATGACCCTGATCACTCCATGCCAGAAGACGAACTGTCAAACCGTCACGCAGTGCAACCTGCCGAAATCAATCTCATTCCCCATGCGGAATCACGTCGTCCACCCTGGCCCTTTCAAAATATGTCCATCTATCTCCTTATGGAATGGATGATTACCGGTGGAAACCGGAAGTCAATTGGTGAAGTGGATCGACTGGCAAGGGATGTCTTAGGATCAAAGGACTTCCGGCTGGAGGATATTGCCAACTTTAGTGCTCATAAGGAGAACAAACGACTCGACTCGTCCGAGCAGCATGATCCCAGTAGTCCATTCCTGGGAGATGGTTGGACCGAGAAAAGTGTTCGCATTGCGGTCCCAACAGGGCAAAAGGATAGCGAAGGGCTTGGTCGGCCTTTCACTATACCTGGTCTTCAGCTGCGGTCACTGTGCAAGGTAATGAAGTCGGCTTTGGCTGATATCACTAGCCGACGCTTTCACTTCTCTCCCTTCAAACGATTCTGGAAGTCTCCATCAGGTGCTGAGGTGCGCTGTTATGATGAGGTCTACACATCCGATGAATGGATCGAGGCGCATGACGATCTGCAGAAGCAGCCAAATGAACCGGAATGTAAACTGGAGAAAGTTATTCTTGGTCTCATGTTTTGGTCTGACTCCACTCATTTAACCAGCTTCGGAACGGCCAAAGTTTGGCCCCTCTATCTGTATTTCGCCAATTTGTCAAAGTATATACGCTGTAAGCCGTCTTCTGGAGCCTCCCATCACGTCGCATATATTCCCTCGGTGTGTAATGTTCTATGTCTAGACCAAGTTTCCCTGCCTTACTGTCCTGATTTTCTAGCTTCCGGACTCGCTTCAAGACTCGATTGCGAATGGTAGCCAAAGGGCAGCCATTACCACGCACTGCCGTCGGGAGCTGATGCATGGGGTCTGGGACCATCTTCTAGATGACGAATTCATGGCTTGCTACAAGCACGGGTTCAAAATGGAATGCTTGGACGGGGTCTGGCGGCGTTTCTATCCACGTATATTCACATATTCGGCTGATTATCCGGAAAAGTGAGTTGATCATTTATATTCACTGATACTGCCGTCTGAATCTAGCAAAACAGAGTCCTCCTCACAGGCGTCAGAAACAATGGTTACTGTCCTTGCCCTCGCTGTCTGGTGAAAAAGGAGGACATTTCGAAGATGGGACAAGCCAGGGACATGCAAAGCCGTCTATCCCGTGCACGATCCTACGTTGGTGATCTCATTACGCTGGCGCGGGATTTTATCTATAGGAAAGGGCTCAATGTCGCAGGTGCTGCTGTTGAGCGTCTGCTCCTGGAGCATTCATGGGTGCCCACGACGGTAGGATATCATTGGAACCACTATCCTATTGCTATATTGACTTCATGTTTAGAATGTATTTGCCCAAAAATTGGGCCCATTAGGCCTAAATCCATTTAAAATGCTCGTTGTTGACCTCATGCACGAGTTTGAGCTGGGTGTTTGGAAGTCAGTGTTCTCCCACCTCATACGCATCCTCTATGCAGCAGAGGCTTCTGGACGTGCTGTCGCAGAGTTGGATCGGAGGTTCGTCAGTGTTTTATTCTATCAATTATGAAACGTCGATGAATTTGTTATCAGGTTTAGACTAGTTCCTACCTTTGGTCGGGGCACTATACGTCGATTTTCGAATAACGCATCCGAGATGAAAAAAATGGCTGCCCGAAACTTCGAAGACTTATTGCAGGTATGGATATCTAATATTGAAAGTTTGGAGACAGTACCATCTAACTCTGAGTCGTACCTGCGGCAGTGTGCAATACCGGCATTTGAAGGCCTATTACCTTCCTACCACAACGAGATCGTGATGACGTTGTTATATCGCCTTGCTGAATGGCACGCACTTGCCAAGCTTCGTATGCACACTGACCCCACTCTAGATCTCTTGGACTCCATCACTTCCATTCTTGGCCGGGAACTTCGCAGATTTCGTCAAATCGTTTGCTCTGCATATTCGACAAAGGACCTTCCAAAGGAAAAAGCAGCTCGTCAGCGAAAAAAACGGCGGGATCAGGCAAAGGCAGCAGCAAACAATGCCTCCGACATACATGGTAGCAGTTCCGCAGCTAAATCATCATCAGCGCAGACGCCGATGTCACAAGCTGATAAACCTGGTAAGCTTTCATGGATAAAGAAGATTAGCAACTCATGATTCGTTCAAAGCAAAAAAAAAAAGGAATTTCAGTCTGTGGACTTATAAACTCCACTCGCTTGGCGATTATGCGCGGACTATTCGGGCCTTAGGTACGACCGATTCCTACTCGACACAAACGGTGAGTCTTTCTAGACATCATTAAACAAGGACACGATCTTATAAGTTGAAAGGGTGAACTCGAACATCGGCGGGTGAAGCGATTATACGGACGAACAAATAAGAACGGCGCTGTAAAGCAGATGACAAAACACGAGCGGCGCGAGACTAAACTGTTACGAGCACGACGTGCGGCGGAAGCAAAGATGCATTCACACCACGTTGCATTCTCTGACAACGATCCATTGCCATATACAGATCCTGCAATGCACCATCACATCTCTGATTCAAAACGACATTCCCAGGATGCCTTCTCGTTCTGCAGGAAATTTCCTGCAGACCCAGCTACGAAGGTGAGTATCTTTTCAAGAATGCAAAAAACTCTTATTGATTATCTCCCCTTGCAGGATTTCATCCCTCGACTTAAAGACCATCTGCTAGCCCGCCTGCTACATAGACCCTTTGACGGAGATGAGGAGGAATTCTCAGATTCCGACCGCAATACTGTTCGGATCGTTGACAATCGAATTTATTCGGCCAAAGTCCTACGGGTAAACTACACAACTTATGACATACGACGTGATCAAGATTCCATGAATCCGCGAACTAACGCTGACGTGATGGTCCTGTCTCCGGAAACTGGCCCCGGAGCACATCCATACTGGTATGCTCATGTCCTAGGCGTTTTTCATGCCCGAGTGCTTCATATGGGTCCATTGGCAACCAATCGGTCCATTCAGCATATGGAGTTTTTGTGGGTCCGCTGGTTTGGCGTTGATCCGGGCCATCGCTATGGCCACAAAGCCGCTCGGTTGCCCAAAATCGGATTCGTTCCAGAGAGCGATCCGTTAGCATTTGGTTTTTTGGATCCGTCGCTTGTACTAAGGGGGTGCCACCTGATACCTGCATTCAATGATGGACGGACATCCGACCTTCTGACGGCGCCTCTCACTGCTGCCCGCCCTCCAGACGAGGTTGACGATTGGGTAGCATTCTATGTCAATATGTATGTAAAAATTTTCCGCCCTCCCAATTTGTAATCCCACTCATAATATCATGATTGTTAAGTTTTGTAGATCGCGATATGTTCATGCGCCATATTGGCGGAGGTGTAGGCCACAGTTTCGTCAACCCGAAGCAAGGGATAGAGGGGAGTACTGCTACCAACGATGGCCACGAAGATGATAACATCGGAGGTGCCGAGGAGGGCGATGATGATGTAATTGATTATGAAGACGATCTCGACGACGAGGATGATCTGGCTGATGGTGAGGAAGGTGGTACTGATTCCGAAGATGACGATGAAGATGAACTTGGGCCCGAAGACGGGGAAGACGTGGATTACGATGGCGAGGAGGATGGCTTCGCAGATTTCTAGGAATAATTGTTAAAATACATATTCTCTGGGTTCTCCAGTCACTGCCCTCAGGCTCTCGGTCTGGCGGTGGGTCAGAAATCTAATGCAAAGTACGAAAGGTTTATATGGGTTTAGCAACTTGTGAGCAGATCTGTGGTTTGTTGATAAACCTCTTAAAAAGTTCCAGAAAAATTTGCATGTCTTTAACTAACCCCTGCCAATGTTGTAGCCATTTGCCAATTAATAAAATATCTTTATGTCTTCGCAACCGGTCTCAGAATTTGTCTGCACTTTATAATGGTTATGTAATACTATGTAGAGACTATATTTATGCCATTACATTCCCAAATGGTGGCAGAGCATAGCAGGAAAGGGAGGTTTCGCTGATGGTGGCACTTATGTACGGCACTCAATTTCATGTATTCACTATGTATCCGCACGCTTGTCAAGTTATGTAACAACTGTCGGACGAGCTTTGCACTACTGTTCTTTCGACGTAAGTATATGGATTCGAGACTTCTGGAGGCTCAGGCTATGGGAATTACTCAACCACATCTTCCTGTATCAGCGAATCGGGGAGCCGTTCCTGCGGGACATATTTCAATCATGGAGTATCGGCACTGCGCTTTCTGCCCCCACGACCGTCACGGAAGAAATACCTACATTCAATCTTTTTCCGCTCTGTCATGGCGACTTGGGATTGACTTTTAGGTGAACCGAACCCCTCGAGGCTGAGTTAACGTTGTTTTTTGTGCTGCCAGTTAGTATCTCTGTGAGTAATATCATCCATCTTTGATTGCTCCGATATCACTGGACTCTTTGATTTTAAGGTTTGCTGTGTATGTGACAACACGGGCAAGATAACGGTGAAATAGTCTCGGATTTACTCCCGTTCGATGTCGCTCGTGACTGTCTTTCAGGCTGGAAGTTGGCATTGTGTCCGACACTGATAATTATCACCGCATGGTCACGCAGGAGTATTGCTGGTCTGTTACTCACTGATATAGGCATACCACCCTTTGTATTCTGACACCCGCGAAATGTATTGTCATCACAAGTGTGCATATTTGTATTTCATTCAAGGTACCGACGAATGTCAAGGGGCTTTCCAAAAGCGGACAGCTTGTAAACCTAAAATTGAACTTGCCGACCGCCAGATTGCTCTTCCTTCTGAACTCTCATATCTGATATTAACCAAACCCACTTTAAAATTTAAATCACCAGAGCCAGCCAGCCCAGCTTTTCGGTTGGTTAGCCGCCGTGATCAAGATCGAAAGTGTTCCTGCCCTGCATCGGACCTTTTCAGTCCCCAATCGCTGATTCGGAATGATGTCTGTCCATGTGGATGTGAGAGACCCACCTTCTGCTTTGCGTCCACCTCTGGCAGAATTTGTCGAGACCCTCAAGCACGAGGGTTTATTCCAAGCGACATCCTTGGCGGCTCTTGAGTCTTCGGAAGCTTATAGCTTCGCGAAATTCCCCAGACCGGCAAAAGTGTCCATGATACCTCGCCTCGCCACCGCTGTCGAGAATATTGCAACTGTGGACGTGTCGCACGGGAAGGCCTTCGACCCGCCGGCAGCGCAGGAGAAGACAGTGGGGCCAAGATCGTCGGTAACTGCTGCCAAGCCAAAATTGCTCAGGAAACGCCGTTCCTTACAGTCTATTTTCGTTCCTTCGTTCCTTCATACCCCACCCGCTGCAACAGGTCCTATAACTGCACCTCCGAGTTCGTTCTCGCGGGCACGCTCACAATCGGCGCCGAGGCAACCTAGCTCCTCCACTCTTCCGATTGTGAAGTCCAAAGCTACTTCTTACATCTCATCTTCACGAAGCGAATCACCGTCGAGATTTTTTATTGACGACGATCCGTTTGCTAGTATTTCCATTCCTTCTGTAACAAGCCTTCAGCAGGCTCTTCCGACCCGGTCGTCTCTTTCTCCCACAACCAGCGCTGCTCCCGAACCTGTCAAACAAATTGAAACGAGTACACAACCTCCACCCCCGTTACCATTGTCAGCTACCTATACCCGTCCGACCGATCCACGGCGTCCCAAATCTTCGGGCAATGGCCAAGCACGTGGGGCACTTATGAAACCCGCGTTTACCTCCCGTCCTTCGCTCCCATCTCTTCACACACTTGCGCAAATGAATGTAGTGATCCCAAAGAAGGTAACTCTGACATAGCTTGTCTGTCAAATGTGCACAACGCTAATTGTCTGCTGGTTCAGACTCGGAAGGGGACTGTTGGTGCGCGTCTGCCTTATGAACCTTGGAATATGGATTTGAGTGAGTTAAATCCGCGCACACCTCGATCCCCAAGTACTACTCCCAGTGCTACTACCCACAAGCCCAAAGTTGGCAGCGTTTCGGACTTCACATTGAATTTGGGTGGAGATGCGCCTGATTTTGCAAGTACCCTCAGTGTGGATGAGGAGGATGATTCAGAGTTATATGGCTCTTCTTTGCACGAATATACCGACGGGGATTCTCCGCCATCGTTATCTTACACACCGTCCAACCCATCTTTACACTCATTATCACGCTCGTCATCACTTACGTCCGTCTCCTCGTCTGGCCTACAACCCATCGACTCAATGAACTCTTTCTTATCTGGATCTGTCTCAGATTTAAGCGAGCCCACGAATGACCGTGACACCGAGCGATTTCAAGACCAGGATCCTTTACAATCTGAACCCGACTTTGATTATTATTGGGAGCCGTCGGCCGACTTGACCCTCGATCCACTGGAATCTAAATCGCAACTGCGATCGCGATCGCGTTCGCCATCCACTTGGGTTGACGTGGGTCGGACCCCACACCAGTCACTCTATGACAATACCTCTCTACATGCATTGGACGACACATCTTTCAAGCCGGGAACTTCCGCTAGCACCATCCGCAGTAGTTTGCATAATGCAATGGGTAGTGCGCGTTTTGGATCTTCATTACTGTCAGAAAAAAGAAGCTTTGAAGAAGAAGTAGTGGATGGGAGTGAATGGGAGGGAAGGCGTGGTAATGGCCACCATGGTGACCAGGACCGTAAACGCGGGGATAACCGCGGAGGAGGCGGCGGCGGTGGAAGGGAGGGAACTTACAATGGGAATAATTTTGGTGCTGGAGGCGGTGGTGGGGGCCGGGATCGAGATCGAGATGACCGCAGAGATCGACAGAGAAACATTGCGACCTCGTTCTCTACACCTTCTGAATCAGACGATGACCAGGATGAGGAAACAGACGCCAGTACAGACGACTACGGTGTTGACAGCGCGTCATCATCTGCACTGACTTCAGCCTTACGTCACCCAGTCGACTCCATTTCCGATAGCCCTTCGGGCACATCTACTGGTACTGATGATGATGTACCCCTTGCTCAGCGGATTCCCACAGCCTTGACAGCGCAGAAGACCATCCGCAAGCAAGTTCGTGATGAAAGGGATCGACGTCGCAAAGAAAGAGCAGCAGACCGGTCAGGCTCTGCCGCTAGGCAATGGCAGACTATTTCCCCCGCAGGGACCTCCACATCTGGGACCGGTATGGCGTTATCTGGGACAGTCTCAAGCTCACAGAAAGTTGCCTTACACTCGTCAAGGTCCATGGGACGAGTACGAACGAAAACTATGCCTTCTAACACCAATAGCCCGTTTGCGATCGATGATCTGACAAAGAAGCTCTTGACGGTCCAGGCTGCCGGCTCACCTCCCGCCGCATTGTTGCAAACCAGGCTTCCACCTGACAGAGAACTAGGCGCCAATAATGATGAGCTCGCGAGGCGGTTATTAAGCTTTCAGGCTGCTGTCTCACCCGTTGCTGTTACAACTGCTTTGCGGCCTAGTTCGTCACAGGGAAATAAGGCTACTGCAATGAGCCAACCTCCTTTCACGCAATCACGACCTAGCGCCGACAATGGATCACGCGGCACAGGCTTGCGTGCGATGAGATCTCTTCATGGACTTGCCAGTAAAGCAGCAGAAGGCTATTCTGTTGCGACTACGGAAGCTAGCTCCGACCAGAGATTGGGACGTAGTGTTACGACCGGAAGGAGTCGGCGAGTGGATGATGTGTTCCTCAATGTGAAGTCGGGCCCTATTCCTCCAAGCAATTTTGATGGTCGTGTCAGTACAGACAAGCCAAGACCCCACCGAACCAGTGAAGATACTGCACAGCAAAGCGCTGGTGGATACGCACTTGCATCTGCGGATTACGAGAGCAGTGCTCCTCTAAAGAGTGGTTCTCGCCCGCGCATACCTCCTCTTCCAGCAGCCGAAGTTCTGTCCAATATAGTTCAGTCATCTGGCTTAAAAAGCCAATTGGCGTCACAACGCATCTTTATTGAGAACAAACAACGGTTTAACATGGTAGAAATAGGGCCCTTGACCAATGCGGGGGAGGTTGTCCACATGGTCGCAAGTCAGGCTGCTCTCGAGAAACTGGCTGCAGGAAGTGGAGGTTGGATGCTTTGGGAAGTAGCTCAGGATTTTGGTATGGGTAAGTGGACATTTCTTCCTGATTTCTGGCAGTCTTGCTCAACCTACATACAGAACGGCCTATTAGAGAATATGAGCTTTTATCGGACGTGGAGTCCTCATGGAACAAAGACAAGCTGGTCAATATCTTTGTTATCAAGAAGACACCACTAGCTCCACTGCTCAGTCGCTCTGTATGCTTTTGCCTCGCCTTCAACTATTTCTTGACTCATGCAGCACACTTACAGGCTATTCCCCCAAGTTCACCGAAACACCGAGGATACATCGAATGGGAAAGTAAAAAGGGTAGATGGAACAAGCGTTGGATGGAGCTTCGAGAGCACAGTCTGTGGTTGTCAAAACGGGATAGTGTATGTCACGCCGTCTTATCTAATTCTTTTAAAATACTTACTTCATCATCTCTAGGGTAAAGACGAGACATTCCTTTGTTCTCTCTCCAACTTCGATGTCTACTATGTTAGCAAATATCACAGAGCACCCAAACCCTTCGTATTTGCCGTGAAATCCGCTGACAAACTGTCTCTATTCGAAAATACTTCGGATTATGTTCATTTCTTTTCTTGTGGAGAGAAAGATGGTGAAACATGGATGCAAGCGATTCTTCTAGCTCGGGTACGTGGTTTTCGAATGTCCAATTCGCTGCGATGCTGATGCGGATCGTTAGTCCTACGTGTTATACCAGGAACGAAATATCCTCTTTGCTGCCAAACCTAGTGCAGGAGGATCAACACCTGCGGCTGCAAAGTCGTTGTCTCGATCTGGAAGCCGAAAACAGTCCTCCGCACAGCGTTCAACCCAACCCATCCCACCGTTCGTCAGCATGTCCGCTCCTGCTACGCCTCCTGCTAATGCTGTATTCGAACCTGGCTCACTGTTAGCCAAACGCCGCAATATTTAACAGTGTATCCCTTGTATCACAAACGGAATATCCCTGAGATTCGTATGGAAGCTACAGTGGATCCCTGTACCGTCAACGCCGCCTTTTCTTAGGTTGTTATTCTTTATACCTGTGTATCCCACATCATTATACCTCTTGTATACATTGTAGATGGAAATAATGTAGAGAAGATTTCCAGACCATTTCGTATGATAACTCGCACAGATATATTACACAATTAGAGAATGCC